>Ga0070735_10003698_pt1 | contig 13284 bp, 10 predicted proteins | sample Coa_R1_FD_66443 | JGI IMG/M metagenome (GOLD analysis project Ga0070735, IMG submission 66443) | Surface soil microbial communities from Centralia Pennsylvania, which are recovering from an underground coalmine fire - Coalmine... | ecosystem: Environmental > Terrestrial > Soil > Unclassified ...
AATCGCTCCGGCTGAACCCCATGCATGGCTATGCTCTGGCAAAACATATCAACGGATGCTGAAGGAAGGATGGCTTACATCAAAGGCCGGAGTCTCGTCAAAGAAGCCCCCGATCCGGATTTATAGCCTGACAAATGCGGGCCGCAAACATCTGGAACAGGAAGTATCCAGTTTCGAAAAAATGTTCGCTGGCATCAGACTTGTGCTGGCGGCTGTTGAATCTTAGGAATTTCTCTGTGGAATGGCTCAAGCAAATCTTCTTTCGTAGGCGGCGCCATAACGAGATTGCGGAAGCGATACGAGAGCACCTTGAAGAAAGGACCGAAAACTTAATTGAGGAGGGCCTTCACCGGAGGAGGCCAAGCACAGAGCTCGCCGGTAATTTGGCAACGCGACGCTGATCGAAGAACGGAGCCGTCAGGATCGACCCGGCCAAGGCGCTGCGCGAAGAATAAGCGTGCACCCACGCTCCCCAACGAGTGCCCGTCTGGATTCGGTTACGATGACGAAGTGCCGGATATTTGCGTTAGGGCCGCTCAGCCGTCCGATTGCAACCAACTGGCGCGTTTGCGCGAGGCGCTGTGGCCCGAGTCGCCAGTCGAAGGACATGCCCGCGAGGTCGCAGCGATCCTGAACGGCGAGGCTTGTCTGACGACGCCATTCATTATCTTTGTCGCCGAAGCGGCTGATCGGACGTTAGCCGGATTCCTGGACGCCCGGCTGCGCTCCCATGCGGATGGGTGTGACGCATCACGCCCGGTAGGCTATATCGAAGGCTGGTACGTCGCGGAGAGCTGCCGGCAGCGCGGTATAGGCAGTGAACTTTTAGTTGCGGCAGAAAACTGGGCGCGCAGTCTGGGGTGTGTGGAGATGGCATCGGACACGTGGATTGACAATGAGCTGTCGCAACGCGTGCACCAGGCGCTGGGCTATGAGGTGGTGGACCGATGTGTGCATTACCGGAAGGCACTCTGAGACGGAGGCTTAGAAATTGGCCGTTGCCGGAGCCGAAGCGCCGATGCTGTTTGCCAGCGTTACGGTGAGTCCATTCACGCTGCTCGAATTACCTTGCAGGGTAAATGGAAGCGTCATGGTAAATTGACTCCCGAACGTGGTGGAGGCTGGCGACCCGTACCAGGAAGCGAAGACCGAATCCAGCGGCACCGTCACGGTGGACGATTGCAGTGTGGCCCCTGCTGCCGCTGAGAACTGGAATACCGCCTGGGTCATGTCGCGAGTGGTCGAATAGCCGGTGAGGGCCACGGAGAATCCAGTCGCATTTCGGGTTACCGTCACGTTTGTGATTACCGGCGCGGATTTCGCGATCACGATGGTGACGGTGGGCGCCGGAACGGGCGTGATATCCGTGCCGTTGGCCGTCAATGTAGTCGTCACGGTGATCGTGCCGGCTACGGTTCCAGTGATGACGGAGACGCCTTGTGGACTAGAGAACGCAGCCTGCGTGCTGTTCGCGGGCACGGTGTAATTCACTGCCCGGCCGCCGGTAGAGAACTGGACCATTTGATCGTCACCGCCGACCGCCGAAGTAAACCCGAGCGTTAGCGTGCCATCGATCGCGACCGGATATGGGTTGTTCAGCGTGAGGGAGACCGCCGATTGCTGCGCCGGGTTGGAGGTAGAGGGCACGCCGAGAATATTGATGCCGGGAAACGCGGGAAGGGCGATGTTGAAGCTGAATACCTTATTCGTCGAGTGGGCGGCCGAGTCGGTTACAGTTACAGTAACCGATGCTGCGCCGGACGCCGTGGGCGTTCCACCGATCTGGCCTGTGTTGGCGTCGAGTGTAAGCCCGGCGGGCAAACCGGAAGCTGTCCAGGTATAGGGAGCGGCGCCGCCGGTTGCCTGCGCCGAAGCTGAGTAGCTGGAGCCGACTACGCCGTTCGGGAGCGCTGTTGTTGCAATGACCAGCGCCACTCCGATCTGAATGCTCAACGGCTTCGAGGCTGTATGGCCGGCCGCGTCGGTGACGGTTGCAGTCAGGTTGAACGTGCCTGTGCGCGATGGAGTTCCCGAGAGCGTCCCTGCGGGATCGAGCGCGACTCCGTCGGGTAGACTGCCCGCCGCGCTCCACGTGTAGGGCGTTGTCCCACCCGTTGCGGCCAGACTGGCAGAGTATGGAACGCCAACCGAACCGTCGGGGAGAGATGCCGTTGTAACGGAAAGCACCGCGATTACGGTGATCTGAAACTGCTTGCTGGCGGTCAGCGCGTTTGCGTCCGTCACCTGCACGGTAAAAGTGAATTGGCCGGCTGCCGCCGGTGTGCCGGAAAGCAACCCTGCGGCGCTCAACGTGAGTCCCGCCGGCAGCGCGCCGGCGCTAACCGACCAGGTGTAAGGTTGGGTTCCCCCGGCGGCTGTGAACTGAGTCGCAGGATACGCCACGCCAACCGTTCCGTTGCTCACCGTTGCGGTGATCGCCAGATTGGCATTCAGATTCACGGTGAACGTCTTGCTGGCCGTTGCACCCGCGCTGTCGGTCACCTGAGCTACAAAGGTGACAGGACCAGGCGTAGATTGCGTGCCGGTGATCACGCCTGTGGCCGGCCCAATGGAGAATCCGGCGCTGGTTCCAGCCAGCAACGTCCACGCATACGGCGGTTTTCCGCCCGTGGCTTGCAGCGCTGGTGCGGTATAAGCGATTCCAGCGACGCCATCCACAAGGCTGCCGGTCGTGATGGCCAACGCCGGCGGATTGATCGTTACGGTGAACAAGCGGCCAGAGGAGGCATTCATGCTGTCGGTCACCAGCAAGCCGAATTGGTAAGTTCCCGCCGCCGTGGGCGTGCCGGAGATCAGGCCGCTGGAGGCTTGCAGTGTCAAGCCAGGCGGCAGCGTGGCTTGATTCACGGACCAGGTATACGGAGGATTGCCGCCGGATGCTACAACAGTCTGCGAGTAGGCGACGCCCACAGTGCCGCCGGGAAGCGTCTCGGTTTGTACCGAGAGCGGCGGCGCCGTAACGGTGAATGTGAATGACTTCGAGGTTGTGTTCTGCCTGGAATCGGTGAGCTGAACGGCGATGGAGAAAGTTCCCGCGGTGTTGGAGGACCCGCTGAGAACGCCAGTGCTCGCATTCAGAGTGAACCCGGTAGGAAGGCCGGAAGCCGACCAGGTGTACGGCGGAACGCCGCCGTTTCCGGTGAGTGTGAGCGAGTAGGGCGTGCCGGCGGCTTCGGTTCCCAAGCTGGCCGTGGTAATGGCCAACGTCGCGGGCGTAATTGTGAGGGTTGCGGCGCTGGAAGTTGCCCCTCCCGGATTCTGCACGGTGATGGCAACAGCTCCTGGCGTTGTCAGCAGGCTTGCGGGGACTGACACCGCGATCGTTTGTGCCGTTGCCGGCTGCGCCGGTTGCAGCGTCGTGGTATTCCACAGGACGATGGAACCTGACACAAAGTTCGTGCCGGTGACGGTGAGGTTGAAGGCCTGGCCTCCCGCGGTAGCGGAAGCTGGATTCAGGCTGGTAATCGCGGGCGCGTTGACGGCGAACTGAGCGCTCGCCGAAGCTCCGCCGGGATTCGATACCGCGACATTGAAAGTTCCAGCGCGTGTCAAAAGGCTGGCCGGCACGGTGGCGACGATTTGTGTGCCGGTGGCTGAGGTAACGGTAAGTGGAACCGGGTTTGCGCCCGCTACCACCCATTGCACCGTCGCGCCCGAGAGGAAGTTCGTTCCGTTAATCGTCAGGGTGAGGCCCTGTGTTCCGGCCGGCGCGGAGTTGGGTACGAGGCTTGAAACTGCCGGACCGATAATCGTGAAGAGTGCGGGCTGCGTGACGACCCCGCCGGGGTCCTTCACGACAACGTTTGCGGTGCCTGGAGCAGCCACCAGATTGGCCGGTACTGTGACTGTGAGTTGGCCACTGCTAGGGTTATAGGCGGAGCCGGTGAGTGGCGCTCCATTCCATAAGATGGCGTCGCCACTGACAAAGTTCGTGCCCGCGATTGTGAGCAGGAAGGCAGACGAGCCCGCAGGTACGGAATTTGGCAGCAGACTGGAGATGGTGGGCGCGGGATACACCGAAATGGGCAGGGTGTTGGAGCCGATGCCGTCCGATGTGACGGCCTGGACAAAATCGGTGCCGGTAGTACTGTAGAGATTGCTTGGGATCGCAACGGTTATCTGTGTTGGGGTCACGCTTAAAGGCGTCAGATTGGGACCCGAGAACGAGGACGTGGACAGTATCACGGCAGCGGGGTTCCATACAACGAGCATTCCGGCAGCAAAGTTTGTGCCGTTGAGCGTGAGAGTAAAACCGGGTCCGCCGGCCGCGACGCCGGGAGGTGAGAGGGAAGTCAGGGTGGGGGCCGGATTGATTGTGAACGTGACGGCGTTCGACGTTGACTGGGTGCAGAACGAGAGCAAGGTGACCTGAGCTGTACCGGGAGTTGTGAGCACGGATGCCGGTACTACCGCGGTCACGCTGGTGGTGGAACTGGTTAAATTTGTCGTAAGGCGCTGGGTGTTCCATATCACCTGGTTGCCGTCTGTGCAAAAGTTCGATCCAGTTAGGGTGAGCGTAAAACCCGGATTGCCGGCGGTGGCCGAGCCGGGGCTCAGGCTGCTAATAACCGGAGCCGGAGCCGGCGTCTGTGCGACCAGAAGGCCGGGCAGCACGGTGAACGCGAGCGCTAGTAGGAGGGTGCGTGTTCGCATCTCAGTTCTCCTGAGCGGCCGCCGCCGGGGGCACAAACAAGACGCGCGCGTTTCCGGGGCTTGCGTCGAATAACAGCAAAGGATCGCCCGTATAGTCCGTAAGGCGGAAAGTGGCGTTTCCGGCGAGGCGCGCAAGTCCGGTAGCGGCGCAGGCACAGTCATTGAGTCCGGATGGTCCGCCGGTCAGGTCGAGTGTCACGATTCCGCTGAAGTTGGAATTCAGGGCGATCGCCTGTGTGTTGTCTCCTGCGACGACAACTGCGGCCGGGCTGCTAACACCATCGCTCACTAAAGGCGCGAGAGTAGCCGCGCCGGTCACATCATGCAACAGGAATGCAGCGGATGCTCCCGTCAGCACGGCGTCATGGGAGCGATTCAGGAACGCGAAGGCGGTAGCCGGCTCAGCCAGAGTAATCAGGCTCATAGCGCCATCCGCCGTGAAAACATAAAGTGCAGGCGCATTGCCACCCACTATCGCGACGAGCGCAGCGGCATCGTCACTGAGCGCAAGCGCAGTGGGTGGCGAGGGCAGAGCGGAGAGATCCACGCTGCGGGCAATAGACGGCGCATCCGGGAGTCCAGTGAGAATTTGCGCCCTGGCGCCCTGCTGAAAATACAACGCAGCAGCGGCGCCTTCCGGACTGAGTACGATTCGACTGGCGCCAGCTTGCGCTCCCGCGATCGGAACGCCCGGCTGATTCGGAACGATCAGCAACGGCGTGGAAGCGTCGCCCGCGAGCGCCAGAATAAAATTGTGAACCGGTGAGAAGACGGCCTGATTGAGGTCGGCGCCGGCATCGAGCGGCTGTCCGGTCGTGGATGCGCCGGCGATTCCGAGAATCGGCCGCACGCGATGAAGGGAGGGGTCGAGCACAAACCCAAGAACCGGGCCCGAAACCGGCATATCCGCGGCACACAGGGCCATGGCGAGAGCAAGAACCGCGAGCGGTTTCATTTGGTGGGCCCTCCGACAGTGGGAGTTCCAGGCGTAATAACGATCGGTGTGCCGGCTTGGATAACCGCAGTATTGCCGCTTCCGCCGCCGCCCCCGTGTGTGGCCGCGACGACGCCACCCGCCGCGCCGGCGCCCGCGAGCAGAAGAATGATGAGCAACTTGGCTGAAATCGCTGCGCCTGCCGCCACGACGCTGGTCTGGGAGATTGTGGTGCTGGCTGTGCGGCCTTGATATGAGGCGCTCACGTGAATCTGGACTTTGCCCGCCACGTTATTCATCCGGATTCCCGTGGCCGCCGCATGCCCTTGAGCATCGGTGAGCACAGTCAGGCTGTGGCTGCCGTTCGCAAACACGCCTCCGGCTCCCTGATTCGGCAACAGGAATGTGACCGCTGCGCCCGCGATGGGCTTATGATTTTCATCCTCCACCTGAACGATCGGTTCGCGGCTAACGCGCTGCCGGATGTTGTCCACTGCCCCTTCGCCCTCCAGGATCACGATGTTGAGTTTCGGTCCCGGTGTTCCGGGCTGCTGTGCTGCGGGCTCCTGCGCCGTGAGGGGCGGAGCACAAGTTTCAACGGCCAGAAGAGCTGCCACCAAGACAGCGAGACTGGGCAGGACACAAAACCGCAGACCTTGGAACATCTCCAACCTCCACGAGCACAAGATTGACGTTGACACCGGCGGTTGACCCGTACCGCCGCCGTTCCACAAATGTATCACAGGCCCTCGCGATAGAATCAGAATCGCCTGTACAACAAATAAGCGTAAAACCTGAGTGAATTGGCTCAGTGATTTTTTGCGCGTTACCTTTTGAATAACAGCCGCACAACGAAAGCGGGCGGCAGTTTCTCTTCGGCAACACGGTGATCGTCCGCCTCCGTGCGGCTAACGTGCGGGAGAAACCCGCGGCGGGAGTTACACTACAAAGGAGGCAGAGGCTTTATGAGGATGCAATACACCGTGATCGTTGCCGCCATGGCGGCTGTGGCCGGGAGTGCGTGGGCACAGCAGCAGCCTTCGATGAACGCGCGGGAATTGTTCTACTCGCCGCCACCCGGAGCGGAGATGCCGAAGAAAGCGCCGGCAGCGTCTCATGCGGCGCGGACCACAACCGCTCATGCGAGACCGAAGCCCGCTCAGCCTCAGGAGCCGGTCTCCAGCGCTGAGGACACTGGGTCTGTCTCACGACCTGCAGAGAATGCCCGGCCTTCTGAAAATGAACGCTCGACGCCCCCGGTGCGGGTAGTGACCGCGGCGTATTCGCAAGTGCCGCTGGGAATGCGTTACAGCGTCCTTAAACGCCAGAGCGATGGCCGGTACGACGAGGTGGACGCGGATTCCGTGTTCCATTCCGGCGATAAGATTCGCTTGAATATCGAAGTAAACGACTCGGCGTATTTGTACATTGTGATGAAAGGCTCCAGCGGTAAGTGGCTGCCGCTATTCCCTGCGCGAGAGATTTCCGGCGGCGACAACCGCGTCGAGAAGGGTAGGCTGTACCAAATTCCACCCGGCGACCAGGGCCGGTTCGCGTTTGACGAATATGCGGGCGAAGAAAAGCTGTTTCTGGTTTTGTCGCGCAAGCCGGAGCCGGATTTCGAGAAGCTGATCTATGCTATCAGCTCGGGTTTATCCGTTGCCCCCGCCGCTGCGCCTGCCAACGAGAATAAGCCGCAAGCGATAAGGGTGATGATGGCGGCGAACATGCCGCCAATCGACGACGACCTGGTCAGCCGCATCCGTAGCGGTTTCATTTCGCGCGACCTGGTGTTCGAGAAAGTGGACGACTCGACGCCGGGTGCAAAGAAAGAGACGGCCGTCTACGTGGTGAATCCCGACCGCAGCCCGGATGCACGCCTGGTGGTGGACCTCAAATTAAAACATCAATAAATTATGCAGCCTGCATTTGTAGTGCTGGCGATATCGGCGGTGCTGGTCGCGTTGCCGGCCCAACCGCAGACGAAATCGCCAACGCGCGAGCCCAACCGCATGACATTGACGGTGGAACGCGCCGAGCAAAGCGTCTGGCGCCCGGTAGATCCGTCGCTGATTTTTTCCGTAAACGATCGTATTCGCTTCCGCTTCTCGACGAATTTCGACGGATATTTGTATGTAATGAATCGCAGCACGTCGGGTAGATATGAGTTGTTATTTCCGCGCGAAGATACAGGCGAGCGGAACCGCGTGGAGGCGGGTAAAGAATACGTGGTGCCGGCCATACAGGGCTGGTTTCGCGTGACGGGACCTGCGGGACACGACGTGCTTTATTGGGTGATGAGTCCGCTGAACCTGTCGGGTGGAGCGCCAGTATATCGGCCGCTGCCTCCGCCACCTCCGCCGGGCGCCGCTCCTCCGGCCATGACGCCGCGCTGCGACGATAAGATTTTCACAGCGCGGGGCGATTGCGTGGATAGCTCGGCCGGCCCCAAGCAGGTGACCGCCGATGAGCAGTTGCCGCAGAACCTGCGCGGATTGCCGGGCGTCGGCTCCCGCGAGCTGATTTTCATGCAGGAACACAATCAACTTGTGGTGTCCTCTCCAGCGCCATTGATGGGCCCTGCGGTTTATGAGTTCCAGTTGTCTCACAGGTAATAGTATGCGAGCAGCCAATGCGGGGATCTTACTCTTACTGCCGCTTACGGCGCTCTGTGCGCAATCGCCAACGAAGCAGCGCGATCTCAAGTATGAGGCGGAGACCGCGCCGGCAGCGCCTTCGGTCTCGATCCCACGAAGCTACGCCCTGGTGATCGGGGTGGCCAAATATCCGAAACTACCGCCGCAAGGACAACTCGATTTCGCCGAGCAGGATGCGCAGGCGATGTACTCCATTCTGATCAGTCCGGAGGGTGGGAATTTTCATGCCGAGGATGTGCACCGGCTGATCGGCGGCAAGGCGACGCTGGCCGATATGCGGCGCGAGTTGGAGCAGTGGTTACCCTCGGTGGCCAAGGACGACGATCGCGTGCTGATCTATTTCGCCGGACATGGATTTGTCTATCGGGGACGGGCGTATCTTGCGCCTTACGATCTCGATCCGAATAATATCTCCGGCACAGGTTATCCGATGGAGACGCTCGGTCAGGCGATCGGCGGCAAGATCCATGCAAAATGGAAGGTCCTGCTGACAGACGCTTGTCATAGCGGCGCGATCACGCCGGAGGACACCGCGCAGCAGATTAATCGGAGTCTGCTCGCTCTGAATCAATCTTTGTTTTCGCTGACGGCGAGCCGCGATCGTGAGCGCTCCTATGAAAGTAAGGATTGGGGCGGCGGACACGGCGTTTTCACCTACTACGTCGTGAAGGGGCTGGAAGGCGAGGCCGACGAATCGGGCGATGGGATCGTGACCGCCGACGAACTTGCCGATTACGTCTACCGTAATGTGCGCGATGCGACCAAAGGGCAGCAGAACCCGACTTTCGATCGCGGGAGCTTCGATCCGAACATGCTGCTGGCCTATTTGCCCTCGGGATATCGTGCGGGGCATCCGCCGCCGCCGAAGGAAGGCACGCTGATATTTGAATCGAACATGGACGGCGTGGAGGTATTCGTCGACGGGAAGTCTGTGGGCGTAGTGGCGAAAGGGCAGCCCTTAAGACTCCCGGGAATTCTGCCGGGAACGCACACCATTCAAGGCGTGAAGATGGGCTACGAACCGGACGGTCCGCGGGATCAAATTGTCTATCCAGGCCAGGAGAGCACAGTCTCGATCAAGATTCTAATTGCGCGGCGGCGCCCTCGCGCGGCTGTTGAGGAATTCGATAAGGGAATTCAGTATTACAACAAAGGTTTCGCCGACAATTACAAGAAAGCTGTCGAGAATTTTCAGAAAGCGCTCGACCTGGACCCGACCTATAGCCAGGCTGCGTTGTACTTGGGCCGGACCTACAATTCTTTATTCGACGAAGGCAACTCGGAAAAATATTTTCGCCGCGCGATTGAAATCGATCCGGATTATATTGAAGCACGGGTGAGCTTCGCCGGGATGCTGCTCGATAAGGGCGATGTCGACGAGGCGATCCGGCAGTTGGACATCTCGACGCGGCGGGAGCCCAAAAATGAGATGGCGCTCTATCTGCAAGCACAGGCCTACCGGATGAAACAGATGTATCCGCAGTCGATCGATTCGGCGCGCGCGGCCATCCAGTTGACGCCGAATAATGGCGAAGCGCATTTCTGGCTGGCGGAAGCCTTGCGGATGAGCGGGAAGTACCCGGAGGCCGAATCTGAGTATGGGCAATACCTGCGGCTGAGCAATTTCGATAGCAAGCTGGCCGGTAAGATCGACTACTATGCCGTAGGGTTTCTGATCGGGATGGGCAAGAAGAAGCGGGCCGCTCAGCGGGACACCTGGAAGGACCTGCGGAATCTGGCGTATTTTGGCTTGTGCGACTCCGAGCGCAAGCTGTCGCATTACGAAACGGCGATCGGATATTGTCAAAAGGCGCTGGCCTACGATTCGCAGGATCCCTATGCGCATTACGATCTCGGGTTGTGCTATGCCCATATTGCACAGCAGACGGGCAGCCTGGAGACTCTGTCCGCCGCCAGCACGCATTTTCAGGCCATGCTGGCGATCAATCCGGATCTGCAGGAATCCGGCTTCGCGCGGAAGAACCTGCAGAGCATCGATACGTTGTTACAGGCACGATAGCCGCCGGCGTCGCATCGTTTGCCGCAGCATTGACAAATCCTGCCGCAACTGGCTACCTATATCCTGACGGCCGCTCTTTGGGGGCGGTGGCAAGCCCAGACACATTACGCAACACGGCCGGATGGCTCGCTCGACCCTATGTATCTCCGGGTCATGGGCACGCACTGGATTCGCTCGGCTTTGATCACAGCGAACGGATTACTCCTGTTTTGGATGATGCTGGAGCACCTGTCGAGCCGGGCTCGCATCGAGGTTTCGTGAGAATCAGCGGGGCGTTCTCCGCTGAGCGCTGTGCCACAAGAACGTTTACTGGGGCGGCCTACTCTACTTCCATCTTGCCTGCCACCACCGGCGCGACGCTACCGCTGCCAAACGGCTTCAACCAACCCGAAGGGCATGCCCGTTGCAGAAATCCATAGGCAGCCCCGAGTAGCCAAGGTGCAGAAAGTGCCAAAATAAACCACGGGCTGCGATGTTCCATCCAGTAGGTGACAAGCATGGCGGTGACAGTGAACAATCCGAACATCGTTAGGCTATTCATTTTGCAATTCCCCCCGCGCCAGCAGTTCCTTTGGATTTTTTAGTTCAACGTATCTTTCAAGCGCTCTTCCTATTTCTCTCCACGAATATCGGACCACACTGCATAAAGGCATCAACTTTTTTGGCGAGCTGGCTTGGGCTTTTGTTACACTGAGCTTCTTCTAGGTAACAGCCCAGAACGAAGGCGGGGGCAGTTTCTCTTCGGCGCCGAGGCGGCTGCCCGCCTCTGTGCGGCTAACTTGGGCTGCGTTGCGGTCATACTCTGTTTTGGAAGCGGCATTTTCTCGCATGAAGCTTGGGGGTTTTCTGTTATTGCTCGCGGGATGGTGGATCGTCCTGACAGCGGTCGCGTTACTGAAACCAACTGTGCCGCAGACGATATTCATCATCGCCGGTATAGGTGTGGAGTTGCTCGGCCTCGGATTTCTGATCCGATCCCACATGGCTCCGCGACGGGAAAAAGGATGACGCCTCTTTCCGTTCCGGTATCCTCCAGTTCTTTCGCCCTTTGTATTCTGTTCATCTTGCTCGTTCCGTTTGCGGGCGCTGGGCTGGCTTTACTCAATACAGGATTAGGCCGGTCGCGTAGCGCCGCTCATGCGATGCTGGCCTCGCTGTGTGTGGTTGCTGTTGCCGGTGTCGTATATTGCGTCTGCGGCTACTCGTGGCAGGGATTTGCCGGCCGTCCGGCTCACGTTTTTGCTATCTCGGGAAGGCCGTGGAATTGGCTGGCAGCCGAGCCGTTCTTCTTGCGTGGAATCGATTGGAACGGCTCCGTCGCTGCCCTGACGATAGTGCTTCAATTGCTGAGCGTAGGGTTGGCCGCGTTAATTCCCCTGGGAGCCGGGGCCGACCGGTGGCGGCTGGGCGCCAGTTGCGCCTCCACAGTTCTGCTCGCCGGCTGGACGTATCCGCTGTTCGCACATTGGGTCTGGGGTGGGGGCTGGCTGGCCCAACTGGGCGTGAATTACGGACTCGGCCACGGCTTTGTGGATGCGGGCGGCGCAAGTTGCATCCAAGTTGTGGGCGGCCTGACAGCATTGTCCATCGCCTGGATTTTAGGTCCTCGACGGGGGAAGTATTCGCCCGAGGGTATGCCAGCAGCGATCCCTGGTCATAATGCGGTTCTCGTTCTTTTTGCGTGTGTGCTAATGCTGGTGGGATGGTTGGGCTTGAACTCCGCCGGCGCCATGCTGTTCGCCGGAGTTGAACCCGGCCGGACAGTGCTGATTGCGGTGAATACAATTTTGGCGGCCGCGTCAGCCACGTTGGCAACGGCGGCGGTCACGCGCGCGCGGTTCGGCAAACCCGACGCCTCTTTGTGCGCGAATGGCTGGGTATGTGGTCTCGTTTCGAGCAGCGCCGCCTGCGCTTTCATCCAGCCGGCCGCGGCGATCATCGTCGGTTTCGTGGCAGGCATCCTTGTGGTCTTCTCGGTCGAGTTGTTGGAGCTGCGGCTCGGGGTTGACGATCCAGGCGGGTCGGTTTCGGTGCATGGGCTCGGTGGAATCTGGGGTTTGTTAGCGGCAGGCATTGTCGCGCGCGTGAGCGGCCCGACTGGGAGCGGCGATGTAGGCCAATTCGAGGCGCAATTAGTCGGCATCGCGACGCTGGTGGGGTTCGTGCTGCCGCTCACCTACGCCCTGAACTGGGCACTCAATCGGGTTTCACCCCAGCGAGTCTCCGTCGAGGGCGAGCGCCAAGGAATGGATCTATATGAATTGGGCGCCGGCGCTTACCCGGATTTCGTCAGCCACAACGACGATTTGCTGCAGCGCTAGGGGCTGGTATTTCTAGGTGTGCCGCGCCACGTACAGCAACAGTGCGAAAATCACCACCGGGACCAGCGCCATCGAGAAATAGAACAGGACTTTTTTCGGCCAGGATGAGCGGCGGTATTTCCACTCGCGCAACTCCGGGCGTTCAGCCACGCCGACCTCTTCGGGATGCTGCAAATCCCAGGCGAATTCGCGGGCGCTGGCGTAACGATTTTTGGGATCGCGTTCGATGGCGCGATAGATAATCTCCTGCAGCTCGGGTGAAATACTGGGATCGATTTCGCGCGGCGGCACGGGATTGTTCAGCATACGGTCGTTCATAATGGCGAGCGGATTCGGCCCCGTAAACGGTGTCTTCCCCGCCAGCATTTCGTAGAGCATCACGCCGAGCGCGTAGATATCGCTGCGCGCGTCGCCGCGTTTCCCCTTCACCTGTTCGGGTGAGATGTAATCCGGCGTTCCCATCGCCTGCGTAAAATTTGTGAACGTCAGCCGCCGCGCGCCAGTTTTCCCCGCAATACCGAAGTCAATAAGCTTGATCCGATCGTGATCGTCGATCATGATGTTTTCCGGCTTCAGATCGCGATGTACAACCCCGTGGGTGTGGATGTAATCCAGCGCGTCGCAGATGCCGAGCGCGATCCGCACAGCGCGTTCGGCGGGAAGTTTCCGCTGTTCGCT
>Ga0070735_10003699_pt1 | contig 13281 bp, 11 predicted proteins | sample Coa_R1_FD_66443 | JGI IMG/M metagenome (GOLD analysis project Ga0070735, IMG submission 66443) | Surface soil microbial communities from Centralia Pennsylvania, which are recovering from an underground coalmine fire - Coalmine... | ecosystem: Environmental > Terrestrial > Soil > Unclassified ...
GCCGCTTCGATCATCTCGGCCGTCTCTTCGATCGTCTCCGGCCGACCGGCGGTTGCGGGCGCGCCGCGGACGCTGCGGCCGGTGCAATAGACCTTGGCGCCGGCAGCCGCGAGCTCGATGGCGATCCCGCGTCCGGCGGCCCGCGTCGCGCCGGCGACCAGCGCCACCTGTCCCGAAAGCGGCGTCGTCATGGCGTGATCCCCGTCGTTTGAGCTTATGATCGGCCAAGCTTAGAGCAAGACCGACTCGCTTGAAGACCCTCATCCTCGCCGTCGCCGCCCTTCTGATCGCATCATCCGCGGCCGCTGCGCCGGTCTACATCGGCTACGCCGCCGACGCCGCGCATCCCTGCGGCGGCTATGCCCGGTTGCCGATCGGGATGGCGAAGGGCCTCTGCGCCGGCCTCGTCTACGGTCCGTCGCCGGCCGATGCGCCGCCGTCGAAGCGGACGCTGCGCCTGCCGCGCACGCTGCTGCCACTGGCGAACGGCGACCTGCTGGTCGTCGACTTGGGCGGCTGGCTGCGCGGGCAGGGGTCTGTCTGGCGTCTCACGCCAAGGCCGGGCGGCCAGCCGACGCTCAAGCGCCTGCTCGACAAGCTCGACCTGCCGCACACGGCCGCCTTCGGCCCGGACGGGAAGGTCTACCTCGGGGAGATGAGCCGCATCGTCCGCTTCGATCCCGACGCGGCCGACCCGCCGTCAACGGTTGAGACCGTGGTGTCCGGTCTGCCCGACAACAGCCTGCATCCGGACCGGCATCCGCTGTCGAGCTTCCTCTTCGACCGCGACAACGCGCTCCTGGTCAACGTCGGCGCGCCGACCGACCAGTGCCCACCGGCCGCGGGCGCGACCCGCTGCCCGCAGGCCGAGGGCGACCACCCGCAGGCGGCCATCTGGCGCTTCGCCTATCTCGGCGGCGGCCGATGGGCCCAGACGCCGACCACCTACGCCCGTGGACTGCGCAATTCGCTGGCGCTGGCCATGCATAGCTCCGGCGCGATCTTCCAGGGCGAGAACGGCATCGATTTGACGAGCGCCGACGCCCCCTACGACGTCATCAACCGCCTGCGCGCCGGCGCGAACTACGGCTGGCCCTATTGCATCGAGGCGACGGCGGTGGCGCCGGCCTGGCGGGGCAAGAGCCCGCTCGATTGCGCCGGCGCCGCCCGCACACGGCCCGTTCTGATGCTGCCGCCGCACGGCGCGCCGCTCTCGATGCTCTACTATTCGGGCGCGATGTTCCCGACGCTGGCCGGCAAGCTCATCGTCAGCCTGCACGGCTACCGCGCCACGGGCTCGCGCATCGTCGCCTTCAGCGTCGATGCGACCGGCGCGCCGATTCCAAACGCCAAGCCGACGTTCGCCGTCTACGGCCAGCCGGGCGCGGCGGCGACGCGGCGCGCTTACCGCGAAGGGCCGGCGGCGAACGGCTTCATCCTCACGCCCGGTTGGGACGCGGTGAAGGGCCGCCGCCCATCGGGCGCGCCGGTCGGCTTTGCGGTCACTCCGGACGGCGCCCTCTGGGTCGCCGAGGATCGCAACGGCACGATCGTCCGCATCGCCAAGGACGGCGGCTAGCCCGCGGCGGCCGCTTCGACGCCGAGCGGGGTCGAGCGCCAGATGGCGATCTCTTCCTCGGTCATGTCCACCGGGACGTTCTCGAACAGCGGCGTCGAGAGGTAGCGCTCGCCGGTGTCGGGCAGCATGCAGAGCACGTTCGCGCCCTTTTCCGCTTCCTCCGCCACCTTCAGCGCGCCGGCGAAGGTCGCGCCGGAGGTGATGCCAACGAAGATGCCTTCCTTCTTCGCCAGCGCCTGGCTGGAGCGGATTGCGTCGGGGCCGCTGATCGTCAGCAAGCGCCCGACGAGGCCGGCGTCGACGGCATCGCCGGTCAGCTTGGGGATGAAGTCCGGCGTCCAGCCCTGCATCGGGTGCGGCGTCCAGGCGGGGTGCGCTTGCGCGGGCGTGCCGTCCTCGCGCCGCGCCTGCGGCTGATGGCTCGACAGGAGGGCCGCCGTCTCCGGCTCGCAGACCACGACCTTGGTGTTCGGGCTCTCCTTCGCCAGCACCCGCGCGACGCCCTTCAGCGTGCCGCCGGTGCCATAGCCGGTGACCCAGTAGTCGAGGCTCTCACCTTTGAAGTCGTCCATGATCTCCCGCGCCGTCGTGCGCGAGTGCATGTCTGGGTTCGCCTCGTTCTCGAACTGCCGGGTCATGTACCAGCCGTGCTTCTTGGCCAGTTCGATGGTCTTGTCGACCATGCCCTTGGCGCGCAGCGCCGCCGGGGTCAGCACCAGCTTGGCCCCGAGGAAGCGCATCAGCCGCCGCCGCTCGACGCTGAAGGTCTCCGGCATGGTCAGCACCAGCGGATAGCCCTTGGCCGCGCAGACCATCGCCAGGCCGATGCCGGTGTTGCCGCTGGTCGCCTCGATCACGGTCTGGCCGGGCTTGAGTTCGCCCGAGGCTTCGGCCGCCTCGATGACGCCCAACGCCAACCGATCCTTGACCGAACCCAGCGGGTTAAACGCTTCGACCTTGACCCAAAGGTTCACGCCCGCCGGCCCGAGCCGGTTGATGCGAACCACCGGCGTGTGGCCGATCGTGCCTAGGATGCTGTCGTAACGGGCCATCGGGCTGGCTTCCTGTTCTGCTTCAACTGCGAGGGCTACACCAGCACAGCGTAGCGGGATCATCCGCTCTCGGCGAGCGGAGGCACGTTGTCGCCACCCGGTATGTCGGTCCTGCCGTCATAGCGACCGACGTCCAAGGTGAAGACGTCAACGTCATCGAGGCAGCGCGCGTTGATCATGAAGTAGTTGTCTTCGCCTGTCCGCGCGATCGCCACCCCGCAGGACTTGCAGAAGTGGAGACCGTTGTCGACGAACCTCCAGACGTAGGTCGACAGTCCGGAGCGGGGCGTCGTGAGACGAACCTGGTCGTGGCGCACCTTCCAGTAAATGAAGCCGTATCTCGCGCACGTCGAACAATTGCATTCCCCGAGATCGGCAAGCTCGGCGTTGCACGCGAGACGCACGGCGCCGCAGTGGCAGGAGAGGGTGCGGATCATGGTTGTGCTCCGGGCTGGCGTTACTCGGCGCTGAGGTTAGCTTTGGCTGTCGCCAGGACAAAGTCAGGAGGCGAAACCGCCGCCGGGGCTGGCGGGCGGCTTACGCCGCTTCCAGGATCACCGCTTCGCGGCCGCCGCGCACCAAGCCGCCGGGGAGGGCGCCGGTGTGCTCGCCGTCTTCGAAGGTCACCTCGCCGGACTTGATGGTGTAGCGGTAGCCCTCGGCGCGCTGCACCAGGCGCCGGCCGCCGGCCGGGAGGTCGTAGACGGCCTCGGGCCGGTGCAAACGAAGGGCGTCGAAGTCGATGATGTTCACGTCGGCGAGCAGGCCCGGCTTCAGCTGGCCGCGGTCGTTCAGGCCATAAGCCTTGGCGGTGTCGCTGGTCAGCTTGCGGACGAGGAACTCGAGCGGGAACTTCTCGCCCTTCACCCGGTCGCGCGCCCAGTGGGCGAGGATGAAGGTGGGCATGCCGGCGTCGGCGATGACGCCGCAGTGGGCGCCGCCGTCCGAGAGGCCGAACAGCACGTTCGGGTGCTGCATGTTCTTGCGGAAGAAGTCGAAGTTGTAGGTGAAGTAGCCGCCAAGCGGCTGGTAAAAGAGCTCGCGCCCGCCGTCGCGGAGCAGCAGATCGTACATCATCTCCATGGGCGTGACGCCGGCCGCCTCGGCCATGCCGCCGACGCTGCCGTCGCGGTCGGGCTCGTAGTTCGGGTTCTCGCCCAGCGGGAACACCCGATAGAGGAGCTCGTTCGGGTCGGCCATGCCGCCGCCGCGCATGGCGCTCTGCTCGGACATCAGCGCCGCCCGGATCTCGGGCCGCTGCATCGTCGCCACCTTCTCCGCCAGCGGCAGGTTGGCGATCTCGCGCCGGTAGGTCGGATGGCCGGAGAAGACGTTGAAGCTCGACGTCAGCCCCTGCAGGATTCCTGTCGGACGGCCCGCGATCTGCGGGCGGATGTCCATCCCGTGGGCGCGGGCTTCCTCGGCGATGTTGTACATCTTGTCGCCCTGGTAGGCGCCGGCCGAGGTGGCGACCAGCGTCACCGGCAGGTTGGTCTCGTTGGCGAAACCCTTGACCCACATCCACTCGTCGTCGTCGCCCAGGTGGTCGGAGACCATCTCGAAGACGCCGTGCTTCAGCCCCTTCATGGACAAGCCCAGCGCCAGCATCTCGTCGGAGCCGGCGAAGGTGCCGGGCATGTGCACGCCCTTCAGGTCTTTGTGCAGCAAGGTGCGCGAGGTGGAGAAGCCGAGCGCGCCCGCGATGACGCCCTCGCGAACCAGGGCGGCCATCTGGGCGATCTCGCCGGCGTTCGGCTCGTAGTCGGTGTTGCAGCGCTCGCCGAGCACGTAGGCGCGGACCGAGGCGTGCGGCACGTGCACGCCGACGTCGATCGTGCGCTTCTTCGATTCCAGCGCATCGAGGTATTCGGGGAAGCTCTCCCACGTCCAGTCGATGCCTTCGGCGAGGGCGGAGCCGGGGATGTCCTCGACGCCTTCCATCAACTCGATGAGGAACTCGTGCTGGTCTGGCTTCACCGGCGCGAAGCCGACGCCGCAGTTGCCCATGATGGCTGTGGTCACGCCGTGCCAGCTGGAGGGGGCCATCAGCGGGTCCCAGGTCGCCTGTCCGTCATAGTGGGTGTGAATGTCGACCCAGCCGGGGGTGACGATCTTGCCGGCGGCGTCGATCTCGCGTCGAGCCGGTCCTTCGACCTTGCCGACGGCGGTGATCTTGTCGCCGTTGATCGCGATGTCGCCGACGTAGGGCTCGCCGCCCGTTCCGTCGACGATGGTTCCACCCCGGATGATCAGGTCGTGCACGGGCTTTGTCTCCTCGGATCCTTCGACCGCAAGGATACCGCACCCCAGCGGCCGTGCCCACGGCGCCCTCGCGTCAAGGTCCAGCAGGTGACCGGTGGGCGGGCGCCCGTCGCGCGCGTTAGTATGGTTTCATGCAGCACGCCGACATCGTCATTCAGGACCGCGAGGAGCTGTTCTTTCTGCTCTGCGAGGCCGCCGAGTTCGAGCACTCGGTCATGTGCAGCTATCTCTACGCCATGTGGAGCCTGAAGCGGGACGTCGGCGAGGGCGTCATAGCGGACGAGCTGGCCGCGATCGAGCGCTGGCGGCGGTCGCTCAGGCAGGTGGCGCTCGAGGAGATGCTGCACCTGTCGCTGGTCAACAACCTGCTCACCGCGACCGGATCGGCGCCGCACCTGTGGCGTCCGCCGTTTCCCGTGGAGAGCGAGCGGTTCCCGGCCAACGTCGTGATGCGCCTGACGCCATTCAGCCGCCGCGCTCTCGACCACTTCCTCTATCTCGAGCGGCCTGAGGGCGTGGTCATGGTCGACGGCGCTGGATTTGACCATCCGGACCACCACCGCCGCCCCGAGCGCCCGGATCTGCTCAGCCCGACGCCGCGGGACTACGACAGCCAGGGGCAGCTCTACCACGCCATCCTCGGCGGGCTCGCCAGCCTGACCGAGGCCATCGGCGAGGCCAACGTCTTCGTCGGCCACGGCGAGGCGCAGGTCGGCCGCAGCGAGATCGGCCTGCCGGGCCTGTTCGACATCTCCGATCTGGCCTCCGCGCGCCGCGCCATCGACGAGATCGTGTCACAGGGCGAGGGCGCGCCGGCGCACCGCGACGGCTCGCATTTTCAGCGCTTCGCCGCCATCCGCAACGAGCTGGCTGCCTTGCAGCGGGCGCGGCCGGCGTTCGAGCCGGGCCGGCCTGCCGTCGAGAATCCCAGCCTGGACGCCGATCGCGCCGCCCCCGAAATGACGGGGATCGCCGACCCGGTCACGGCCAAGGTCGTCGATCTCGGCAACGCGATCTATGCGCTGATGATGCGGACGTTCGCCCAGGTCTTCTCGCCCGCGCCGCTGCCGCGCGGCCTGCGCGTCGAACTGGCCGCCGCCGCGACCGACCTGATGTACGCGGTGACCATGGTCGGCGAAGCGGCGACGACGCTTCCCGCCGGCGGTTCGGCGGCCGGCGCCACGGGCGGTCTGACGTTTGCGCTACCCATGTCGTCGGGGCAGCTGGTGCAGCGGTGCGCGGCGCAGATCCTGGGCGAACGGACGCGTGAGCTGGCCGCTGCCGCGGCGGCGTTGGCGACGAGCGCGCCGCTCGAAGGTCTCGCCGGGCGGCTGGACGGCTTGGCCCATCGCTTCACCGGTCTGCACGAACGGTTCGAGACCCACATCGCCGCCGCTGTCGAGGGCGTGGCGAGCGCCGCCGCGCCGCCACCGGCCCCGCCGCCACAGCCGGCGCCCGAGAGCGGGGACGACCCAAATGTCGCGCGAACGCCGGAGCTAACGCTTCGCTTCGACCCCACGCGCTGCATTCACTCGCGCCGCTGCGTCCTGGGGGCGCCCAGCGTGTTCCTGGCCAACGTCAAGGGCCCGTGGCTGCATCCGGAGACGGTCTCGGTCGGGCGCTGCACGGAGATCGCCCACGCCTGCCCATCAGGCGCCATCACCTATGAACGCCACGATGACGGTCCGCAGGAGAGCGCCCCGCCGGTGAACGTGCTGACCGTGCGCGAGAACGGCCCCTACGCCGTGCGGGCGCAAATGGTGATCGAGGGCCGCGGCGCCCTGTTCCGGGCGACCCTCTGCCGGTGCGGCAAGTCGGCGAACAAACCGTTCTGCGACAACAGCCACCGCGGCGTGGCCTTCGTGGCGACGGGCGAGCCGGAGACCATCGAGTCCGAGCCGCTCCCGGTTCGCAACGGCCTTCTCGAGATCACGCCGCTGGAGGACGGTCCCCTGCAGGTGGTGGGGCCGCTGGAGATCTGCTCCGGCACGGGGCGGACGGTGAACCGAGTCGAGAACGCGCGGCTCTGCCGCTGCGGCGGGTCGGCCACGAAGCCGTTCTGCGACGGCACGCACGCCCGCATCGGCTTCCGCTCGGAAGCGCCCGCGGTCGCCGGTCCCGACGTCCGCCCGTTGACCTGAGCCAGCCGAGCGGCGCCCGCGTCAGGAGACGAGCAGCGGCGGATCAGAAAGGGCGAAGGCCTGGGTCTTGGGCAGCACCGCCTGGGCGAAGAGACGCATGCTGGCCTCCGCCGTTTCGATCGACATCGAGCCATAGGAGAAGACGGCGACGAACTCGTCCGCCCCCATCATCATGCTGATCCGTTCGAGCTTTTCGAGGCAGGTCTTCGGACTGCCCCAGACGTTGTTCTGCAGATAGATGCCGGCCGTGTCGAACTCGGGAGGCAGGTTGGCGCGCATGGTGGCCATCTGGGCGTAGTATTCGTAGCCCTTCAGCCCCTGCAAGTGCTCGCCCAGGAACTGGTAGTGGCGAAGGGCGCTGTCGCCATATTCCGGCAGATAGCGGCGCGCGCCCTCTTCGGCCGCGGCGTCGGTCTCGGCGCAATAGACCCAGCAGACCACCGTCGGCCGCTCCGGCTTCCAGCCGTGCTCCTCCACGCGGATGCGGTTGTATTCGCCCAACTCTTGCTTGTGGTCCTCCCAAAGCCGTTGAGGAATGAACAGCGGCTTGCAGTTCTCATGTGCGGCCACCGGCATCGACGAGGGGCTGCCCCAGGCGATGTAGAGGTCGTCCAGGAGGGTCGAACCCGGCCGTGGGCGTGGGCGCAGAGACGTGCGCCCGACCTGGTGGAACTGGCCGTCGAAGGAGAACCACTCGTCTCTCAGGCTGGCGCGCAGCAGGTCGAGCGACTCCTTGAAGCGCTCGCGCGATTCATCCATCGGAACGCGCAAGCCGTTGTATTCGCGGATGCCCAGCCCACGGCCCATCCCCACCTTCAGCCGCCGCCCGCCCAGCATGTGATCGAGCGCGACGAACCCCTCGGCGACCTGGATCGGGTCGTGCCAGGGCAACACGACGACCATCGTCCCCATGTCGATCCGCTCGGTGCAGCCGGCGAAGTAGCAAGGAACTGGGTCGGGTTGTTGATCATCGTGTAGGGCGTGAAGTGATGCTCGACGGTCCACAGCGAGTCGAACCCCAGGGGCTCGATCAGCCGGCCTAGCTGAAACTGCTCGCGGTAGATCTGCGCGTCGGAGATGCGCGGCGGACCGTTCCCGCTCTCGACGCCCGCCTCGGCCGCCTCATAGCGGTCCCAGTCGGTGTAGTTCTGCGCGAACAGCGAAACCCCGACCTTCATGGACGCCTCCTCGTTTTGCCGGCATCGTGTCTGCCGCCCGCGGCCGTGGCAAGACGCCGGGTAGGGACGTCGCCGCGTCCGGCACGCTTGCGCTAGACTGGCCCCTCTGCGCATTCGAACGCCGGAAGGAGGTGCGATGGTCGCCGCGCCTGACGACGCCGCCGAGACGAACCGCGCGGCCTGGAACGCCGGCCGTTACGAAGCGTGGGTCGACGCCATCGGCGCGCCCGCCGCCGAAGCCGCCAAGCTTGTCGCCGACCCGCGCTTCAAGCTCCGCCGCCTGCTGCCGCACCTAGGGGACGTGGCCCGAACGCGCATCGTCAGCATCCAAGGCTCGAACGGTCGCGTCGCCGTGGCGCTGGCGCTGCTCGGCGCCGAGGCGACCGTCATCGACTTCGGCCAAGAAAACCGCCGCTACGCGCTGGAGTTGGCGGCGGCGGCCGGCGTCGCGATCGACTATCGGCTGGGCGATGTGATCGAAGCGGACACGCTCGGCCTCGCGCCGTTCGACGCGGTGGTCCTGGAGCTTGGCGTCCTCCACTATCACCAGGATCTGGATCGCTTCTTCGCCGTCATGGCCGGACTCGCCGCGACCGGCGGCGTCCTACTCATCAACGAGTTCCATCCGGTTGAGCGCAAGTTGTTCCAGCCTGGCGCGCCCGGCGACTATTTCCTGAGCGAGCCGGTGCTCGGCGACGTGCCCGATCCGACGGGCGCCGGCCGCCAGCTGGGCCAGTGCGTTCTTCGCTTTTGGACGCTCGGCGAGATCGTCACCGCGGTGATCGGCGCGGGCTTCCGCGTCGCGCGGCTGGAGGAGCATCCTGGCTGGACCGACGCCACGATCCCCGGGACCTTCACGCTGGTTGCAAGCCGCTAGCGCGCGTGCCGTCCGTCGCCGTCATCATCCAGAACTACAAGCGGCCGCAGAACATCGGGCTGGTCACCCGAAACGCGCGCGAGGCGCTGCCAGAGGCCCCGATCTTCCTGCTCGACCAGGCGGCCGACGCCAGCCTTCGCGACCGCAACGACATCGCCTGGGACGAAGTGTGGTACCGGAAAGCCGATAACCGCGGCGCTGGCGCACGCTTTCCCATCGCCGCGGCGGCGCCCTTCGACCACTACATCGCCATCGACGATGACACGTTCCTGACGCCGCCGCAGATCGCCGCCCTTGCCGAGCGACTGGCCGCGGAGCCGGATCGGGCGCACGGCGTCTGGGGCCAGCGGGTGGAGCTCGAGGCCGGGCGCCTCTCCTTCCGCAGCGATCTCTGCAACATCAACGCGGCGCTGAGCTTCCTGAACCTGGCCTACGCTTTCTCCCGCGCACAGGCGCTGGGCGCGCTCGCCCTGGCGGCCCAGCTGGGCTTCCCGGCCTGGCCCGACAACGATCCCATCGATGACATGCTGATGAGTTGCGGCCTCGTAAAGCCGCCGCTTTGTCACGACCTCGGCCCGCTGGCATTCTGTCCCACCAGCACCGAGCCGGGTGTGGCGACCTGGAGGGAGCAGGACTTCAGCCGCCGACGGCGCGAGATCGCCGCCCAACTGATCGGCTTGGGGCGGGTCGCCGTGTTCAGCCCGTTGGTGATCCGCTAGCCAGCGGCGACCGGCTGGGCGGCCGCACCGCGCGCCGGGATGGTCTGCTCGACGAAGCGCCGGATCAGCGCCGCCAGCTCGTCCGGGCAATCGAGGTTCGGCGAGTGGCCGATCCCGTGCCAGAGGTGCAGGCCGCTGCCGGCGGGGAGCTTGGCCCAGGTGGCGAGCATGCTGGCAAGCGGGATCAATGCGTCGGCGTCGCCGCCGGCCAGCATCACCGGCATCGGCAGCGCTCTGACGCGCTCGCCCAGGCGGACGTTCAGCATCGAGCGCATGGAGCCGCGCAGCCGCCGCTCCGGCGCGTTGCGCATGTCCTCGGCCAACGCCTGCAACAGCTCGGCGTTGGCGCCGGCGCCGGACGCATCGACGCCATCGCCCGCGCCGCCGCGCGCCAACTGCTCGCGCCGCGCGGCCATGCGGGCGTCGAGCAGCGCTTCCATGCTTATGCCGGGCGGCAGCGGCCGCCCGTCCGGATCGGCAGGGTCCAGGAGGATGAGGCCCTTGAGCAGGGCCGGGTGGTCGACAGCGAACTGCGCCGCCGTTGCGCCCCCCATCGAGTGGCCGACGAGGGTGAAGTCGCGCCAGCCCAGTTGCTCGACCAGTTCGAAGGCATCGGCGGCGAAAGGCTCGACGCCGAAGTCCGCCTCATCGGGCGGCGCGTCGGATTGGCCGGCGCCGCGGTTGTTGATCGCGATCGAGGCGTAGCGGTCGGCCGGAAGCGCCTGTTGCACCATCCGCCAGATGCGCGCGGATGCCTGGAATCCGTGAATGAACACAACGCGTTCCGGCCCATCGCCGTGCGGGAAGTACTCAAGCCGAACCCTGGAAAGCTGTGCGAAGGCCATGGCTGCATCTCCTCTTCAGCCTTCGGAGAACGCCCGGTGAGCGCACCCGTCAAGCGCTACGCGATCCCCTCGGCGATCAGGCTGTTGGCGCAGTCGAGGATGGTGTCGGCGAGGGGGCGTGGCGTCCAGCCAAGCTTCTGCTGCGCCTTCGCGGAGCTGAAGTCGTGCCTGCGGTTCAGCCCGGGCGTCACCGATCCCAAGTCCTTGTCGAACAGGCCGACGATGCGGACGACGAAGTCCGGCACCTTGCGCGTCGGCACGTTCGCGGCATGCGCGGCGTCGAGGCGCTGGCGAAGCAGATCGGCGAGCTCGGTCATCCAGGCGTAGTGAGCGGCGGCGATGAAGCGTTCCCCGGCCGCTTCCGGCGCGGTCATGGCGCGGATGTGCAGGTCGGCCACGTCGCGAACGTCGACGACGTTGAAGCCGAGGCGCGGCAGGCCGGGCACGCGGCCGGTGAGCAGCCGCTCGACCACCTGCACCGACTCCGAGAAGTCGCCGCTGGTCACCGGACCGAGCACCAACGCCGGATTGACCACCGCCAGCGTGGTTGCGGTCTGCGTCTTGATGAGGTCCCAGGCGGCGCGTTCGGCCAGCGTCTTCGATCGGCCGTAGGCGCCGACCTTAGCGTCATCGCCGTCCGTCCAGGCGGTCTCGTCGGCGGTCCAGTCGCCCGGCTCGGGCCGGTTCGTCGCGGCAACGGAGGAGGTCATCACCACCCGTTTCACGCCGGCCTTGATGGCGGCGCGGATGGCGCGGAGCGCGCCTTCGCGGGCGGGCGCTATGAGTTCGTTGGGGTCCTTCGGCTCGGTGACGCCGAGCGGCGAGGCGACGTGCAGGACGTAGTCGCAGCCGGCCACCGCCTCGTCCCAGCCCTCGTCGGCGGTGAGGTTGACGACGTGGAAGCTGAGACGATTACCCGGATCGACGATCTTTGCGATGGCGGCGCGCGCAGCGGGCTCGCGAGCGAGATCGCGGACAGTTGTGCGGACGACGTACCCTCGCTGCAGGAGCGCGATCACACACCAGCCGCCGATATAGCCCGACCCGCCCGTGACCAGCACCGTCCCAGAACCGTCCATACGCCCCTCCGCTATGTTGACATCGCTCAGATAGGGACGAAGCAGGGCCGTCGAAAGAGCGGATCTCTTATCGCGCCACCTGCGCCCGCTGGACGGAGGCTTTCACCACGGGGATCTCGTCGTCGGCCAGCGGCGGCATCCAGCGTTTGCGCGCCATGGCGGCGTCGATAAAGGGCTCAAGGTCCTTCGCCTTGTTCGCTTCCCGAGCGGCGACCTTGGCCTTGAAGGCGGGCATCACCTCGGCGGCGAACAGCTCCAGCGACTCGCAGATGTGCTCGTGTTTGTTGCGGCCGGCCTGCTGCAGGAAGATCACCTGGTCGACGCCGGCCTCCTCGAACGCCTCGATATGGGCGCGGATGTCGTCGGGCGTGCCGATGCCGTTCGCCTGCCGCTCGGCCATGCGGCTCGCCGCGATCAGCTCCTCGTCACGGGCGCCGCGCGCCTTGACGAAGTCGGCGAAAAGGCTCGAGCGACCCGGCACGGTGTCGTGTGCGACGAGCGCGTTCACCGCGTAGCCGAAGAACTCGAACCCTTCCTGGCCGCGCCGGATCGCCTCGGCGCGATCGCGGTGCAGGGAGAAGTTCGACACCATCGCCAGGTTGGCGTTCACCGCATGGCCGATCGGCACGCACTCTTCGGATTTGATGATGCCGTAGTAGATTTCGGCCCAGGTTCGCGCCTCCTCCGGATTGACGAACGAGAACGCCAGCGCCCCAACGCCGATCGAGGCGGCGACCTTGATCGTGTCGCGGTTGGTGCAGGCCATCCACATCGGCGGATGCGGCTTCTGCACGGGCTTGGGAACGATGTTGCGGCAAGGGAAGGAGAAGCCCTTGCCCTCGTAGCCCGGGTAGGGGTCCATCACCATCATGTTGGCGATCTGCTCGCCGGCCTCCAGCGCCATCGCCCGCTTTTCCTTCGCCGGGATGCCGAAGCCGCCCAGCTCCAGGCGCGTTGCGCCCTCGCCGATGCCGAAGTCGAGACGGCCGTGGCTGATGATGTCCAGCGTGCCGAGCCCCTCGGCGGTGCGGGCCGGGTGGTTGTAGTTGGGGATCACCTGGCGGATGCCGTGGCCGAGGCGGATGGTCTTCGTCAGCGCCGCGCAGGCGGCGAGGAAGACCTCGGGCGCCGAGGAGTGGGAGTATTCCTCCAAGAAGTGGTGCTCGACCTCCCAGGCGTAGTCGTAGCCAAGCTTGTCGGCGAGCACGACCTGTTCCAGCGCCTGGTGGAACAGCCGCTCCTCGTCCCCGGCGTTCCAGGGCTTGGGCAGCTGGTGCTCGTAGAAGATCCCGAAGCGCATCTCGTCCTCCCGCGCGCTCTGCCGGCGCTCGCGAGTCAGTTATCCAGACCGGGCCTGGCGGGCAAAGAAAAAGGGCCGCCCTTGTGCAGAGCGGCCCTTTGCCGAGGTTGCCCGGGCGGGCGGAGCCTAGAAGTTGATGTCGATGGTGGATCGCCTGTTGAGCGGTTCCTTGACGCCGTCGGGTGTTGGGACGGCGAGGTCGGTCTTGCCCTTCCAGTCGACCTGCAGGGTTGACTGGGCGACGCCCTG
>Ga0070735_10003700_pt1 | contig 13281 bp, 7 predicted proteins | sample Coa_R1_FD_66443 | JGI IMG/M metagenome (GOLD analysis project Ga0070735, IMG submission 66443) | Surface soil microbial communities from Centralia Pennsylvania, which are recovering from an underground coalmine fire - Coalmine... | ecosystem: Environmental > Terrestrial > Soil > Unclassified ...
TCCGAGATTACCGGCAAAATCAACGAAATTGGCAAACTCGATGCGCACGTCGCCTACGAATTTCGTGGAGATGAAGAGCTTTTGCTGCGGTCCGTGTTCCGTCGCGTGCCGCAGGCCAACTGGCAGCGCGTCGTGGAGAACATCAATAGCGGACTCGGTGGCGATGTCTCGCACTTGATCGTCAGTGATCCCGCCGCGACCAGAGAGCCTTTCACTCTTTCCTATGACGTTTCGAAGCCGAACTTCCTGGATTGGTCGAAGAAGAAAACTCAGATGATTCTTCCGCTCGTCCAGTTCAGCCTTCCCGACGTCGATACCGACGACACGGATCCCGATGCCGATCCGATCAAGCTCGGTCCAAAGGGTGAATATTCATACAAGATCAAGCTGGAGCTTCCGGCCAAATATTCTGCCAGCGCTCCCCTGGCTTTTTCCATGAAGCGTGACTATGCAGAATATGACGCGTCGTATCAGCTCGCGAAAGGCGTCTTTACCGCGGGCCGCAAGCTGACGCTCCATCAGGACGAACTGCCCATGGCACGCGTGGAGGATTATGAATCGTTTCGTCGAGCCGTCGGCGCCGATTTGGGGCAGACGTTGGCGGTCGAGAATGCTTCTGCCGGAGGCATTGTCCCACCTGCGGACATGAAGGCCGACGATCTGCTTGAGAGTGCCCGTGCCGCCGCGGATGCAGGGAACTTGCAAGTCGCCGAAGCGTTGCTGAAGCGCGCCACCGAAGTCGATCCAAAGAACAAGTTCGCCTGGAATAACCTGGGCCTCATCTACCTGCAAACGCGCGAGAACGATTTGGCCATTGCTGCCTTCCGGAAGCAGATCGAAGTGAATCCTTACGACGAGTTCGCCTACAACAATCTCGGCCGGGTTTACTGGCAGGAGCGCAAATACGATGAAGCGGTCACGGCGTTCGACAAGCAACTGGAAAATAATCCGCTCGACAAGTTTGCCCACAGCAACCTGGGTGCCATGTACGCGGAGTGGCACAAGTACGATTTGGCTGTCCCCGAACTGGAAAAAGCTGCTTCTCTGACTCCTGATAACGCTGAGATACAAGTCACGCTTGGCGACGCGTATCTAAACTTGGGTCAGGATCAGAAAGCGCTCGCCACTTTCGATCACGCCGTGGAACTCAATGCCACGCCTCTGGTTTGGAACAACATTGCTTACCAGCTTTCGTTGAAGAAGACTCATCTTGATCGTGCTCAGCAATATGCAGAGTCTGCCGTATCGGCGACGGCGGCGGCGTTACGTAACGTCTCACTCGATCGGCTTACACAGAAAGATCTGCCTCTCGTCCCGTCGCTCATCGCCTATTGGGATACTCTCGGCTGGGTTGAGTTCAGCGAGGGAAATCTCGATAAGGCCGAGAAATACGTCGCCGCAGCGTGGTCCCTCGGACATCACGGCGAAGTTGGCGATCACCTTGGGCAGATTTATGAGAAGCGCGGAGAAAAAGATCGCGCACTGCGTACCTATGCTCTCTCGATGAATGGCCTGCGTCCGATTCCAGAAACCCGAGAACGACTGGCATCACTTGCCGGTGGCGACACGAAAGCCGACGCCGCTGTCTCTCACTATAAGGAAGAACTCGAACGCCTCAGAACCGTTGATTTAGGCAAGGCCACGCAGAACGGCAACGCCGATTTCTTCGTCCTGCTGAGCGGTGGCGACGGCGAAGTGGCGAAGGTGGACGCGGTGAAGTTTGTCAGCGGCGACGAGAAGCTGAAGCCTTATACCGACGCGCTTCGCACCGCCGACTATCACCTTACCTTTCCTGACGACACACCCGTGAAGGTGCTGCGTCGCGGCACTCTCTCCTGCTCGGTCGCGAACGGCAGCTGCAAATTCATCTTGACCCTGCCGGATGATGTACGCACCGTGGACTAACTTGCCGCGGGATAGCTTAATAGCGTTCGAAAATTCGAGAGGATCCCGCGCCCATGATCCTCTCGAATCTCTTCTTTACTGCCCACTGCAACTTCCGCTATAACTCACCGGGCCCGGCATACGGTTGGCCATCGAAGGCTTGCCCACAGCTTGCACGAACAGCTGATAGTTCCCCGGGGGAAGGGACAAACTACACAGGTCCGCTGAGTAGGTTCCGGTCTGCGAATCGGTCAGCTTCGCTAAATTCTGACCGTCTGTACTGGCATAGATGCTGTAATGGTCGACCGTGCTTTCATCGCCATTGATCTGCCAACGCAGCGAATTTCCCGAAACCGAAGCCTGCAACGAGAAACAGTTGTCGACGCCGCTCTCGATCTCCGTGCCTTCTTCATAATCGTTCCACGTGACCATTTGCAGGTAGGGCAGTTGCGTTCCCTGGTTGTATATCGAATTGATTTGCGAGAACGTCTTCAGCCACGTCTGGCCACATTGCTGATTCATCATGCGATTCGAACCCCAAGACGCCAGCGAATCGTTGAACCCCTTATATGCCGCGCCCACAGTCTCTTTGCTAGAGAAGCTCAGGCCGGCGGAATAGAAATTCGACAGGTAGCCCAATCCGTAATCGTTATCTCCCGGCATCACCCACGAATAACTGCCATCGCTCATGGCATATGCGAATCCTACGTTGTCTTGAAAAATAAAGCGCGGTGCAACCTTTAGTGCATTGCTCACGCTTCCCCAATCGATGTTGAATGCATAGTCGATGTTGAAGTTGGTCACCACCGGCTGCCCGTTGACGTTCAGGTATGCACTCGAAGGGAAGTAATTCTGCTCGACATACTGCATCAGATTGATGACGGCCTGTTGCGCTGAGCAGTTGTTGCAGTTGGCTCCAACGGCCCCGGCATCGATCATGATCCCGAACGAAAAGCCCGCATGCTTCTCCGCTTCGTGCATGACCAACTGTGTCGCCTGATCGATCGTGTTGTTGGGTCCATACCAATCGACGATCACACCATCGATGCCACGGCTGATCATGTCTTGAATCTGTCGTTGTACCTGTGCTGGATCGTTCGAGTTGTATCCCACATTCATGTGGCCTCCCTGCCCGAACCAGAGCAGATAATGCGCGAGAACTTTGGTCGTATTTCCCGCATACAGAAGAGAGTGAATGTTGACCTTGCTCACGTTATTTGCGCCGAGATCGCCATTCGACTGGTTGGCGAAATTGTTCGACGCACTGGTGTTGTTAGCGGTCTGCGCGGCAAGCGTCGTGGTTGGTGTTAACGTCGAATTTCCCGGGCTCGGAGTCGGACTTGGTGCTGGGCTCGGACTCGGTGCTGGGCCGGGACTCGGCGTTGGATATGGATTTGAAATCGGATTCGGAGTCGAGCTCGAATTCGAAGGATTGGGGTTGGAGCCACATGCGACAAACGACAAAACGAGTAGACACACTGCTGTGATTTTGTATGACACATCGCCCTCAAGAGTGAAGTAAGCTGGGTCTTGCTTCGATCTTGGCCAGTTCAGGACGCAACGAACGCGTGGGATTTCCTTAACTGGCTTGGTCTGGCTCTGTCATGTTCTGGCTGGGACGGAATGAATGTAGTCGCGCGGTCGGGAGTCGAATAGATATCAAGAGTTCCCATACCATCTCTGCTGTACATTCGAAGTTAACCCGGCAACGCAGCTTACAAGTGCTAATCTCCGAATTCGTTGACTTGCCCACTCCGCTCACGTAACATTCCCGCCAATTTGCGGAGGCACGATGCAACTACGCCTGGAAAGTCGCCCCATCGGTGAGGTCTTCGTTGTTCAATGCTATGGACGGATCATCGGTGGCAATGAAGTTTTCACCTTGCACTCGCAGGTGCAGGATGCGGTCGAAAAATACGGCGACGTCGTACTCCAGTTAGAGAAAGTCGAGTTCATCGACAGCAGCGGACTGGGCGCTATGATGCGTCTGCTGAAGGCCGCAAGGGATAAGGGCGGTGACCTCAAGCTCTGCGGGGTTACTCCGAAGACCCGCAAAGTCCTCGAACTCACCCATCTGTTGTCACAATTTGAAATCTACGACTGCATGGAAGAAGCAATCACTGCTGCTTATCTCGGCTCGCGGTATTCCCGTGGTAAGACCGGCGATGCGCGCCCGCGCATGATCTGCGTTTATCCGTCTCTCGATGTGTGTATGTTCTTGCGGGAGATTCTTTGTGCGGCCGGATTCAATGCGCTGACGACGACCACGATCGAAGACGCGCCCATTCTGCTGAAAGCCACTAAAGCAAAACTGGTCGTAGCTTCCGTCCGTATGCAGATTGCTCGTGGCAAGCCGATCCGGCAGGCTTTCCAGGAAATCGTTCCGGACGTACAGATCCTGTCGCTCGACGACAACTTCGCCAGCCAGGATCCCGGCGAGGCTGCCGAGAAACTGCTGAACGATGTGAACGGACTGCTGGCTGCGGCTAATTAATCCGTCAACGTCTTAAGCTTGTATCGGATCTGAAACTGATCACCCTCAAATCTGAACTTCTTTCCTCACCAGATTCTCACTCGCTCGCCAGGCGCCAGATACAGCTTCTCTCCCGGCTTCACATCGAAGGCGCTATACCAAGCATCGATATTGCGTACGGTGTCGGCGCGATACTCCCCCGGAGAATGTTCGTCAGTCATCACCTGCTGCCGCAGTGCGGCCTCGCGCGATTTCTCGCCCCAGTTTTGTCCGAAAGCGATAAAGAACTGCTGATCGCTCGTGTATCCATCCACAGTAGGGGCGACTTGCCCGGAAGCCTTGTACCCGTCCCACGCCGCGGAGAGTCCGGCTACGTCAGCGATATTTTCGGCCAGCGTTTGCTTGCCGTTGATTGCTAAATCCGGAAATGGCTTGTACGCGTCGTACTGCGCTGCCAATTGTGCGGTGGCCGCCTCGAAGTGCTTCAAATCCTCCGGTGTCCACCAATTGCGCACGCGCCCCTTCGAATCGAACGCGCTGCCCTCGGTGTCAAACGTGTGGCTGATCTCGTGTCCAATCACCGATCCAATCGCGCCATAGTTCGTAGCGGCCGGCGCTTCGGCATCGTAAAACGGAGGCTGCAAGATCGCGGCCGGGAAGTTCAACGCGTTCTGCAGCGGCAGATTCACCGCATTGACGGTCTGCGGCGTCATCGACCATTCCTTGCGGTCCACCGCCTTACCTAGTCGCGCGACCTGCCTCTGATACTCCGATTGCCGACCACGCCACACATTCCCGAAGATATCGTCGGGCTTCACTTCATAATTTGAGTAATCGTGCCAACTCTCGGGATATCCAACGCCTACATACAGCGTGCCGAGCTTTGCTTCCGCCTCTGCTTTGGTTGACGGATTCATCCAGGTCAGCGCTTCAATTCGCTTGCGGAATGCCTCGATCAGTTGCGCTACCATCTCCTGCGCCTTCTTCTTTGCTTCTGGCGGGAAGTACTTTTGCGCATAAACTTGGCCGACCGCGTCCCCTAGATACTGATCCACTGTGAACACGCCTCGCTGCCAGCGCGGAAGCTGTTGCTCAGTTCCTGATAGCTCTTTGCCGAAAAAAGCGAAACGTTCGTCCGCCAACGCTTTTGGAAGGACACCTCCATATCCCTCGATTACGTGGAAAGCCAACAGGTCTTTCCATGTTTCCAGTGGAGCGGAGGCCACCAGCGCAGACTCACCCGTGAACGCTTCCGGTTGCCATACGATGAAACTGGCGACATGGCTCATGCCCGCCCCGTGGAAATATTCATCCCAATCGAGTCCCGGAGCTTTCGTCGTAAAGTCGGCGCGGCTCCAGGTATTGTTCGCTTTCTTAATATCTTCGTTGTCGGGCAGACTGCGATGCACTTTGGCTATGGCCGTCTCGAGTTCAATGATGCGAGTCGCGCGCGCTTCCGCGTCGGAAAATCCCGCGAGCTTCAGCATCGCGGCAACGTGGGTCTGATAGTGTTCCCGGAGCTTGCGCATGGTTTCGCTATCCGACAGGTAATACTCGCGATCCGGCAGCTCGATGCCACCCTGCATCAGGTAGGGTGTGTAGTGGTCGGAATCGTTGAAGCCCGGCGCAACCCACAGCCCAAAGAGATTGGGCGTATAGAAATTGGTGTTGTTCAGCGCGTCCACATCGGCGCGAAGCGTCTCGCCTAAGGCACGCGCCAATTCCTTCTTGTCGCGGATAGCGGCGATGGCGTCCAGATGCGGACGAATCGGCGCGAGTCCTTTTGCTTCGATCTCAGCCTCATTCAAATACGAATTAAAGAGATCCGCGACCTTGCGCGCGTCCGATCCGGCTGGTGGATTCGATGCCGCGAGCTCCTTGATCAGGTCCGCTGTCCGCTGATTGCTCAGGTCGCCAAGCTTCGTCCATACATCAATAGCGGCGCGATCCGCCGGAATCTTGGCGCGCTGGATCCAACTGCCGTTCGCGAAATGATAGAAGTCGTCTCCGGGCTTAACAGCTGGATCGATACTGGAGACGACGATCCCGTGTACTTCCTGAATCGCCGTATTTTGCGCTGAAACGGCGAGAACAAGAACGACGAGAACAAGAACGAAGAGTAGAAGGCACGCAACAACACACTCCGAAAGAGCAGTAATTCGTTTCATTGGAGGCTCCGCAGAATAGGCCAGTTTTGAGATCAACTCATTGATTACACACCAGTGTACGCCGTTGGATTAGACGTCTGGGGCGGCAAGAGGTCACTCAGATCTTCAGGAATTTGCCGGGCGCCATTGCCGCTTATGCCATGCGGTTGCTTGCTCATATGCATAAGCCAGGCGGAGAACGAGATCCTCACCCCAGTGCGGGCCGGCGATTTGTAATCCGATCGGCAGTCCGCCCTGTGTAAATCCGCATGGAACGGAAATTGCCGGCAGACCCCATACGTTGAACGGCCGCGTGTTCCGCAGCAGCTTCAATTCAGCCGGCCGCAGCGCATCCGGACTGGCTTTGAGTTCCGCAATGGCGGGTGCTGCAATCGGAGTCGTCGGCGTTACCAGCACATCCACTTCAGCGAATACCTGCCGAATTCTCCGCCGCGCCTCCTTCAACTCGCGCCGCCGCTGGATGTATTCCCCTGCCGTGACCTTTTCTCCGGTGCGAATGCGCCGCAACGTCTCCGGCAGGTATAACTCAGAATGCCTTGCGACATTCTCAGCGTGATACGCATACGATTCCGTTGCCTGTAGTGTTCGGTCCGTTGGCACCTCTAGCTGCACTTCCTTTACCTGTGCAACCAGCGTTTCGATCCCGTGCAGAGCGTGCTCGATCGCGGAGGCAACCTCTGGGTCAAGATCTTCAAAGAAGTAGGGCCTGGGTACGCCCACCCGCAGTGATTTCGCATCTTCTCTCAGTGTCGACACGTAATCCGCAACTGGTGCATCGACGGAAGTAATGTCTCTCGGATCGTACCCCGCAATCGCCTGCAGCACGATTGCCGCGTCAGCCACACTTCTAGCGATGGATCCGACATGATCGAGCGATGCCGACAGCGGTATCACTCCGCGGCTCGAGACTCGCCCGTAGGTCGCCTTCAACCCCACGCATCCACAAAGCGCGGCTGGCTCACGAATTGACCCTGCGGTGTCCGTTCCGATCGCCGCGTAGGCCATTCCCGAGGCGACCGCAGCCGCCGATCCGCCTGATGATCCTCCTGCAAGGCGGGTCACATCCCACGGATTGTGGACATCTCCGAAATGACTGACAAGCGAACTCCCTCCGTAGGCAAACTCGTGCAGATTATTCTTGCCGACGATCACCGCTCCAGCTTCGCGCAACTTCCGAGTGACCTCGGCATCCTCATCGGGCACTCGCTTCTCGTGAAGTGCACTGGCTGCAGTCGTACGTACTCCCGCCACATCGATCAAGTCCTTCAGCGCAATCGGAATCCCATGCAGCGGGCCGCGCCATTCCCCACGGGAGATCTCGACTTCCGCCATCCGGGCTTCGGCCATTGCCGACTCGGCCATCACCGTGATGAACGCATTAAGCGTCGGATTCAACTCTTGAATGCGGATCAAGCACTCGCGAGTAATCTCAATCGGCGAAATCTCCTTCCGCCTCAGGCACTGCGCCAGATCGAAAATTGTCGTGGAGTGAGTCATGCCCGCGAGCCATTGTATAAGGAACCTCCGGGATCCCTTGTGGCTCGTGTCGTCCTGTTTTTTCTCAACCCTCTCTGGGTATGCCAGCATCCAAAAGTCCTATAATGGAAGTAGTCGTTTCCCCGGGGGCAAGAACAAATCATGGCTGAGCTGACGATCGCGCCTGTTGCGACACACGGTTTTTTTGTGGATGGCCGGTGGCAAGAGGACGGCGACCTCGTCGACATCCGTGCCCCATATGACGGCAATCTCATCGCCCGGGTCGTCCAAGGGCGCAGAGAGCACGCCGAAGCCGCCATTGCCGCTGCCGTAAAGGCGTTCGGCACTACGCGCCGTCTGCCCGCATTTGAACGTCAACGCGTTCTTCGTCAGATTTCCGCGTTTATGGCCGAGCGCAAGGAGGAGTTTGCGCGCACCCTCGCACAGGAAGCCGGCAAGCCCATCAAAGCCGCTCGCATCGAAGTCGAGCGCGCCATCTTCACATTTAACGTCGCCGCTGAAGAGAGCACTCGCATTTATGGCGAATTCCTCCCACTCGATTGGCAGGAGTTCACCGCCGGACGCTGGGGCATCGTACGCCGCTTTCCCCTTGGTCCAATCGCCGGCATTACCCCGTTCAACTTCCCCATCAATCTCGTTGCCCACAAGGTTGCTCCAGCGATTGCCGCCGGATGCCCCATGGTTCTCAAGCCTGCCCCACAAACGCCGCTCTGCTCGCTCCTTCTCGCGGAATGTGTGCAGCAGGCGGGTTGGCCGGATGGTGGCCTCAACGTTCTTCCGCTCTCGAACGAAGATGCCGGGCTCCTCGTTACCGACGAGCGCATCAAGCTCATCAGTTTCACCGGCAGCGTTCCCGTCGGTTGGGACATCAAGCGCCGCGCCGGAAAAAAGAAGGTCGTCCTCGAACTCGGAGGCAATGCCGCTGTTATCGTCCACAGCGACGCTGATCTCGCATATGCTGCCGAACGCTGTATTAACGGAGGCTTCGGATACGCTGGTCAGACCTGTATCTCTGTTCAGCGCATCCTTATTGAGCACTCCGTATATGGAAAATTCACCGATCTCCTCGTCGAAGGCGTCAAGATGTTGAAGACCGGAGACCCGCTGGATCCGTCCACCGATGTGGGCCCGCTTATTCGTGAGGCCGATGCCATTCGCACCGTCGCGTGGATTGAGGAAGCAGTCCGCGCCGGAGCTCGCCTGCTCTGTGGCGGACATCGACACAATCTCGTGGTCGAGCCCACCGTTCTTACCGGAACCAAGCCCGATATGAAAGTGAACTGCCAGGAAATCTTTGGACCTGTCGTAACCGTCGAACCTTACCGGGATTTCGATCAAGCCCTGCGCCAGGTGAATAACACCGTCTATGGCATGCAGGCCGGTATCTTCACGCGCGACGCGAAACTGCTGTTCCAAGCCTATGAAGAACTCGAAGTTGGTGGCGTCATCGCTGGAGATGTTCCGTCTTTTCGTATCGATCACATGCCGTATGGTGGAGTGAAAGATTCCGGTTTCGGCCGCGAAGGACTTCGCTACGCCATTGAAGAAATGACTGAACCGAAATTGCTCGTCATGAATCTGCGCTAGCCCGCTCGCGAGCGCGTCGCACTCTGAGACCTAACCTGAACGTTACGTTGAAAAACTCAACAATCTTTAAGTAACGTTCACTTCGCAGCTTTTTTCTTTTACAAATTTTGAAAAACGCAGGACAAAGCTGCAAGAAATATTTATAATTTCCAGTTCCGCAGATGACTGGAAGCCATGTGGGTGGTTTCTACTCGCAACCAAAACTGACGCACTAACAAGCGGGCTAGTATGGAGAAAATACTCCGCCGGGTCTCTTCAAGCCAGATCTCATAAGAGAAATGTCGCAGATCTTTCATCGCAGCACGAACGCGTTGTCCCGCGCCACTATTTTTGGCGCAGTTTTCGTCGTTGCCGCATTGGGATGGGTCGCGTACGCGATCCAGGGCTCGCCGTACATCACCTACGCCGGCGTTCGCAAGCCCCAGCCGGTGCCTTTCAGCCATCAACATCATGTCACCGGCCTTGGCATCGATTGCCGTTACTGTCACACTTCCGTGGAGACATCGAGCTTCGCCGGTATTCCTCCCACCAAGACCTGCATGAACTGCCATTCGCAGATCTGGACCAATGCCAAGTTGCTCGAGCCCGTGCGCGCCAGCTACCGGTCCGGCGAATCGTTGCAGTGGACGCGCGTCAACCAGCTTCCTGACTTCGTCTTTTTCAATCACAGCATTCACGTCACCAAGGGAGTGGGATGCAATACCTGCCACGGCCCCGTCGACCAGATGCCTCTGATGTACCAGCACGCTTCGCTCCAGATGGAGTGGTGCCTCGGCTGTCATCGCGATCCCGGCAAGAATCTTCGCCCTCGTGATCAAGTTTTCAATATGCGCTACCAGCCTCCCTCGACGAGCAGCCCGGTCGCAATGGATGGCCAGACTTTCACCGATCAGGATTCACTTGGTGCTTACCTGATCAACAAATATCAAGTTCGTGTCGGAAGAATAAAGACCTCCGACAGCCAGACAAGCGTGAGCGACATTACCAGTTGCAGTACGTGCCATCGATAACTAGAAAGTCTTGAAAGGGCGTGGTTTCTGCCGCGCTAGTATTCGGTTTTGTAGAAGAGCCCGGCTTTAGCCGGGCGTTGAAAGCAGAAAAGAGATCGGGCTTTAGCCCCTGAAGTACGCATGACCAACGACGAAAAAAATAACGGCGGATTGATCCAGATCAAAACTCGCGAAGACGTTTGCCCCAGCAAGAAGCTGGACCTCGCGGCCGTCCGCGAAAAAATGGATGCCGCCACGGCGCATGATGCCGCCTCACCTGAGGACGACAAGGCTGGTCCGCAGTACTGGCGCTCTCTCGAAGAACTCGCCGGCAGTCCCGCGTTCCAGGAAGCTTTGCATCGCGAATTTCCCAAGGGCGCTTCGGAATGGCTCGACAAAGCCTCGCGCCGCGGATTCCTCAAAGTAATGGGCGCGTCGCTAGGTCTGGCCGGCATGACCGGATGCGTCAAGCTGCCGCTTGAGCCGATCGTCCCCTACGTCCGCCAGCCCGAAAACGTCATCCCTGGTCGCCCGACGTACTATGCCACCGCGATGACCCTCGGCGGCTACGCCAACCCGCTCCTGGTGGAAAGCCATCTCGGACGCCCGACCAAGGTCGAAGGCAATGATCAGCATCCCGCGTCGATGGGCGGCACCGACATCTTCGCGCAGGCGTCCCTCCTTGCAATGTACGACCCCGACCGCTCACAGACGGTCAACTCCATGGGCGACGTTCGCTCCTGGCAAGGTTTCTTGTCTGCGATTCGCGGGCCTCTGGGTGCCCAGAAGGCTTTGCAAGGGGCGGGCATTCGTATTCTCACGACGACGATGTCGTCGCCGACGCTCGCCGATCAGATTCGCAATTTCCAGAAGCTCTACCCGCAGGCGAAGTGGCACGTCTACGAGCCCGTCAATCGCGACAACGTACTCGAAGGCGCGAAGATGGCATTCGGACAGTCCGTCGAGACGCGTTACGATTTCTCGAAAGCAGACGTCATCGTCTCACTCGATGCCGACTTCCTCTACGCAGGATTTCCCGGTAATACCCGATGCATCCGCGACTTCGCCAGTCGCCGCAATCCCGACGCCAACATGAACCGCCTGTATGTCATCGAGAGCACGCCGAGTTCAACAGGCGTGAAGGCGGATCATCGGCTGCCGGTTCGCGCTAGTGAGATCGCCCGCATTGCCATGCAGTTGGCGCAGGCGGGATCAGCATCGTCGTCACCTTCTGATCGTGAGCAGCAGAAGTTCGTTGAGGCTCTGAATCGAGACCTGCAGTCCCACAGCGGAGCAAGCCTCGTCATAGCTGGAGACCACCAGCCACCAGCGGTTCATGCGCTAGCGCATGCTATCAATGCCAAGCTCGGCAATGTCGGCAAAACTGTCTTCTATACCGACAGCGTCGATGTGAATCCGATCAACCAGACGGAGTCGCTGAAGGAACTCGTCGCCGACATGCAGGGCGGCAAAGTCGATCTGCTGATCATCCTCGGCGGCAATCCGGTCTACGATGCGCCCCATGATCTCGATTTCGCGGACGTGATGAAGAGTGGCAAGGTGCCGCTTCGGGTTCACCACGGACTTTATCAGGACGAAACCGCCGAACTCTGCCAGTGGCACGTTCCCGCGACGCACGAACTAGAATCCTGGGGCGATGCCCGCGCCTATGACGGCACGGTCAGTATTATTCAACCGCTGATCGCTCCTCTTTATAACGGTAAGAGCGCGATCGAATTCGTGGCATTGCTCTCAGGTCAGGCCGATGCGACTGGCTACGATCTGGTCCGCGCTTACTGGCAGAAACAGCATACTGGCGCCGACTTCGAGCAATTTTGGCGCAAGTCGCTGCACGATGGTTGGATCGAAGGTACGGCATTCGCGCCGAAGAACCTGACCGCGAAAGCCGTAGGTGCCCCACCCGAAACAAAGTCTGCCGATGCCAATTCGATCGAGCTCAACATCCGCCGCGATCCCACCATCTACGATGGACAATTCGCGAATAATGGGTGGCTGCAGGAACTCCCGAAGCCACTGAGCAAGCTCGCGTGGGACAACGTTGTCAGTCTCGGTCCGAAGATGGCCGATCGCATGCAGGTCGTCTCCAAAGACATACTGGAACTCGAATTAAATGGCGTCAAGATCAGCGGCGCAGCCTGGGTTCAGGCTGGACATCCCGACAATTCCGTCACTATTACGCTGGGCTACGGCCGCAAGCGCGCCGGACGCGTCGGCACTGGGTACGGATACGACGCTTACGCGCTGCGCACGACCGCTGCTCTGTGGATCGCCAGCGGGGTGCAGATCCGCAAGACTGGTGGCTGGTATGAGCTTGCCTCCACCCAGGGCATGCAGTCGATGGAAACGCCCAACGGCGATGTTCGCCCGCTGGTCCGCGAAACCAGCCTTGAGGAATACAAGAAGAATCCGAACTTCGCACATGAGGAAGAGCCGGAGCCTGCCAAGGACGTAACTCTCTATCCGCCGTACCAGTATGAAAAAGAGACCTATGCCTGGGGCATGGCCATCGATCTCAATAAGTGCGTCGGATGCAACAACTGCATCCTTGCCTGCCAGTCGGAAAACAACATCGCCGTGGTCGGCCAGGAGCAGACTCGCCTTGGCCGCCACATGCACTGGATTCGCATCGACGCCTACTACGAAGGCGATCGCGATAACCCGA
>Ga0070735_10003701_pt1 | contig 13279 bp, 14 predicted proteins | sample Coa_R1_FD_66443 | JGI IMG/M metagenome (GOLD analysis project Ga0070735, IMG submission 66443) | Surface soil microbial communities from Centralia Pennsylvania, which are recovering from an underground coalmine fire - Coalmine... | ecosystem: Environmental > Terrestrial > Soil > Unclassified ...
AATCTCGACATGCAAGTCGTCAAGCAGGAACGAGGTGTGGCGAACCGGTATGAGATGTCCGGCCGGCGTGCGGATCCGGCCCTTCACACCCTCCCCGCGGGCCTGGCCCTCCACGCCCCCCGAATCGAGAGCGCCCCCCGGACCCGCGTTTTCGGCGTTGTGCTCCCAGGCAGGCGGCCGGCCCAGTAGCTCAGCGGGCGTGCAGCCCAGCAGTGCAGCGTACCGCTCGCTGCACCGGATAAGGCACCCGGCAGCGTCGCGGACGGCGACTGCCACCGGCGCTGTCTCGAGGAACCGGTCGAAGCGATCGCGAGAAGGGTGCCCATCCTGACCCAAACCGGGGATACGAAGCGAGCTGCGCAGGCGGTCGATGCCGGCTGCCAAATGACACCACCTTGAGCAAGATTCGACTCGGGAAGTGGGACAGCGACACTATACAGGAGCGCGCGCCGCGCCGGGGGCCAGGATGTGACCCTGGTCCTGCCACCCGTCGGGACCGAAGTCGGAGAAACGCGGTGGTGGACTTGCCGGGCGTGCGGCACGCCTCATGCAGGAGCGAATGTAGCGCGCCAGGAGTGCGCGGGAGGTTTCACATGTCGACCACAGCCTTCAGCATCCACGCGGGCATGACCGTGTACGCCACCGACGGCCAGAAGCTCGGCACAGTGGGTAACATCTTCTCGGGCCAGCCAAGTCGGGACACGAATGAGGGGCCGTACTCCAACGTGGGTAGCGGGTCGCCGTCGGCTCCGGCATCCACCGATTGGAGCGGTACGGATTCGGGTGCCACCGGCGGAGGCACTCTCGAGGCGGGCGCCGGGATCGACGATACCGGCCCGACGCAGCCCGTGCCGTACCTGGCGTCCACCGACTCGAACCCGGGACCGGGGACGCAGGGAACCGGAGACATCGCATACGAGAACGCGGTCGGCGGAGAAGCGCTGACCGGTGGCGATGCGGGCATCGGAAGCGGCGCGATGCTCACGCCGTCGGACACGAAGTACTTTGAAGTGCACTCCGGAGGGATTCTCGGTATCGGTGGAACCACCTACTACGTGCCCTTCGATGCGGTTGACGCGGTAGCGGCGGGGACGGATGTGACACTGAGCTGCACCCAGGAGGAGTGCGCCCAGCGCTACAGCGAGAAACCAGCCGAGCTGTAACGCCGGTCCGGCCGGAGTCGCCCCACGCCAGCCGAACCCTCCTATAATGCGCTGTTTGCATGGGAGGATCGATGATCTGGGTGCGGCGTCTGTCGGTGGCCGGGACGATTCTCGCCTTTCTTGCCTTGCCGCGCGGCCTGATGGGCGCGCCGGCTGCAACAGGAAACGCGGTCCATCAACCGCCCGGCATCGCGTCCCTGGTGCGACTTGAGAGCAGCCCGGCGGTGGTCGATGTGGCGTATCGCTACGGCCAGGTAACCGCCGCGGCAGACGGGGCATACGGACCGAACGTGTCCGCGCCGCGCAGCGCATGGTACCTCGAATATCAGCGCGCGGGAGCGACCGACGTCATTGCGGGCGTGCTGCGCGAGGATCCGGCACTGATCGCCGAGGGCTTGCGCATCTTCCACTTCGGACTGGCTCGCGAAACGCGCATCGGCGGGTTCCCAGGGTCGGCGTGGCCCTTTCACGGGACCGCCTTCTTTCTGTCCGAAGCCGCGCCGGCACTGCTGGTGCTCCGTGCCTCGTCATTCGCGCCTCAATTTGCGGCGGAGCTGAGCTGGCAGACACTCCGGATGCAGCGTGCCGCGCACTATATGGTGCGGTGGGTGGGCGGACCGGGGAAGATTGACGACCACACCAAAGACCATCGGTGGTACGAGGCCGCCATCGCGCTTGGGGCTGCCGGCGTCCTGGCCGGGGATGAGCAGCTTGTGCAGTGGTCGCACCTGTACGCGCAATCGGGCATGCGCCAGCAGTGGGCAAACGGCGTGATGCCCGAGGACGGAGGGCACGACTCGGGCTACCAGGCGCTGGGCCTCAGCAGCGCGGTTCGCTACCTGGTGTTGGTCGCCGGCGGCCGGCTTCGCACCACTCTGTACCGGGCCCTTCAGCTGGGAGAGCAGTGGGAGCTCTCGCGGATCGAGAGCGATGGATCGGTGAATCAAGCAGGCGATACGCGGACGGCGGGCTGCCGCGAACGGGACCCGGCCGGGCAGTGCAAGACCGTGTTCTACGCGCCGATCTACACCGCCCTGGCCCGGTGGGCCGTGGTATCGGGTGACCCGCGTTTTCAGGCCGCCGCCACTCTCGTGTGGCAGCGGAGCGGCTACGGCAACGGTTGACGGCCCGGCGGGAACGTCTCGATACTGAGAGGATATCCGGCGCAAGGGAGGCTCCGTGATACGGAACGAACGCGAGCTGCAAGCGGCGTTGCAATGGTTGGAGTACTGGCGACACAACCGCAGCGGCGAACAGAGCTGGATCGGCAACGAGCAGGCTCGCCAGAAGGTAGCCGAGTACCGCGCGATGATCGCCGAGTATCAGCGACGTACCGGAACACAGGTGCTCAGGCCGGCACGCGGCGCTGCTCCCGTCGAGCAGCCGGAAGCTGCGACCCACACCGTCAACCGAGCTGCGTCGCCGCTCGATAGCTCGGATTAGCCCCGCAGCGAGACACGGGCGGCGCCGGCCGCCCGTAAGGTAGCTCTCACGGCGTGCCGGAGCCGGGAGTGGTCGAGAATGTAGGTCTGGAGCGCGTCCCGCGGCGCCTGCTGCCAGCGCTGCAGCCGGCCAAGCGCGGTGTCACGGGCGAGGATACCGTGCGCGACGGGAATTTCATCGGTCTTGAGCCGGTCCTTGTAGGCTTCATCACCGCGACAGAGGTCGAGGTACTCGACACCGCTCGCGGCAGCGTCCTCGATCATGAAAAGGGTTCGTATGGCGCCCGGCGAGTAACGCGCGCAGGCGGGATCGTACGAACCGAACCAGCAGGCGAAGATCGTCCGCGAGCGGACGCTGAAGTCGACGGAGAGGAGCCGCCCACCGGCGCGCAGGGTCGTGGTTACACCCGCCAGGTACGGTCCCGTCGCGGCGGCGAGCACATCCAGCAGCTCGCGCGTCCCGGGCCGGGCAAACGGGTCCGGCCAGCCGCTTCGCCGGTACTGGCGTGACTTCCAACCGGCAAGCTGGGCAAGCTCCTCCTGAGTCGCGGAGCCCGTGGTCAGTTGAACCTCTCCTACCTCACGCTCCAGCTTGCGGTGCTTGTACGCGATCGTACGAAAGAACTTGCTCGCCCCGCGTCCCTCCGCGTTAAGGTACGCCTCCCAGCCCCGGTGAACTCGAATGATCGGCGTCGTCGCCTGGCGCAGCCCTGTCGAGACGCCGGCTTGAGCCGCGACCAGATGACTCGCCTGAAACGCGGCGAGCCCGCACGCTCCAAGCACGTCACCCCAGCTCCAGGTGAGGTCCGGGGCATGGACAAAGGCGTGGCTCGTCACCAGGCGCTCGGCAATCGGAAGAGCGAGGCCGAAGCGGCGGGCGGTGAATGGCAGGAATCCCACGATCCGTCCGTCCTGTTCGACCACGGCTACCTTCGCACCGGGGTGGACCGCGCCGGCCGCCTGCGCCAGCTCGGGTGAGAGGAAAGGATGTTGAAACGCCGGCGTGGCGTCCTGGAAGGAATGCCACTGCCGTACCTCGCCGGGACCAAGCTCGGAAGGACAACAGACGGTTGCGCGCATCACTGTCATGTACGTCACGTATTATGCGGTCCGCCTACCGCGGGCGCCACAGCGACACGACAGGCCATAATGCGTGGCATGGTGACCGAGCCGCACACGCCCCTCACCGACGACCTGTTCGCCGGACTCCAGCGTCGCCTGGCAGCAGGGCCGCGACCGAGCCCGACGACGGCCCGGATACTCTTGCCGGTGCTGCGGGCGCGGGTGGCGGCGACTCGGCTGGCCGGGTCGTACTGGCACGTCCACGCCGCCCGCCGCGCCGGCTGCGAACAGCTCGCCCGCTGGGCACGACCGACCTTTGAGGTCCCCGCGGGTGGTTGGGTGGCGCACCGAATCGTCAGCGCCACTGAATCGACCGTCGTGCTCGCCGGTCCCGCGGGAAAGCCGGTCGAGGGCATCATCAAGCTGCCGTACTCGGACGCTGCGTGGGAGCAGCTGCTTCGCCAGGAACGAGTGCTCCGCGCCCTGGCGGCGGATCCGAGAGCCGGCGATCTGCGATCCCTTCTACCGCTCCCCGTGCGGTGCGAATTGCGCGGCGGGCGGCGTGTGGCGGTGGAACGCGCACTGCCGGGACAGACTCTCTGGTCGCTGCGCGGCGAGAGCGCGAGCTACGCGGCGGGACTCGCCGCCGCCCGCAGAGTACTGAACACGCTGCAAGGCGATACTGGGACGCAGGTCACTGTCGGCCAGGACCTGGTGGAGCGCTGGGTGGCGTCACCAATGGCGTTGATGGCGGCGCTGGCCGCGCGGCTTCGAGATGCGCAACGATACAGTGCCCCCCTGGAGAGGTTGACGGCACGTCTCACCACCTGGCTGGAGGGGAGGACTGTTGTCAGCTGCTGGATACATGGCGATTTCTGGCCGGCGAACATCATGGTCGAGGCGGGCGGTGCTCACGTCACCGGGGTCGTGGACTGGGGACGCGCGGCATCGGGCGAGCTCCCGCTGCATGACGCCCTGCAGCTGCTCCTGCATGAGCCGCAGTTCGCGGCGGGCGGTGGCTCGCTCGATCGCACCGTGCTCGGGCTGCTGGAGGACCCGCGCCGCCTCGCCGAGCTGCGGCCGCTGCTGGCCGAGTGGGGTCTGGCGAGCGGGGTCGGCGACGACCTGCGCAACGCGCTCCTCCTCTACTGGTTCCGGTACGTCCCGGCGTTCCTGGCGAAGTGCCCTTCGCTTCTCGGCAATCCCTGGTGGCTGGATCGCAATGTGGGAAGGATTCTGCTGGCGGTGTGACCGGCGGCGACCGGAGCGCGCTTGACAGGGCCTTCAGTTGGCTTGCCGCACGCCGCGGCCGCCGCCGATCTACCGCGCGTTACTGTATGAGCTGCGTCCCCAATCCGCTGCCGCACGAGCCATACCTCGGGCCGCATGGCCGGTAATCGACGTCCACGTAGCCGTTACCGCCGATCGACGCCGATTTCACGATGAGCTGACCGTGAATCCAGGGCGGGCCGCCCGCACCCTTGCCGGCGCCGTTGATGCTCAGCACCGAGCCAGGCATGTAGACGGCCCCGGTCATCTGCTGGGCGCTGGCACCGTTCATCGTGGAGTCGTTGCCGGTTGGGTCGACCCAGAACAGGAAATGCAGGTGCTTCGGCTGAGGCTGTTCGCCGTTCCAGACCTGAAGGCCGTTGTTGCATTCACCAAGCAGGGTGAAGTCTGAGTTCGGGTAGATCAGATCGCTCGCCGGAGATTGCGTGTAGCCAGCCTGATACGCGTAGTCGGAAGAACTGTAGGTGTACTGCGCGCTGGCGTCACCCTGCGGCCACGAGACCGCCGGCGGCGACCCGCCGGTGAAGGTGCCGGTTCCGGGACACGCGTTGGGCGCCGCCAGGTAGACGTCGCCGTTCTTTCCGCCGTTGCCGTGCGTCGTAATGCCGCCGGCGTTGGGCGGGAGGTAGAAGACGATGCCGTTGAGCTGCACCGAGCTGTTGTAAAACGTCGGCGGAGTGGTCGGGACGCGGCCGCCGCTGGCAGCGGCCAGGTTCGAATCCCAGAATCCATACGGCGAGCAGGCGTAATACCACTGACCGCCGGCCGTTGACCCGTCGCTGAAGCTTTGCTGGGCGCACCAGCCGGTGGAGTCAGAACACGCAGGCGATCCGAAGATGCACATGTTGCCGTGGTTGGTGTCGATGCCGCCGGTGAAGGTGTACACACCGGGGTTGAAGATCGCAGTGTCCTTGTTTCCCAGGCTAAGGCTGCTGTAGATGCCCGGAAAGAGCTCGTATGTATGGCCCTGGCCGTGGCCGCCAATCGAGCCACCCTGGTTCCACGAGGAACCGTCATACCAGTAGCCGCTCGACTGGCACTCCGTACAGTTCGGGAACGAGCCCGACTGCGTGGGAGGCGCGACGGTTCCCTTCCACGGGTCGGCGAGCTGTGGAAGGTTCGACTGGGTTACGGGAGTGGTGTCATTGCTGCCGGTGCATCCGGTCGGAGCAAATATCGGCGAACCGTTGTTGTCGGTGCTCACGCCGGAGACGCCGCCGTTGGCCGCGAACCATCCGCCGTTGCAGGCGAGGTCGTTCTTGCCGTTGCCGGAGACGCCGCCGTTGGCGAAGGCCGAGCCGCCGGTGATGACGGTGGCGTTCCCGTATATGTTGAGATTCGTGTTCGGGTCGAGGCTGATGATGGCGAAATCACCGCCGGAAAACGTGCCGTGCTTGGCGACGGCGTGTGCGTACAGGTTGATCGGAATGTTGAAGATGGGGATATTTGTGACCGAGTACGTCAGGCGCGTCTCGACATAGTCGTAGTAGGGCGGAGGGCTGGCCGCGCTCTTGCAGCTGGCATTGCCGCTTCCGCCGTAATTGTCGTTGCCGTAGTCGATGAAGTCGTACGGACTGCAGGTGACCGGCGGAACATCGGCCGATGTTAGGGATCCGCCGCCCGCCACGCAGCCTGCAAAGCCGTTGTTGACAGCGTAGGTACAGGCCTGGCTCTCGGCCGTGCTGATGCACGTCGTGTCGGTGGTCGCGCAGGGCAGCTTCTGCGCGCCGATCAGCGCCGCCATGTCGGCGGCGGCCTGCAGCTTTCGGTACTGCACGTACACCTGGCCGCCCTCGACGACCACGCCGGTGGAGAGCGCGAGAGTCGGCATCAGGATCGCGGCGAAGATCATGGCCTGGCCGCGCTCGGAGGGCAGAATCGCCCGGAATCGTTTCAGGAGCTCATTCAATTTGATAGGTGGACGTCGCATTGAGATTTATTTGCCCCCTGAAGAGGAGATTGGTCACGCCGGTGAACGGGTAGTAGATGACCACTCCGACGCTGTCTCCGGTTTGCGGAGTGCCGGAGGAGTCCGGAAGCTCGATACAGGCATAGAGCTTTGTGAGATCGACTCCGGGTGTGACGATGCCGGTGATGAAGTTGGTACTCGTCGAGCTCGAGTCGTATTTGTGGGCCAGCGCGCCGATGATCGTCGTGGAGGACGCTCCGGTGTACGCCGACACCTGGTAGTAGTCGCCGGGGGTTGAGCTGTAGCTCGGACACGCGACGCCGAGGCCCTGCAGCGGCACGTTTCCTGGCTGGCTCCAGAAACTGGTCGTGGTGTTGTTGAGCTGATTGCACCAGTCGTTGGTGGAGGACTGGTAGAAGGAGAGGCAGGTTCCGCCCATCACCGAGCCCCAGCGGGCGCCGTATCGCGCCGCGGCGGCGAGCGCGTTGTTCTGGAAGAAGGCGCGCCCGAAGTCCACCAGTCCCGCGGTCAGCATCAGAAGCACCGACAGTACGATGGCCATCTCCACCGCTGCCTGGCCGAACTGGCTGCAGTGAAGGCGTCGCATCATGAAACCAGGCCGACTGCGCTGGCGCATATCGTGTGGTGATTGGTTGCGGTAGAGTCGCCGGTGTAACACGACTGATCGGCGAAGAACGGGGCCATGAGGAATGAAATCGGCTTGAAGCTGTACCCCACGTACACCGTCACTTGCGTGCCGGTACTACGAGTCGCGGGCGAGACGCAGATGTCATAGGTGCAGCCGGTGCAGCTGCTGGAGCAGGTGGGTGTCCAGGTGCTCGAGGTTCCAGCCGTGCACGACTGATAGGTCGGTTTGAGCACGACGTATGATTCGGCTTCGCAGTACGTCTTCCATTGCACGAAGGCGTCGCCCACCGCGGCGGGGTTGCTGCCGCAGCCGCCGGCGGCAAACGGGCAGTGGTTGCTCGCGGTCTCCGCGCCGACGCGAGCGGCACTCTGCACCGCCGTGCCGTAGTAGAGCCAGCGGCCGTAGTCGATGGCGCCCAGGAAAAGCGTCAAGAGCACAGTCGCCATGAGGGCGAACTCCACCACGCCCTGGGCTTCCTCGCCGCCCGACAGGCGCCGCGGGACCCACCTGGCAAGGGCACATGTCGACCCGGAACGGCGCGTGGACGCGCGGACCTGGCGTTCGTTAGATGGCCCGTCAGTTAGCTGCGTGGCGACCCTGCCTGTCACGGTGCGCACATCCTCTCTCAGCCGCCCTACCGTCGTTCGTGGAGTGCGCGGCGTTTCCTGACGTGAATTGAACCACTCAAATACACGAATGGGAATGGCGGCTCGTACCCCTGCTCGGGGGACCATGGTCCCGTATGGGCATACCAACGCCACACGATGCCGGCGGCCCAGCAGGGGCGACGGAGGACGCGAGCCTGTCACCGGTCGAGCGCCGAGTCCCTGGCTAAAGTCCCGCTGCAGGTGGGACCGTGTACCCCTGTGCCGGAGCCGGCAGTGTGACTATCCTTGGCAGGTATTCAGGCACAACCGCCAATCAGAACGGTCCGGCGGTGGGAAGCACCAGAGGAGTCCATGCAAGCGAGCCACGCTATATCCGGCCGGGCGAGGCCGAAAGCACCGGGCCGGCGCCGGCCAGTTCTCCTGATTGCGGCCGGGCTCGCCTCGCTTGCCGCCGTGTTCGCGATCGTCCACATCGTATCGGGCGCCGGCGCTTCCACTGCGACCCATCACGCACGCGCCGCCAGGGCGGGATGCGCCGCGGGCTCCGCGAGCGCCCGGCGGCGGAACGCGCGCTGTCTGCATGGACGCGCCACAACCCGGCACAGGGCAAGGCGGCGCGTACAGCGGGTGGGTCTGCCGGCGGCCGCGGTGAGCATGCGCGTATACGCCCGTGGACTGGCGCCGGTGCTCGACCAGAGCCGATCCGAGCTCGACCGAGCAGCGGTCGCGCTGGCCTCCAGCCCGGGCCTCGACGCGCTCGGCCAGACCTGCGCGGCGTACGGCCAGCAGCTGCTGGTGCTCGAGCAGCAGGCGGACGGGGTGGCGCATCCGTACGCGTTCTACACGCACGTCAGCGGGCTTCACTACACGATGATGGGCATCTTCCACGACGCACTTGGCGCACTATCCGCCTGCAACGAGGCTGCCGGCGCCGGCGATCCATCGGCGGCGGGAACCGCGGTGGCGGATACCCAGACCGCCGATCAACAGATGCGCGCGATGGACGACCAGGTGCGGGCGCTGGAGACCACGCGGACCGGGTAGCCGCCCGGCCCGACCGGTCAGCGGGAGTGGAGCCGGAGCGCAGGGGCCGTGACCGGCTGTACCGTCCCGTCTCCCGGGCATGGCTAGCCGTGACCTGTAATCAGCCCGTATAGCAGCGCGATATCGGCGAGTGTCATGACGACCACCGCCGCCCAGCCTCCGAGGCGCTCCCAGAGCGATGCGAGGTACTGGCCCATCAGGCTTCGCCGGCTGGCTAGGACCACCATCAGCGCGATCAGCACCGGCGCTACCAAGCCGTCGAGGATCTGGGAGTAGAACAGAGCCTTGATCGGGCTGAAGCCGCTCACCGCCAGCTCCACGCCGGCCAGCATGGAGAGGGCGATGACCGAATAGAACCCGGGGGCGGTGTACGCCTCGCGGCCGAGGCCCATCCTCCAGCCCACCGTGCCGGCCACGATGTAGCCCGTCGAGACGGAGAGAACCGGAATGGCAAGAAGCCCGGCGCCCAGGACGCCGATTGAGAAGAGTACCGTGGCGAAGTGACCGGCGAAGGGAGCCAGCGCCGCCGCGGCGTCGGCGGCGGTGTTGATCGATCGGTGGTGAATGTAGAGAGTCGAGGCCGTCGAGACCACGATGAAATAGGCGATGACGTTCGAGAAGATCATTCCGGAGGTGATGTCGACGTAAGTGTCTCCGAGCTGCTCCACGCCCCGCCGCTCCTCGCGCTCTCCGGCTGTCTGCCAGAAGAAGAGATAGGGAGTGATCGTCGTGCCGAGAAGGCCGACCGCACCGGCGAAGTAGGTGACACTCGGCTGAATGGGTGGGACGACGGTCCTGAGAAGGACTGTCCCCCACCGCGGGTGAGCCAGGACACCGGCGAGCACGTAGGTGAAGAAGACCACCACGAGCCAGAGCATGAAGCGCTCGATCGACTTGAAGTCCTGAAAGATCGTGACGTACCCCATGACGACAACGAGGGGCACGATGAAATAGAGCAGCTTGATACCGGTCAGGAGCTCGAGTACCGCCGCCATCGCCACGAGATCGGCCCCGATGGTTGCCACGTTGGCGACAACCGCCAGCACCGCTGCCCCGTACGCGATCGGACGGCCAAACTCGATGCGGATCAGCTCGGCGAGACCGAGCTTGGTGACATTGCCGAGACGGGCCGCGATTCCCTGCACCGCGACGAGCAGTGGGAGCGAAAGGACCAGGAGCCAGAGCTGGCTCAGCCCGGTGGTAGCTCCGACCGTCGAGTAGGTGGCGATTCCTGCCGGGTCGTTGTCCGCTCCGCCCGTGATGATCCCGGGGCCCGCGATGCGGAGCATCCGCCGCAGTCCGGTCTCAGGCTTGACTGGAGCGGGCGACTGACTGGGAGAGTCCATCACCGGCTCAGCCATGCATCACTCCGTCTTTGTCGAGTCGGGTTCCGGCGGCAGGGTGCGGACCAACTCGGCGCGCGATCCTTCGAGCTCCGACACGATGCGGAGCGCGTCGTCTTCGGGCACGCGTCCGACGAGAAGCACCTTTCCGTCCTCGACGGCCGTTTCGAACTGGTCCACCGCGTCTGGCGGGATTTGCGCGGCAGTGGCCAGGCCAGACAGCTCATGGCGCGCGGTTTCGGCATCCTCGATGAGCTGGGGCTCGTCTCCGTTGTGGACGGTCCAGTACTGTGCCGCCTGTTGAGCCAGCTGCGCCGCTCCTTTGTCTCGGAAGACGGCGATTACGGTCTGCGAGTGATAGACCTCATCGCCACCGGTGACGCAGAGATGATTGTTTACCTTATCGACAGTGTCGATCTGCAGCGCCTCGCGTTCTATCTGCTGCGCCTCGTCGAGGGTTTCCACCGTGCCCTTCAGCGTGACAACGCTGCCGTCTACCTGCACCTCGACCTGCTCCCCGAACACGGGATGGGCGGAGCGTTGCTGGCCCAGCAGCGTTTTGATCCACCACTCCCGGATATCGTCAGCCAATGTCCTTCTCCTCGCGCATCCGTCAAGCACGCCAAGGGCAAGAACCGTGCCCTGCCCGGGAAAGGCGCACTCCGGCGGCGATGGCTGAAGACCTCGCCGGGTCACCGCCCGGGATATCCCGGGCGCGCGCCGATGCCGGTCGTGCTAGTGCTGGCTCCTTGCGCCACCGGTCGGCGGCTGGACTGCCAGGAGCTCCATGTGGAACCGGTTGACCAGCACGACGGGATACTCTCGCATCGTCCCGTCCGGATACGTCAGCCGGGCGGAGGTCAGCGGCACGAACTGCCGCTGCTCCAGCGACCGCATGAAGAATCGTGGATCTCGCTTGGCATCCATGTGCACGCGGCCAAGCAGGCTGTATCGCCCCAGGCCGATCCAGCAAGTTTGGTCGATGGTCGCCGTCCAGCCTTCACGCTGGGTTCGATCGTCGGGGTCCGCATCTTCTCGTGGCAGGACGAAGAGGAGGTGCGACTTGCTGACGTAGGCGAGGCTGCCGGCCACGTTCACGCGCAGGCCACTGACGCTGCGCAGCACGCTGGTCAGATTCAGCTGGAAGGTCGCCGTCGAGCCATTGAGGTGGTCCGACAGGCGCCGCTCCGGCGTCGTGAGCTCGCCGCGAATGATGAAGTGCTCGGTGAAAAACTCGCCCTCCATCCTGTAGAGGCCGTCATACGCCGTCTCATGGCCCAGACCCGGACTCAAAACGTCCACTACCTTGTGCGCTCCCTCTTCAGCCGTACGGCGGCCCGATTCGGGCCGATGCCTACGCCACTATAAGGGCGCCGGATTGACGAGTCAATACTTTTGCGTCCGGCGCGATGGTAGGATGACTCACCAGCACTCTCCAGGGAGCGGACACCCGATGGTCGCCCGCATGCTCGGCGTCCGGCTGTCGATGGAAGATCGGGTCATGGGCGCCGCTCTGGTGTCGGTGCCCCTGACGTTAGTGGCGGCGCGGGCCGGATGGTCGCCGACACTCCAGTTCGTGCTGTCGGTCATCGCCGTCATACCGCTCGCTGCGTTCATCGGTTCCGCGACGGAGGCGCTGGCCGACCGGCTGGGCGGAAAGATCGGCGGTCTGCTCAACGCGACCTTCGGCAACGCGCCCGACCTGCTGGTCGGCGTGTTTGGCGTGCAGAAGGGCCTCATTCCGCTCGTCAAGGCGACCATCGTCGGGGCGCTCATCAGCAACTCGGCGTTGATCATGGGGATCTGCTACGCCCTGGCCGGCATCTTTTACGGGCGGCCCCGCTTCGATCGGGACGAGGCCGGCCATCACAGCGTCTTGATGATGCTGAGTGTCGCGGCCATCCTTTTTCCGTCGCTGGGAGCGCTGGTTCTCTGTGGCGGCCCGACGTGTGCGAGCCACGCCGACCGGCAAATTATTCTGCACGTGAGTCGGAATCGCCGTCGCTCTGCTCGCCGCCTACGCGGCGTACGTGGTTTTCGCAATCTTCGGCATGGAGTCTATCCGACGCGGGACGCCGAGCGAGCCGGCCGAGACTCGCCTGTTGCGGGAGCGTTCGGCTGAGGAGCATCCTGTTGCCTGGCCGACCTGGTTTGCCACCGCAACGCTCGCGATCGCCACGGCGGCACTGATCCCGGTCACCGACATTCTCACCAGCAGCGTGCAGCCGGTGACCGCCGTGATCGGCTGGACCCAGGTGTTCGTGGGCATCATCATCGTGGCCAACGCCGGGAACGTGGCGGAAGGCTACGCCGCGATCCGCTTCGCCCTCAGCCGGGGTGGCGTCGACCCGGCGCGGGGTGATTCAGGCCTCGATCTGGCGCTCGGCATCGCGTCCGCCTCCTCGGTTCAGATCGCTACCTTCGTCGCGCCGGTCGTCGTGTTGTACAGTCTCACCGGCCATTCGATGGATCTGGTGTTCAGTCCCGTGGAAATCGGGATCCTTGGTCTGCTGACCATCATCTTCGCGTACATCGCTCAAGACGGCGAAAGCAACTGGCTGGAGGGCGTGCAGCTGATGGTTCTGTACGCGATGGCTGCGGTCGTGTTTTACGCTCTACCGGCCAGCGTTTTTGGAGGCTAGGGGATTGCCGGCGGCGCAGGGCGTTCATATACTTGACCCAGAGGCGCGTGACACGAAGCGCCGTGTGGCAGGGAAGGTGCTGCAGGCGGGCGACAACACGGCAGTTTCAGGTGTTCCTTGTGTGGGG
>Ga0070735_10003702_pt1 | contig 13278 bp, 7 predicted proteins | sample Coa_R1_FD_66443 | JGI IMG/M metagenome (GOLD analysis project Ga0070735, IMG submission 66443) | Surface soil microbial communities from Centralia Pennsylvania, which are recovering from an underground coalmine fire - Coalmine... | ecosystem: Environmental > Terrestrial > Soil > Unclassified ...
CCGTCCCTGCTGAAAATGGTTGAGGACATGCCGGATGAGGCGCTGCGCACGCTGCGCCAGGGCGGCCACGATCCACGCAAAGTGTATGCGGCGTACAAAGAGGCATACGAACATCGCGGATCTCCTACCGTTATTCTGGCGCGCACGATTAAAGGCTATGGCCTCGGGGAGAGCGGCGAAGGACGCAACATCACCCACCAGCAGAAAAAGCTGAATGAAGATGAATTGGAGCTGTTCCGGTCGCGCTTTGGGATTCCTATTCCCGACGACGAACTGCATGAAGCGCCATTTTACCGGCCGTCCGACGACAGCAGCGAGATCAAGTACATGCAAGCCCGACGCGAGCAACTTGGCGGATACATGCCCCAGCGCAAATTGCGCGCGACGCCGCTGCAGCCCTTCCCGGCTGCGCACTTCGAAGAATTTCACAAAGGCACCGAAGGACGCGAAGTGTCGACTACGATGGTCTTTGTGCGGCTGCTGGCCAAGCTGCTGCGCGATCCGGACCTGGGAAAATATATCGTCCCGATTGTTCCCGACGAGGCGCGCACCTTCGGCATGGAAGCGCTGTTCCGGCAGGTGGGCATTTATTCCAGCGTCGGCCAGAACTACGAACCGGTCGATATGGACACGCTGCTCTATTACAAGGAAGCCAAGAACGGGCAGATTCTCGAGGAGGGCATTACCGAGTCGGGTTCGATGTGCTCGTTCATCGCGGCGGGCACGGCCTATGCGAACCACGGGATCCCAACCATTCCCTTTTTCATCTATTACTCCATGTTCGGATTTCAGCGTATTGGCGACCTGATCTGGGCCGCGGCCGACATGCGCTGCCGTGGATTTCTCGTCGGCGGAACGGCCGGACGGACCACGCTGGCGGGCGAAGGCTTGCAGCATCAGGACGGACACAGCCACGTGCTCGCTCTGCCGGTACCGAATCTGCATGCCTATGATCCGGCGTTCGCCTACGAAATCGCGATCATCATTCAGGACGGCATCAAGCGAATGTACATCGATCAGGAATCCATCTTCTACTATTTGACCGTCACCAACGAGCCGCTTCCCATGCCGGAAATTCCGGCGGGTGAAAATGTCCGCGAAGGCGTGCTGAAGGGCTTGTACCGCTTCAACATTTCCAGCAAAAGCGACGCCAAGCTGCGCGCTCAGCTTCTGGGCAGTGGCACCATCATGTTCGAAGTGCTCAAGGCTCAAAAGATTCTGGACGAAAAATATGGAGTCGCCGCCGATGTCTGGAGCGTCACTAGTTATAAAGAGCTCTATCGCGATGCCAACGATTGCGAGCGCTGGAACATGCTGCACCCGGCAGAGCCGGCGAAAGTGCCGTACGTTACCGAAACTCTGAAAGACGCGCAAGGGCCGTTTATTGCGGCTTCTGACTACATGAAGGTCTTGCCCGAGAGTCTTGGCAAGTGGGTGCCAGGACAATTGGTATCGCTGGGCACAGATGGCTTCGGGCGCAGCGAAAACCGGGTGGCGCTGCGCGATTTCTTCGAAGTGGACGCAAAGCATATTGTGCTGGCCACTATGGGTGCGCTGGCTCGCGAGAAGAAGATCGGCACGGATGTGGTGAAGCGCGCGATTCAGGAGCTGGGGATCAATCCAGAAAAAGCAAATCCGGCGGTCAGCTAGAAAAATCGAGCCATTGAGTGATCGGGTGATTGAGCGATTGCACTCCTTGGCGAAGCGTCATCATCAATCGCTCAATGACTGAATCACACAATGACTCAATTGCTTGAATTCAAACTTCCCGAGCTGGGAGAAAATATTGAACAGGGTGACCTGGTTCGCCTGATGGTTGCGCCCGGCGCCACCGTGAGCGCCGGCCAGTCGGTCATGGAACTTGAAACCGACAAAGCAGTCGTGGAAGTGCCTTCCTCAGTCAGCGGAACCGTGCAGGAGATCCGGGTTAAAGAGGGCGACAAGATCAAAGTCGGGCAGGTGATTTTTACCGTCGACGGCGCTGAAGCAAAAGCTTCCACAGCGAAATCTGCCGCCGCTGTCCCGACGGCCCCGCCACCACAAGCTGCACCAAAACCACAAGCTCCCGTTTCAACACAGGAGCCGGAGCCGCCGCGTGCGGCGCCCGCTGCCGCCGCTCCAAGCGGACCCGCGCAGACCTCCAGCGAATTCAAACTTCCCGAACTCGGCGAGAACATTTCGCAGGGTGATCTGGTGCGGCTAATGATTTCTCCAGGAACGAAAGTTTCGGAAGGTCAGCCGGTGATGGAGTTGGAAACCGACAAAGCCGTCGTCGAAGTTCCCTCCTCGGTCAGTGGTGTGGTGAAAGAGGTCAAGGTTAAGGAAGGCGAGAAGGTTAAGGTTGGGCAAGTGATCTTCACGCTTGAGGGAGGCGCAGCCACTGCGCCCGCGCCAACCCGCTCGCGGACCGCCCCTGTCGAGCATGTTTCCGGACAGCATGGCGCGAGACTTGCGTTTCAGGCGGCGATTCGTGCTGAGGGCAAAACCGAAGAGCAGGCTTTACCGCCCGACCAGCCGCAGCCTGGTGTCCCCAGTTTCAGCATGCCCGAACAGTTGGGAAAAGTTGCGGGTACCGAACATCGGCAGCCCGTCCCTGCGGCACCACATGTCCGGCGGCTGGCGCGGGAAGTCGGCGTTGACATCTATGAAGTGAAAGGCACCGGGCCCGGCGGGCGCATCAACGAAGATGACGTCAAGGGGTACGCCAAAGCGCTGCTATCGGCGGCGGCTGTGCAGACTGCTCCGCGGGCTGGACATTTCAAGCAGCCGCAGCTTCCGGATTTTGCGAAATGGGGCAAGATCGAGCGCGTTTCGATGCGCGGGGTGCGCCGCAAGACTGCCGAGCATTTGGCGGAGGCGTGGAACACGGTCCCGCATGTCACGCAGCACGACCGCGCCGACATCACTGAACTCGAGCACCTGCGCGCCCGCTTTGCTCCGAAAGCTGAAGAAGCAGGCGGCAAGATGACCGTCACCGCCATCGCTCTCAAAGTTTGCGCGGCAGCTCTGAAAGTCTTTCCCCAGTTCAATGCAAGTATTGACATAGAAAAAGAAGAGATTGTCTATAAGCAGTACATCAACATCGGCGTGGCGGCTGATACCGACCGTGGCTTGCTCGTACCCGTGATTCGCGATGTAGATAAACAGAATATTGTCGAACTGGCGGTCGCATTGTCGCAGCTCTCGAAGAAGGCGCGCGACAAGAAGCTTGCTCCCGCGGATATGGAAGGCGGCACGTTTACCATCACGAATCTGGGCGGCATCGGCGGCATAGGGTTTACGCCGATCGTGAATTTTCCAGAAGTCGCCATTCTGGGCCTGTCGCGTTCGCGCATGGAGCCCGAATGGATCAACGGCAAATTTGAGCCGCGCCTGATTCTGCCGCTTTCGCTTTCCTACGATCATCGGTTGATCGACGGCGCCGACGCGGCCCGCTTCCTGCGCTGGATCGCGGAAGCATTTGAACAACCGTTCCTGTTGTCGGTGCAAGGGTAAAACAGTTTCGAGTTTCAAGTTTCGATCACATGTCTGACTCCCAGTCTCTGAATATTGCAGTCGTGGGCGGCGGTCCTGGAGGATACGCCGCGGCATTTCTTGCCGCCGATCTCGGCATGGCCGTCACACTCATTGATCCGGAACTCAATCCCGGTGGCGTATGCCTGTATCGCGGCTGCATTCCCTCGAAGGCGCTGCTGCATGTGGCCAAACTGCTGGAGGAATCCCATCAAGCCAAAAATTGGGGCATTGAATTCGCCGCGCCCAAAATCGACCTGGCTCGCCTGCGCTCGTGGAAGGAGAGCGTCGTCACGAAGCTCACCGGCGGGCTCGGCGTGCTGTCGAAGCAGCGCAAAGTTCATTACGTGCAGGGGCACGCGGCGTTTGAGAATTCGACCACTCTCAACGTGACGAAAGCCGACGGCTCGCAGGAAACGCTCAGCTTCGATCGCATCGTGATCGCGACTGGCTCGCGTCCGGCGATTGTGCCCACACTGAAGCTCGACACGCCGCGCATGATGGACTCCACCGGAGCTCTGAATCTGGAAGATATTCCCGGCAGCTTGCTCGTTGTGGGCGGCGGATATATCGGCCTGGAACTCGGCTCCGTGTACGCTGCGCTCGGGACGCGCGTGACCGTCGTCGAAATGCTTCCAGGCCTACTTCCCGGCGCGGACCGCGACCTCGTCCTGCCGCTTCACAAGCGCTTGGAAAAGATGTTCGAAGCAATTCTGTTGAATACAACGGTCGCCTCGGTCAAAGACGAAGGCAACGGCATCCGCGCCACATTCGAAGGACCCGAGGTCAAAGAGCGCGAAAAAGTTTTCGACCGCGTGCTGGTGTCGGTGGGACGCAAGCCGAACTCCGAAATTCCCGGACTCGAGAAGACTCGCGTGCAAGTCGGCCAGCGCGGCTTCATTCAGGTCAACAAACAACTGCAGACCGACGACCCCGCCATTTACGCCATCGGCGATGTGGTCGGCGAGCCCATGCTCGCGCACAAAGCATCGCATGAAGGCCGCGTTGCAGTGGAAGCGATTGCCGGGCACAAGGTCGCCTTCGAGCCTAACGCAATTCCGGCGGTCGTCTTTACCGATCCCGAAGTGGCCTGGTGCGGCCTGACTGAGACGCAGGCGCAAAAAGAGAATCGCGAGATCAAGGTTGCGAAGTTTCCCTGGGCGGCTTCCGGGCGCGCCATCACGATCGATCGTCCCGAAGGCATGACCAAGCTGATCTTCGATCCCCAGACGGAACGCGTGCTCGGCGTCGCGATTGTGGGCGCCGGCGCCGGCGAGTTGATCGCCGAGGGCGTGCTCGCGATTGAGATGGCGGCGCTGGCCAGCGATGTCGCCCTGACGATTCACCCGCATCCCACGCTGTCGGAGACGGTAATGGAATCCGCCGAAGTCTTCCTCGGGACCAGCACGCACATCTACCGGCCCAAGCGAGGATAATCTTCCGCAGCCAAACTGCGCCGCGGTGGCCACGTCGGTCCGATACAATGATCACTCATTGGCTGCGAATCCGTTGATCGCGCACCCGCATTCATTGAGCGGAGCGAACATGTTTTCTTTCTCCAAATCCGTTCTATTGTTTGTGGTGATTATTGCTGCCGTAGCATTTCTTCCGGCACAGATCACGGGCCTGCAACCCGCTGCGCCGGCCAACACGATTGGTCCGACTGACCCTTTAGGCCGCAACACCCCTTCTAATTCTGTGCTCGGATTCCTCAGGGCAGCTCAGTCCGGCGACTACAGCATTGCCGCGCAATATCTGCAGATGAGTGCCGCTCGCCGCCAGAGTGACGGCGAGCAGATGGCAACGAAGTTGAAGTTTGTGCTGGATCATGCCTTCACCGGCAATCTCAGCCGCTATAACCAGCCCGAAGGAACTCCGCAGGAAAACGTGCCTCTCGGCCATCAAAAGCTCGGCACCATGACGGCGGGCGACGTGGAGGATGATCTCGACCTGGTGCGTGTCTCCGACCCGAGTGCGGGCAAGATCTGGCTCATCTCCGCTGAAACGCTGGCCAAGGTCCCGGAACTTCACGACCAAGTTAAGGCGCGGCAGGTCGAGAGCAGGCTTCCCCAAGTGCTGGTCAAACACCAGTTTGCAGGGATGCCTTTGTGGCAGTGGATCGCATTGCTGGTAGCAGCGCCGATTGCCGTAGGGCTCGGCTGGCTCATACTGGCGCTCCTCGAAGTCCCACTGCGCTGGTGGGCGCGGCGGCGCGGGCAGATCGAGGTGGCCAACTGGCGTACGGTCTCAGGTCCAGCGTGGTTGATGGCTGGTACTCTCATCCATCAAGTCTTTGTGGTTTACCTTCGCCTGCCCTTGCTGCCGAAACACTATTACTTCCAGGTCACGTCCATTGCGCTGATCATGAGCGCCACCTGGATCGTGTGGCGCAGCATTCGCTGGTCGCTGCGGCGGGTGCGCATGCGTGCTCTGGCCCGCGGACATGCCGGCACCGGGTCGCTGATGCTGCTGGGCGAGCGCATGCTGAAGGCTATCGTTTTTGTGCTGGGTGTTCTCGCGGTGCTGAGCAACCTGGGCTTCAACATGAGCACCGCGCTCGCTGGCCTGGGCATTGGCGGCCTGGCCATCGGTTTCGGCGCGCAGAAGACCATCGAGAATCTTTTCGGCGGCGTTTCCGTGCTGGGCGATGAAGTGTTCCGCGTGGGCGACGTCTGCCGTTTTGGTGATCGCACTGGAGTCGTCGAGGATATCGGCTTGCGGTCCACCCGCATTCGCACCGATGAACGGACGCTGGTTGCGATCCCCAACGGCACGGTGGCGACGATCAACTTGGAAAATCTCAGCCGCCGCGACAAAATTCTTTTCAAGACCACGCTCGGCCTGCGTCCCGAGACCAAAGCCGATCACATGCGCTTCGTGGTGTCGGAAATCCGCAAGCTGCTCTACAGCCATCCGAAGGTAGAGACGCAGACGGTGCGTGTGCGGCTCACTGATATCGCGGGGAGTTCTTTCAGCATTGAAGTCTTCGCCTACATTTTGACGCGCGATTTCAACGAGTACGCCGCGGTGCGCGAGGACCTGCTGCTACGCATAATGGACGTGATGGAAAATACAGGCGGCGGGCTGGCGCTGCCATCGCAGACGCTCTATTTAAGCCGCGACGCCGGAGTCGAGAAGGAGAAGGCCGACCAGGCGGTGAAGAAGATTGCCGAGCTGCGCGATGGCAAGCAGCTGCCCTTCCCTGATTTCCATCAGGATGAAATTTCTTCCTTCAAGGGATCGATCCAGTACCCGCCGGACGAGTCGACGCTGCGCAAGGCGCAGGATGACGGCGCCAAGGGTCGCTAACGACCTCAAGACTCAATCTGACAGAAAGCGATGATGGTATTAAAGGACTTACGCGGAAGTGTTCCTGAAGGAACACATCTTCGTTTTTTGCAGAAGTGTTCCTGCAGGAACACTTTCAGTACATAAACGTACATACAATTTCGCAAATTATCAGCTAAAGGCAATGCTTGCTTGAGGTTAGCGCGACGAAAAAAGATGAGCCAAAAACGCGCGGTGGGCAAAAACTGCGCCAAAAGAGGCTCTCGAGCAAGTGATTGTTTCTAAAGGGCTTCTGCCTCACAATAGGAACGTTGCTCAACTGGCTGTGATCCAACCATGCCCGTTGACCCATCGGCGGAGTGGACTTTACCATTCTCTCCAATGGGCAGCCCATTTCAACCTATCGGGCAAACGCTGTCGCATTACCTCATCCTGCGGAAAATTGGCGCTGGCGGTATGGGCATCGTGTACGAGGCCGAAGATATCAAGCTCGGCCGCCATGTAGCCCTGAAGTTCCTGCCTGATGAGGTGGCGAGAGAGGCGCAGGCAGTCGAGCGCTTCCGGCGCGAAGCGCGATCAGCATCGGCGCTAAATCACCCGAACATCTGCACCATCCACGACATCGATGAGTGTAATGGGCGGCCCTTCATCGCGATGGAACTATTGCAAGGGAAGGCTTTGCGGGAATCGTTAGGAACGCCATTCGCGATGGAGAAGATTCTTGAGTTATCGATCCAGATCGCGGAAGGCATGGCTGCCGCGCACGCCAAAGGAATTATTCACCGCGACATCAAGCCTGAGAACCTGTTCATTACCAACGACGGACAAGTCAAGATTCTCGATTTTGGCCTGGCCAAGTGCCTGCTGGAGATGCACAAGACAGAAGCCGATGCTGCTACACAAGAGGTCCTGACCAGCCCAGGAACTGCGCTGGGCACAGTCGCGTACATGTCGCCGGAGCAGGTATTAGGAAAGGATCTCGACGCGCGCACCGACGTCTTTTCGTTTGGAGCGGTGCTGTACGAGATGGCAAGTGGCAAAAGGGCGTTCCAGGGCGCCACCTCGGGCGCGGTCTTCAATTCGGTTCTGCATGAGAACCCGCCGCGTATCCACCATGACCGCTCCAAGGCGGGACAGGAACTGGAACGCATTATCGCCAAGGCTATGGAAAAAGATTGGGAGGTGCGTTACCAATCGGCGCTGGAGATTGGCGCGGACCTAAAACGCCTACGGCGGGATTTCCAGAGCGCCGCATTCCCTGCTAAGGCGGGCAACGCTGCAACCCGCGGCACAAAAAAACGGGCAATCAACTCGATTGCTGTGCTGCCCTTTGAAAACGCAGGCGGCGATGCATCCTACGATTACCTGGGAGATGGACTGACGGAAAGCATTATCGATGAATTGTCGCGGATTCCGAAGATAAGCGTTGCCGCACGGAGCACGGTATTCCGTTACAAGGAGAGACAACTCGATCCCAAGATTGCGGGGAGCGAATTGAATGTCGGCGCGGTGATTACAGGACGAGTCAGCCGGCGCGGAGACACCTTGACGATCGCTGTCGAGATGGTGGACACCTCTACTGGCTTGCGCCTCTGGGGTGAACGGTACAGCCGGCCGAACAGCGACATCTTCGCGATTCAGGACGACATTGCGGCGCAAGTAAAGCAGCAACTGGGGAGCACATTAGGCGGGAAATCTGCCGCATCGCGCCGCCGCACGCACATGCCGAAACCCGCGGCCTACGAGGCATATCTGAAGGGCCGATACTACTGGAACAAGCGCACAGAAGGGGAACTCCGGAGAGGCGCACAGTTTTTCGAAGAAGCAATTGCCCTCGATCCCACTTATGCCGCGGCGTACGGAGGCCTGGCCGATTTCCATATCGTACTCGGCTGGTACAGTTACGTGCCGCCAGCAGATGCGTTCCCGCGCGCACGGGCTGCCGCCAACAAGGCGATGGAGCTGGATCCGGACTTAGCCGAACCCCATGCCAGCCTCGGATTTGTTTCCCTGCTACACGATTGGAATGCGAGAGAGTCCGAGGCTCACTTCCTGCAAGGGATCAAGCTCGATCCTCGCTACGCGACCGGGCACCAATGGTATGCAGACCTTCTCGCCGCGACCGGCCGACTGGATGAGGCCTGGAAGGAAACGCAAATTGCAAAGGAACTGGATCCTCTTTCCGTCATCATCAACTGGAATGTTGGGTGGATTTTACACTTCTCGCGCAAGTACACAGAGGCGGTCGCTCAGTTTCGCAGCGCGCTCGAACTAGACCCGAATTATCTGGTCACTCGGATGTTTCTGGGGCAGGCGTATGTGCAGCTGCGGGATTTCGATAAGGCCAAAGAAGAGTTCCAGCGGGCGCTTGATCTTTCGGGTGGGGCAGCATTCACTCTAGGCTTGCTGGGGCACTGCCTTGCCCTGGCAGGAGAAAAGAACGAAGCCTTGAGGCTTCTGGATCGACTCGAAGAGCTATCGCATACGAGATACGTATCACCGGACTTTTTTGCATGGATCCATCTCGGGTTGGGAGAACTGGCGGAAACCTTTCGGTTTCTGACTGCCGCTTTCGAGAGACGCTCGAACTGGCTAGCTTGGTCGGGCGCGGAACCGAGGTACGACTCGGTGCGACAAGATGAACGTTTCCAGGAGCTAGTGCGCAAAGTGGGCTTGACGGCAGGACATTGATTTCGGAACCCGCCCTTCAGCGTGTCCATGAGAAACAGCACGGATAGTTGAGCTGGGAGAACTGAGATCGCAGCTACTCCAGGTAATGGGCAAACCGGAAGGAACCTCAAGTTAGGGCTTCTGAAGTGGCGGCGCCACCTTAACCACCGCGACGGTATCGCTACGTCGCCAACCGCGAGTTATCCAGGCCAGAAATACGTGCGTCGGCAAGTACACGACTACAGGAATCGTGGCCAGATATGCAAGCAAGTATAGCCACTCGGGGATCGCGTGCTGCTCCCGAAAGAAGAGGCCGCGCGCCCAGTTGACATCATATTGCGGGCGCCAGAAATAGTTAATCGGAATCACAATCCAGGTCATCAGCGTTGCCAGTTTCCATCCACGGCGGTCGTAGCCCAGACGCCAGATTGCCCAGAGCAGCAGCGGCGGCATGGCGACATGAAACAGGCTGAGCAAGCGAATTGCGAGCGACAGGTGAGGGTCGAACATGTATTCGGTGCCGCCGATGAGGTGATGCCCGGTCAGCAGAGCGCTGCCCAAGTCGATGCAGTAGAGCGTTTGAAATAGAAGCAGCCCGCAGGCCACCCAGGAAAAGATCAACGGGCTTTCCAGCCACAATCCGATTCCGATGAGGAAGTTCCCGATGTCGCAGAAGAACAGAAAATTCTGTGCGCCGTATTGCCGCCAGTAGAGAGGAGCCCAAACGATGAGCCATACAGTCCAAGCGATTTTGAGCCAGAGCGGGAGGCGCATGGAGGGCCATTGTAAGGCAGTGGGCAGTGGGCAGTGGGCAGTGGGCAGGGGTTAGGGGTCAGGGGTCAGGGGTCAGGGGTCAGTGGCCAGTGATAAGCCGCCGGTGGTTGGGAGTCATCGTCAATTATCAGTTGCCAGGTCCACTAAGCACAAACCACTAACCACTGGCCACTGATCACTGACCACTGCCCTCTGACCCCTAACCCCTGCTTCGAATTACCAGCGTAACTTGCTGGCTCTTACCGGTGTACCTACGATGGTTTTGTATGGGTTACACAGCTCTTCTCTTCTGCCCCGAGGAAAAAACCGCGCGCACAGTGACCCAGGTCCTGAGCGAGCTAGAGTTCACCATCGAGGCCTGCGGCGAGCCATTTGCGGCAGTCAAGAAGCTGATGGGCCAACACTTCGACGCTGTGGTAGTGGACTGCGATAACGAGCAGAACGCGACCTTGTTGTTCAAGAGCGCACGGAATTCGGCGTCCAACCAGACGTCGCTGGCCGTGGCCGTAGTGGAAGGTCAGGCGGGGGTAGCAAAGGCGTTCCGCATCGGCGCCAACCTCGTCCTGACCAAACCCATCAACATCGAACAAGCGAAGGGAACGTTGCGAGTAGCCCGCGGGCTGCTGCGCAAGAGCGAACCGGCAAAAGCTGGGACTTCTTCGTCCGCACCGGCAGCGCCTCCGGCGAAGGCGGCCACTCCCAAACCGGTTTCAGAGCCGGTACGGGCTGCAGAAAAGCCTACTGGAGTGTTTGCAGCTCAAGCAGCCGAGCCTCTGGAAGTGAAGCCTACGCCGGCGTGGCCAGCCAATGCCGTGGCCAGCGCAAAGCCAGCATCCGATGATGATCTGCTGGATATTGAAGATAAGCCGGAAGCCAAACCGGCGGCCACCGCGGCACCCAACCCGGATGGACCGATTCTGCCAACGGAGATTTTTGCCGCTCGCAGTGATGCCAGGTCCATGTTTGCGGGATCGCCTGCGACACCCACCAGTGGAGCGGCAAGCGCACCCGCACCGGCCCGTGAAGTCAAAGAGATTGCACCCCCCGAAAAGCCGCGCGCCAGTGACAGCGATGACGATGTTCTCGAAAGCAGTCCAGGAACAGCAGCGCCTGGCCCCATCGTCGGCTCCGCGCCTTCTTTCACCTTTGGCGGCACAAACTTTGAGGCCGAGTCGAGTGGCGGAAGCAAAAAAATCATATTTGGAATCGCCGCTGCCGCAATCGTCGCCACTGGGCTCTATTTCGGCTGGTCGCATCTCCACGGATCCGCGGATCAGCCCAGCAGTCCGCAAGCGCCTGTATCAACACCGGCGCCCAGCCCGCAACCTGTAAAGTCGAGCGCTCACCCGGCCTCGACCAAGCCTTCGCCGGCAGCCCCGACCGGTGCACCAATCAGCGAGTCCACTCCAAGTAAAGAGCTAAGCCGCCAAAGTACAGATGAGGAAGACGCCGCGTCTGCGGCACAGCCCACGAAATCTGTCTCCGCACCAGCGAAAACTGAGGTGGAAGAGACTATCGAGCCAGCGCCTTTGATGGTTAAGGGAGGAAAGGCCCCCGCTAAGCACGCCAAGGCAGCCGCCGCCGATGCTCCGGCTCCGAGTCTGATTGGAATGGACTCCGGCGAAGCGGTACCACCTCCGAACTTCGCCGCCACTGACGCGACTTTCAAGCCGACTCTGCAGACCCTGAATGTTTCGCAGGGCGTATCGCAGGGCCTGCTCATCAAGAAAGTGCCGCCTTCCTATCCGCCAAGCGCCCTGCGGATGCGAATCGAAGGCGATGTGGAACTGGTCGCAACGATCGCCAAGACCGGAGAGATTACGCATGTTAAAGTGCTGAGCGGCGACTCGCAACTCACCAAGGCCGCCACCGACGCCGTGAAGCAGTGGAAATACAAACCCTATCTGCTGAATGGCGAACCCGTCGAGATCCAGACACAGATCACTGTCAAGTTCAAGCTGCCTCAATAAGAGTTTTCGCAATCACGTTTGCCGGCATGCTGAACAGGCATGCCGGCTCTGTTTTAGGGAACAGACTCGTCCCCGACCGATGCGCGGTGCGTGGTGAGCGTCCTTGAGCTGATGCGCCGTGAGTTGATGATCCAGCCGTGGCGGAATTGGAGAGCACAAACTCTGAGGGTCTAACGACTGCCCACAGCCGCTGCGCCTCAGGATCGGCTTGCCCGCGGCGTACTTCCTGCGACTGGCGGAATGGTGGTGGGTTGAGGGGCTCATGGCAACCACCATCACGGTCCCGGCGTAGAGTACTTTCGAGAGAACGAAGCTGCGGTTCCCCCCCGGTGGGAGGACCCAGGTCCCAGACTTCGGATCGTTGATTACTGGGGCTGCAGCACTTCGTCGATCACTACTTTGCCGCCCGTGGTGGCGGTGACTACCTTGTGTACCGGTGCGTATCCGTTCAGAGTAATATCGATCACATAATTGCCGGGATCGAGCGCCACATCCACCGGCGAATTCTTTTCCACCATATGCTGGTTGACCGCGATCTGCGCTCCCTTGGGTGTGGTGTGGATGCTGACCGTGCCTTGGTCCTTACCGGCTTTGCCGCCAAAAAGCTTCGACATCTTGCCAACGGTGCGGATGCTGTCCGCATTGCCCATCGGCCGCAGAGTCGGAGAGAAGTTGAAAGTCTGTCCCAAGACGAACTGAGCGTTCATGGTCTCGTCGAGATAGCCCGTCATGCGGACCAGGACCACGTGCTGGCCTTTGTTCACGCTGACCTGCGCGGGCGTTTTCGGACCGACGTCCCGGCCATCCACAAAGATGTTGGCCCCGGCGGGATTGCTCTTCACCACTAGCGTGGCCGACGACTGCGTGAGGTGGATGGTAGTCGTCCCTTTGCTGCCCGATGCGATATTTAGGGTGCGCGTATCGGTGCCGTAGCCCGCCTTGCTGACAGTGATGGAATGCGGTCCGGGCTGGAGATTACTCAGAGCCAGCGGCGTCACCCAACTGGCATCGCCCTGGCCATCGAGTTGAACCAGAGCACCTTGCGGCGTTGAGTCTACGGTCA
>Ga0070735_10003703_pt1 | contig 13276 bp, 8 predicted proteins | sample Coa_R1_FD_66443 | JGI IMG/M metagenome (GOLD analysis project Ga0070735, IMG submission 66443) | Surface soil microbial communities from Centralia Pennsylvania, which are recovering from an underground coalmine fire - Coalmine... | ecosystem: Environmental > Terrestrial > Soil > Unclassified ...
TCGAACGGGAAGCCCCGCGGCGATTTGCTCGTATTCCGCTTCCGTCGTGACAAGAAAAGATTGGCCGAGCGGATCCTTTAGAAATTCGCCGGCGGCTTGGCTGTCTGCGAGCTGTTCCACGCGATCGTTGCAATAATAGACAAGCCCCGGTCGAAAGTAGCGAAACGTGCCGATGTGCACTGCGCCCGGCGCGGAATGTCGGCGAATGCTCTCGGCGAACGGGGCGGTGTTCTGGTGGCGGTCGACTTGCACGGCGGCGATCGCGAATAGTCCCACGGAAAAGCAGACGGCCGTTGCCGCCAGGCTCGCCAGCACGCGCCCGATCTGCCTGCGCTCAGAAAACCAGGCGCACGCCCCGGCGCCTGCGATCAGAGGCAGGCCTACCATTCCCAGGAACTCATCACCGGACAAATAGATTTTCGCGACGAGCGGAACGACGATCATGATTCCTATTCCCGCGGCCGCCAGGGTCAGCCAGGCTGCGTTGCGGGCGAGTCTCCCGTAGACATCGGCGTCGCGGCTCCAACGATCGACAAAACGACCGGTCAAAAGCGCGAGCGCCGGATAGGCGGGAACGACGTAATGAGGAAACTTGGTGGTTGCCAATGAAAAGAACATGATCCAAACCACGGTCCACGCGCAAACGAGCACGTCGGCCGGCAGCCACGCATGACGTTCGCCGATTCGCCGCCAGACGGCACTCGCACTCGGGCCGAAAAAGATGATCCAGGGAAAGAACCCGACGCAGATGGCCAAGAGATAGTAGCCCGGCGGTCCTCCGTGGTTGTCCATCGTTGCCGTGAACCGATGGAAATGATGAATGCCAAAAAAGCTGGATAGGAACTCGCCGTTGGTTTTGAACGCCACCGCGGCGAACCAGGGCCCGGCCACGAGCAGAATCGTCGCGAGGGCCGTTAATGGCCGCATGCTCCAGATTGTGCGCACCACGTGCGACGGCGAAAGCAGCGCGAGCGTCCGCTGAAACAGGGCGATTGTCCACGACACGAATCCGGTTGCAACGACACGCTCAGAGAGACGGCCCGGCGATCGTTTCCACAATTGGAACACGCCCAAAACGCCTGCCGGCAACACGACGCCAATCGGTCCTTTGACAAGCATCGCCATTCCCATCGATGCGTAAACCAACATATAGGTTCGCCAGGCGGGCTGAAGGTCGCGATTATCGCCCCAGGTTTGAAGCCCAGCCCGGCCGCGCGCATCGCTCTTATCGTTCGCCGTCGTGCCGCAAGCGAAGAAATAAAGAGACAGCGTGCAAAAAAAAGCCAGCTCGGCATCGCACGTCGCCGCGCGGGAAATGACGACAAAGTTGAGGCTTGTGGATAGCACGATGCCGGCCCAGAACCCAGCGCCGGGCGAATACAGGATTCGCCCGAGCCTCCACACCAAGAGAACGGTTGCCGTTCCAAAGATGGCCGACGGCAGCCGCGCCGCGAATTCCGTCACGCCCAATACCTGGTACGCCGCCATCATCATCCAGTACATGAATGGCGGTTTGTGGCTGAACAGAGCCTGGTTGAACCACGGAACAACCAGGTCGCCGCGATCGAACATCTCGCGCGAAACTTGCGCGAAGTACGTCTCGTCGTCGTCCCAAAGGCGAGTTCCGCCCAAGCCGGTCAGAAACACGACGGACGCCACGGCGATCAACAGCAGACCTTGTCGCAACTCACGCGGCATCCTTGCCTCTCAATCTGCGCGCAATGGGAAAGATTGTGCGGGAGTCTAGAGAAGATCGGCAAAGCGGACAACGGCAGTTTGTTCGTCTCAGCGTGACGAGGAGCACGCCTGCGACGATCAGGTGGCACGATCGAATGCCCACCGCTACGATGCGGCAAAATGCGTGCGAAATACGCCGCGCGCGGGCTACATACGACGATTCCTCACCCTCTTCACTCCAGATGTCCCTTCGGCCGACTGACGAAAAAGCACCCGCCTGGTACCGCGGAATCACGCGGCAGCAGTGGCTCGTTCATGCAGTCGCTTCGGCCGGCTGGGTGTTTGACGTCTACGAGGGGCAGATTTTCAATATCACGCGGAAGCAACTCTTGGCCGAATTCCTTGGCAACGCCGGCTCGGACACAACGATCAAGCTCTACAGCGATTTGTTTTTGGGCGTGTTTCTTGCCGGTGGAACGGTGGGGGGCTTATTGTTCGGCTCGCTGGCCGACCGTTGGGGCCGCAGGCCCACGATGATCGTTACGATTCTCGTCTATTCCCTTGGATCGGGCCTCACCTGTTTTGCGCGGTCGCTGTGGGAAGTCGGCGCGTTGCGGTTTTTCGTGGCGACGGGAGTGGGAGGGGAATGGGCCGTCGCGGCGGCGATGGTGGCCGAGGTCTTTCCGCCCAGGGCGCGGGCACAGGCTTCCGGCATCTTTCACGCGACCAGCGTTCTGGGGACCTGGCTGGCGGCGCTGGCGGGAATGGCCGTTGGCGCTGAATGGCGATATGCATATTTGATCGGCGTGCTTCCGGCGCTTCTGGTTCTCTGGATTCGTGCGCGCGTCGAGGAACCGAAAACTTGGCTCGAAGGCGCACACGAGATGGCACGCTCCGGCCCAATTCAGCCCGGCTCATTCCGGGAGTTGTTGTTCGATCGCCGCTGGTGCGCACGGGCGCTGTTGGGAATGGCCTTGGCGGCGGTCGGATTGGGAAGCTTCTGGGGACTTACCGTGGCGGGCCAGGATTTGGCAATGGACGCGCTCTTGCGTGACGGGGCCCCGCAAGCGCGGGCCGAGCAAGAGTCAAAATTCGCCTACGGCATCGTGGAAACGGCCGGCGGAGGCGCGGGACTTCTGGCGTTCGGCCCGTTGTGCGTCAGGCTGGGCCGGCGCCGGGCTTTTCTATTGTTTCAAATTGCCGCCCTTCTGTTCGTGCCGATCATTTGCTTCGTCCCCGGCAACTATCATGAGCTTTTGATGCTATTGCCGATCTTTGGATTTTTGACGCTGGGCATGCACGCGGGCTTCGCCGTTTATTTTCCAGAATTGTTTCCTACGCACCTGCGGGCCACGGGAACCGGGTTCTGCTTTAACGGCGGACGACTTGTTGCGGCCACGATGCTCGTCGTTTCGGGATGGCTGAAGTCGCAGCCGGGCATGGACCTGCGGGTCGCCCTCTCGTGGCTGGGCCTCGTTTTCATTCCTGGAATCGTGGTCGTACTCTTTCTCCCCGAGACCAAAGGGCAGCCTCTGCCGCACGCGGCGGGCAATGAGTGATTGGCGGCGCGCTGCCCGCGAGCTCTATCATCAGGGAAGGGGTACCGTCATGCGGCAGGTTGTCGATCGGTTGCTGTGGGTTGGTCACGCAGGAGATTTGCGCGATTTCCAGTCGCTCATAGCCGCGGGCGTCGAGGCCGTGATCGAATTGGCCGACAGCGAGGCCTTCGCCGCTCTGCCGCGCGAGTTGATCCGCTGTCGGTTTCCGCTGTCAGATGGCGGCGCCAACCCGCCCTGGCTGCTCCGGCTGGCTGAATCAGGCCAACATCTCAGGCACCACTTTGCCGTCGTGAACAAGCGGTACCGGGCGATTGAGCCGGTCGATGAGAGCCATTTCCGGATTGATTCCGATCAAGTGGTAAATTGTCGCCAGGATGTCTTTGGCCGTCAGCGGGCGGTCGACGACCGACGCGCCGATCGCATCCGTCTTGCCGATCACGTTTCCGCGTTTGACGCCGGCACCGGCAAAAAAATTCGAGTAGGCCCGTCCCCAGTGGCCGCGCCCCTCGCCCTCGAACCGCGGCGTGCGCCCCATTTCGTTCATCACCAGCACCAGCGTATCGTCGAGCAGGCCGCGTTGTTCCAGGTCGAGAAGCAAAGCCGGGAATGCCAGGTCAAGTCCGGGAAGCAGATCGAGCTTGAGCCGGTTGTAATGATCGACGTGAGTGTCCCAACCCGCGTTCAACTGGCCGAATTCGTCCCAAACGACGGTCACGAACCGGCAACCTGCCTCGACGAGACGCCGCGCCTGCAGCGTCGCTTGGCCGAAGAGCGTCATGCCGTAGGCGTCGCGAACTTTGGCCGGTTCGTGTTCCAATTCGAACGCCTGCCGGATGGCCCGCGAGTCGAGCAGCGAAAACGCCAGGTCGCGCTTTTGATCCATCACGCCCCGCGCGGCAAATCGATCGAAACGGGCACGCGCGAATTCAAGTTGCGAGAGCAGTGACCGGCGCCGGTCGAGACGGTCGATAGTGAGCCCATCGGGCATTTCGGCCTCGGGGACGATGAGGAACCGGCAGTCCGACTGCACGCCGAGATAAGGATCCCAGATCTCCGTCGCCGGCCCGGTCGAGCGGCGCACCATGCTGCGTGTGGCGGTCCCGCGGAATTCGGTCCAGATCGGGTCATAAGCCGTCCCCAGGTACGCGCCATGCGGCCGGGCATACAGAGTGGCGGGCCTGCGGCTGCTGAGCGGAAACGGCAGAATGATGTTGTCGGGGACCGAGCCCTGAGGCTTGGGGCCTTGCGCGGCATGACGGACGTGGTGCAGCACCGAACCCAGAAATGGCTGGTGCTGGACGTGCTGCTGTGTCTCTTCGACCGGAATGCTGCCGACGGGCAGCCCGGTTGTCGCGTATTGCATTCCATGAAAGTTCCACGGATGCGAGAGCGAGCGGACGACCGTCACGCGATCCATGACCTGTGCCACGCGCGGCAAGTGTTCGCACACATCGCAACCCGGAAGCGCAGAAGATATCGGCATCAAGTCGCCGCGCACTTCGAGCGGCGCCTGCGGCTTCATGTCGAACATTTCGAGGTGGCTGGGACCGCCGAAGAGGTAGAGGAGAATGACGTTTTTTGCGCGGCCAAAGCCCGGAAGCGCGCCATCCGGGGACGGATTCGACTCAGAAGCGTTCGCGCGGTTCACGCCGAGCAGCGGAAAATTCAACCCGAACAGCCCCAGCCCACCGACCGTGAGCAAGTCGCGGCGAGTGAGGCCGTTACAAAGCTGTTTCGGACCGCCCAGGATTCGCAACATAGCCGATTGATCAACGGGCCATCAGGGGGCGAGTTGGATCCACCACCGCGTTTACTACCTCGTCGCGGTCTGGCTTTCGACCGATTTTGACCGCGATGGTTGGATCATACCCGCATTGCCGCAGCGCCGCCAAGGTTCAGGCAGTCACGTGCCGTCGAGATCAAAGTGTCGTACTACCAGATTGCTATCGCATGATTCCACAATCAATCCTTCAATTGCACGCCGCACTTCGGGCAGAAGCGATGGCTCGTTCCTTTTCCCAGATAGCCATTGCATGCCGGGCATCGCCAATTCCAGAAAGTGAATCCCAACAACGGGAGGCCAATGAGCAGGACGGCGCCTTTTGCCCAATCGGGCCCAGCGATCAAATAAAGGATGACCCCCATCGCGATGCCGACGACGGGCACAATCACTTGCCGACGCATGCGCCTCTTGTATTCCAGGCGAATTTCGGCGTTCAAGGGAAGCGGCTTGATTCGTCGTCGCGGCTCATCGGAAATGAAGATGTCGGCGGGATCGGCTTCGTCTTTCGCAAATCTGTCGGAGGAACCGATCAGGGGCGCGCCCTTGGGCTCAGGGGTCAACGTGAGCATCCGCGGGGGCTTGCGGACACGCATAACAAACCAAACGACGCCGAAGAGAACAAACAGCGCCCCCAATAGGCTGACGCCACGCGGGCCAAGACCCGTTAAAATCCACACCACGAGTCGGGCGATCAGTCTCCATCGCCCGCCACCGCGCAACTGAAGATCTGCATTGGCAAGCCAGTCAGCGGCGATCGCCAGGCTCACGGTGAGCAGGGCGCATACGGCGATGAGCGCAAGGGGTCCCAGAATCCCCTGCAACAAAGTTTTCTGCCGCACGGTGCGAACCCAACTTGTTCCAAGCCGTTCGAAGAGCGTTTGGACAATCTCGTCGCGGCTCTCTCTGTCGGGGCAAAAAATGAGGGTATCGGTCTCATCCTCATCTTTATTTTTGGTCGGCTCGGCTTTCCACGAGACCGTGATGAAGCAATTGTGGAGATTGGTTTCGACTTTGCAGATCTGGTTGAGTCGGATTGCATATTCATGCTTCGCCAGCGCCTGGCCGGCGGGCAATCCCGCTTTCAGCGATTCGGCGACCCTTTGAATGGCCTTCGAATTTTCCGCCACTTCGTACAGTTTGTCGTGGGCAACGGCGACAATCTTGCCGCTGTTGGCCCAAAAATCGACTGCCGCGTGTCGAGACGATGGCTCCGATCTGAATGTCTGCACACGAGCGATGTAAGGCACCTCGACCCTGGCGGAATCTGCGTCTTCCGGCCCTTCTTTCGCAGTCGATGGGACGGCAAAGATGCGAACGCACTCCGGGCACTTGATTTGCCTGCCGATCAGATCTGACTTAACCAGCAAATCTTTCCCGCATTCGCATCGCAAGTTGAGCGGCATGCCGGCGCTCTCGATGATTTCGGCAGATTGATTTCGCGAGACCGATATCAGCTTGGTCGCCGGCGAGCTAAAAATCAATTCAATTTCGCGAGAGCGAGCCGGCCGTTGGCGTTCAGCCTTCAGACTGCGCGATTTGACCGGGTGGTTCGCGCTGTTCGAGTATTTACAATTGCACCCGCATGGCGCCGCCTCTTGTCGCTGACGCGACCCGGCCGGTGCTTCGCACCCGGCCGGGCCACCCGACCGTTGCAGCGGGTCTCGGCGAGTTCGCACAATGTTGACCGCATCGTCTCGACTGTGGTATGAGATTTAACATCGGAGGCTCGAGGACGCGGCGAGCATGTTGAAGGCTTTCCGCAACAGCTACAGGATTTTGCCATCCGAAAAAGTCGCAGTCGGGCATTGACCATGCAGATCGAAAAACTACGAGCCACCGTGTCGGAATTGGAGAAAGAGCTGCGCGCTTTGGACACCGTCGACGATGAGGCGCGGCGCGTGCTCCAGGACGCCGTGCGGGAAATTCGCGCGGTGCTGCGCGAAAATGAATCTGCGCCAAAAGTGCGGCCCTCGCAGGTCGATCGCCTGAAAGAATCGGTGCAAGAGTTCGAGGGCTCGCATCCCACTCTTGCCGGAATCATTACCCGGCTGGTCGATGGATTAAGCCAAATGGGGATCTAGCGTGTCCCCAAATAAGCAAGCGCGGAATTCGCGTCCGCTATTCTCTGCGCAGCTCCAAAGTCTCCCCGTTTTTTGTCACGACGAAGTGGTCGCCGTCATGCGGCTGAACGATTCGCCCTTCTCCCTCGGCATCAGGCCAGCGGAACTCCAGGTCGCGCGGCCGGCAGACTTGATGCGTGCGCGTGTGCCTGGGCGCAAGGGTGAGCGTTCGGTCGCCCATTTTGTATTCGGCCGTGTCGGGAGATTCGTTCGTGATCGAGAACTCCAGGGCCTTCGACTTCGGGCGTCCGAACATCTGCACCGCGAAGATGTAACCGTTCTCAGGGCCTTGGGCGACCGCCACGCCGATGTCGGTGACATCGGGATCGAGCATGTTTTTACGGTGTCCTGGCGAGGCCTTCCACCCATCAACGAATTCGTTTTCCAGCTCTTCGGTCGTGAAACCCTTCGAGCTGTAGGCGTAGGCGATATTTTCGGCAACGATGCAGTACTCATAGCCGAATTTCTTCGCTCGGTCGGCCGGCGTCGCGCCATTGGCCTTATGGCCGTAGTGGCTTGTGCGCGCCATAAAATCGGCAAAAAACTGTGCAGATCGCTCCAGCGAAGGATTGGTTGCGATTCTCCCCAGCTTTTCGTGCTCGCGAAATTGATTTGTCTGCTCGACGATCTGTTTTGCAGCCTGGACGAGGTCGGGACGATTCGCCGGCTCGTTGGTTTCGGCGATTGGCTTGAGGATTTCGGTATCGTCCTCCTCGACGACCTGAGCCCGCATCACCAACGTCGCCACAGAGATCAACACGGCAAACGCCATTGCCCACGTTCGAATCCACATGGCTGCTCTCCTTTCCCAAAAGAACCCAGCGCGGCCGAAGGCCGCAACCAAACCAATCAAAAAGAAAATGACCGCGGATTTCGCGGATACGCGCGGATGTGCAAATTGACCCTCGTCGTGTTTATCCGCGCGTATCCGCGAAATCCGCGGTTCTTCTTTTCCATTCACCGGCTCGAAAATCTTCGCGGCACGCAAAGAAACAAACTTTTAGTAGTGCAACAAACCATTGATCCGGCTGCCTCTGGTCAGCACACGCAATATTGAGCACTTCGCGTGCCGAGCGAATAGTTGCGTACAGTGAATCGGATTGGGTTTCATTCCTGCGTCTGTCCGCTGTAGACTATCAAAGACGGCGATCGCCCGTTTGCAGAGAGTTTTCCGAGCCTGCTGGTGAACCAATGACATATGCCGGAGCTCCATAATGCGCCTCACCTCGTTCGGCGGATGGTTGCTGGTGGTCGGGCTGGCCGCGCGCGGCACGGGCGGCATCGCTTCGGCCGACGACAAACCGCCCGCGGGCGAGCAAGCATGGAATCAACATCGGGCCGCCCAATACCTGGATGAGCGGGCGAAAACCTGGTTCGAATTTTCCGGCGCCGGCCGTGGCGAGGCCGAAACGAAAAGTGCCTGCATCTCGTGCCACACTGCCGGTCCCTATGCCCTGGCCAGGCCCGTCCTGCGAAAGTCGAATGGCGCGACCCAACCGACGGTTTACGAAGCGAGGTTCATCGAGCAGACAAAGATACGTGTCGAACACTGGGACGAGCTCGACTCGCCGAAGTTTCGGCTGCTCTACGACTCCGACGAGCAGAAGAAAAAAGAGTCGTGGGGGACCGAAGCGGTTATGAACGCCATGATCCTCGCGTTCGATGACCGCAACGCAGGACGAGAGCGGCCGAGCGACTCGGCAAGGCGAGCCTTCGCCAACCTTTGGCGGACCCAGGTGTCGGAAGGAGCTCATCAGGGGTCATGGGACTGGCTCAATTTTCAACTGGAGCCTTGGGAGGCGGAGGACGCCAGGTATTTCGGCGCGGCGATGGCCGCGATTGCCGTGGGGACGGCTCCCGGTTATTACACGCCCGGCTCTGACGCGGAAATCCGCCAGAAGGTGACGCTGCTGCGCGGCTATCTCAAAGATCACCTCGCCGGACAAAATTTGTTCAACCGCGCGTGGCTGTTGTGGGCCGCCCGCGCGCTGGACGGCCTCTTGACACTCGACGAACAGACGGTTGTCATTGCGGACCTGCTGAAAACACAGCAAGCCGACGGTGGCTGGAGGCTCGCGGCGCTGGGTGTTTTCTCGCGCGGCGATGGCACGCCTCAGGATGAGACGTCCGACGGCTATGCCACGGGGCTTGTGCTGCACGTGCTTCAAACCGCGGGCGTTTCAAAAAATGATCGGGGAATCGCCAACGGGCTGAGCTGGCTGCGGGAGAATCAGAGTCCGACGGGGGAATGGCGCGGAAGTTCGGTCAACAAACAGCGGGACCTGGCGACTCACGTTGGTCGTTTCATGTCGGATGCGGCGACGGCCTATGCGGTCCTGGCTTTAAGTCATTGATTGTGCCCGCCGATTGTATCAGTAGTTTCGGAGAGCGACGTCGGACGCTCAATCCGGCGGCGGGATTATAAAGTGGTGGGTGCGCGAATAGTGTCCATACAATGGTAAAGTTGATTCTCCTACCCGGCATGGATGGAACGGGAGAACTCTTCGCGCCTCTGCTTCGCGCGCTCGGGAATTCGATCGAGTCGAAGGTGGTGCGGTATTCGACCGACGAGCCTCTCGGGTACTTTGAACTGCTCGCGCGGGTGCGCGCCGAACTTCCATCTGCGACCCCGTTCGTCCTGCTTGGCGAATCGTTTTCAGGTCCGCTGGCGCTGATGCTGGCCGCCGAAGCCCCTGCTGGACTGCGAGGCATCATTCTCTGCGCCTCGTTCGCAACCAACCCGATTCCGTGGCTTCCGCGATTCGCACAGAAGTGCGTGCAGCCTGCTCTCTTTCGCAGCGTGCCGCGCATTGTGCAGATCAAGGCGCTGCTGGGCCGTTATGACACGCGTGAGCTGCGTGATCTATTGTCGAAAGCCAATTCGACCGTGCGTCCGGAAGTGCTGGCCGCGCGGGCTCGCGCCATCCTTTCTGTCGACGTCCTGGCGGAGTTCAAGGCGTGCGCGTTTCCGGTGCTTTACATCCGCGGGAAGCAAGATCGGGTCGTCGGGAAGCACATCGTCAAATCGCTGTTGCGCGAGAGGCCGTCGCTTCAAGTCGTCGCCCTGCCGGCGCCTCATCTCGTCCTGCAAGCGGCGCCGGAAGCGTCGGCGAAAGCAATACTTGCGTTTGCGTCGGCGGGCGAGAACGCTTCACCGGAAATGGAAATGGTCTGCCCTCCACCGTGAAGTAACGGATCGGGATACAATGCGATTGCGTCAGTCTTGACTCGACAGCCAATGTCGCTACCATCCGCGTTGCGAATTTGATCGCGGTCAGGCGATTAATTTTGGTTCCGGCATGGCCGGAACCGGCGGGTCGAAGTGCGGGCCATTGCGATTGCGGCTTTTTGCCGCTGGACAATTTGGATGCGGGCCTGCCGTTCCCCGGTAACGGGTTGTTGCTCGATTTCCCGTATGCGCGGCGCCGATCGCCGTCTGCGCGACTATGGCGCGCGGCCTTGCGGCGCGACAAGGAGACGCACGCTCATGAATGCGGCAAGGAAATTTTGCGCCTGGATTTTGCCGGCCGTTTTTTGCGTATCGGCCTGGCTTGCCGAAAGGCCGGCGGCCGCATCGGATCCGCAAAAGCTCTACGTGGCGACCAACGGATCAGATTCGAACCCGGGCACGCTCCAGCAACCGCTGCAAACGCTGGGCGCCGCCGTCGCCGTGCTCCAGGACCTCGGCGCCATCTACATTCTGCCCGGGACGTACACAGTTTCCAGCAGTCTCGACATCGACAACAACTCGGTCTCGATTCTTGCGTATTCCGCGACGCAGCCGGTGCTGAACTGCGGCCCCTCGACCGGAGTCATGTTTCGCGTGTTCGGAGACAGCGTGCGAATCGATGGTCTGATCCTGGATGGCCAATTCATTTCCGACGCGCGGGCCATCATCGGCAGCTCGGCCGGCGACCACTTGACGATCTCCAACTGCGAAATTCGGAACTTCGCCGATGATGCGATCGACGTCAATGGGCCGGATTGCAAAATCGACACGTGCCATATTCACCACATCTTGTGGTGGGACGACAATTACGGAGGCCGTCTCGCGGCCAACGGAATCGCCACCAACGACTCGCAACGACTGACCATTCGGCAGTGCCAGATTCATCAGGTCAGCGGATGTGCGTTCAGCGGCACTCAGGGCGCTTGGTCGGACGTGATGATCGACCAGTGCAATTTTTACGATCTGCCGCTCGAAGCGGATGTCGGGGGCTTCAAAAAGGGAGCGTGCGCTGTCCGAAATGCCGTCTTTGCCAGTCACGCGACGGCTAGCCGCGGGCGGCTGACTCTCAAGGGGTCTTCATTTCATGGGATCAATTCCAGCTTCGAACAAGATGCGGCTGCGCTGATGCTCAGGGACAAAATCGATGTGGTCATTGATTCTTGCGACGTCAGCGATTCGGCCCTGGCACTCAGGCTGCAAGGAAGCGCGAACGACAGCGGAGCCTTGACGACCTGTTTTAATTGCACGATACGCAATTGTGTTCGAGCTGTACGGTACGAAAACGACCTGCGGAATCTGCACCTGGTCTTCACGACTTTCGCCAAATGCTCCACGCCCTTTCAAGGGGCGCCCAGCAACGGTCCCTGGGGCGCAGGTTGGATCGTCGCCGAAAATCTGTTCGTTGGTTCGAGCAGTCTGCCCGTCGAAGCCCCTTCCCCGCAAAACGTCATTCCGCCGGTAACGAGCATCGATGCGACGACGCTGCACCCCACGACGTCAAGCGGCATATTGGGAAAGCCTGCTCCGGCGAATACGGTTCCGCAATGGTATTCGGCGATCAGCACCGACAAGGATGGCGTTCTGCGCTCGACGACGACACCCACGATGGGCGCCTTCGAATACGTGTCGAGCAATGCAGCCCCGTCTCCCATGAATGTGCCGCCGCCCCAGCCGGCCCCTGTTCCTCCGATCGGGAGCTACACGCTCGTCTCGACGCATCCGCGGCTGCTTGATTTCACGACCGTTCCCAGCAAGGCGGGAAGCCCCGACGGCAAGCTGATCTTGCGGCAGGTGCAGGCCACGGTCGATGGCGGGCCCGACGCGACGGGCGACCGCCTTTTGTGCGGCGCGTTTCTCGTGCGCTATGCCGGCACATTCGGGGTGTTGCCACCGGGAATTCCCTGGAAAAAGACCGCTCTTCAATACCGTGCGCAAGCCATCGCCGACTTGATGTCTACGCCGATCTATACCGGCGGCTACGGCACGCTGATTTATACTATGGCCCCGGCCGCGTGTGGTTACGACTGGCTCTACAATTTTTTGACCGTCAACCAGCGAAACAAATTGCTCGGGGCCTTCCAATCGGTGATGGACAGGCGGGCGCCGACCGATAAGCCGGCGAGCAACCAGTGGTGCAGCAGCAACAACATCTCGGGGTTTGGCATGACGGCCGCATTAGCCACCTCCGGGGAATACCCCGGCAGAGACTACGTCGCCGACTATTACGTGAACAACTGGTGGAAAGCGCCCTCAAACCCGCCCGATGAGAATCTGTTCAACTGGTACTGCGTTCGCAATAACCTCGCCGGCGGAGGGAATCGCGAAGGCTTCGGCTACTATTGGGGCGTCTTGCCCAACTGGGCCTCTAAGGCGTTCTGGGAGTCAGCGACGGCCGGCAGCAATCAGGCGCTGCAGAATCTTGCGTACTTCAACCAGTATCCTTACTGGGTCTTATTCCAGACCGACCCCGCCTATAAAGCGTCGACTCCCATCTGGTCGCTGCATACGATCGCCTATTCGGGCGAGCTCGACTACGACCGCAGCTTCATGGAATTTCTCATGTGTTCGACGTCTTGGTCGGACGACAAGGGGAAGAAGCTCGCCCGTTGGTTGCTCGACGAAACATTGCAGTACCCCTACGCCGCCGGCAGCGTCGGGCGGCAGCTCTTATTCGGGCTATTGATCGGCGACCCGCGTGTGAAGGGCGCTGCGCCGTCTACGCTTGGATTGCCGCTGGCGCGAGATGTCACGCCCTATGGCGAACACTTCGAGCGAAGCGATTGGGGTCCTCAGGCAACGTGCTTCTATTTCGGCTGCGCGACGCATCAGAGCCGCGTCTATCCGATGAACGACCTCACGGTCTGGTCGAAGGGGCAGCCGCTCATCTGCCACGGGATGCACCGCTACC
>Ga0070735_10003704_pt1 | contig 13275 bp, 10 predicted proteins | sample Coa_R1_FD_66443 | JGI IMG/M metagenome (GOLD analysis project Ga0070735, IMG submission 66443) | Surface soil microbial communities from Centralia Pennsylvania, which are recovering from an underground coalmine fire - Coalmine... | ecosystem: Environmental > Terrestrial > Soil > Unclassified ...
CCGGTGGCTGAAGGGTCGACACTGTAGACCGTGATCTGGCCTTCTCGCAGTTGCGTCGAGATCTCAACCAGGTTTCCGAAGACTTGTTCTTGTAGCCTTGCGTCGCGCGTGTTCTCTAGACCCAAAAGTGGTGGCCAGCCAGGAGAGACCCAAAGGATGATCTTCCGGCCAAGTCTCTCGCGCTCGCGGGCCAGGATTTGCGCAAATCCTTGAAATGCGATCTCGAAGCGGTTAGCCGCTCCGCCACGGTCCGCGTCGCGGCCGATACTACGAAGGGGAATCGTATTGTGATCCAACGCGCTGCTGATTGCGGTTCCGTCCTGTGTGAAGTCCTCCGGAAACTGGAGCCCTTTGTCGGTGAGGATAGCGACCATGGTCGGGTAAGCGAGAAGACCTTTGTCGGTCTTCAGGAATTTTTTGATCTCTTCGCGCTCGATGGCCACCTCTCGGGAATCCACATTCAGAGCATCGAGAACAAGAACCACCTCAACTCGGGCGTGCCGCCCGTCAACTTCCTCAAACGAACTGATAGTCCGCGGCACGCTGTTATCCAAAACCGTGAAGTCTTGTTGCTGAAGGCCTCTTGCGGGTGGGCCAGACTTCGGAGTAACCACCACGTCGAGATAGATCCTGTCTCCCGGACGGGCTGCCGAGTGATTCTGCGAAGCAGAAACTTGAGGCGTGCAAGTCAAGGGGACCAGAAGAAAAAGGCCGAGACGCGAGATGATCAACATGCGTTCCACCTTTCCAACCGAAATTGGACCCGGGCACTCGATCACTACAGGCCGCACGCTTAGAGGAGGCGAGGCGCTACTTCTATTCGACGCGAATTAGGCTTGACGCAGGTACGAGCGTTACAATCCGCGCTGAGATCACCAAGCGGAGAGCACCGCTTCCGATTCGCTTACTCACGCCAGAGCGCGTTCTCCGTGTCCATGGGAATCGACTTTGCATTGCGCAACCAGTTCACCGAGCTTCGTGGACAGATGCGCCAAGTCTTGCGCTACTTTTGTTGGAGTCGCTGACGCCGGAAGTGATGCTTTGCAGTTGGCAACTTACACTCGCGCAGCAGACAATCTGAAACATTTCCTGAGCAAACGCAGAGCGATAGGAAACCCAATGTATGGGCATATCATCAAAGAGCAGCGATGACCAAACCAGACGGAGTTCGAAAGTTTGGCGCGCCCGTTCTTGCGGCGATCGTTTTGATTTGGATCGGGGCGCTCACTCAGGGAAGACAAATGAGGTCTGCCAAAAGCGGCGAGCTACAGACCACCGCGACGAGTGCGCCGACGTTTTACCGTGACGTGTTGCCGATTTTGCAGGAGCGGTGCCAGATTTGTCATCGGGTTGAGGGAATAGCGCCTACGCGATTCGAGACTTATGACCAGACGCGGCCTTACGCGACGGCGATTGCGGCGGCGGCGCGGGACAAAACCATGCCGCCGTGGTTTGCTGATCCGCGGATCGGGCGCTTCACGAATGATCCATCGTTGTCAGCGGCGCAGATCACGACGCTGGCGGCTTGGGCGGACGCCGGAGCGCCGGCGGGAGATTCGAAGGAGGCGCCTGCTGCGCCACATTGGGCACAGAGATGGAGTATCGCAGAGCCGGATTTGGTTTTGAAAATGCCGAAGGGCGTGGCGCTGCCGGCTCGCGGGGATGTTGAATACACTTACGAGATTGTGGCGACGGAGTTCAAGGAGGATCGGTGGGTGAAGGCGGTGGAGGTTCTGCCGTCGCTGCGCGCGAACGTGCACCACGCGGTGGTGTATGTGCGACCGCCGGGTTCGCAGTGGATGCGGCACGCGCCAATGGGCGCGCCGTTCACAGCTTCGACGCTGACCGATCCGGAGGACCAGCGCGGCGCGCATTGGACGGACAGCGATGTGCTGCTGGTTTACGCGCCGGGGAGTTCGCCGGACAATTGGACCACGGGCATGGCAAAACTTATTCCTGCGGGGTCCGACCTTGTTTTTCAGATGCATTACACGGCCAATGGGCATGCCGGGAGCGACCAAACCGGCGTGGGGCTGATTTTTGCGAAGCAGGCTCCTGCGCAACGCGTGCTTACGCTGCAACTGACCAACGATCATTTTGTGATTCCGCCGGGCGCGCCGGACTATCGCGTGGAAGCACGGGGGACTTTGCCGAATGATGCCACATTGCTGAGTTTCTTTCCGCACATGCACCTGCGCGGGAAACGGTTTCAGTACAACATCATTCACGGAGAAAAGAATTCCGGCGCGAGACTAGATCAGGGAATGGAAACGCTGTTGGACGTGCATTATCATTTTCACTGGCAGATGAGTTACCGGCTCGCAGAGCCGCGGCTGCTGAAAGCGGGGACGGAGTTGCAGGCGGTCGCGTGGTACGACAATTCGCGCGACAATCCGCATAACCCGGACCCGGAGGCGGCAGTGCGCTGGGGCGAGCAGACTTACGATGAGATGATGGTGGGGTTTTTCGACGTGGCGGTGGCGGCGAATCTCGACAAGCGCAGCTACTTCATTCGGCACTAACGCAACTCTCAGGACGAGGACGGCAAACATGGAAATCAGCAGCGCCTACGTGCAACTGAGCGTGAACGACGGCACTACGATGCGCGCATGGGTGGCGCGCCCAAAAGAAGAAGGCGCGCATCCGGGCTTGCTGGTTTTTCAGGAAGCGTTCGGCGTGAACGCACACATTCGCGACGTGGCAGGGCGATTTGCGCGAGAGGGATTCGTGGCCGTGGCGCCGGAACTTTTTCATCGCACCGGCGCGGGCTTCGAAGGGCGCTACGACGATTTTCCGGCGACCATGCCGCACATGAAGGCGCTGAATGACGCGTCGATGGCGGCGGACCACCGGGCTGCGTTCGACTGGTTGCGCGGGACGATTGGGCCGGAGATTCCGGTATTCGCGATTGGGTATTGCATGGGCGGACGGGCGTCGTTTCTGGCGGCGCTGACATTGCCGCTGGCGGGAGCAGTTTCTTACTACGGCGGCGGAATTGCGCCGAGTGCAACGAATCCGGGATTGCTTGGGCGGGCCAGCGGTTTGCAAGCGCCACTTTTGTTTTTCTGGGGCGGACGCGACAAGCACATTCCACCGGAGCAGGTGCGCGCGGTAACAGATGCGCTGCGAGCGGCGGGAAAAAACTTCGTGAATGTGGAGATTTCCAACGCGGACCACGGGTTCTTTTGCGATGCGCGCGCCAGCTACAGCCCGGCGGCAGCGGCATTGGCGTGGCCATTGACGATGGCATTCCTCCGTTCGAAATCCTCCTAAAAGCAAAAACAGAAAAAGCGAAAAGAGATCCATACGAGACGAAACATTGCCCGACTGTCCTTTCGGCCAAAAGCACCTGCCCTAACGTCTAGTAGGCGCAACAGCTATTTGCTGTTTAACTACCGCAAGCCGCAGTGGGCATCCGCGTTCTAATTACTGTGTTAGATTCCAAGATTGGCGGCATTGGTGCGCGAAGACCCGTGAGCACACAGACACCACACGACCCGAACCACCCGAAGATAAAGCGCGTGGAAGTGTATTGGCATACGGTGACGTACAAAACCGTGGCCGTGTATGCCGTTCTGATCGCGGCGATCGTTTTCGCCGCGCTGTATCTGATCAATCCGAATTTGTACACGCAAGCGTACGAGAAGTTCAACAAATCGATTGGGAGCGGCGATAGCGACGCAGTGCCGATCTCGCAGACGCAGGCCAAGTTCGTGAACCTAGACGGAAAAGTGCAAGTGAAGAAAGTGAATTCCGTGCAGTGGCAGGACGCTGATTTCCGCACCACGCTGGACAAGGGCGACCAGATTCAAACATCGGCGGACGGCGCGGCGCGCATCACCTTTGCGGACGGCACGACGTACACGGTGAAGCCCGGAACATTCATCACCGTGGAAGAGAATTCGATGGGGCACGAGCGGCCTTCCAGTTCGGCTGTGCGCATCAACATCGGGCAAGTGGATTTGAAGACGCCAAATTATTCGTCGCCAGATTCGAAGGCGGCGGTCAGCATGGAAGATTCGTTGGCGGAGTTGCACTCGAACAGCAGCGCGGCAATCAAGACGGATCCGGGGAATAAAGAAAACGAGATCGTGGTCTCGAGCGGAAGCGCGGAAGTGCAGCGCGGGCAGGAAAAGGTGGAAATCGGGGCGTACCAGAAGGCGAGCTTCGCGACGGGAGGACCGATTACCAAGTCTGACGTGCTTGGTCCACCGGACTTGAGTTCGCCACGCAACTTCGAACCTTTGATCGTGGAAAACCCGAAAGCAGCGTCGATCCATTTTGAATGGAAGGCGGTGCCGCAGGCGGTATCGTACACCGTGCGGATCAGCACGACGGCGATGTTTACACGAACCGTGAAGGAAGCCGCGGGCGTGACGGGAACCAGCGCGGATATCACCGGGCTCGATGGGGGAGACTACTTCTGGAATGTGACAGCAACGAACGCCAAGAAGGAAAACAGCGAAGTCAGCGAAACGTTCCGGTTCACGCTGGTGGCGCAGGGAAAAACGCAGGAGATGCTGCTGGAGATTACCGGAACGCAGATTCATGGGCGGGTAGCGGAGATTATCGGGAAGACGGAACCGGGCGCGGCGCTGATCGTAAACGGCCAGCCGGTACCGATTATTGCGAAAGACGGGACTTTCCGGCACTTTACGGAGCCGCTTGAGCCCGGGCAGCACACCATAGTCATCATCGGAGAGAACCGCCGCGGAGGCACGGCGCAACAGAAGGTGACGATCGTGGTGCCCAAATAAAAGTTTCGAACGTTGATTGTTTTTCGATCACGCCAGAAAAAGGCGCGAGCGCGACTTTGCGCTGGTCGCCAAGTCCAGAGACAATGGTCTAGTGGGCCGCACGGCGGTACCTGTAGACCGTGATGCTGTTAAGCAGCTCGTAGTCGGCTGGACGGCGGAGAGGTTTTCTCCGCAGGGGGCGGGGGGATGAATAAGAACGGTTACAACCTGAGGTCGGTGTTTAGTCTGTTTTCTTCCGACCTCGCCATCGATCTGGGAACCGCGAACACGCTGGTGTTCTCGGCCGGCAAGGGCATCGTTGTGAATGAGCCCTCGATCGTGGCGATTAATAAGTCGAGCGGCGAAGTGGTGGCCGTCGGCCGCGAAGCAAAAGAGATGCTCGGCCGTACGCCAGGCAACGTCGTGGCGATCAAGCCGATGAAGGACGGCGTCATCGCCGACTTCAAAGTCACCGAAAAAATGCTGACGTATTTTATTCAGAAGGCGCATAACCGGCGCGTCCTGGTGCATCCGCGCATCGTGATTGGAGTGCCGAGCGAAATTACGCCAGTGGAAAAGCGGGCGGTGCAGGATTCGGCGTATCGCGCGCGCGCCAGCGAAGTTTACCTCGTAGAACAAGCAATGGCTGCGGCGATTGGAGCTGGTCTGCCGATTGAAGAGCCCTCTGGAAACATGGTGGTGGACATCGGCGGTGGGACGACGGACATCGCGGTCATTTCCATGAGCGGCATCGTTTACTCGCGGTCCGTGCGGGTGGCGGGTAATGAGATGGACGAAGCGGTGATGCAGTACTTGAAGCGCAAATATAACTTGCTGGTTGGCGAGCGCACCGCGGAACAAATCAAGATGGAGATTGGCTCGGCGTATCCTCTGGAAAAGCCACTGACCATGGAAGTGAAAGGCCGCAACCTGATCGAGGGTGTGCCGCGGACGGTCACGATTGACGACAGCGAAATTCGCGAAGCGTTAAGCGAATGCGTTGCAACGATTCTGAACGCGGTGCGCGTGGCTTTGGAGCGCACACCACCCGAGCTTTCCGCCGATATCAGCGACCGCGGGATCGTGCTGACCGGCGGTGGAGCGCTCTTAAAGAATCTCGACAAGCGCATCCGGGAAGAAACCGGCTTGCCCGTTTCCATCGCCGACGATCCGCTCGCTTCGGTGGTGCTCGGTACCGGAAAGATGCTGAGCGACTTCAAACTGCTGCGGCAGGTTTGCATCGACTAACGTTTTTTTGAATTTGAGGTATTTACAGAAATTTCTAATCGCACGGGCAGCACCGTGCTACTGGACTCCATGGTAGGTCTTCCCTCTCGTCATAGATCGCTTTTCCTGCTGGGCGGCGTCGTGCTCCTGCAGTTGCTGCTGCTGGCGGTGCAGATCCGGCGCGACTCGCAGGGCCGGCTGATCCGCGTATGGACGGTCGGAGCGGTGTCGCCGTTCGAACGCGCGGGCGCTCACGGCATCAGCCACATTCGCGAAACCTGGAACCACTATTTCGCGCTGCAGAACACTTCACGCGAAAACGAAGAATTGAAGCGTGAAAACGGCGCGCTGAAACTGCAGATCACACAGCTCCAGAGCAAAGCGAGCGAGGCCGACCGTCTTGCCGCGCTGCTAAAATTTCGCCAGACAAATATGGACGTGCCTATGGTCGCGGCCCGCGTGATCGGCTGGAGCGCAGATTCCACCAGCCAAGCCATTTATCTTGACCGCGGCGAACGCGACGGCATCCGCCGCGACATGGGCGTCATCACGCCGGACGGCGTTGTCGGCAAAGTAATCGAATCCTACAAGGACACCTCGCAGGTTTTGTTGCTGACAGATAAAGACAGCGGCGTCGGCGCAATGCTGGTGGATTCGCGCGTGCAGAAGCCGGTGGGCGGCACGGGCGAGCCGCTGCTGGTCATGAAATACGTCTCCAACGAAGACACCAGCGTGAATCCCGGCGACCGCATCGTCACCAGCGGCATAGATCGTATTTTCCCGCGTGACTTGCCAGTTGGAACGATTACGGACATCAAGCCGGGGAGTACTTTCAAGCAGATCCGCGTGCGGCCCGCTGCGAATCTTGAACGCTTGGACGAGGTCTTCGTGCTGCTGACGATGAAACCGCTGATGAAGAAAGATTCCGCGCAACCGAATTCTGCCACACCTCCCGCAGGGGGACCCTCTGCCGCGGCAACCAGCCCTGCTTTGCCCGAGAAACCATGAACGACACGTTCGACATTCGCAGCAGCGAACTGCACATCGAAGTGCACAAGTTCCGCGCGGGCGCGATTATTTTCGCTACGGCCTTCGCGCTTGTGTTGCAGGCGTTTCTGCCGATCTATTTCCCCAAGGCCGCGATTCTGGATCTTCCGCTGCTCATCACGATTTATTTCGGCCTGAGCCGTCGAAATCCTTCCACGGGGTTGCTCCTGGGCATGGCCATCGGCATTTTGCAAGACAGCTTGAGCGGGCCAACCGTCCCTCTTGGTCTTTATGGAATTGCGAAAACGGTGATCGGCTATCTGGCGTCTTCGATTGGCGCGCGGCTGGATACGGAACATCCCGCGGCGCGCTTCGCTCTGACGTTTGCTTTTTTTGTTGTTCACCAGGGTCTAATTGCGCTGACGCGGAGGCTGCTGCTGTCTCAGCCGGAGCCGTGGTTCACCATGCACCTCGCCGTCGCCGCGTTGGTCAACGCCCTGGTCGCTGTCTTCCTGTTTCTGCTCCTTGACCGGCTTCGAAGACCCTCCTAATTGCTGTGTAACAGAGCGTTAGTCAGTTCCGGGAACATTGTGTTGCACTACGCTTGTAATATTTTGTCATATGCTTATTTTCGACGCATCCACGTTGATCCTGCTTGCCAGGATTGAACTCATGGAAGCTTGCTGCCAAGTTGCAAGCAGACTTTGCCCTGGGAAGAGGTGAAGCGGAGGCCATCGCCCTCGCTCTTGCGGAGAAAGCACAACTTGTAGGAATCGATGACAAAGGCGGCATAAATGCTTGCAAGCTGCTCGGCGTGCCGTTCACGACGGCCGCGGGCATTTTGGTCAGATGCCGCGAAAGAGATCTGATCACACTCAGCGACGCTCTTCTCAAGTTAGCGCTGCTTACAAGCTACGGTCGTTATAGGAACTCTATCGTCGAGGATGTGAGAACAAAGTTGGAGGCAAGCAGATGACGAAAACGATGAGTGTCCGTATGGATCCCGATAACTATAAATTCTTGAGCGAGTTTACGAAGGAAGAGCGCAGCGATTTGTCCAAAACAGTGCGAGACATGGTTACGCGTGGACGGATCTTGCTAGCTGTGGAGAAATATCGCAGCGGTGAAGCTTCTCTGGGCAGAGCAGCGGAACTTGCCGGGCTCCCGGTCGGACAGATGATGACTATCCTCGAGGACTTCGGCGTCGAAAGCAGAATCGAGAAAGAGGACTACCTCCGAGGACTGAGCAACCTTGCAAAAACATGGTGATACCCGGCTACGGTTGAAAAAGCAGAAGCCAAGCCGTGCCTACAGAACCCGCGCACATTACGTTCCTAACAGGAATTGTTTGAAATCGTCGTAAGCGCTGGACATCTGCAGGGACAATTTCTCGCGCTGCAAATAAGCGGCGAGGCGATCGGGGAGCGGCGGCGCTGTGCCGATGGCGCGTTTCACCACATCGGCGAATTTTGCCGGATGAGCCGTGGCCAGCACTAATCCTTGCGCGGGCTGGGAGTGTTCGATCTTGTAGGCTTCCCAGCCAAGTACGCCGACGGCGGTGTGCGGATCGGCGATGTATCCGAAGCGCTCGTGGAGGGACTTCATTTCGCGCAGCGTCTCTTCGTCGGTTGAAGCGTGGCCCCAGATTTCACGGCGAACGTCCTCGATGCGGCCACGGCACAAATCCAGCAAGCGCGGAAAATTGTTTGGGTTGCCGACGTCCATGGCGTTGGAGAAGGTTTGCGTCGCGGGGCGCGGATGAAATTCTCCAGATCGCAAATACTCTGGGACGACGTCGTTGGCGTTCGTGGAAGCCACGAACATCGCAACGGGCAGACCGATGCGCTTGGCGAAAAAGCCGGCCGTCAAATTGCCGAAGTTTCCACTGGGCACGGAAACGACCAGCGGGACGGATGCTACCGGCAACTGCCGGTACGCGGCCACATGGTAAAACATCTGGGGCAGGAGCCGCCCGATGTTGATGGAATTCGCGGACGTCAGAAACGCGCGCTTGTTCAGCTCGACATCCGAAAAGGCTTGCTTCACGAGCCGCTGGCAATCGTCGAAGCTGCCTGCCACTTCCAGCGCGGTAATATTTTCGCCCAGGGTCGTGAACTGCTTCTCCTGCGCTTCACTGATGCGCTTCGAAGGATAAAGAATCACCACGCGAATGCCCGGCACGCCGAGGAAGCCGTGTGCCACGGCGCTTCCGGTGTCTCCGGACGTCGCCACGATCACCGTCAGCGGGCGCGTTTCTCCGCGAACGAAGTAGCCCATCACGCGCGCCATGAACCGGGCGCCAAAATCCTTAAACGCCAAAGTGGGGCCGTGAAACAACTCCAAAATGTGCAGCCCGGGGGAGAGCGACACCAGCTTCACCGGAAAATTGATGGCTTCCGCTACGATTTGCCACAGCACTTCATCCGGCACATCCGGAGTGGCGAAGGGTTTCACGACGCGAAAGCAAACTTCGGTGAACGGCAGGCGGCGAAATTCTTCCAATTCCTGCGGCGAGCGACGCGCAATCTCCGCGGGCATGTAGAGCCCGCCGTCGGGCGCCAATCCCCGAAGGACGGCGCCACGCAGGGACGTCAGCGGGGCTTTGCGGCCTGTGCTCCGGTATCTCATCGGCCGCGATCGAGCTGGCTGCGAATTTTCGTGAGAAATGCCTCCGCGCCAAACGCAAGATCCCGCAGCTCGGCAACCTGCAGCGTGCAATGCGCCAAAGCTTCGTAACTCTTCCGGCGTGCGGAAATCAACATCGGATAGCACCGCGCGACGGTTTCTTTTGGCGATTCGCCGCGTTTTGGCTGAAAAGCTCCACGCCACAGTACCGGTTTGGGATCGCGCAAGTAGCGTTCGATGAGTAGCTGCTGCTCTTCCGCCGATGCGGCGAGATACACCACAGTCATCCGCCGCCGCAAACGCAGCAACAGATTATTCCCCGTGTAGATCACGCTACCCGTGGTGTCCAGCACCAGCGGTTTTTCCGGTTCCCGTTCCAGGCCTGTCAGCGCCTCGCCCAGGGTGTGGATTTCTTCCTCGAGGTACTGCGCCTCGCGTTCCGCGTATTTCGGGTTGTCGGGCCAGCCCATCCACGCCGCGACGCCGTTGATGCCGGAGTGCCCGCCGGCGGCCAGTCGCGACGCCAACTTCTCCTCAATGCGGTCGTCGCAAGAAATACCGGTCCAGCGTTCGGCTGCTAACTTCTTTGTCCAGAAGGTTTTTCCGGCACCGGACATCCCAACAAGGGCCAAACGCAGGGGCGAGGAAGGTTCGCTTTGCATGAGAAGAGTCGAGATACGATAACGCGTGCCCGGTCCGGGGGGCAAGCTTCGGAATAGCTCACCGCAGGACCCCTTGCGTTCCCGCGTACTGCTTTTTTGCGTTCACTCAAAATCCGATGAAACATTTGGCTCCCCTAAACGTCTTATGGAGAAGAGGAATTGCCTTTCCATGAAAGAAAAGCGTGAAGAACCCGGAGACTTGCTCCAGGGCACGTTGGACCTGCTGATTCTGAAAGCCTTGGCTCGAGGGGCCATGCATGGCTACGGCGTGGCTGAGTGGATTCACCAAACTTCCGAAGACATTTTGAAGGTCGAGGAAGGCGCGCTGTATCCCGCGCTGCACCGGCTGGAGCTGCGTGGCTTGCTCTCCGCCGAATGGGGCACCTCGAACAACAATCGGCGTGCGAAGTTTTATTCGCTGACCGCGGCGGGCCGAAAACAGTTGGCGCAAGAGACGGAATTTTGGCGCCGCATGTCGGGCGCGGTCGCGCGAATACTCCAAACGGCATAGGTCCGCAGGAGGAGTTTCAATGTTTGCGGGGTGGCTAAACGGAATGTGGCTGCGCGTGAAGGCGCTTTGGAGGCGATCGCAACTGGATCGTGATTTGAACGACGAAGTGGCGTTTCACCTCGCGATGCGCGAAGAGAAAAATTGCCTCGACGGGATTGATCCTGAAGAGGCCCGTTACGTCGCGCGCCGCCAATTCGGAAATGCCACCAGTTTGAAGGAGAGGAGCCGGGACATGTGGACTCTCGTATCGCTGGAGGGTTTGCTTCAAGACATTCGCTTCGGAGCACGCAAGCTGCGCAAGAGTCCGGGTTTCACGCTTGTCGCCGTACTCACCCTCGCGCTCGGAATTGGGGCTAACACCGCCATCTTCTCTCTGATCCACACGGTGATGCTGAAAAGCTTGCCCGTGACGAAGCCAAGCGAATTGTACCGCGTGGGGCAAGGCAATGAATGCTGCGCTGTCGATGGATTTCAGGGAAACTTCGGCATTTTCTCCTACTCCCTTTACAAGCAGGTAAGAGACAACACGCCAGAGTTCAGCCAGATGGCCGCGTTTAGCGCTGGACTGGATTTCTTGAACGCGCGCCGTTCCGGTGCGGCCGCTGTAGCTGAGCCGTACGTCGGAGAGTACGTATCGGGAAATTATTTTGAAACATTCGGACTGCGTGCTTACGCCGGCCGGCTCCTGTCGCAAAGCGACGACCAGCCGAATGCTCCTCTGGCCGCGGTTATGAGTTACCGAACCTGGCGCGAACACTTTTCTCTCGATCCTGGCGTGATTGGCGGAGATTTTTTGATCAACGGGTCTCACGTGACGGTCGTCGGTGTCGCGCCTCCCGGGTTTTTCGGCGAAACGTTGCGGCACGACCCACCGGATTTCTGGGTTCCTGTTACTGCCGAACCGCTGCTGCGGCAAGGCGGGCTTCTCGCGCATTCGGACATTCATTGGCTTTATCTAATAGGGCGGCTACGCTCCGAAGCGACCCCAGCGAATGTTCAAGCTCGCGTCACGGTGGAAGTACAGCAGTGGCTCGCTAGCTACGGGCAAGTACCGCAGCAATTTCGTGGGGAAATTCCCAAGCAGCACGTGACGCTCACGCCAGCCGGAGGCGGAGTGGCACGCATGCGAGCGAGATATTCAGACGGTCTGCGCTTGCTTGCCGCAGCCTCTGGACTCGTGCTTCTGATTGCCTGCGCCAACGTCGCGAATCTTTTGCTGGCGCAAGGAGCCGCCCAGCGCCCGCAAACCGTGATGCGCGTTGCCTTGGGCGCTCCGCGCTCGCGTCTTGTTCGGCTCGCTCTCACGGAAGGAGTGCTGCTCGGCCTGTTAGGCGGCGCCTTGGGCTTAGGTGTCGCTTACGCGGGGACGCGCGTCATCCTGTCTCTTGCGTTTCGCGGAGCACACTACGTCCCGATCGACGCTGCGCCGTCGCTCCCCGTGCTTGGCTTTGCTGCTCTTCTTTCGCTGCTTACCAGCGTTATTTTTGCCGCTGCGCCGGCATGGATCAACTCAAAGACCAGCGCGGGCGAAGCGCTGCATGGGGCTCAGCGCAGCGTTCATAGCGGTGCGTCCTTTCCGCAAAGGTCGCTCGTCGTGCTGCAAGCTGCTCTTTCGCTTGTACTTTTGGCGGGAGCGGGCTTGCTCGCGGAAAGTTTGCGCAATCTCGAGGGTCAACACTTTGGCTTCGCAACGGATGGGAGACTGATCGTCAAGATTGATCCAAGCCTCGCCGGTTACAGCGCTGACCATCTGGAAGGCCTGTACCGCTCGCTGAAGGATCGCCTTCGCCAAATTCCGGGCGTCGAAAGCGTCAGCTTCTCTCTTTACAGTCCGATGGCCGACATGAACTGGTCCGGCGGCATCAGCATCGAAGGCCGCGCTCACTCCGGCAATCCTGATGACTGGGATGGCGCATCGTGGCTGCGGGTCAGTTCTGATTATTTTGAAACGATTGGCACGCCTCTCGTGCGCGGCCGTTTCATTGACGAACGCGACACGCCTAACTCACTCCACGTCGTGGTCATCAACGAGGCCCTCGCCCGAAAGTATTTTCCCAATTCCGATCCGCTTGGAAAACATTTTGGCGCGGGCGACGCCAGCCACAGCCGCGACTACGAAATCGTAGGCATCGTTGGTGACGCCAAATATGAAGATGCACGTGATAACGCCTGGCCCACTTACTTCCGTCCGCTTTTCCAAATGGAGAAATTTAAGGATGAATCCGATCAATCCACGGAACTTCGTTCCAATTGGATTCACGACATTGAGCTGCACGTTCAAGGACAACCGCAAAACCTGCAGCCGCTGATTCGCGAAGCTCTTGCTGGCATCGATCCAAACCTGCCTGTGCTGGACATGGTCACTTTCAGCGAACAAGTTAGCCGCAACTTCAATCAGGAGCGGCTCATCGCGCGGCTTGCGAGCTCGTTTGGATTGCTGGCCCTTGCGCTCGCGTGCATCGGCCTCTATGGCGTGCTCGCCTACAACGTGACGCGCCGCACTCAGGAAATCGGCATCCGCATGGCC
>Ga0070735_10003705_pt1 | contig 13275 bp, 13 predicted proteins | sample Coa_R1_FD_66443 | JGI IMG/M metagenome (GOLD analysis project Ga0070735, IMG submission 66443) | Surface soil microbial communities from Centralia Pennsylvania, which are recovering from an underground coalmine fire - Coalmine... | ecosystem: Environmental > Terrestrial > Soil > Unclassified ...
AGCGGGTGCCTTGCGAGGTTGAGCCCAGCGAACATACGGAAGACTATCTGCGGACTAAGAAAGAAAAGATGGGGCATCTGTTTAGTTAGGAAGGCTTGCGCTCTCCTTGGATCAAAAAGCTTTTAACCGCAGAGATCGCTGAGAACGGCGCTGAGATCGCAGAGTATCTCGTATGCGGAATTATGGCGAGCGTGGGCGTACGCCACTACACTAACTTTGGCCGGGCGAGACGCCCGGCGCCCCACAATCAAGTTGATTATTCTTCCGGTGGAACCGGTGCTCCACAATCAAAGCTGCGTGATTTAATCTCTTCTCGTGGACAACAAATCCATCGCTGGAATTCTGTACGAGACGGCTGACCTGCTGGAAGTTGATGGGCAGGATTCGTTTCGCATCCGCTCGTACCGCAATGCCGCCGAGGCGATCGAAGGCTTTCCGCAACAAATCACCGACTTAATTGAAGATCCCAAGCAGGTGCTGGCGATTCCCGGCATCGGCAAAGGCATGCTCAATAATTTGAAAGAGATGTTGCAGGAGGGGAAACTAGCGCTGCATGCAGAGATGCTGAAAAAATATCGGCCATCGATGCTGAAGTTGCTCAGGGTGCAGGGATTGGGGCCGAAGACGGTGGCGCTGATCTGGAGTGCTTACCAGGTGTGCGATCTCGAGGGTGTGGAGAAGCTGGCGCGAGAGGGGAAGATTCGCGAGCTGCCGCGAATGGGTGAGAAGCACGAGCAGAAAATACTAAAGGCGATTGAAGATTACCGGAGGATCGCGGGACGGTTTCTGCTGAATGTTGCCGAGGCGCAGGCAGAAAAAATTATTGAGCATTTGCGGGATTATCCGGGAGTCGAGAAGGCCACGCCGGCGGGATCGCTGCGGCGAGGACGCGAGACGGTTGGCGATCTGGACATTTTAGTGACTGGGCCTGCCTGTTGCGATGACACAGAACGGGAAAAGCTGATCGAGCACATCATTAAATTGCCGGGGCTGATGGAGATCATTGCGCGCGGCGAAAATAAGGTGAGCTTCCGTTTGCGCGGCGGGATGCAGGTGGATGTGCGATTTTTGCCGCCGGAATCGTTTGGCGCGGCGATGCAGTACTTCACGGGATCGAAGGGGCACAATGTGGCGCTGCGGCAACGCGCGCTGAAGATGGGTTACACGCTGAACGAATACAGCCTGGCGAAGCTGGATGACCAGCAGGCGGTTGCGGGGAAATCGGAAGAGGAAATTTATGCGGCGCTGAAGCTGGACTACATTCCTCCGGAAATGCGGGAGAATTGTGGGGAGATCGATCTGGCGGAAAAACACGAACTGCCGAAATTGATCGTCCAGGATGAATTACAGGGCGATGTACACATGCACACGATTGAGACCGACGGACGAAACACGATCGTGGAAATGGCGGAGGCGGCACGTGAACGCGGGTACAAGTACATGGCCATCACCGATCACTCGAAAAACCTGGCGTTCGCCAATGGATTGGATGATGCCCGCGCGGTTGAACACATTGCGCGAATACGTGCGACTGGAGAGAAGTTCGAGGGGATCAGAATCTTTGCAGGTATCGAAGTGGATATTCTGGCGGACGGGACGCTGGATCTTTCTGACTCGGTGCTGGAGCAGATGGATTTGGTTATTGCCAGCGTGCACTCACATTTCAATCAATCTGCAGAAGAGATGACGGCGAGGTTGTTGAAGGCGATTGAAAATCCGAATGTGTCGATGATTGGACATCCCACGGGACGAATCCTGCTGCGGCGGGATGCTTATGGGTATGACATGGACGCGGTGCTTGAGGCTGCGGCGCGGAATAAAGTGGCGATGGAGTTGAATGCATATCCCGACCGGCTTGATTTATCTGATCGACATTTGCGGATGGCTAAGCAGCATGGAGTGAAGATCGTGATTAATACGGACTCGCATCACACCACGCATATGGAGAAGATTCGTTATGGGGTGCTGCAGGCCCGGCGGGCGTGGCTGACGCGAGACGATGTGCTGAATACGTTGCCAGTGGAGAGATTTGCTTCAGCTATGAAACATGGGTGGCCGGTGTAGGACCGCTTCAGATGGTTTCATTCTCCCGTGGTTCCCACCCTACGAAAACCGCGTAGGGTGGGGCACCCTTTGTGGTGGTGAGCCATTGTGTAGGACCGCTTCACGTGGTTTCATTCTCTCGTGGTTCCCACCCTACGAAAACCGCGTAGGGTGGGGCACCCTTTGTCGTGGTGAGCCATAGGGTAGGACCGCTTCACGTGGTTTCATTCTTTAGTGTCCGCCCCACGCTGGACTTGGCGAGTACAATTGCTGCGCAGGAGGGCATCATGTCGAGTCCGACCCCTACGCCTCCATTCGATCCAGCAACATCATCGATCGACAGTCAACAAACGCAGCCCCAGCAGCAAGCACAACTGCAGCCGGCTGAGCCACAGCCAACTCCTTCAAATGAGCAGAGCAAATTTGATATTGGCGAGGAATATGGAACCGCACGCAAGAATCTTCCTCCTGCGGGAATTCTCGCGATCTGCATTGCAGTGGTTTTGGTGATCGTGGCCGTTTATTCTGTGACGCACCGCGCGCATGCGTTGTCAACCGGTTCTATCGATGACGTAACCGCTGTCGACGTGCCGGCGCAAAACATGGTGATGGTCGCGATCAACGTTACTGTGCAGAACAATGCCGGCAAACCTTCCTGGATACATACGATCCGCGCAACACTCGACACGGGGAAAAACAAATTCGATGACGACGCGAGCCCGGCAGTGGACGCGCAGAGATACTTTCAGGCCTTCCCTGCCCTCAAGCAGCACGCTATCGCGTTCCTGATGCCGGAAGCCAGGCTGGACCCAAAAACCAAAACTTCTGGAATGATCGTCGTGAGTTTCCCAGTCACGCAAGAAGTTTTCAACGCGCGCAAATCGCTGACCGTAACGGTTACGCCTTACGATGAGTTGCCGGTTGTGATTACCAAGCAATGACGTGAGCGGGCGTGGACGCCCGCGGCGACATGGACATTATTTGGTTACTCGTGTTTTGGAATGTGTTTGCGGCGCGCCAGATGGCTACTGGCGGTAGGATTCAGGTCCTCGTACTTCAGCAAGCTAATCGAGCCATCCACCTCCAGCACTCCCAGCGCGACGTCGCGGTAATTACTGATGCCGTGCTCGCGCAGTGCTCGTTCCAGTTCATCCATGCTGACGTGCTCCTTCGCCATGTGCGCGAGGATCAGTTGGCCGTCGTGAACGAGCAAGCTGGGCTGGCCTTGCACGAACTTGCGAAAGCGACGATTGCCGCCGGAAAATTCGGCGATGAGATAGTTCATCATCAGCAGCGTGACTGCCGCCACAATGCCACCGGCGAGCGAGGTGTCGGGGCCGGTCATCGCGTTTTGTACGGAATTGCTGAGAAGAAGTAACAGCGTCAGGTCGAACGGGGTCATCTGGCCGACCTCGCGTTTGCCGCTGAGGCGCACCCCTATCAGAACGACAAGGTAGATGGCAAAGGTGCGGAGAAAAATCTCGCCGAGGACGTGCCAGTGTGGAAGCATTTTGCGGCTGGCGCAGAGAACGGCGTCGCCGGAATAAAAGTACCATTATTGTCCATTCTCTTCAAAGATTCGTCGAAGAGTTCGAGTTGCCTCAGTTCCTGTCCTGCCGCTATGCTCTTGTGACCGATGCTAACTTCAGGGCTTGACATACTGGCGATTGCCGCGCACCGGGATGACGTAGAACAGACGTGCGGCGGAACACTGCTCAAGATGGCAGACGCTGGGCATCGTGCAGGAATTCTTGACCTGACACGGGGCGAGATGGGGACACGAGGTTCGGCGGAAGACCGGGCACGAGAAGCTGCGGAGGCTGCGAAGATCTTACGAGTTTCCTGGCGAGAGGCACTGGATATTCCCGATGGACGGGTGGAGAACACGTGGGAGAACCGGTTGAAGGTTGCACGAATGATTCGCCACACCCGGCCCCGAGTGGTGATACTTCCCTACTGGAAGGGACGGCATCCGGACCATTACACGGCGTCGAAGCTAGGATATGAAGCCTGTTTTCTGGCGGGATTGGCGAAATTAGCCATCGGCCATGAGCCATCAGCCGTTGGGTCAGAACAACCATCACCCCACAGGCCATTCAAGATCATTTATGCGACGCTGTATCACGATGTACGACCCACGTTTGTGGTTGACATCAGCGAACAATTCGAAGCGCGCTTTGAATCGCTGATGGCTTACAAGTCGCAGTTCAGTGATCAGGATGCGGGTAAAGATATTTTTCCTGCTCGAGAAGAAATCCGGGCGAGGATTGAATCCATGGCGCGATTTTACGGAATGATGGCTGGTGTGAATTACGCGGAACCGTTCCTGCAGAAGGAAGTTGGGCTGGTGGACGACGTTACCGCGATTCCGGTGAAGTCGATTTGAACGTCTTGTGCCTCGTGATATCATGGTATTACTTACGTATAGAAGGTAATACCTATGGCTTTCCAGAGCAGAATCACCAGCAAGGGACAGGTCACGGTTCCGGTCGAAATCCGGCGCAAGTTGGGATTGCGTCGGGGAGACAAAGTTGAATTCCGCGATCAGGGAACAGAAGCTGTAATCAGGCGATCCACTGAGCCTAAAAGTCCGTTTGATAAGTACGTGGGAATTCTGCGCGGCAAGCAAAAACGCCGGATGACGTCAAAAGAGTGGATGGCGGACTTGCGGGAAGAACCGGAAGCGGAGCGCAAGCGCTGAAGACCGCAATCGACACGAATGTTCTTTCGGCGTTGCTGTCAGGGGAGACCGCGTCCCAGGAATGCAAGCGCCAATTAGATGAGGCGAGGCTGCGGGGTAATCTCGTCATCTGTGCTCCGGTTTATGCAGAGCTTTGCGCATATCCGGGTGCGGGAAAACCGTTTGTACTCACATTTCTGAGTGAGACCAGCATTCTCGTTGATTTCCAGATGACTGAGGCTGTCTGGCATGAAACGGCAACTCGATTTGCCGGCTATGCAATCCGCAGACGCAAGTCAGGAGGCGGAACACCCAAACGAATGCTGGTGGATTTCATCGTAGGCGCTCACGCCCTACTGATGGCAGACCAATTTGTGACCTTGGACCGGGACCGCTACATCAAAGATTTTCCAGAATTGAATCTGGTCTAAACCGGCCTCTATGATTTCACGGCAACTGCCAATCCGTCACGAATTGGCAGGATAGTTGTGAACAATTCTTTCGAGCCGTACAACAGGCGATTGAATTCTTGAATGGATTTTGTCGAGGCTTCTGACGGGTTCTTTTCTGCGACTTTGCCGCTCCATAAAACATTATCGGCGACCAGCAGGCCGCCTTTGCGCAGACGCGGCAATGCCATGCGCAGCGCGCGGGGATAATCTTCTTTGTCCAAATCGCAGAAAATGATATCGAACTGCTGAGTCTGTTCGGAGAGCACTTCGATGGCGTCGCTTACTTTTATGGTGATGCGACTGGCGACCCCGGCGCGCTCGAAATATCCACGAGCTTCGTCGGCCTTGTTGCGGTCGCCATCGGTGTAGATAACGCGGCCGCCGTCCGCGACAGCGCGGGCCCACCAGATGGTTGAATATCCGATTGCTGAGCCCATCTCAAAGATATTCTTTGCGCCGGAGATCAGTGCGAGCTGGTGCAGAATGCGACCGACCGCCGGTCCGACAATCGGGATATTGCGCTTAGCTGCCTGGTCTTCCATCTCAGTGAGGACTTGGTCCCGAGAGGGTAAAAGCGAGTAGAGATAATTCTCCACCGGTTCGGAGGTGATTCCGTGCATCATCCAGCGTGGCTTGTCAGAAGTTTTGGGCATTTTTCTTTCCGTGTCGAGAGCACGAACTCATTGGAGATTTGAGATCAATAAATATACAGCTAGACGATGGTCTCGCCCGGCTTCATTTCAACCACTTTAACTCCGTGAACTAATTTACTTAAATCGGCGGGTCGGCCGGTCAGCACCGGAAAGGTTGCGAAGTGCATGGGAATTACCGTGTTCGGCTTGAGCAGCTTGCAAGCGTATGCGGCCTCACGCGGGCCCATAGTGTAGTGATCGCCGATAGGCAGCATGGCGATGTCTGGCGCATAGAGTTCGCGAATGATCGCCATGTCTCCGAAAACATTGGTGTCACCGGCGTGATAAATCTTAATGCCGTTATCAAACTCAACGACATAGCCGCAGGCCTCGCCGCCGTAGACGTAGGTATCGCCATCCTGAATTCCGCAGGAGTGGTCGGCGTGGACCATGGTGATGTTAATGTCGTCCATCGGTTGCGTCCCGCCTTTGTTCATCTCCGCGAGCTGCTTCACGCCTTTCTTGCCAAGCCAGCCGCAGAGCTCGGGAATCCCGACAACTTTCGGGTTGTGTTTCTTGCCAATTTCAACCGCGTCGCCAATGTGATCGCCGTGGCCATGGGTGCATAACATTATGTCGACAGCTTTGACTTGCTTTTCGTTCGCGGGGCATGCGGGATTTCCCATGACCCAGGGATCGATCAGGATTGTCTTTCCTTTAGGAGTTTGAATGCGGAATGTGGCGTGTCCGAGCCAGGTGAGCTTGATGCCGTTCAGATTCATTAGTCGTTCACTTTCTAAGAATGATGATTCAACATTCTAGAACGCGTGAAAGAGACGCATCAACGCTGGTTTGGACAGGCGAGGTGGGCCGCACGTGGGTCATCTTCATTAGGGCAAATCAAAAGCTTTTGACCGCAGAGAGCGCGGAGAAAAGCCAGAGGTCGCAGAGAGGACCAGCGAATCTCACTCGCACCTTTTGACGCTGTGTCGGGCGGCGGGGGTAATATGTGGGTTCCATGATGGAACTTAAAGTTCTAATCTCGCAAGGAAGAATTGCCGAGCGGGTGGCGGAGATGGGCAGGCAGATCACCAATGATGCGAAGGGTGAGCCGATCATCTTTGTCGGAGTGTTGAAGGGAGCGGCGATTTTTCTGAGCGATCTGGTGAGGCAGGTGCAGGTGGATGCGACATTTGAATTTATCGGCGTCGCAACGTATGGGAACCGGCCCACGCCGACTCAGGAACTCAGGTATGGATGGGACTCGACCGGAGAAGTTAGATTGACCAAAGATGTGGACCAGTCGCTGCGCGGGAAGAACGTAGTTCTGGTCGAAGATATTCTCGATACCGGATTGACTTTGACATTTCTGAAGCGGCTGTTGCAGGGTCATCAGCCAAAGAGTTTTCGGGTGGCGGTGCTGCTGGATAAGCCTTCCCGGCGCAAGATGCCGGTGCAGGCAGACTATACCGGGTTCGAAATTCCGGACGAGTTTGTAGTCGGGTACGGCCTGGATTACGCGGAGCGATATCGCAATCTTCCTGATATTTGCGTGCTGGCGGACGGCTAGCAGGTCAACGAAAATTGACCCTACAATTCCACAGTCTAGAGTGCTTACCGTAAACAGTGGGAACAGCTCTGACTGCTATGATTAAAGCAGTGGAAATGACTGCCGTTCACGCTGAAGCGCAATCGCGAATCGATCCCCTGCTGCTGGAAGTCGCCGACGTGGTCAATACCACGTTGGACCTTGACACTACACTGCGCAGGGTGGCGGAACTCGTCCGCAAGGTCATCGATTACGAAATTTTCGGCATTCTTCTACTCAATGAAAAGACCCAGGAGCTGTATTTCCGCTTCAGCGTTGGGCATTCAAAAGAAATTGCAGAACGCATTCGGGTGAAAGTCGGGGAAGGTGTAACCGGGACTGCGGCGCAGCGGGCAGAAGCGGTGCTGGTGGGCGATGTCGCCAATGATCCGCGATATATTTCGGCGGTGCCGAACGTGCGTTCGGAGTTGGCGGTGCCGCTGATTGTGAAGAACCGCGTGATCGGCGTAATCGATATTGAGTCCCCGCAGCGTGATCATTTCTCAGAAGAACACAAGCGACTGCTGACGCTGATTGCGTCCCGCATGGCGGTCGGCATCGAGAATGCGCGGCTTTATACGCGAATGACACGGCAGACGAAGACGCTGCTGCTGCTAAATGAAATCGCGCGCGAACTCACGTCGATTTTGAACCTGGATGAGCTGCTGAAACGCGTCGGGGAATCACTCAGCAAATTGATTGATTTCCAGATGTTCAGCATTCTGCTGGTCGACGCTGCGGGAGAGAAATTGCAACATCGCTTCTCGCTGCGGTTCCAGGAAAATATTCAGTTGAAGAACGATATCCCGATTGGAAAAGGGATCGTGGGCGCGGCGGCGGAAGAGCGACGAGCGATTCTGGTCGGGGATGTCAAGAAAGATGCGCGATACATCGAGTCCAATCCGGAGACCCGGTCGGAACTGGCGGCGCCGCTAATTTATAAAGACAAGGTGATTGGAGTGCTCGATCTGGAGCACACCCGGAAGAACTTTTTCACTGAAGATCATCAGCGGACGATCACAACTCTGGCGGCGCAGATTGCGATCGCGATCGAGAACGCCCGGCTATACGAACAGATTGCGCGCCAGGAGAGCCGGCTGGAGCGGGATCTGGCGATGGCACGGGAGTTGCAGATGCGGCTTTTGCCGCAGACCTTGCCGCAGTTGGCACATCTGGAAATTGCTGCGAAGTTCAGTCCGGCGCGGACAATCGGCGGCGATCTGTATGACTTTTTGAGCTACTCGCAGTCGCGTCTTGGATTCGTAGTCGGAGATGTAAGCGGCAAAGGAGCCCCGGCAGCTATCTATGCCGGAGTAGTAGCCGGAATTTTGCGGTCGCATGCGCCGATGGAGCCGGCGCCGGCGGAGATGCTGACCGCAGTGAATTATTCCCTGGTCGAACGGCGCATCGATGCTCAGTTCGTGTCGCTGATTTACGGCATATGGGATGACGCGAACCTTACGCTGCAAGTGGCAAACTCGGGGCTTCCGAGGCCGGTTTATTGCCATAAGGGCAAGACCCAGCTCATAGAGGCAACCGGCCTACCGCTGGGCTTGTTCGAAGACGCGGAATATGATGAGTTTGTTTTTCAGGCGGAGGCAGACGATATTTTTGTTTTCTTCAGCGACGGAATTCTTGACGCGACCAATCGCACGGGGGACCTGTTCGGGCGGACGCGTCTGGAAAAGATCATTGCCGAGTGCTCATCGCAATCGGCAGAGTCGATTGTGAAATCTATCTTCAAGGCGGCAAAGGACCATGCATCCGGCGTTGAGACCTTTGACGATCAGACAGTGGTGGCAATTAAAGTGAAGGGGAGCACCCCACCGCGCACGTGAAGCATACCTTTGAACGCCCTCCTGGATTTGTCTACAGCTCGCGTATAAAGCGCGTTCCTCGAGATTCGGGGAAGGCCGGACGAAATACAGCTGCGCGACATCTGAACTGCGAGCAGGTTCCGCTCAAGGAACTCGCGGAACGATTTGGGACTCCACTGTACGTTTACTCCGCAACGGCTATCCGCCAGCGGGTACGTGCTTTTGCGCGGGCATTTCACGGCGTCTCACATATCTGCTACTCGGTTAAAGCCAACTCAAATCTCAATATTCTACGACTTCTCGCCAGAATGGGCTGCGGATTCGATGTAGTTTCAGGCGGTGAACTGGAGCGGGTACTACGCGCTAACCGAGGGGCGGTGAAGAAAGTTGTGTTTTCCGGCGTCGGAAAGACAGCGGCGGAAATTGAGGCCGCGCTCAAAGCCGGGATTCTGCTATTCAATCTTGAGAGCCATGCCGAAATGGAAGTGGTGGCAGCTTGTGCCGAGAAGCTGAAGCGCACGGCGCGTATTGCGTGGAGGGTGAATCCGGATGTTCCGGCGGAAACCCATCCATATATTTCGACGGGGTTGCGAAAGCACAAATTCGGCGTGCCCATTGGCGAGGCCCGCAGATTATACGCAGCGGCGGCACAGTGGGAGTATCTGCAGGTTGCGGGAGTCAGCGTGCACATCGGGTCGCAGATCACACAATTTGCGCCATTTCGCGCGGCGATGGAGCGAGTGGCGCAACTGGTGCGGCAACTGCAAAGTGACGGGCACAGGATTCAATATGTCGACGCGGGAGGAGGGCTGGGGATCAGCTATGACGGACCGCAGGATTTTTCGTCCGTGATTGCCGACTATGCTGATGCGGTGACTCGACCTTTGCGCGAGCTGAAAGTTAAAGTGTTGCTTGAGCCTGGGCGGTCAATCATCGGGCCTGCGGGAATGCTGCTTACTACGGTCCTTTATCGCAAACAGAATGGTGACAAGAAATTTGTAGTAGTTGACAGCGCGATGAACGATCTAATCCGCCCGGCGTTGTATCAGGCGGAACACCAGATCCTTCCGGTTGAAGATTTCAGGGCCGCGTCCGAAATCGTGGATATTGTCGGACCAGTGTGTGAATCGGGGGATTTCTTCGCGCACGATCGCACACTCCCTACAGTCAATGCTGGAGATGTTCTTGCCGTTCTTGATGCGGGGGCTTATGGAATGGCGCTGGCCTCGAACTACAACACGCGTTCACGCCCGGCGGAAGTTCTAGTGGATGGAAAGTCAGCCAGACTAATCCGGCGCCGGGAAAGCGTTGCCGATCAGGTCGGGCCCGAAGTCATGGGAAAGCAAAAGCATTGACCACGAAGGGCACGCAGTGCTCCTAAACAAAATCTAGTCTCTACATTCGATTCCGCCTAGCGCAGCCCAATGCCAAAGAAGACGAAACAGTGAGGAATGTAATTGGGCTGTTCCCAATGTGGGCCATTGCGTTGAGAAAACCACACAAAAAAACAATCTTCTTCATGCGATTTCCTCGTAAGGAACCCCTGCGCGCAAAAAATAGTGCGGAAGCCGTGCGCATTCAATGGATATTCCCATGGAGTACAACTAATGGGCGATTTACAACTTTCGTTGACTGGCTGATGGTATTAAGAGTCCCTTTAGCCGACTATGGTTACGATTCTTCGCAGCGGCGTCCACATGCTCCAGGTTGCAGCGATGGTGTGCCTTGGCTTCGGTCTGTTGTCGTTGCTGGAGAGCGACTTGATAAAAAGGCTAATAAAGCTGATCTCCCGCCGCATTTTGGCGCGCCATGAGCGAGAAGATACAGCGCGATCAGAAGTTTAGCTCGACTTCGCTGGTGTTAAACGATCGAAAGAGTTGCTTCCTGGAAACCGGCTAGTGCACAGTGGGCGGTTGCTCTTGCCACCATTTCTCAGTATCGGTTTGTACCCACTGGGTTTCATCGGAATGGTGCCTGAGATTAAGAAGCTCCGGCAACCCAACCCTGAGCCTGGGCAAAATAGTCTGGATGACCCAAGCGCACCGTTGTAATTCCTCGTCAACGATTTGCTCACGGTTATCGGGATCGAGATATCGCCGGTTCATGGTTACGGTCAAGCTGTTGTTCAGGTGATGCGACACGGCACGGATCACGTGTTTTTCTGCCTCTTCCCGAACTTCATTCACCTGCCAAAACAACGCCCCAGCCACGCCGATTAAAACGACCAAAAGGTAACGCATCCAGTCGATACTCAAACTTGAAGCCAGGCCTGCAGTGATTCCAGTGGAAAACGCAATGATGAGAATTCTACGACAGGGGGGCATGAGGTGGGATGGTATGTGACACCAGCTACTCAGGTCAACAATCACCAGGACATTTTTACAATTTTCTGCAAATCCCCACGGGCTTAACGCTGGCCCCACTTGAGCTTGCTGCTGAGCACTTCGAAGAACGTGCCCCCGGTGTGCAAAAGCCTCACCTGATATTGGGATTTCCTGCAATAAATATGGTCGCCATCATAGACCGGCATCCCCGACTGGCCATCGATGCTGAGATAGGCTTCTTCATCGCCGGTCATGACTACGATTTCAATGTGCGAAGTGTCGCGCACGACCAGAGGGCGATGGGTCAGGGAGTGGGCTGAAACGGGGGTAATCACAAAACTCGCAACGTCAGGCATGAGAATGGGGCCACCGGCAGCGAGAGAATAGGCGGTCGAACCGGTAGGGCTGGAGACGATCAGGCTGTCAGCCTGGTAGCGGGAAACAAAAACTTTGTCAATGTAAACATCGCAGTGATTCAGCCGGGCGATAGTTCCCTTCCCTACGACTACGTCGTTCAGGGCCTCATAACTGCCGACCACCTCGCGACGGCGGTTCACTTCACAATGCACCATCGAACGGACATCGAGATCGCAGGAACCTTTAATAATACTTTCGAGCGTGGGATATAAATCGTCGAGAGGAATTTCGGTAAGGAAGCCGAGCGCGCCCAGATTAACGCCGACAATTGGAACGCCGGCGGCAGCGACGGCACGAGCGGCAGATAGCAGAGTGCCGTCGCCGCCAAGCACGATGATGAATTCCAGCTTGCGCGAGGCCATCTCGATTCGCGGAAGGACTTCTGCGCCAGCGGCGAAGGGAGCGGTCTCAGGATCGACGATGTATGAATAGCCGTGGCTGAAAAGCCAATCCTTTAAGCCGGGAACAATCTGCGCGACCTCAGGCTTATTTGGTTTGGAGACGATGCCGACGACTTTGGTAGACGAAGTTTTGCTAGTCATCTTGAAAGTGAAATTGTACCGAAAGCCAGTTACGGGCGGTGAATTTGGCTAAAACCTGGCAAACAGCAGAAACTCGCGGTTGCCTTCAGCGCCGAGAATAGGTGAGTCGGTGATATCTACGGAGTTTGAACCCAGCGATTGCACCGCAGCACGGATTTTTTCAACAGCCTGCTTTTGAGCCTGGGGGTCGCGAACAATACCGCCCTTGCCGACGAGTTCGCGTCCGACTTCGAACTGAGGTTTGACGAGTACGATCAGATTGCGGCCAGAGCGCCTATTGATTTCCTCGGGGAAGGCGGCGGAGATTACGGTGGGCAGTATTAGAGCGGCCGAAATGAAGGAAACGTCCATGGCGATGAAGTCAACTTCCTCGCCGAGCTGTGCGCGGGTGAGATAACGGGCATTAGTGTTTTCGAGTAGACGGACTCTGGGATCCTGCCGCAATCGGAATGCGATCTGTCCATGTCCAGTATCAACGGCGATGACGCGGGCGGCGCCATGCTGGAGTAGGCAATCAGTAAAACCGCCGGTGGATGCGCCGACGTCAAGACAAGTGCGCTGACGAACATCGATGTTCCAGTGCACCAAAGCGCGTTCGAGTTTAAGGCCGCCACGGCCGACATACTTCAGATCATCACCTAGCAACCGAATTTCGGAGGATGTATCGATCAAGGTTCCGGACTTGTCGATTTTCTGACCATTGACTAGAACCTTGCCGGCAAGCACTAGGGCTTGCGCTCGTTCGCGGGATGGAACCAGTTGACGCTCCAGCAACAATTT
>Ga0070735_10003706_pt1 | contig 13275 bp, 9 predicted proteins | sample Coa_R1_FD_66443 | JGI IMG/M metagenome (GOLD analysis project Ga0070735, IMG submission 66443) | Surface soil microbial communities from Centralia Pennsylvania, which are recovering from an underground coalmine fire - Coalmine... | ecosystem: Environmental > Terrestrial > Soil > Unclassified ...
CCGCACGATCCTTTCGCGGCTGGGCGCACGGGCCGCGGTGGCCGTAGATGGTACAGCCGAGCCTGCGTACAGCTTCGCGGCGGTTGCCGGCGGTACGGACGCGAGCGGGGAGGCGTTGCGAGCGGCGCAGGAGCAGGGCGCGGAGCTCTTCATCACCGGCGTCTGCTCTCCTGCGGAGCGTATGATCCAGCGCGACGCGCCGACGGCCGTCACCGAGGCGGGGTTCGAGCGATCGCTCCTGCCGGGCCTGCGCGCGTTGGCCGCTCGACTGGCGGCGCAGTTCGCGGCAGCCGGCCTGTCCGCCGAAACGGATTGAAACCCTGCGCGGATTATGCCGCCCGTGTGCTATAATAGACAGATTTTCCGCCAAAGGTGATTGACGATCCATGAAACGAACATTTCAGCCGCACAATCGGCGTCATAAGCGTGTTCACGGCTTTCGCAAGCGAATGAGCACGCTCGACGGACGGAACGTGCTCCGCCGCCGCCGCCTCAAGGGACGCAACGAGCTTATCAAGTAGAGAGCACTGGCGCGAAGGGAGACCATTCGCGCCATTTCTCCGTAAGGACCCGGCCGCGCGGACTGCGTCCGGCGCGAATCCAGCCGCTCTTCGGTACTCCTGGAAATGCAGTGCGACCGAGTAACCGCCGGCGCCTGCCGCGTGATAATCGCCGCGCGATGCCTTGCCGGGAAACCGTTCACGCCACGCCTCCGTAAGGTACCATGGACATGCCGCGCGGCAGGCCCTCGCGCGGACGCTGCGCAGCAATGCTCCCATTAGACTACCGCCTCCGGGCAAACCGGGATTTCCGCGTCGTCTATGCCCGCGGCCGCTCCGCAACGAACGCGATCGTCGCGCTCCACCAGTTGCGGGGGCCGGGCGGCACAGCGCCGCATTGCGCACGCGTGGGCTTCGTAGTGAGCAAGAAGCACGGCGGCGCGGTCGTGAGGAACCGGATCAAGCGGCGGCTGCGGGAGGCGATGCGGCGAAGGCTTTCGGACCTCCGCGCCGTGCCGGTGGACCTGGTGTTCGTCGCGCGGTCCGGTGCGAAAGCCGCGGCCTGGACGGAGATGGTGCGCGCCGTGGACGACCTGCTCAGGCGCGGCGGCCTCCTGCGTGAATCGAACGACCGGCCCGCCGCAGGTGAACCCGATGGAGCCGTTGCAGACCAGGGTGGATAGCGCTCCCGCGGCGCAAGACGCTGCCGCCGGGGCCGATGGCGTCCCGTCCGCCGAACGGGCCGACCGTCCCTCGGGCGAGTCGCCGAATGGGCCGCAGGTGTCTGTGCCGCAGCCGGCCGCTGCCACGGCGACACATCGATTTCGGCCGCTGCGAGCGCTGCTGGCCCTGCCGGGCCGTATCGTCATCGGCTGTATCCGGCTCTATCAGAAAACAGCTCCGCTCCGGCCGCCGATGTGCAGGTACCAGCCGACCTGTTCCGAGTACGCCGTCCAGGCGATCCGAAAACATGGACTGGTCGCCGGGTTCGCGCTGGGGGTCCGCAGGATCATCCGCTGCAACCCGTTCACTACCGGCGGATACGATCCGGTTCCGTAGGGCCGTATCGCGAGCCTGCAGCGCACTGCGGGCGACGCGCCCGCGTTCGATCTGAGGAAACTGTCTTTGAAATCTGTATCGCGTCTCGTAACGCTCATTCTCGTGCTCCTCCTCGCTGTCTTTGCGTTCAGCGGGTGCCAGCAGGGACCCAAGCCGGTCTATCCGGGCGGTAAGCCGACGATCGAGGATGCGCAGAAGCTGGAGAGCGAGGGCAAGCCGGACGACGCGTACGTTGAGCTGATCGACGTGAAGAACGGCGCCGGCAACGACCGCGAGCTCGGCGCAAAGGCCCTCTTGCTTGCCGCGCGGCTGGAAAGCGACCCCGTGCGCTGCTGCCGGTATGGCGGTCTTAAGCCCGGCGACCCCGGCCTGAGCGCCGACGCCCGCCAGCAGATCGTCGACAAGCAGACTCAGGCGGAGATCAAGGCGCACGAGGCACTCAAGGAGCTGCTGAAGGACCTCGCGGGCACAAAGGCGGCCGAGGAGGCCATTGCGCAAAACCTGCAGCCGGAGCTCGAGAAACGGATCGACGATCGCAACAAGACGCAGTGGAGCTACAAGCTCATCGACGCGCTCGTGGCAGCGACCGGCCGCCAGCAGGGCTTCAGCTACTGGTTCGCACTGCTGTTGATCTCCCTGATCGTGAAGGGCGTCACGCTGCCGCTGCAGCTGCGGATGTACAAGAGCCAACGCGAGACGCAGCGACTTCAGCCCGCGATCAAAAAGCTCCAGGAGAAGTACAAGGACGACCCGCAGGAGTCGCAAAAGCGGGTCATGGAGTTCTACAAGGAGCACGGCGTCAATCCGTTCGCAAGCTGTTTCCCGATGCTGATCCAGCTTCCATTCATGATCTGGGTCTACAATACGATCCGGCTGTACGAGTTCCATTTTGCCCACGGCACATTCCTCTGGGTAAATCCTGCGAGCGCGCATTGGGCGAACCATTCGTTCGGGCGCATGCTCTCGTTCGTCCCGGACCCGGTCGCGGCGAACCTCGGCCAGTTCGACCTGGCGCTCCTCATCATCTACACGGCCAGCATGTACCTGACGATGAAGCTGACGCCCGCGACCGATCCGGCGGCGGCGCAGCAGCAGCAGTCGATGTCGGTGATGACGACCGGCATGATGTTCTTCTTCTTCATCAAGTACCGGTGGTCGGCCGCGTTCGTCTTCTACTGGCTCATACTGAACGTGCTTTCGGCGGCGCAGTCCTATTACTTCGTCTATAAGCCGAACAAGGACAACCCGGTCGTGCCCGTGGCGCTGCCGGACGACAAGCCGGCCAAGACCAACGGCAGCGGAGGCAGCGCAAAGACCGCGCCCGTCAAGCCCACCGCCGCGCTGGCGCAGGCGACCACGTCGTCGCCGTCCCGCCCGCGGCGGCCGCGCAAGCCGCGACCGAAATAACGCCGGACGATCAAAGGAGAGCACAAGATGTCGGAAGTGTCAGGACCGGAAGACGCCGTGCCCGCCGAGACGACGGCCGCGGATGCCGCCGACGGCCCTTCGCTGGACCCGTCGACGCTCAACGCGGACCAGCGCCGGGCGTACGACCTCGTCCAGGGGATGTGCGAGGCGAGTGGGCTGGACGCACGGGCCATAATACGCTCCGCGCAAAAGCCCTACTTGAACATCGAGCTGATGGGCGAGGACGTGAAGACGACCCTCGGGCGCGCCGGGCAGGGGCTGGACGCGCTCCAGCTTCTTTGCAACATGATCCTGCCGCGCCACATGACGACCGATGTGCGCCTGATGCTGGATGCGGAAGGCTATCGAGAGCGGCGAGCGGAGTCGCTGCGCCAGCGTGCGCTGGACCTGGCCCGCGAGGTGAAAGAGCGCAATCAGGAGGCGGAGCTGGAGCCGCTGCCGCCGCATGAGCGCAGGATCATTCACTCCGCGCTCTCCGACGACCCGGAGATCAGCACCTACAGCGAGGGCGATGAGCCGCACCGCCGGATCGTCATCTCGCCCGCGGCGAAATAGTTACGGGGAGCGGCCGCCGCCCTCCAATGTGGACGCTGCGCGATCATGCGGCGCGGCGGGCGCACGCGCCGGGACCCGCTAACACGCGGGCGTGCGGCGAGCGCCCGCCTCCGATTCTCTGGATCGTACTTGCGTTTGCGGCGGTTATGCCGTATAATAACGATACCAGGGGGTGATTGGTGTCGACCTGGCAGATTGTGTTTCCGGATGCATGCCGAGGCGCCGCTGGCCTCGTAAAAAGCGGCAAAAACATAAACGCGAACACTCAACAGTACGCGCTCGCGGCCTAAGGGCCTCGACGTCCGCCTCTCTCCTGCTGGCCGAGAGAGCTTTCGGGCGTAACCTATGCCAGATTACCTTAGCGGGCCCGTTCGCCGCCCGGTAAGGGACAACTAACGCGATCTAGCGTACCGCTAGCCTGGTCCCTAGGGCAGGCGGTCGCGAAATAAAATCAGGGACTAAGCTTGTAGACGCCGGAAGCAGGTCGCTGGGAACGAGAGTTCGAGTCTCTCCACCTCCATGTACGAGCAAGAGCGTGGTGCGCGCCCCGGCGCGCACCACGCTCTTGCTCGTTAGGCAGTCGGCGTCAGGCAAACGGCGCCCGGCGAGACTGTATTCTATTGCCGAATGCCGAATGCCGAACGCCGACTGCCCAACAAAGGTATACTCTCACCATGTTCGTAGACGAGGTTGAAATCGAAGTGGCCGCTGGCGGCGGCGGTAACGGAATGGCGACGTTCCGCAAGGAAAAGCACGTGCCACGAGGCGGCCCGAACGGCGGCGACGGCGGCCACGGCGGTAACGTCGTACTGAAAGTCGACAACAACGTAACCACGCTGCTCGACTTCCGCTACCACCGCAAGTACAAGGCGGAACGTGGCGGCGACGGCGCCAGCAAGGACATGTTCGGCCGGAACGCGCGCGACCTCGTGCTCAAGGTCCCGCTCGGCACCGTCGCAACCGAAATCGCGACCGGCGAAGTGATCGCCGATCTGGACTCGCCGGACGCTTCGGCGATCGTGGCGCACGGCGGCATCGGCGGTCGCGGCAACGCACACTTCGTCACGTCGGTGCACCAGGCGCCGCGCTTCGCGGAGAATGGCGAGCCGGGCGAGGAGAAGACCCTCAGGCTTGAGATGAAACTCCTGGCCGACGTCGGGCTGCTGGGCTTTCCGAATGCCGGCAAGTCGACGCTGATCTCCGCGGTATCCGCCGCGCGCCCAAAGATTGCCAACTACCCCTTTACCACGCTGGTTCCCAACCTGGGCGTCGTCTACGTCGAGCCGGAGCGCTCCTTCGTCATGGCCGACATCCCGGGCCTCATCGAAGGTGCGAGCGAAGGCGTCGGCCTGGGCCACCAGTTCCTCCGGCACGTCTCGCGGTCACGGCTCTTGATCCACCTCCTGGACGTGAGCGGCATGTCGGGCCGCGAACCGCTGAACGATTTCGAGGTGCTCAACCGCGAGCTGGCGCTTTACGACGAGGCGCTCGCGCGGCTGCCGCAGATCGTGGCGCTGAACAAGATCGACGTGATGGCCGACCCGGACGCGGTCGACGCGCTGGAGGCGGATCTGCGCGCGCAGGGTCGCACGGTCTTCCGAATCTCCGCGGCGACGCGCAAGGGCCTGAAGCCGCTGGTCTACGCGGTGATGCGCCGCCTGGAGGAGTTGCGAGCCGAAGCCGAGGCGGAGCACGCGGCGCAGGCGGCCTCGGGCGCCGTACACATCGTGGCGAAACCGGAGGTGGACGATCACCACTGGGAGGCGCGGCAGCTGGACCCGTGTACGTACGAAGTCGTCGGCAAGGGCATCGAGCGGATGGTCGCAATGACGGACATGAACAACGACCACGCCGTCCGCCGGCTGCAGCGAAGCCTGGACAAGATCGGGATCACCGGCAAGCTTCGGACTATCGGCGCGAAGGACGGCGATACCGTCCGTATCCGGGACGTCGAATTCGACTTCGAGGACGAAGAGGCGTGGGATCGCGAGAACGAACAGGAGCCTGCGCGCCGGGGCCGCCACACGATCCGTTGAGCCGCGCGGAGGCCTGCCGCATCGTGGTCAAGGTTGGGACGAGCACCTTGACCGACGAGCGTGGGCGGATCGATCGCGCCTTCATAGCGGACTTGGCTGCGCAGCTCGCGGCGATCCGCAAGGGCGGCCGGGACGTGCTGCTTGTGACATCCGGCGCGATCCGCGCCGGGCGCGAGCGGCTCGCGGCGGCTATCGTGGATCCGGAAGACCGGGCCGCGCCGCAGCGGCCGCCCGGCTCCGTCGCGACGCGCCTCGCCGACACGCTCCCATACAAGCAGGCCGCCGCCGCGATCGGCCAGGGCCTGCTCGTCCACACGTACACCGAGGCGTTCGCGTGGCGCAGTGTCGACTGCGCGCAGGTCCTCCTGACACGAGACGACCTTGGCGACCGCCGCCGCTTCCTCAACGCGCGCAACACGCTGCTTGCCCTCCTGGCGCTCGGCGTCGTCCCCATTATCAACGAAAACGATACCGTCGCGGTGGACGAGATCAAGTTCGGCGACAACGACGCGCTCGCGGCGCAGGTGGCGGCCCTCGTCGACGCCGACCTGCTCATCATCCTTTCCGATGTCGAGGGGCTCTGCGAGCGACGGCCGACCGCCGAAGATCCGAATCCGCCGCGGGTTTCGGTGGTCCGGCGCGTCGATGACGCGGTGATGGCCATGGCAGGCGGACCTGCGGGCGCTGGCGGCACAGGCGGAATGGCGACGAAGCTGCACGCGGCGCGAGTCGCTACTCAGGCGGGCATCCGCACGGTGATCGCGCCTGGGCGGCGGACCGTCGTCGTCGCCGATATCCTGGCGGGCGCGGATATCGGAACGGACTTCCCGCCCCGGCCGGCGACGGCCCGGATTTCCGCCCGCAAGCGGTGGATCGCGCACAGCGCCAGGTCGCGCGGCGCGGTCACCGTGAACGCCGCCGCGCGGGAGCGGCTGCAGTCGAGCGGCGTGAGTCTGCTCGCGGCCGGAATCGTCGAAGTCGAGGGCGTCTTCACTTCCGGCGATCTGGTTGAGGTGCGCGGACCGGAAGGCTTGCCGTTCGCGCGCGGTCTTACCAATTACAGCGCCGCGGAGGTGCGGCAGATCCGCGGGCAGCGCAGCGAGCGGATCGCGGCGATCCTGGGCTACCAGGGATTCGACGAGGTCATCCACCGGGACAACCTTGTCGTGGAGTAGGGGCCGGGCGCCTGCCGGCGGAACGGGAGCGTGACGACGGATGATTCGATTGGTTCAGCTCGGCAGCACCGTGGAGGGCCGCAGGGTAGCCATCGTGGACGAGCCGCGTCTCCGGCTCCTCGGCTCGTTTGCGAGCGTTTACGACTGCGCGCGCGCGGCGGCCGCCGGAGGCAAGTCGCTTGAAGAGGCGGCGACAGGGGACCTCGGCGATGAGTCGCTGGACTACGCGCCGATCTACGACGGACAGTCGACCTGGAGACTGCTGCCGCCGATCGACCATCCCCGCGGCCCGGAGTTCTGCCTGGTGAGTGGCACCGGCCTGACGCATCGCAAGAGCGCCGCAAACAGGGACGCAATGCATCAGGCGACGCCGCAGCCGGTGACCGTGTCGGACAGTATGCGGATCTATCAGCTTGGCGCGGAGGGCGGCCGACCCGGCGCCGGCGAGATTGGCGCGCAGCCGGAGTGGTTTTATAAGGGCGACGGGCGCGTGCTGCGGGGGCACGGCGACGCGCTCGAAATCCCGGAGTTCGCGGACGACGGAGGCGAGGAGGCGGAGGTCGCCGGCATCTACGTGATCGGCGCTGACGGTTCGCCGCTGCGCCTGGGTTTCGCCGCGGGGAACGAGTTCTCCGACCACGTGATGGAGCGCAAGAACTATCTTTACCTCGCTCCCTCGAAGGTGCGGCAGTGCGCGATAGGGCCGGAGATCGCGATCGGCGCGGAGTTCGCGAGCCTGGAGGGGCACGTCGCGGTCGAGCGGACCGGCGAAACGGTCTGGTCGGCGGCTATCGCCACGGGCGAAGCGAATATGGTGCACTCGCTCGCCAACCTGGAGCATCACCACTTCAAGTATCCCGAGCACCGCGTGCCGGGCAGCGTCCACGTCCACTTCTTCGGCGCGGACGCGTTTAGCTTCGGCGACGGCGTCCGGCTCCAGGACGGCGACACAATGGCGATCCGCTGGAACGCGCTCGGCCGGCCGCTGCGGAACTGTGCGCGCGTGCCGAAATCGGGGTCCCGGCTATGGCGCGTGCGCGCGCTCTAGGGCGGCTGACAATTCCTGATAACGTATCGGCGCCGCGAGCGTCTAACTCCTGTGCGTCCTCGCCTGGACGCGCCGGCTCGCCGCCTCCAGCCGCGCGCCAAACTATCGAGTCCGCAAATCCGGGAGACCCTATGCGAACCCTCCGAACGTTGTCGCTCATGCTGCCGATCGCGCTGCTCGCACTGGGCGGCGCAGCCCGCGTCCATGCGCAGGCCGCCTCCACGCAGGCGCAGGTCGTTCCGGGAAACCGCATCGCGGCGGATAGCCCGGCTTACCGGATCGAGTGGGACGGCGCGAGCGGCGTCTTCGTCCGCAAGGCGCTCGGCCCGGCGCCGGAATCGCGCCAGCCACTGGCCTACCTGCACACCGACGCGGGACCGACCGGGGTTGCGAAGAACCTGGTCTGGTTTCTCGCCAGGCAGGGCCAGGCGTTCACCCTGTTATGGTGCTATATGAATCCGGCGGGCACGGAATTCGACTCCTGGATGTACAACTACCCGCTGAACGTCCTGACGCCGGTCCACTTTTCCGGTACATACCAGTTTACGCCGCCTGCTGAGCCGGTCCCGGCTGCCCCGATGCCGGCATTCACGCTTCCGCCCGCTCCGGCTTACAGCGGGCCGAGCTTCACCTTCCAGAACTGGACGAAGACGTTCGGCGGCCTGGGCAAGCTCGATCTGAAGGCGACGCGCCAGAGCGCGGCCCCGCCGGCTTCCAGCAATACGGGCGACGTGACGAAGACGGTCAGCCAGCTTCTGGTCCGGCCGCTGCACGAGGTGGACGTGCCCGCGGCGAACGGCTGGCGCGAAGGCGGCTGGCGGGAGCTGCACGCCCTTGCGACCGACTCGACGAAGGATCCCTACTATCTCATTCTCTACTCGAACTCGCCCACCGGCTATGTGGTCGACCTGAAGCGCGCCCAGCTCTACACGACCGATTTCGGCGGCCGGGTCGCGTTCGAGGGAACGGGGCAGGGCGGACCGCAGGATATCGCGCTCAACACGGCGCCGGAGATCAAGGTCCGCCGATACGACCGCTACGAGATCACCCTCAAGGCTGATGCCAGGACCGCCAACCCCTATGTCGATTCGCCGGTCGGGATCGAGTTCCACACGCCGGATGCGAAGAGTATCGTCGTGCCGGGGTTCTGGGACGGCGGAAATACGTTCCGCATCCGTATCGTGCCGACCATACGCGGCGTCTGGACCTGGAAATCGGTGAGCGCGGCCGCGCCCGATTTGGACGGAAAGACCGGCGCCTTCGAGTGCGTGGGCGAAGATCCGGCCGTCAAGGGATTCGTGAACGTCCAGCCGGCGCACAAGAACCCACACCACTTCTCATACTCCAATGGCGACGCCTTCCTCCCTGCCGCCATACGCGAGCCGCAGCCCGAGTACACGGCGCTCTCCGGCGGCACGGCGTCGCGGCAGCCCGACGGTTCGGGAGTGCGGCTTGCCGCCGTGCAGGAAGCGGCGCAGGAGACGGCGCCCGCGGACAACGGCTCGTTTATCGCCTATCAGCGCTTCGTCAATGCGGCGGCGGCGAAGGGATTCACGCGGCTGATCGGCGGCGCGCTACTTGGCCCGGCCCGGACGGGCACGGTTCGCGCGAACGAGGGCGGCCCGGCGTTCATCAATTCGGACCTTGGCACGGCCAATCCGGCGTTCTTCCAGGCGATGGACCGCAGGGTCGCCTACTGCAACGCGCACGGAATCGTGCCCGACATCGGCGTGGGCGTTCTGGAAGACGCGCTCTTCGCGAAGTATAACCCGGCCGCGCTTTACCGCCTGTGGGGCTATATTGTGGCTCGCTACTCCGCGTACGACGTACAGTGGTCGCTGTTCACGCCGGGCGCGACCGCTCCGTCGGCAGCGGCCTTGAAGGGCGCGGAGCAGTTCGCCGAGCTGACGCGCCTGTACGACACGCTGCACCATCCGCTCACGATCACTATGATGGGCGTCAGCGCGCCCGCGGCGCCTCCCGCCCCCGCGACCGAGACCACGCGCACAACCTCGCGGACAGGCGCCGCCCTCTCAGAGCCGCCGAAGAAGGCCGTCGCCGTTCCCTACGACGTCGCCTCCGAAGACCTGATCACGGCGCTCGGCGGCGATATCAACGCTCTGCCAAGCTACTTCGCCGTGAACAAGCCGGTCGAGCTGATCGAGCGCCCCACGGCCGCGAAGGACGCGCTTTCGCCGGATGCGGCCCGCCGCCGAATGTGGGAGACCCGAATGCGCGGCGCCTACTACGCGCCCGGCACCGTTCCCACGCTGGAGCCGGACAGCCTGAACGCGCCAGACCTCCAGTATGCGGCCTACTGCGCCGCGCTCTTCCGCAGGACCCGATTCTATCGCCTCGTACCGCGCGAAGACATGCTCGGAGGACCGGCGGAGAGCGCCGCGGACAAGCGCCGCCGGAAGCGCGCGGAGGCCGCCGCCGCTGTAAAGACGCCGCCTCCGACGGTCGATCCGGCCGACATCGATCCGTTCGCGGCGGACCCGTTCGCCAACGTGCCCGCTCCCGTGGCGCCCAGTGCGCCGCCTACGTTCGTACTAGCCGATCCGGCGCGCGAGTACGTGGTCTACTTCGAGCAGGGCGGCACGCTTCTGCTGGACCTGCTGGAGGCCACCGGTAAGGTTCAGGTCACCTGGTTCAATCCGCGCACGGGAGTCTTCAGCGCCTCCATGCAGATCGAAGGCGGCGCGTATTCGCCCTTCACCGCGCCGGACACGAACGATTGGGTCCTCTACGTCTCGCGCCAGTAGGAGCAATTGTGATAAACTAGGGGTGTGCCGAAATCCAGCGATAGGTAATTAACGCGATGAGCGGGGAACAACTCGAGCCGGGGACGCTGCTGAACGATCGGTATCGCATCATGCGCGTCATCGGGCGGGGCGGCATGGGCACCGTCTACCAGGCCGAGCACGTGCGGCTCGACACAGTCCTCGCCGTCAAGGAGGTCCGTGTCCCGCAGACCGCGGACGTCGAAATTCAGTCGCTCCTGGAGCAGTGCGAGCACGAGGCGCGTTTCCTGGTCCGGCTGCACCATCCGAACCTGCCGCAGGTCACCGACGCCTTCCTGGAAAACGACCGCTTCTTCGTCGTGATGGAGTACATCGAGGGCGTCAACCTCGAAGTCCGCGCGCGGGAGCTCGGCGGCGCCGGCATTCCTGCCTCTTCCGTCATCGATTGGGCGCTCCAGATCGCGGATGTGCTGGCCTACCTGCATAGCCAGGAGCCCCCGATCATATTCCGGGACCTGAAGCCGGCCAACGTCATGGTCGAGGCGACCGGCCGCATCCGGCTGATCGACTTCGGCATTGCGCGCCGCTTCCAGCCCGGGGCCGTCAAGGACACGAACCTGCTCGGCAGCGTCGGCTACTCTCCGCCGGAGCAGTTCGGCCGGCACCAGACCGACACGCGCTCCGACATCTACTCGTTCGGCGCGACGCTGCACAACCTCCTCACCGGCCGCGATCCCTCGCACGCGCCCTTCAAGTTCACGCCGGCCCGCACGGTCAACCCGAGCGTGCCGGAGCCGCTCTCGCGCCTCATCGACTGCTGCCTCCGGCTGGACGCCGAAGCGCGGCCTCAGACGATCCAGGAGGTCGCGATGGACCTTCTGACGATCCGCGACTCGCTGCCGGAGGTGGAAGATACCGTCTCGATCCCGGTTCCCGCGGCTCCGCCATCGTCACCATCCGGAGGCGCGAATATCATCCTTACGAACAGCTCGATCCGCGGCGCCGGTAAGTCGGGCCGCGGGTCGCAGCGCGTCCCCTCCGGTGGCGTCGGCTCGGACCGCGTGGGCGGATCGGGCAGCGCCAGGACGCCTTCGGGCTCCGTGGGAACGGGGCAGCCGCCGAGCGGCCGGGCCGCGGAGTCGCCCGTTTTGACGCCGTCCGGCAGCCGGTCCAGCTACTGGATCGGAGGAGGAGCGCTGCTCGCGGCGGTCGCAGGCATTACGGTCTGGATAGTGGTGGCCGGCGCGCGCCCGCACCCGGACCCGGGTCGTAACGCGGCCCTCGTGGCCGGCGGCGGCATCGCTCGGCCGAACGGCGAAGCGCCGCGCGCTGCGGCGCCTGCTCCGGTCCCGAGCTCCGGCGGCGCCACGGCGCCTGCCGCGCCCTCCGACACCGGGACGGCGCCGATGACGACGCAGAGCCGGAGCGTCACATTCGATTCCGTCACCGTGAAGGACCTCGCGCAGGACCCGACTGGCAAGATGTCGCTGCGCATCGAGATGATCGGGAACGCTGACGGCGTGACCGGCGACCAGATCACGATCGCGGCCTACTTCTACGACACTTCGAACAACCAGATTGCATCGCAGGCGCCGGGCGCGTTCACCAGCAAGGACGGAAAGCTGAGTGCGGCAACGGCGCTGAATCTGACCGGGCCGCACATGCCGTTCGACATGACGCTGGACGTGCCGCTATCGGCGTTTCCGACGGGCCTGACGGGCGGCGCCCAGTTCCACTGCGTGGCGTTCTACGGCGACCAGCGGATCGGCGAGACGAAGACCTACACGCCGATCGCCCCAACTGTCCTGGCGCCGGACAACCAGGCCACGCCGCCGGCCGACGGCGGAGGGACAGGATCGGCCGGCACGGTGGGTGCGCGGCCGGCCGACAGCGGAGCGGCGGGCTCGGCCGGAGCCGGCCCGGGGGCTGGCGCGCCCGGCGGGTCCAAACCCGCCGATGGTGGCGGCACGGCGCAAAGCGGCGCACCGCCGGCCGGGGCGCCGCGCAAGCCGGGAACGCTGAGCAGCAGCCCGCTCGGCGGCGACTAGCCTCCCGTCACGACTTCGGACGCACGAACAGCTTGTCGTCCACCGGCTTGTTGATCGCCCACGAGCTGAACTTCAGCGTCAGAAGCGCCTTGCCGCCCTGCGTCACCTTGAGCGATCCGGGCAGCTTCACGTTCTCCGTCGGATGGTAGTCTCCCAGCCGGACCTCGACTCCCGCGGCCTGGACCACGAGGCGGAGCGGAAGGCCGGACTTCGGATCCACGTAGACCTTGGTGCTCCTCTTCTGGTCGTCGCTTACCGCGAAGCCCGGCAGCATCGTCCCGTCGTCCCCCTTGATGTCCGGTACCAGAGTGACCGGATAGGCCGTCGTGGCGGCGCGCCGCAAGAGCTCGGTCGGATCGCCGAATCCGGACGGTCCATCCTGGATCGCGCCGAGGACGCTCAGCCAGGCCGGGCTCTTCCCGTCGCTGCCGATAATGACGTCGCCGGCCGCGGTGGCCAACTCGAATCGGCTGCGGCTGGGCGGCGCGAAGATGAGCGTCGCGGTAGTGATCGGCAGCACGATCTCCTGGCCCGGCGGAGAGATCTCACCTTCGCCCTTCATCATAATCTGCTTGATGTTCAGGAACGCGTCCCCGCCGAGGGCCGCGATTGTCGCCGCGAGCCGGGCCTTTCCGTCGCCGGCCTGCCCCGCCGGCTGCGCGCCTGTCTCCGGCGCCGCCTG
>Ga0070735_10003707_pt1 | contig 13274 bp, 13 predicted proteins | sample Coa_R1_FD_66443 | JGI IMG/M metagenome (GOLD analysis project Ga0070735, IMG submission 66443) | Surface soil microbial communities from Centralia Pennsylvania, which are recovering from an underground coalmine fire - Coalmine... | ecosystem: Environmental > Terrestrial > Soil > Unclassified ...
GCGACCGAAAATACCTGAATGTGATTCCGTCGAGGAAGGCCGTCCGGAGGGAGCGGGAAAAGCTGCGCGAAATGACGAACCGTCATCAGTGCGTCAAGCCCATCCCGGTTCTGATTGATGCACTCAATCGGCACCTGAAAGCTTGGATGAACTACTTCTCCTTTGGGTACCCCTCAAGCGTCTACTGTGAGATCGAACGCTACATTCGGGATCGTCTAATCCAGCATCTGCAACGACGCAGTCAACGACCGTACCGTCCGCCGCAAGGCGAGGGATGGCTACAGCACTTGGCGCGATTGGGGCTGGTCCGTCTGTCGGGAAATGCGAAAGCCTGAGGCGAGAGCTTTCAGGAGAGCCGGACGTGGGAAATCTGCATCTCCGGTTCGACGAAGGGAGAGCGGGTCGCGCAATTCGTGTCGCCTTCTCTCCTACTCTACCGTCCGAGCTCACGCAACCGCTTCCGGCACTCACAACCCAACCCAGGAGAATCCTCTCCCGCGCTGTTCTGTCAGTCTCCCTGTTTCAGGATCATCTTGTGTTGGAAACCATTTTCGGTTTCAGTATCATTCTTCGATTGCAAAATGCTACTCGCGCTGGGCCAGCACAATGTGCGGTGCCCGATTGTAAACCCTGACAAAACGCGTGGAAATCATCCGTTCCAGATGTTCGTAGACTGCCACATTGTCCCGGCAAAGCGACCACAATGGAGTCCCGGCTGGTAACACTAGGTTATCCGGTTTATTGCGCTATAGAGCCCGAAGCCGAGGTCCTCCACTACTTGTCCAAAGGGAAGCGCGAGGCCAAGTTCAGCGGGCCCCATGACCAGAGATCTCCTGCTCATCCGCGCACGGAGGAAAGCGATGACCGGGCAGCATTTCGTCCGATAGTGATGCAGGTTTATGGAATAGCCCAGGCCGGCCACCTGAACCACAACGACCGCCAGCACGGCCGCGACAGCGGGTAACCTGGCGGGGGTGTTTCGGGTGAAGTGCTCGATCATGAGCGCTCCAAAAATTGCATAGTACGGCAGCACGTAAATCGGCTACCACGGCTGTTTAGCGCCCTCCGCAAAAAACAAAATAACTGACGCGACCACAAACAGGCATTGCAGATGTCGTACACCCGGCGCGGTGCCGATGCCCGAAATCGCGAAACTGCCGGCCAGCCCACATAAATAGAACGCCAGGACGCACGGGAGGACCCGATGTCAGCGGACACTCCCCCCTAGAGATCGGTGGCTGCGAATTCACTGATACTAATGACCGCGACGCGCTCGGATGCAGAACTAGTACTAGGGCACATCGCCAAACTGCGCGATCACTGAATCGATATCTGCGCTGCGCGGTAGCGTCCCGAAGGCGTGTCCCCAGTTTCCTTCGAGTCTCGAAGCGCAGAACGCGTCCGCGATTGCGCCTGGGCTGAAGCGCACCAACAGCGACGCCTGTAGGGCTAATGCCACCTGCTCCGCCACGCGGCGGCCATCCTGCTCGGAAGCAGCCTGCTCAATTCCAGCAACGAATTTTTCGATGCGGGGATCCTGGCTCAAGCGGATCTCGGCCGACACGCGCTCCAGCGCCTCGGGCTCTTTTGCGATCGCTCGCAACACATCCAGTGCAATCACGTTTCCCGAGCCTTCCCAGATCGAGTTGAGCGGCGCCTCGCGATAGAGTCGCGGCATCGGCGACTCTTCGACGTAACCGTTGCCGCCCAGACATTCGAGGGCCTCAGCGATATGCGCTGGCGCCCGCTTGGTCACCCAATACTTACCGGCGGCGACAGCTAACCTCGCGAACGCGCGGTCTCCTTCATCGAAAGCACGCGCCAGCCGCAGCATCAAAACAGTTGCAGCCTCCGATTCGATTGCAAGATCTGCCAGCACGTTGCGCATTAGAGGCTGATCGATCAAAGCGCGGCCGAATGCATACCGGTAACGGGCATGGTGTATTGCTTCAACCAGTGCACGCCGCATCAGCGCGGCCGCGCCCATTACGCAATCGAGACGGGTATGGTGCACCATCTCGATGATCGTCGCGACGCCGCGCCCTTCTTCACCGATCAGCCGCGCCCAACCGCCGTGAAACTCCACTTCGCTGGAGGCATTGGAGCGATTTCCCAGCTTCGGCTTCAGCCGTTGCAGGTGAAACGCATTACGCCGCCCATCGGGTAACCAGCGCGGCAGAAAGAAGCACGACAGTCCACGCGGCGCTTGCGCCAACACGAGAAATGCATCGCACATCGGCGCGGAGCAGAACCACTTGTGGCCATTGAGCACATACTCGCCGTTCCCGGCTAGTTCGGCGCGCGTCGTGTTCGCCCGCACGTCGGAGCCGCCCTGTTTCTCGGTCATCGCCATGCCGACCAGGACGCCTTCTTTTTCCTGCGCCGGCCGAAACGACGGATCGTAGTGCGTCGAGTGGATGCGCGGCTCCCACTCGCCCGAGAGCGTAGGATCATGGCGCAGCACAGGCACTGCAGCGTAAGTCATCGAAATCGGGCACACGTGCCCGGCTTCGTTCTGCGATGCGATCATCGCCAGCGCAGCGCGCGCAACATGGGCGCCGCAACGCGGATGGGACCAGGGCAGGTTGTGAATGCCATGCTCCATCGCCAATCGCATCACATTGTTCCAGGCCGGATGAAACGTCACCTCATCGCGCCGGTTGCCATAGCGGTCGTACGTGTGCAGAACTGGCGGATACTCGTTGGCGAGCACGCCCCATTCGATCGCCTCAGCGGTACCCATTTGCCGGCCGTACTCGTGGAGTTCGGCACAGGCCCAGCCCGCGCCTTCCCGCATGATCGCGTCGCGGAGCGCGCGATCGGTCGAAAACAGATTGTAATCGACCAGCGGTGGAGGCTGGTTCAAGACTTCATGATTCACGTGTTGATCTTAACAATCCTGGCTTCTAAGTAAATATCGCGCACAACGCAGCGGGCCTCGAGCGTTTTCTTCCATTAGCGAGCGCGGCCCGCGCTGTGCGCTTCTAAGTAAACCCCCACAACGAAGGTGGGGGCGCCTTTACTTGGCTGCGTGAGGTGTGCCTGTACATCTGTGGGCTAACCGGTGAAGCCGCCAGGATCGAGGTCGCCGGACTTTTCGCCTAACAGTATGTATGTCACAATCGCGACCGCTACCAACCGCCGCGCGGTATCTTTAACGTCCACCCGCGATACACAGAGTGTCTTTCCTATGCGCAGCAGGTACGCCCGCGCAACTGCTTTTGTGCCCGAGAGCGGCCGGAGATAATTGATCTTCAGCTCGGTTGTTGTCGAATTCCGCGAACGCCCCAACCGGTACTCCAGCGCGTAATAGGCCGCCTCATCCACGATCGAGGCAATCACACCACCGTGCGCCACTCGATTGCTGTTGAGCAAACCATCGTGCAGCACGCACTCTACCGTCACGCCATCTTTGTGCTTGCGCGTGACACGAACCCCTAGCGTATGTGAAAACGTCATTCCTGGTATCCTAGCCTCCGGAACACTCTTCATGCGCAAATTTATTCTCTATCTCGCGTTATTCGGGCGAGCACTCTGCGCGGCTAGCAGCCCACCGACTGCGCTTGATCACTATGTCCAAACGCCCGATCCCAGCTATCATTACCAACTCATCAATACGATTCCGGGCGCGGGCGCGACCACCTATGTTATCGACCTCACTTCACAAACGTGGCGCAAGCCCTCCGAGGTAGATCATCCAATCTGGAAACACTGGCTCACCATCATCCGCCCCGATAAATTGTCCGGATCAACCGGTTTTCTGTTCATCACCGGCGGTAGCATCAATTCGCCCCCTCCTGAAAAGCCGGATCCATCCCTGCTCGATACTGCTCTCACCACCAGCACGGTTGTAGCGGAGTTGCGCATGGTTCCAAATGAACCGCTCACGTTCGCCGGCGAAACGAAATCCCGCAACGAGGACGCCATCATCGCGTATACTTGGGACAAATTCCTGCGGGGCGGCGACGACAACTGGCCGCTGCGTCTGCCCATGACGAAGAGCGCCGTCCGCGCCATGGACACGATCACCGCGTTCTGCGATTCAAAAGTTGGTGGCAATGTCCACGTTGACCATTTCGTAGTTGCGGGAGGTTCCAAGCGCGGTTGGACTACCTGGACCACCGCGGCGGTGGACCATCGCGTCGTCGCCATCATTCCTATGGTTATCGATGTCCTTAACAACGAAAAATCCATCGACCATCAATACCGCGCTTACGGGTTTTACTCACCGGCCATCAAAGATTACGAAGACATGCACCTGATGAACTGGGCTGGCACGCCACGTTACCGCGCGTTAATGAAGATCGAAGATCCGTACTCTTATCGAGCCCGTTTCACTATGCCAAAATTTATGATTAACTCGGGTGGCGATCAGTATTTCCTTCCGGATTCCTCTCAATTCTATTTCGACGATTTGCCCGGTGAGAAGTATCTACGATATGTGCCCAACACCGACCACTCGTTACGAAATTCCGATGCGCGCGAAAGCCTGATCGCTTTTTACGATGCTTTCGTCCACAACCGTCCACGCCCCAAGTTCTCGTGGAAATTTGAAAAAGACGGTTCGATTCGCGTTGTCGCCGAGGACAAACCTACGCAAGTGAAGCTCTGGCAGGCGACGAACATAGAAAAGCGCGATTTCCGCCTGCTCTCGATTGGCCCCGCCTACAAGAGCACCATGCTCTCTGCTGCGGTAGACGGAGTTTACTCCGGAACGGTCGAGAAACCTGAAAAAGGCTGGACAGCCTTCTTCGTGGAACTAACGTTTCCGAGCGGCTGTAAATACCCTCTTAAGTTCACGACAGCGGTACGAGTGATACCCGATACTCTGCCGTTCCCACCGCCTCCCCACACGGAGCTGCCCTCCGAGTAGCCATCACGCCGTGCCGGCCATCTGCGTATAGCTGCGTTCCTCTACGGCTAGTCGAATCCGCTCCTCCTGCTGCGGCGAACTGACCGGCATGGGAGCCCTTGGTGACCCTCCATTACGGCCGCGTAGCCGCATTACGGTACGCACATTCGCCGGCAGATTCGGCGCGTCAATCGCGTTCCAAACGCGCAGCAGTTTCTTGTGCAACGTGAGCGATCGGGCATGATCGGCCCGTTGCACAGCATCCCACAACTCCACGCACCACTCCGGGACGGCAGTGAGCAACGCCGCGATGGCACCGTGCGCGCCAAGCGTGAAAGAAGGAAATAAGAGCGCGTCGACTGCGGAAAAAATGCGCGCTTTGCCGGCAATGCCCGTTTCCTCAATCAGCAGCAGTAACTCTGCCAAGGCTCGCATATCGCTGGCGCTCTGCTTCACTCCGATTACACCATCTGCTTCGCGCAAAATACGGACCAGGAGTTGTGGCGAAAGATAGGACCACGGCACGACGTTATAGATGATAATCGGCACTCGAACCGCCTGAGCCAGCGCGGCGAAATGCTTCAACATCGCCTCATCATCGGGCCGGAACAAGTAATGCACGGGCGTTACTTGCAAAGCGGCGATACCCAAATCCGCGACGGCGCGAGCCCGTTCGATGGCGGCGCGAGTCGAGTCCGTAATAATGCCTGTAATTACGGGAACGCGTCCCCGCGCTTCCTCCAGGGTCCATGCGGTGATGCGGCGTGTCTCTTCGGTCGTTAGCGTATGACCTTCGCCGGTAGAGCCGCAGACGGCCAGGCCATGCACGCGCGCCCGCTCGATTAGATGCAGCGTTTCTGCCCGGTGGGCGGCTTCGTCCAGATCGCCGGCTTCATCAAACGGAGTGACCATCGGCGGAATAATGCCGAAAATTGTATGCGTCATATGTCTATGAGCTTATCCCAGAAGCGCCGCAAGCGGCGTGGATATCAGTATATTGGAGAACATGCACCGGAGAGAATTTCTGGCAGGGGCAGCTCTCGCCCCCGCGGCCATGCAAGCGGCGGCCGATAACGAAAGCGGCTTCACATCGCTGTTCGATGGAAAGACGCTTGATAGCTGGACCATTGAGGACGGCCCCGAATCTGCGTTTTATGTGAAGGATGGCGAGATCGTCGTTCATACGGAAGCGGGCTTCCCCACGTGGCTGAGGTCCAGAAAGAAATACGAAAATTTCGATTTCCGTTGCGAGTTTTTCATTCAGGGATGGATGAATTCCGGCATCTACCTCCACGCGCCGGAGCATGGCCGCAATATCTGGACGGGTGTCAAGGTCAACATCTTTCAGCAGGTGGACGAAAAACCACATCCCGAGTCGATGGGATCGATATTCCCGCTGATCGCGCCTCTTACAGTAAACGTCAAGAATAAAGGGCAGTGGAACACGATGCGTATCGTTATGGATTGGCCTCGCCTGCGCGTCTGGACCAACGACGAAATCATCCACGATATCGACGTTGAGAGTATCCCGGAGTTGCGGTATCGTCTGCGCTGCGGGTATTTGGGAATCGAATCGCTCTCCTATCCGAACCGCTTTCGCAATCTCCGCATTCGCGAGCTGCCTCCCAAAGAAAAATGGCAGTTCCTCTACACGGCGCCGGAGCATTTTTCAAACTGGTACATCTCCGAAGGCCAGCCGATTTTTCAGCCGCTAAACGGCGTTATTTATGGCGATGGGAGAGGGCACCTGGCGACCAAGGAGCAGTTTCGCGATTTCGAGTTACATCTGTACATCCGCCATGCATGGCATCACAATAGCGGCATTTTATTCCGTACCGACGGCAAGGGCCTCAGTGCGCGGCATTACGAGATCCAACTGCATGATGTCGAGGGTGCGCATTATCCAACCGGGTCGCTGTATTCTTTTAAGCGCGCCATTTATCCGCGAATCGAAGCGGGACAGTGGTATTTGTTGCAGCTTGTCGCGAAAGATGCAAACTGCCGGGTGCGAATCAATGGTGAGACTGTACTCGAATACGCTGAACTCGAGAATCGGGAGCCCGGCCACATCGAACTACAAGCGCATCAGCCGGGCCGTTGGACGGAATTCAAGGATATCCGCATCAAGCCGGCTTAGTTGAAGCGGCGATGAGGCTGGCTAAATTTGACAGCGAGTCCCTGCCTTCGATAAGCTGATTGTTTGCGACGTGTATCAGAGGAAAGGTCTGTCTTGATGAAAACCCAGTTTCCTTCCAGGAGCGAAATAGAGCGGCGGTGGTGGGTTGTCGACGCCTCCGATATGGTATTGGGGCGTGTGGCGAGCAAGGCTGCGCTGATCCTGATGGGCAAACATAAACCGACCTATACGCCATTTTTGGACAGTGGGGACCACGTTGTGGTGATTAATGCCGCGAAAGTAAAGCTAACAGGAAAAAAAGAGGTCCAAAAAATCTATCGGCGGCATAGCGGATATCCAGGCGGCTTGACCGAGAGGCAAGCTATGACGGTACGGGCAACCAGGCCGACGCGTATGATTGAAGAAGCGATTCAGGGCATGCTGCCAAAAACGAAGCTCGGCAAGCACATGTACCGGAAGCTGAAGGTCTACGCCGGCGATAAGCATCCGCACCAGGCCCAGAAGCCGGCGGCAATGGCGATTTAGAAACTCAAGAGCGCACAACAAGCGGCAGCATCCTGACTGGGTTGAGAAACAGAGCGCCGCAGTGTTCCGTTGTATGCGAGGTTAGAAAAGCGCACAGGACGCGTTCCGTTGTGTGCGATTTTAGAAGGAAAGAGGCATTTGATTGGCAGCGTTGGTACAGCATTTGGGAACGGGGCGGCGAAAAACGGCAGTGGCGCGAGTGATTCTGCGCTCCGGCAAGGGCCAGATTACGGTGAATGGCCGTCCGTTCGATCATTATTTTGTAAGCGAATCGGCGCGGTCAATGGTGCGGCAACCGCTGCTTGCGACCGAGACCGCGGACAGGTTCGACGTGACCATTCTCTCCGACGGTGGCGGATTGAATGGCCAGGCTGGGGCTGCGCGTCTGGGGATCGCCCGGGCGCTGATCGAGTTTAATTCGGAACTGCGCGGGAAACTCAAGCTATTGGGATTCCTGACGCGGGATGCCCGCCAGCATGAGCGGAAAAAGTACGGGCAGAAGGGCGCCCGCAAACGATTCCAGTTTTCCAAGAGATAACGGTCCGGCCGGATTGCCGTTTCGGACTGCCGCTCTTAATTGACAACCCCGGTGGGCGGAAGCCCGCCATAGCGACGTCTTCCTGGCGCACGCAAATCTCGTTTGGACAGCGGGCGCGAGAGAGACGACAGTAGTTCACAACACGAAGGAGGCAGTTTGCCGTCAATCAGCATGAAGGAATTGCTCGAAGCGGGCGTTCACTTCGGGCACCAGACCAAGCGCTGGAATCCAAAGATGAAGGAATACATTTTTGGCGAACGCAATGGAATTTACATTATCGATCTGCAGAAAACTCTAAAGCTGTTCAAAGATGCTATGCGATTTGTGGGTGAGATGGCGTCCCAAGGGAAGACCGTGCTCTTCGTCGGCACGAAGCGTCAGGCCCAGGAAGCCATCGCTGAGGAGGCCACCCGCTGCAGCCAGTATTACGTGAACCAACGTTGGCTCGGCGGCTTGCTCACAAATATGATGACCGTGCAGAAGTCGATCAAGCGGCTGAAGGAATTGGACACCCTGGCAACGGAAGGGCAGTACGAAGGACGGGCCAAGAAGGAAGTCGGGCGCCTGGAGCGCGAGCGGAAACACTTGCAGCAGAATTTGGCCGGCATCAAGGACATGCAGGGATTGCCGGACGTTTTGTTCGTGGTGGATTCCAACAAGGAATCGATCGCGGTGAAAGAAGCGCGCAAGTTAGGCATCCCCGTTGTGGCCGTGGTGGATACGAACTGCGATCCCGACGAAGTGGACTACGTGATTCCGGGCAATGACGACGCGTTACGAGCGATCCGGCTGTTCACCAACAAGATTTCCGACGCTGTGGTGGAGGGCCGGGCGCTGGCGACAGAGCAGGAGTTCGCCGCCGAGAAGATCATCACGGACGAGACGCCGGCGGAGGAAATTCCGGAGTACACCCAATATGTCGATCCTCAGTACGCCGAGCAACTGATGTCGGAGGGGCTGTCGGACGAGGATCTGCCCTCCGTATCGCTGCCGAAGAAGGGACCAAAGCCCGAAGAAACGGCCCATGCTCTTACTGAGCAGCAGGTTCCATAGGAAACTTGGCAGCAGACAGCATTTAGCGCGGACGATTTAGCCCACAAGGCCCGGCGATAACTCAAGCGCAATCGGAAGCAGGCTACCGCCGCGCCAAACCGGACCGGCTGGGTTAAGGATTTTTGCGGACTGATAGGGGAGAACGATGGCGGAGATTACCGCTCAACAAGTAAAGCAATTACGCGAACGCACGGGCGCAGGAATGATGGAATGTAAGAGCGCCCTGATTGAGGCGAACGGCGATATGAGCGCCGCAGAAGTAGTGCTGCGCAAGCGGGGAATCGCATCAGCAACCAAGAAATCGGCGCGCTCCACCAAGCAGGGTGTCGTTGGCAGCTATATCCATCAGGGGTCGCAAATCGGCGTGCTGGTGGAAGTGAATTGTGAGTCGGATTTCGTGGCCCGCACAGAGGAATTCCAGGAGCTTGTGCACGATATTGCGATGCAAATCGCCGCGGCTTATCCGCTGTATGTTCGCAGGGAGGATGTGCCGCCGGAGATGCTAGGAAAAGAGAGAGAGATCCAGCGGGAACGGGCATTGCAGGAAGGCAAACCGGAGAAGATGCTGGACAAAATTGTCGATGGCCGGCTGGGCAAATTCTACGAAGAAGTATGCCTCTATGACCAACCCTTTGTCAAGGAAAACACGATCACAGTCGCCGACCTGATTAAGACGAAAATCGCGAAGCTCGGCGAGAATATTACCGTGGCGCGGTTTGCAAGGTTCAAAGTGGGGGAGGGCGTGGTCGATTAGCCGTCGGGAAGTTAAGCCGCAGCGCACAGCGCGGGACGCGCTCGGTGGCAGAAGGAAATGCTCGCGGCCTGCTACCGTGTGTGCGCATTACTGAAAAGATAGCCTCTGCCGCGCGGGAGAAGTGCCGAAGATTCCGCGGGGCCACAAATTAGGATGCCGAACTTCCAACGAATTCTGCTGAAGCTCAGCGGCGAGGTGCTGGCCGGCGATCAACGCTTTGGAATCGATCCTCAGAGGGTAAAGGCGTTGGCGTCGGAGGTAGCCGAAGTAGCGCGGATCGGCGTCCAGATTGGGCTGGTGGTGGGGGGCGGGAATTTCTTTCGCGGTGTAGCCGCAGCAGCGCGGAGCATGGACCGCGTCACGGCGGACCACATGGGAATGCTGGCTACAGTGATCAACGCCCTGGCGCTCCAGGACGCGCTGGAACAACAGTCTGTGCCGACGCGGGTGATGACCGCAATCGAGATGCCCTCAGTCGCCGAGCCGTATATCCGGCGACGCGCTATTAGACACCTGGAGAAGGGCCGGATTGTGATCTTCGCAGCCGGAACCTCCAACCCCTATTTTTCAACCGATACGGCGGCAACGCTGCGAGCGCTCGAGATCAAAGCGGAAATTATCGCCAAGGCGACGCGCGTCGAAGGCGTTTACGATAAGGATCCGATGAAACATTCCGACGCCGTGCTGTACCGGGAGGTTAGCTACCTGGAGGTGCTGGCCAAGGCACTGGCGGTGATGGACGCTTCGGCGGTGGCGATGTGCCGCGATAACCAGCTTCCTATTCTGGTTTTCAATTTGAATGTGTACGGCAATATAATGCGTATGGCGAGTGGTGAGCCCATCGGAACGCTCATTCATTAGCGGATTTTCAGCGCACCGCGCGCTGCGTTGTGCGCCTTTTAATGGAGACCCAATGGGGCACGAGAAGCCTATGAAACAAGATCAGCAATCCGCAGCTAGCGGACAGACGTTTCAATCCATCAAGGACGTGGAAGCCAATGCGAAGATGCGCATGGAAAAGGCGCTGAACGGTTTGCAGCACGACATGACTGGAATTCGGACCGGACGCGCCTCGGTGAGCCTTTTCGACAATATTCGCGTGGATTACTATGGAACCCCGACGCCGTTGAATCAACTGGCTACGCTGCATGTGCCGGAACCGGCCATGATCACGGTGCAGCCATGGGATATTTCGCAGATCGGCGCGATCGAAAAAGCTATCCGCAGTGGGGACCTGGGGCTTAATCCAGCAAACGACGGCAAGATCATTCGCGTGCCGATTCCGCCGCTGACCGAAGAGCGCCGCAAAGAACTGGTGAAGCGGCTGCATCATGTGGCGGAGGATCATCGCGTGGCGGTGCGCAACGTCCGGCGCGATGCCAACGAATCGCTAAAAAAGCTGCTGAAAGACAAGCTGATCAGCGAAGACGACGAGCGGCGGGGCCTCGAGGAAATCCAGAAGCTCACCGACGCTCAGATGCAAAAACTCGATCAGGCGGCGAAAGCTAAAGAGAAAGAAATCCTCGAATTGAAGTAATGGACGTGGTATGGCGGCTGTTCAGGCTAGCTTAGTACACCTCAGATCACCGCTTGGAAACGACTAACACGAGGCAGACGCCGTTCCACATCTTCTTGTCTGTTCCAGGAGGCGGCCGGTCACCCAGCGGCATCACGCCGACCAGCTTCGAATTCAAGTGAAAGCGCGATTCTAAATACTGGCGAACCTCGACGGCGCGCTGTCTCGACGCCAGATAACGCTGGTCTGGCATACCCTCCGCCGCATATCCCTCGATCACGATCGGATTGTTGGGCAGAAACGGGACCAGGCCGGACATGTTCTGATCCAATATGGCTCGGCCTTGGTTCGACAACTCCTGGGCGCCATCGGGCTTAGAGTTGAACAGTCCAGCGGCCGCGACCCAGACTCTGGCGCGTGGCTTTTTGACAAATCTGCTGGAAGCGTACTTGCTAGGCGTGATGGTATCGAGGTTGAAGAAGCCCCGGCGATTGAAAAAACCGCGCAGGAAAAAGTTATGCTTCACAGCTTCGGTATCGTCGGCCAGATTTGTCATTGTCTGCTGCGCTCCATGGACGGTGTCCCGGAGAGCCACAGCCGTATTCTGGTTCTTGTTGCCCGGGGCGAGAAACGTCCCAACGGCCCGATTGAGCTGCTGCGTCATGTCGCGCGTGTTTTCGAGCGTCTTTTGCACGTCAAGCATGTCTTTTTGCTGAACGCCGGATACGATGGCATCCACCTTCCGTGAAACCTGCTCGAAATTAGCACTTGTCTGTTTCGCGTTGGAAATTATTGCCGTGACATTCGAAGCCACTGTGTTATCGCTTAACAACTTGCCGGCTGTGCCGTGTCCTTCCCGGACGCCGGCCATGATTTGGCTCGCAGCGTTTGTCATGTGAGTGGCATTGGAAGCGATCTTTTTGACATCCCCGCGCACGGAGACAATCACTCCGTCGACGTGGCCCGCGGCGCTCGTAATGTTCTGAATCGCGCTGTCGGCCCGGTTGTGAAGGTCGGCGATACTGGTTTGCACCGTTCTTACCAGCCCGCTGCCTTGCCGTATCAGATCGCCCAGTTCAAACGGTTCCTCGCTGGGCAGCGTTCCACCGGCCGGACATTCGGGAGAATGGTTGCTGCCTTTGGAGATGTTGAGATACTTGTTTCCAACCATCCCCGCCGTCTCAATGGTTGCCAGCGAATCGTCGCGGACGATCGGGTGGAACTTCTGTTCGACTTCCACTTTCAGCCGAAATCGCGAGGACGGCGTCTTCGGAACCTCTATATCGGAGACACTTCCGGCATCCATGCCTGAAACGCGCACTTTGGCTCCGGGCTGGAGCGTGTCGATTTTGTTGAACTCGGTATAGACCTCGAAATGATGTCCAAATACCTGGTTGCTGTTTCCGATCAGATAGAGCCCGACCAGAAACAGCACCGCCCCGCCGACCAGAAACATACCTACGAATGTCTTCTTCGAGGACATCATGTCTCCGATCCCACCGCGAGCTCGCGCACCAGTGGATCCTCGCTTTGCGCCAGCTCATCGGCGGTGCCACAAGCTGATATTTTTCCTTTCACCAGCACAGCGAACCGGTCCGCGAAAGTCCTGGCCCCGGTCACGTCGTGGGTAACCACCACAAGCGTGACGTTCCGTTTCTTCTTCAGATCCAGCAGCAGCTTGTAAATTTCAGCGGCGGTGATCCGGTCCAGACCGCTGCTCGGTTCATCGATGAGCAGAATACCGGGGTCGAGCGACAGGGCGCGCGCTAAGCCTGCCCGTTTGCGCATCCCTCCGGAGAGTTCGGCGGGCATTTTGTCTCCTTCTTCGCCAAGCTCTACTTCCTGAAGCTTCTCGTGAACTACGGCGCGGATTTCCTCTTCCGATTTGTGCGCATGGCG
>Ga0070735_10003708_pt1 | contig 13272 bp, 13 predicted proteins | sample Coa_R1_FD_66443 | JGI IMG/M metagenome (GOLD analysis project Ga0070735, IMG submission 66443) | Surface soil microbial communities from Centralia Pennsylvania, which are recovering from an underground coalmine fire - Coalmine... | ecosystem: Environmental > Terrestrial > Soil > Unclassified ...
TCGACCTGCCAGAAGTCGATGACATCGCCGGTTTCGATACCGGACGCTCGTGGCCGGCCACGTTTCATACCTACGCCGCCGATGAGTCGATCGATCCAACCGCGCAAGGACCACAGAAAATTCGCGTAGAACCATCCGTTCTTCCCTCCCACGTTCCCGATCAACTCAAACACGCGTTCGGGGGGAGCGTCGATGACCGTTTCCCTCACGTCGCAGATGATTCCCTCGGCGCGAAACGTCCGGTGCGATGCTCCATCCATGCTCGGCAGCGGCATCAACGGTGCCGGCCTCTCCAGTGCTCTTTGCACGGCAGCGGCGTACGAGGTGGGGCGGATCGAAGGAAATAGCCGGGCTGTGAGCGCATTGGTGCAGACGGATTCGCTGCGGAGACCTTCGATGAGCGGGCGGGAGACGGCTGGCGGCACCGGCGTAACGAAGTCCAGCCAGTAGGACGACAGGCGCGGGGTCAGGACCGGAACGCGGATTAACAATCGCCGGAGCCCACGATGTCGCGCGTAGGCAAGCATCATGGTGCGATAAGTCTCGATTGTCGAACCGCCAACCTCGATGGGCTCGTCCACCGCCTCGCGCAGGTCAAGCGCCACTTCGAGGTATTTGAGTACGTCGCTAACCGCTATCGGCTGAGTTTTTGTCACTACCCAACGAGGGCAGATCATGACGGGCAGCCGTTCTGTGAGGCAGCGAATGATTTCGAAAGACGTGCTGCCATTCCCAACGATGATGCCGGCTCGCAGTTCGAGGAGAAGCGGGCCAAATTTTCGCAACACCGCGCCCGTTTCGTGGCGGCTCTTGAGATGCGCTGAAACCGTGAATCCTGTCGCCGCCAGTCCACCGAGGTAGATCACACGCTGCACCCGGCACTGCTTCGCTGCAACGGCGAAATTGTGAGCGGCCTGCCGGTCCCGCGATTCAAACCCTTCCACTCGTCCCGACATGGAGTGAATGAGGTAGTAGGCTATCGATTCCATTGAGCGCCGGCGGAAGCGTCTCGGCTTGCAACGCATCCGCCTCAACGAACTTGATTTGCGGGGGATGAAGGTGCGGAGCTCGGGCGGCATTACGGACCATACAGGTGACCTCGTGACCCGCGGCCGAGAGTTTCTCCGCCAGTTGCCGGCCGATGTAGCCCGAAGCACCAGTCACCAGGATTTTCACGCTTTGCCTTTATTCAGTCGCCAGATTCCGAAGTTCAGGTAGGAAGCGTATAGGACCCAAGCGCCGTAAGGTGTCATCAGCCAAAATGCCAGGCGTGAGAATTCCGCGAATCGCGTGGCAGTTATGACAATCGCGGTCAACAAAACGATGATTTCGACCAGGGCTGCTCCGGGCCTTCGCAGACCGAAGAAGACGAAAGACCAAAGTCCATTGAGGATCAATTGCGCCATGAACCACACCAATGCCAGCCACACATCCTGGTGAATTCGCTGCCGCCATACCAACCAGGCGGCCACTGCCATAAGCAGATAAAGAATTGACCAGACTGGACCGAAGATCCACGACGGCGGAGTGCCCGCGGGCTTGAGCAGCGCGGGATACCATGTCTTTACCGAGCTTGCCGTGAATGCCGATCCGATCGCAGCCACCGCGAAACAGATTCCGCAGAAGATCAGGAGCGGGATCCAGTCCCTAGACATGTGCGCGCTCCAATTTGCCGATCTGCGTAATGTAAGTCTTTGAGTCGAACTTCCCTCCTGTGCTGGCAAGCGACATATATCGAACCTGTCCAAACACTGGACGCTCGAACCAGGGACGGTCGTGCTTGCCTACGATCGCCCACGCAATGCCCGCGTAGCCGTTGGGGTCGCGGCCGTCGAGCTCATAACGGTCATTGAGCCACACGGCCCGCCGGTAGGCCTCGGCCACCGACGGACTCCATTCCAGGATTTTCTTGGCCCAGTACATGCGCATGTAGTTGTGCATCCAGCCCATCAGGACCATTTGCTTCTGAGCCGCGTTCCATAGAGGATCGTGAGTTTCCGCTTGCTCGAGTTGCTCGTCGCGATAAACGATGGGACGGCGGTCGCCCGAATGCCGGGCAAAAGATCGATCTGCCCAGGGCTCGAGGCATTCAAAGGAATCATAGTCCGGGTTGTAGCGGACGAAATTCACCGAGAGTTCCCGCCGGACTATCAATTGCTCCAGAAAAGCCTGTTTCGCAGCAGTCGGTGCCGAGGATGCCTGCACGGCGTGCGCGATAGTGAGCGGGCCGATGTGGCCAAAATGCAGGTACGGCGAGAGGTGGCTGGTTCCGGAAATCTCCGGATGATTCCGGTCTTTGGGATAGTTCTGCAATCCATGTTTGACGAAGTCAGCCAAGATGCTCAACGCACGCTTGGGTCCGCCTTGCCAGTTCTCTACCGGCGAAACGGAGCGATCGAGAGACCAGCCGGCCGTGAAATCCTCATGCGTTGAAAGCGAGTGCAGACCTGGTGGCTTGTTCCAAGTGGTTCGCGCCTTGACGACCTTGGTTGGAACGAGGAACTGAGGCAGGAATTCCTGGATTCGCGGGCGGATTGTGCGGGCGCCATAGTGCTCTTTGCGCAACAGCCGCGAGGGCACTACCGCATCGGCATCAACGGTCCATAGAGGTGATTTCAAATCCTGAGCGGCGCGAACTCGCGAGTGCTCGGCTTCGCGCAACGGATTTTCGTCGCCAATTACGATGGCCGGGCGGACCTGTTCACACAATTTTGTAAGGCTATGGTCAGGGTACGTTCGCAGGACAAAGCCGACATTGCGATTGGCGAGTCCCTCTTCGATGTCCGGAATTCCAGAGGCGAGAAAGTTGTAATGACGCAGATTCGCGTGCGGATAAAAAGGAACCGGAGCGACAAAAACAACGACCGGTTTGCCCAGTTCGTTGCCCAACTCAACTGCCACGTCCAGAGCGGGATTGTCCAACGCTCTCTGGGTGCGCTGCATCCAGTAGACGACGCACTCTCCTTCCGGATTTGGCGCTCCACGTTTCCGCACGGTGATGCGGGGATCAAGGCTGAATGTTTTGAGTTCCATGCTAAGCGACGTGGGGGAGAACGCACTGGTTTCCTCCCCCACTTTTCTTGTCCTCACACTAGCGGGCGCGGGCAGGCGCGGACTCTTGTCCCCAGCGGTGCTGGATGGCCTTGAAAGATACAACCTGGTACAGCGCCGCCAGGCCAACCAGAGCGTAGACGACGGAACTGAGTGCCGAAGTCTCGCCGAATTTCATACCGAAAATAGCGGCCACCAGGTCGAAGTGCGCAATGCTCACCAGACCCCAGTTCAGTCCTCCAACTACCAGAAGCACAGCTGCGATCACATCTAACGTTTTCATAGTGTTTATTCTTTTCTCCAATTACTTATTCTTTGGGTAGAAGCACGGTGTCGATCACGTGGATCACGCCGTTCGAGGCCAAAACATCAGCCTTCACGACCTTGGCGTCGTTGACCATGACGGTGCCATCATTGACCGTCAGTTTCAGATCTTGGCCGTTGATGGTCTTCGCCGAAGATAGTTTCACCACCTGCGCCGCCGTCACGTCACCCGACACGACGTGGTAGAGCAGGATGGCCTTCAGCTTTTCCTTGTTTTCGGGTTTGAGAAGCGATTCGACCGTGCCCGCCGGAAGCTTGCTGAAGGCTTCGTCAGTTGGAGCAAACACGGTGAAGGGCCCCTTGCCTTTCAGGGTGTCAGCCAGACCGGCGGCTTGAAGCGCAGTGGCCAACGTGTTGAAGGTTCCCGCGGCGACCGCAGTGTCAACGATGTCCTTTTGTTGTCCAGCGCCGGCGGCTGCGGGCATCGCGCTTACGAGGACGCTGAGTATCAATGCAAAACTTGCTGCTTTCATGTCATGTCTCCCTGTTTTAAATTTTCTTGTTCTTCCGTTTTCGATTGAACTTTTTTCCGTTTGCTGTATTGACTATAAAGAACAATGATTGTCGCAACATGACAATTTGGGCGGGCCCTAGCATTCAGGTGAGTACGAATCAAACTTAAACCCGCTGTTTGACTGGTGAGAAAAGAAGCGGGAACGGCGGCGCCTTGCAGGGTTCTCACAGCGGAAGTCGTAGGTATCTCCCGGCTACCGTGAAGCGCGAATGGAGCATCCCGAAGGCATGGCTGATGCGGGAATGAAGAATTACGACACAATGGACGAGCAATGAGAACAGCGGGCTCTGTATAGGTTTCGAGCACGGCGGAGTTATACTCTGCCGATTATCAAGCGCGCTCTGGAGGAGTCGAATATGCACAAGCGGCTGGCGTTGATTCTTCTGAGTTGTGCTCTGTGCTTGACGGCCACGGCACAACAACCAGCGCTCACTGTGGGAACCGCGACGGCAGTGGCCGGGCAGACCGTTACGGGATTCATCGAAGTGTCGGCCGGGGTCGATGTGGGCACGAATATCCCGGTTGCGGTAATTCGCGGTCCGAAGCCCGGGCCGACTCTCGCCTTGGTGGCGGGCGCGCATGGCACCGAGTATGCGTCCATCATTGCGCTCGAAAAGCTTATCCAGGAACTCAATCCCGCGGATATTTCCGGGACGGTCATCATCGTTCCGTTGGTGAATATCGCGTCATTTGAACAAAAGGTACCGCATGTGAACCCGGTGGACGGCAAGAGCATGAACCGTTTCTATCCGGGCAATCCCAATGGAACGCAGACCGAGCGCGCGTCGTGGGCGATGACGAAGCAGGTCGTGGAAAAATCCGACTACCTGATTGACCTGCACGGCGGCGATCTCGATGAAAGCCTGCGGCCGTATTCCTACTGGGCGCCGACGGGTAACGCACAGCAGGATGCCGTTTCGCGCGCCATGGTGCTGGCCTTCGGACTCGACACAATCATCCTGTCAAACGATCGCCCCCGCGATTTAAACACCGCCCGCTATCTGGAAACCAACGCTAGCCTCCGGGGGAAGCCGTCCCTCACGGCCGAGGCGGGCCATGCTGGCACCGTAGAACCGGAAGACGTGACGGCGCTCATTAACGGCTGCCTGAACGTAATGCGCTACCTGAAGATGCTGCCGGGCAATGCGTCTCCGGTGCAGAACCCAGTGTGGATCGAGAACATTGCCAGCGTCACCAGCGAAATCGGCGGCGTTTTCTATCCCATGGTCAAGCGCGGCTGGTACGTGCAACAAGGCATGAACATCGGCTACGTCACCGATCTGTTCGGCAAGACGGTGTGGGAAGCGAGGGCACCGTCGAGCGGCGTGGTCCTGTATGTTTGCGCCGTGCCCTCGATGAAGAAAGGTGAGACGGTCGCCAACATCGGCGTGGTCGCCAGCAAGGCGCCCTAGCGCGTTTCTGGAGCACGACAGGGCGCTGGACCCAGCGGCAGGTCATTTATCTTCCAGGAAAGTTTAGGATTTCGGAACTGCGCTGAAGATGCCGACTAAGCGGTCCGCGATCAACTGGTCCTCGCCTTCTTTGAGCTGCCAGACAGCAAAGCCGAATGTGTTCGGGTCTCGGGGATGGCCATGACGGCTGCCATGATCATCCACCGCAGACGCGTCCGGATTGCGTCCGCGCATACCGCTCGCACTGGCACCCATGCTGCCGATTGCGATTGGCCGAGTGTCGGCCAATTTCTGCATAACTTCCGATCCGGTAATATTGAGCTTTGACGGATCGATTCGCCAACTATAGCGCGGCGTGACATTGCCGAGAGCCTGGGGATTAAACTCCCGCGGCAGCGGCACCACTCCGAATCTCTTGACTGCTTCGGTAATGACCTGTGCGCGCGCATCGAACATAGCCAGCTCGGCATCGAAGTCCTGATTCACGAAGATCTCAAGCGCCTTCAGTAGGCCAAAGATAGTCTCCTTGCCGACCTTGCAGCAACGGCCGATGCGGTCTTCCTGCGGGCTCATGTTCAGCAGGGAGTAGCGGATTAGCTCCTCTTTGCCGATCAATATGCCGGATGCCTGCGGTCCGCGGATGTCCTTGCCCCCGCTAAACGTCACCATATCGAAGCCGATTGCCGGATACTCCCAGAGCCGCTCTTTCGGCGGCACGTCTGCTGCGGCGTCGTTAAAGGTATAGATGTTATGGGCCTTCGCAATCGCGACAGTCTCAGGGCCGCTGACCATACACTTGTCCGAGAGGATATTTGTAAAGTGTATCGCTACCGTTTTCGGGTTAATGGCGGCAATCATCTCTTCGCGCGTCTCGACTTCGACCAGCTTCGCGCCGGTCTGGCGGATCTGGTGGTCAAACGGATATCGATGGCTCTTCTGGATGATGACTTCGTTCCTGGGAAAATTGCTTACGTCGGGAATGTCCCGCATCCGGGGCTCGAGGTCCTCGGTCATCATGCCGGCGTAACCGACAACCATCGCCGCAGCTGCGCCACCTGTCACCAGACCGGTGTAGCCGGCGGGGGACTTGCACAGTTTCGCAATGAACTTACCGGCTGCGATTTCAAGTTCGTCGATCGAAACGCAGTGCTCGTTACCTCTCCGGATGAGCTCCATGACCTCCGGCCTCATCACTGATCCACCAATGACAGTGAGCGTGCCATTGATGTTAACGAGAGGAGTGATTCCCAGCTCGGCGTAGATGTCGCCGGTAGAGCCAAGGCCGGTTGTGATGGGGACGATAGGACTGCCATCCAACGGTGGCACGGAAGACTTGCCCTTCTTGCCAAAGATGCCGGCCGCTTTCAACTCGGCTGGTGTGAAAATACTGCCCCACAGAGCCCCCATCGTGGCTAGAAATGATCGGCGATTCCAACCAAACTTCTGATTCATGACCAGAGCCCTTTCGACTCCCTTCGCAAATTAATGATCAGCAGTTGTTGTGGGCGGATTGACGACCCTCGCGCTGCCGACGATTTCAATAAGCGAATCGCCCGGAATCCACTCGACGGCCATGCACGCACGGGACGGAGCTTTGCCCGAAGAGAAATAGGTCCCGTAAATCTTATTCAAAGCATCGTACTGCGCCTTATGGGCGTCGAAGCGCGCTTTGCCGGTCGGCGTTGGTGTCTCTGCAAGAGGTAAGCAGAGAAAGACCTGGAGGTGGATGATGCTGTCCATAGTGCAGCCGGCACGCTCAACCGACTTCTTAAGCGCGTCCATTGTGCGAGTAACGTGTTTTTCGAAGGGGTCGGTCACCAGAATGTGATCCTCCTTGGAATAACCGTCATTAGAACCCGTCCCAGAAAAATAGTAGATCCCATCGAGTGTGTGGTTATTTCCACCGGGGCGACGAAGAGTATCTTCGGTGGATCCGCTCTTGGATGTACCTGTAGCGGGAGCCTGATGGCCGAACAGCTTTGGCGCGCCGGTTACAAAAGCCGCCGCCGCTGCCAGCTTTCCAAAGAAATTCCGCCGAGTGTCGATTCTCATAGAGTCTCTCCTTTTAGTTGTTCCGTCGATGAAAGGCGGCCGCGGCTGTGAAACTAGTTCATCAGACCGCCTACCTTGCCGCGCAGTACCGTAATCGAAGCTTTTGGCAGAGTGAAAATGGTTTCTGACCCTCCTTTTATCGTGGTGGCCACCGGCGGATTGTCTGGATCAGCATGACTGTTGGGGCCGTCATTAATCCATACATATTGTTCGCTGCCGAAGGTCACAACGGTGACGAGTTCTGAAAAAGATGCTTCCCGCTTGCGCTTGGCATCCTCGAACACAACTCGCACTGCATGAGGGTTGGTCTCGTCTCGATTGACCAACATCAACGACCAGTTGCCATCGGGACGGTGAACCGCATACGACGTCACCAGGAGATTGCCGTCACTGTCTTTGATGTCGACGGAAGAGCGGAACATCGAATGTACACCGGCTCTGTGCTGTACCCATTCCAGATTGATCATGTGCGCAGCGAAGTAGGGCGATGTGTATCCCTTGATTTCGAGAGTCTCATCATCCGACACAAAGTTCGACCAGGAGGACCAACCTAAACAAGTGTTCTGGACGCCCTGGGGCTGAATGGGAGAATGAGTGAAGAGGGCGCCTCCCCCTTCGAAGAACGAGCCCACATTGTCCGCCAGCCATAAGGCCGCGAAGATCGTTGTCATCGGTCCGGTGAGGCCGGCCGCGAGATGATCCTCGGTGATCATCAGAGGCACTTCTTTGGGAACGCCGTCATCTCGCCAGACCTGGAGAATGTGTTTCACCAGGATAGGTTCTTCGTAGAGGCTTTTCCAGGTAATATCGCACGTTTCGAATGGATAGTGCTCAAACGATACGAACGCGAGGTCGGCGAGTCGACCGTGCGCCTTCAGATAATCTACAAATCGACCCATCCACGACGTTCGACCCTGGGCATCAGGCCAGACGCGAATATCTTCGTTAACGCCTTCGAAAACGGGACCTCCCAGTTTGAGTTTGGGATCAACTTTGTGAATGGCAGAGGCCCACTGAAGGTAAAGCGCACCATAATCTTCCGGCATGGCGTGCTTGCCGTCAGGTTCCTCGCCCATCTCTATATATGAGATGGGATAACCGCGCTTCTCGATGTAAGCAATCTGGGCGGCGGCATCGTCCGGTGTACCGTAGAGCATGGTCACTGGAATCATCGCGGGCAGGTTGTTAGTGAGTCCGCTGGAGAAGAAAAGATCGAAACCGCTGTGCTGATAACTTCCGGTGCCATTGACGTCTGCATCGGCCGCCGAATGCCAGGGGTCGATGGATGACGACGTGTAGCTAGTGGGCCGTTCGCTAAGGTTCTTCTGGACCTCAACAAAGGCGCCGCTACTATCCACGCCTCCGACCCGAATTTCTCGGATTGCGTATCCAACACAGTTTCGAATGTCGTCTGAACCATGCTCATCGCAAGTATTGGAGGACCCAGTCATCAAGACGCGCACGTACTGCGTTGATACTGGCGTGTCAGCGAGCTTGAGCGAGAGGATGCCGCCTTGCGAGCCTTTTACCGCGCCCGACGGAAAGGTTTTCCATTCGCCTTGCGGTCCCGCGTCAAAATCCAGCGCACGCTTTCCCACCCAATACTCCACCTGATAGGTCGTGGCATACGGGCTGGCCCACGCTATGCGAATCGCACTCACCGGCTTTTCGGCCTTGAGATCGACGACGACCCACTGCGGATGCAGAGAGTCGTCTTCTCCGGTGAACTTGCTCGTCAGATATGGATTGCTCTTCCAGTAACTGAGGTTCGGACCCACGATCGGCCGGTCGCCGCTAGTCGAGAAGCCGCGGTGCGGGAGTGCATAGGAGAGAATGTAGCGGACCGGCTCCTTGAGTTCCGTGCTGCCGGTGAAGTATCCGCTCTTGTGGGCCGGATCGCTCCAGGTTCCGTTTTCAGTCCAGTGCCAGGCGGCCATGCGGAGTTCGCTGTTGTTGCGGTAAGAGATTGGTCCCCATCCCGCGGACAAAGATTCCTGAATGATGTGCGGTGTATAGACCTTGTCGATGCCATCACGGGACAGAACATCGATCGAGCTGCCCAACGCGCTATCCGGATCGAACGAATTGATGGCGTGGCCCGGCGTAGCGTCGACGCGAACGATCGGTGACTGCGTTCCAAGGCTATCGGCAACGGATTGTGCCGCGGTCGTTTCGAGCTCCGCGACACAAGACAAAAGAGTGGCAATAATTGCGGTCCAGTTCAACAACTTTCTGGCGCCGCTTGTGCTCCCACGGATTCTCCGGCTTACCGTTCTTAAGGCACTCGCCATCGCCACCTCCTGCAGTTGTAAACTCATCGCGCGCTCAATCTAGCAAATGTGAGCGGCACAAGCCAACCGGTGCTTTCAGGAGGCGAAAACATGATCATCTGACACGTCGCAGTCTCGCCTCGCAAGTGTACGCCCAGAATTAAGAACGTTTACACGACGGTGGCTCATGTACAAAGCGCGATTATTCTCGAGTCGTGGGCTACCCAGAAGGTACGCCAGAACAGACTTTCAACGACGATGGCCAAGAAGTCAGCTGTGAGGCAATGATCCGTCGATCTACCACAAACCCGTTTCCGGACAAAGTGCGGATCACCGACGATCCATTGTGGATCGTCTGATCCTTTGGAGCGGCCTTTGTTTGAGGCTACAATCGACAGCATAAAATTGCGCCGACTTCCAACAGAGAAAGGTTTCATAGAGAGCGCTATGCGACTGACCTGCGGTTTTGTGGCTTGCTTGTTGGTGGGAATCTTCGTGGCTGGTTGGCGCATAGCGGCTCGCGCCGATAGGCCGGAAACGAAAATCGCGAAAACTTGGGATCCGATGACTGCGGCCGCCTACTTAGACCGGCGGCAAGCGTGGTGGATGGAATGGCCCAGAGCCCAGCGGGACCATGGAACTGTCTGCGTGTCGTGCCACACCGCTGTTCCTTATGCTCTTTCGCGTTCGGCTCTTCGAGCGGCCCTTGCCGAACAAGCCCCATCTCCGAACGAGCGACGGCTGCTGGACAGCGTCACCAAGCGCGTGCGCCTCTGGAAGGAGGTTGAACCGTTCTACAAGGATGCGGAGCGCGGGCCATACAAGTCGGTCGAGTCGCGCGGAACGGAATCCGTTCTCAACGCACTGATTCTTTCGAGCCGTGATGCGCAAAACGGCCAACTCAGCAACGACGCGCGAAAGGCGTTTGAGAACATGTGGGCCGAACAGCAAACTGGTGGCAAGCAGAAAGGCGCGTGGCTCTGGCTACGCTTTAAGAACGAGCCGTGGGAAGCGGACGATTCGGACTACTTCGGAGCCACTCTGGCCGCGGTCGCCGTTGGTATCGCGCCTGGAAACTATCGGGCAACGCCCGAAGTCCAAACCAGCCTGAGGCCATTGCGGGAGTACCTCAACCGCGAATTTGCCGTGCAGACCCCTATTAATGGAGTCCTGCTCTTGTGGGCCGCCGCGAAGCTGCCGGGACTGATCGAGCCAGATCGGCAGGAAGCCATCATTGGCGGGCTTCTGAAAAAGCAGCAGGCTGACGGTGGCTGGAGTTTGTCTTCTCTGTCTGGCGACTGGAAGCGCTCGGATGGAACGCCTCAGGAAACGGGGAGCGACGGATACGCGACGGGGCTGATCACTTTCGTTCTTCAGCAGGCCGGGATTTCACCCGAAAATGCCAAACTGAAGCAGGGACTCGCATGGCTTACTGCGAATCAGGATCGGACCGAAGGTTCATGGCTGGCCTACTCTTTGAACAAGAACAAAGAGCACCACATTAGTCCAGAAACCGCGCTCTTTATGAATGACGCAGCCACTTCGTACGCTGTGCTCTCTCTGACTGCCGCCAACCGTCACTGAAATGACTGTGGCTGGATTTGTTTTGTGTTCGCGCCAATCTTTTGCTAATTCGAGTAATGCCAGAGCCGTGGCCGCTAATGTCGTGATGTAGGCCCACATTGAATGACTCCAAGTGGAGCGCACAATGTACCACAACCTACTGCCTCTGCGAGCGGCGCAAGTTGCCTTGTGCCGTACCGAGAACCCGTAGGTACCACCGATAGCGGAAGAACGAATCACAATTTCGTAGTCTGCGGATTCGCCTGAGGCGCAACAAAAGAGACTGTTTCGACCAATGAATCATTGACTATATCTGCCGAAGACTGTGAGAGGGCAGCGGTTCAGAAATTATGCAAGAACGGATCCATCCAGCAATCCTTTACTCAGCCGCATCAGCGGCGACGTATGTAATGCCGCCTCAACATGCCACAGGCGAGGATCGTTTGCCGTTAGCATATCCTTCGCTAGCCCTCGCGCGATGATCCCGATCACCCGGATCTTTCGTAGCTCAGCGCCTTGGAGTGCGAGTTGGTATAGTCTCGGCACGAACAGCGCTCGACCGTCCGTTTCCAGTGTGATGAACCCCACAATCAGTTCAATCTTCCCTCAACAGAAAGAGACCTCATGACTGACCTAGGTGCGGTACTGGAGCAGTTGAAACGAGAACGGGTGAAGTTGGATCAAGCGATCACAGCACTGAGCGGCATTGTAGGTGGCAAATCGGGAACTGCATCAAGCAGAGATGGCAAGCGGCATTTGTCTGTAGCTGCCCGCAAACGAATCGCGGAAGCGCAACGGGCTCGGTCTTTTAGTCTTCAAGGACGGGAATCCGGTTGTTCCTGAGGAGAGCCTGGATTGTGAGAATTAGAAACAGGTTGGCTACTAGGGCAATTGCAATTACAGGGCGTAGATTTCGTGCGAGCTGACGCCGTACTGTGAGCACACTTCCGTCCGGAGTACGCCCGACGAACTCCCCTGACGTCGCTGGAAGCGATGCAGAGCATTCCACGAGAGAAACAGGTCGGAAAGCAACGCGCTTCGCCATGCGTGGATGTTCATACGCTCAGAACCTTCGGGCAAATTGTCAAACCACTCGCTGACTACCCGGTCTGCATCTTCACTGGACAACACATTGGCGTGAGCGTCGTCGAGCCGCATGACATGTGGCAGAGATGTCGTGGTCAAGAAAGCGGAACGACTGACTCGAGGTGGAAGGTGGTCCGAAGCACGGGAGTTAGTGGACCATCACGCACTAATCCGGGAGCTCGGTGTATCGGAAGAGACCTCGCCGCAATGCGGGGCGCACTCATAAGTCTCCAACAGACTCGTGCTGTCAAGCGGCGTCGCGAGAGGCTTGGTCGAGAGAATTGGTTGCACATCGGCAGCCCACAAGCGGGACCGAAGGTTGCGGCGATTCTCTCAGTCGTGGAAAACTGCCGACGGTTGAAGATTTCCTTGCGCGACTACTTGGCTTCGATTCTTTGCGGAATCGCCGATCTGCCAATCCGGTGCCTTCCAGACCTTACTCCCTCTGCTTGGGTAGCCCAGCGTTCTTGACCTGAGAAGACGATCCCGCAACACTTAGGGATAGTTTCTTCTTTTCTGACAATCCGGGAGCAGGTCTTGCGCGCCAGATTCATTGACCTCCCTGGTCAAGGGGCCTGCATTGCTGCCAATGGCCCTCTTCGGCAGACTCGCAGTCTGGACCCTCGGGCGGCGCCGCCACTGCCCGCCGCCAGCGCAAGGAAGCCGAACTCAACGCCCAGAACAACGGCGTATCCTGCCTGAGAACGGAAAAGGGGCACCCGTCGGTCGCGCAGCCGCAGTCGCCAAGTCCCGGGAGCAAGCGGCGCATACGGCGCTGCGGCCGTTTGTCTATTTTGGCACTGGTAAAAAAAGGAAACCGCCCCAGTTTAGTGCGTGGTCGTAGCGGCCGAGGCCGTGCAGTTGTTGATCTCGTTAGTTTCTGAAACGACTTTCGTGTCATCCGCGCACGCCAGCAAGAAATACGTCCCGCTCGGCAGAGTGGAAGGGACGGTGACGGTAGTGTTGCCGCTCGAAGTAGCTGCGGATGCGAGCGAAGGTA
>Ga0070735_10003709_pt1 | contig 13268 bp, 12 predicted proteins | sample Coa_R1_FD_66443 | JGI IMG/M metagenome (GOLD analysis project Ga0070735, IMG submission 66443) | Surface soil microbial communities from Centralia Pennsylvania, which are recovering from an underground coalmine fire - Coalmine... | ecosystem: Environmental > Terrestrial > Soil > Unclassified ...
GAAGAACTCGCAGGCGTCGGCGAGCATCAGGTGATGGGGGTTGAAGCCGTAGCGGCTCTGGATCACCTGGTAGTACCACTTGGTCGAGAGGTCGCGCTCGGGCGGGATCATGCCGCCCTCACCCGAGCACGTCGCCGTGCCGGCCATCGACGCGCCCTTGGCCAGCGCCATCTTGGCCTCCAGCGACAGCGCGCCGAAGCTCATCCCGGTGATGTAGATCGGGATGTCGAGCTCGATCGGCTTCTTGGCGAAGCGCGCCCCGAGCACTGTCCTGGTCACGCACTTCTCGCGGTAGCCCTCGATCACGAAGCGCGTCAGCGTCCCGGGCAGGAACATCAGCTCGTCCCAGTGCGGGATCGGCTTGAACATCGAGAAGCCCCGCATGCGGTAGCGCCCGAGCTCGGCCTTGACGTGGATGTCGTTGATCACCTCGGGGGTGAAGATCCGGCTGTGCCCGAGCTGGTTGCGCGCCATAGGGGCGGTTTCGTCAGCCATCAGCGATGCCTCCTAGAGCACGATCTTGCGCTCGGACGGCTCGAGCGAGTCGTAGTTGTAGAGCTTCTTTCCGCACACGAACTTCTGGAACTCGGGTGGCGCCCCGAGCTCGTAGATCGAGAACTTGCGCTCGATCAGCTCGGTGTCGGCGTCCGTCCATTCGCCCGGCACGCAGTCGATGCCCAGCGACTTGACCTTCCCGGCCACGTAGATGACCCCGTCGTACATCGAGTCGCCGAGGCCAGGTCCGGCGTCGCCGCAGATGATCTGGCGGCCGCGCTGCATCATGAATCCGGTCATCGAGCCGGCGTCGCCGAGCGTGATGATCGTCCCGCCCTTCTGGTCGATGCCGGTGCGCGCGCCGACGCGACCCTTGACCACGACGTCGCCACCGCGGATCGCGGCGGCGGTCAGCGACCCGGCGTTGCTCTCGATGATCACGACCCCGGACATCATGTTCTCGCACGCCGACCAGCCGACGCGCCCGGAGATGTGGACCTCGGGGCCGTCGATCATGCCGCAGGCGAAGTAGCCCAGGCTGCCCTCGAACTTGATCCGGCAGCGGACGAGCAGCCCGACGCCGAGCGAGTGCCGAGCCCCGGGGTTGGCGATCGTCACGTCCTGCACGCCCTCCTCGTAGAGCAGGCGGCGAAGCTCGAGGTTGATCTGCCGCGTCGTCAGCTCACGGGCGTCGAACCGCGCGCTGTGGCCCTCGATCTCGGCCACGCGCGGGACGGTCTCATCGAGCTCGACGAGTCCGCGCGCGTCGAAGCGCGGCTCGCGGGCCTCGGAGGCAACGGTCACCGCGTCCATACCATCACCTGGCTCTCATACGGGTCGTAGGTTTCGATCTCGTGATCGATCACGGTGCGGATCGCCATCTCCTCGGAGGCCAGGGCGATCATGTCCTCGCCCTCGTAGAGCACGAGCGGCTTGGCGGCCAGCTCGTCCTTGGCCATCCCGAGGGCGTCCTCGGTCACGCAGATGTAGGTGAAGACCCCATCGAGGTCATCGAGGCTGCGCTGCATCGCGTCCTCGAGCGAGTCGCCCTGGCTCATTCGCTCGGCCAGGTACACGGCGATGATCTCTGAGTCGCACTCGGAGGCGAAGCGATGGCCCGCCGCCTCGAGCCGCCGGCGCCACTGGTGATAGTTGGTCAGCTGCCCGTTGTGGACGACGGCGACGTCGGAGAACGGGTAGGCCCAGTAGGGATGAGCGTTGGAGATGTCCACGTCGGACTCGGTGGCCATCCGCACGTGCCCGATCCCGTGGGTGCCGAAGTAGTTGTCCAGCTGATAGGCGGTGGAGACGGTCTTGGCGTCGCCCAGGTCCTTGATGATCTCGAGCGCGTGCCCCAGCGACAGGACCTCAGCGCGGGGGGTCGACTCCACGTAATCGGCCAGGCGCTTGAGATCGCCGTGGTAGTCCAGCGTGGCGCTGAACGTGTAGGGGTTGATCTCCTCCACGCTCAGGATCTGTGCCCCCGAGGCCTTGATCCGGGCCTCGGCCTCCCGCCGGCGCCGGCGCACGTTCTCGGCGCCGTCGATCGTCTCGAGGTCCGAGGCGTCTGCGAGCTTGAAGCGCAGCACGAGCTCGCGCATCGGCTCGCGGTAGAGGGCGTACCCCGTCGAGTCGGGTCCCCGGTGCTTCATCGACTGCAGCATCCGGGTCATGTCCCGGCCGATCCGGTGGCCGCCGTTCCCGTGGCCGTTCCGATAGATGATGCCTGCGATCCCGCACATGGCTACGGAAGCACCTCCAGGTACTCCTCGCGCTCCCAATCGGTCACCGCCGCCAGATAGCGCTCCCATTCGTCGCGCTTGTAGTGGTGGAAGACCTTGTAGAGGCGGCCGGGGATGGCGCTCTTGATGACCTCGTCCTTGGCCAGGGCATCCAGAGCCGCGCCCAGGCTGTCTGGGACCTTCTCCAGGTCCACCCCCTGCTGGAGCAGCTCGTAGGTGTTGCCCTGCTGTGGCGGACCCGGGTCGATCTCTCGGCGCACGCCGTCGAGGCCGGCCCGCAGCAGCGTGGCGATCGTCAGGTAGGGGTTGCAGGAGGAGTCGACGCCGCGGTACTCGAAGCGCCCGCCGGCGGCCACGCGAACCGTGGTCGTCCGGTTCTGCCACCCCCAGTTCTTGTAGATCGGCGCCCAGAAGCCGGTGTCCCACATGCGGCAGTACGAGTTCACGGTCGGGTTGCCGATGCACATCAGCGCCGGGAAGTGCTCGAGCATCCCACCCAGGAAGTGGCGCGCGAACTGGGAGAGCTGCGCCGGGCCGTCGGGGTCGTGGAATACGTTGTTGCCCGACTCGTCGACGAGCGTGAAGTGATGGTGGTGGCCGTTGGCCGAGACGCCCGTGAATGGCTTGGGCATGAAGCACGGCAGCAGGTTGTGCTTACGTCCGACGGCGGCGCAGACCTGGCGGTAGGTGGTGATGTTGTCCGCGGTGCGGACGGGGCGGTCGAAGCGGAAGTTCAGCTCGAGCTGCCCGGGCGCGTCCTCGTGGTCGCCGTAGCTCATGTCGAGCCCCAGCGCCTGGCCGTACTCGACGACGTCGAGCAGCACCGGACGGAGCTCCTCGAACTGATGAATGTGGTAGCAGTAGGGCTTGGTGACGCCCTCCGGCGGGGCGCCGTTCTCCGAGCGCTTGAGCCACATCATCTCGGGCTCGATCCCGATCAGGAACTGGTAGCCGAGCTCTTGCTCGAATTCGTGCGCTATGCGCTTGAGGTTCTGCCGCGGATCTGCGTCAAGGAGCTCACCTGTCTCGGTGTCGTAGCAGTCGCAGAACACGCGGGCCACGCGCGGGTCCCAGGGAAGCACCTCGAAGGTGTCGAGGTCGGCGACGGCGGCCAGCTCGGACTCCTCGGGACCGAAGCCGATGTAGTTGCCATAGCGGTCCGTGAACAGGTTGGCGGTCGCGCCGTAGACCAGCTGGTAGCCCTTCTCGGCCACCTGCGGGAAGAAGCTCGACACCACGCCTTTTCCCATCACGCGGCCGGTTACCGAGACCTGCTGGAAGAAGACATACTTGATGCCCTGGGCCTCGATCCGCCGCGTGAGCTCCTCGATCTTCGCCGCTCGGCCGGGAGCGTTACGAGCCTCCTCGAGCGTGGCCGGAGCCGGCTCGATGCGCGGGCTCGCGAGCACATCGTCTACGCGACCTCCGAACTTGGTCGTGCGCGCGGCGTGCTCGTTGCTGTCGATAGTTACCGCCATCTCCTCTCCTTTCCGGCCCCTCACCGGCTCCGCTGTACAAATTGGTACACCGCGGTTTTATACCAGCTGGTTTCTAGGGCCGCAAGGAACGGCTTGACCGCCGCGCCGCCGAGTGGGATGCTTGCTATTCACATAGCGCAAAGCTACTGCGTCATACGCAAAGGAGCGCCGCCGAATGCCCGACCCTCTTCCCTCCTCGGTCCCGATCCTGGTCATCGGCGCCGGCGTCCACGGCCTCTCGACCGCATGGCACCTGGCCTCCGTCGGCGAGCAGGTCCTGCTGCTCGACAAGTCGGACGTGGCCGCCGGCGCCTCCGGCATCGCCTGCGGCGTCGTGCGTAACAACTACTTCCAGCCCGCCATGTCCGAGCTGATGGCCGCGTGCGTCGAGGTCTGGGAGTCGGACCCCGAGGCCCTCCACTACCACGGCAGCGGCTACGTCGCGCTCGGCCCCGCCGCCCAGGAGAGCGATCTGGTCGAGGTCTACGAGCGCCAGCAGCGGATCGGCTACCCGTCCGAGCTGCATCTCGGCGAGGACGACGTGTTCGCCCACATGCGCTCGCTGTACGGCGACTGGCGCGCCCCCGGCCTCACCGTGTGCCTGCACGAGCACGCCGGCGGCTACGCCTTCAACCGCGAGTCGATGCTCGGCCTCGCCGGGAAGGCTCGGGCCGCCGGGGCCTCGATCCGAACCGGGGTGTCGGTCACAGGCTTCGAGCTCGACGGGTCGGGCGCCGTGACCCGCGTGCACACGAGCGCCGGGCCGATCTCGGTCGAGCAGGTGGTGGTAGCCGTCGGCCCCTGGATCGCATCGCTGTGGGAGATGCTCGAGCTGCCCTCCCGGATCGACGTCCGCCAGCCGGACGGAAGCGTCCGGGAGAGCCTGCCGATGTGGACCTACTGGTACCTCCAGGAGGGAGAGCTGGCGATCGACCCGGCCACCTTCGTCACCTCCGGCGGGCGCTCCTCACCCGTGCTGCATGTGGACTCCGATCAGCCGCTGCGCGATGACGACGGGCGCCTGATCACCGACGAGCCATGGGGGGTGTACTTCAAGCCCGACCGCGATTCGATCCAGGGCGGGGCCCAGCCGCTCACGGTCGGCGAGGACTTCGAGATCGACCCCTATCCGACAGGCACCGTCGATCCCGGCTTCCCCGACATGTGGTCCGCGGCGCTGTCGCACTGCCTCGAGCGCTTCGAGGGCGGACGGGCGCGGTATCGCCAGGTCCGCTCCGGTGGCGTCGGGGCGTTCACGGTGGACAACTTCCCGGTGTTCGACTACATGCGACCGAACGTGTTCGTGGTCGCCGACTCCAACCACGGCTACAAGATGATCGCCGTCGGCCGCGAGGTCGCCCGCATCCTGCGCGGCGAGCACTCATCGCTGCTGCATCCGTTCCGCTTCGAGCGCTTCGCCACCGGAGACCTGCACCCGGTGTCGCACAGCCCCTACCCCTGGAGCTGAGCGCCTAGGGCCCTGCTCACCTCCCCGGCCGCCCGCTGCAGAGGCTCGCGCACGGCGCGACGCTTGGCGGCGGGCAGCCGGGCAGCCGGGCCCTGAACGCCGATGATCGCGACCAGCGCGCCGCCGCGGCCGAGCACCGGCGCGGCGAGCGCGTTCAGGTCCGGCTCGCGCTCACCGACGGCCTCCGCGACACCGGTGCGGCGCACCTCCTCGAGCGCAGACGCGAGCTCATCCGGGTCGGTGATCGTGCGCTCGGTGTACGGGATCAGCTCGAGGCCGTCTCCGCCGCCTGCTGTGAACGCCAGCATGACCTTGCCCGCGGCCGTGGCGTGAGGCACGCTGGGGCGGCCGAGGCGGGCCATGCTGACCACGGTGGCCGGCGAGGGCACGAAGTCGACCGTTATCGCCTCGCCCGCGCCGGGCACCGACAGCGTCGCCGTCTCGCTGGTCTCCTGCACCAGCCAGTCCAGCCACGGCCTCGCGCGTTCGCGAACGTCGAGCGAGGCCAGCACCCGGTCCGAGAGCGCCAGGAGCCTGAGGCCAAGCCTGTAGGGGCCGCCCGGAGTCCGGTCCACCAGCCCCCCGGCCTGCAGCGTCGAGAGCAGCCGAGAGGCCGTGCTCGCGTTCACCCCGAGCAGTCTCGCCACCTCGCTCACTCCGAGCCCGCCGGGACGCTCGGCGAGGGCGTCGAGGATCCTGATCGCGCGGGCGACCGAGCCGACGTGGTCGGGCACTACCCGGAACGGCGGGTTCGGCTGCCGGCGGAGCTCGGACGGCCGCGGCTGCGCGTCGCGCGGGCGACCACCGGCGCCGGCCCGGTCGACTCCAGCGAGCGCACGACCATCACGTCGAGCCCGCCCTGGGCGAACAGGTCGCGGGAATAGGCGACTCGCTGGTCGCGCCCGGCGTAGATCAGCTCCTCGAGCTGGAGTACCGCGGTCGGGCCGTCGACCCCGAGCTGCTTGCCGCTCAGCTCGCGCGGGGAGATGAGCTGGGGCATCACACGCGTGCGGGCATACGTCACGGGCACGCCTTCTGCGATCAGCACGTCGAGCACCATCTGCCCGCGTTCGAGCCGGTCGCGGAGGTCGTCATCGGAGGGCATGTCCACGTTCGGGTGCACCACGTCGAACATCACCGCCACCGGCGAGGCGTCGGCCACCAGCGTGCGGGAGATCGTCGTCGCCCGCACGACCGGCGAGAGCCCCAGCGCCTCGGCGACCTCCGAGCCCACCGGCCGGCGCTCGACGACCATGTCGCGGCAGGTCAGCTTCAGGCCCCGGCGGGCGGCCAGCGAGGAGTAGGGCTCCAGGCGCTCGAGTCGCTCGCCGAGCGCGCCCGGGGTGACGACGCGGCCCACGAACGTCCCACTGCCCTGGCGGCGGATGATCTCGCCGCGGTTCTCGAGGCGCTCGAGCGCGCTGCGCAACGTCCCTCGCGAGACCCCCAGCATGGCCGCGACCTCGTGCTCGGGCGGCAGCCTGTCCCCCTGTCGATAGCGGCCACCGGCCAGCCAGGCATGCAGGGCGTCCTCGGCGCTGTCTACCAGCGACGGACTCGCGACGCCGTCGCTTGCAGCGGCCGGAGGTTCGGACGGGAGCGCCCGTCCAACTATGTTGCTCGCCATCCGCGCCTCATTCTGGTGCGATCTGGTGGGATTATTCCTGAACCGATTGTCACATTGCCAGACATTCGTGAAAACGCCGCCGGTTCCTTGCTGGTGAGCGGCTGGGGTCGGGACCCGCCCAGCATTTTGTACAAGTTCTTACAAGTGTGATATTTCAGACTTCCGAACCTGGTAGGATCCCGCGCGCGACTACCGAGAGGAGAGTTCGAACATGCGGATGCGCTATGACCGTCTGACCCAGCCCTTGCTGCGCGAGAACGGCGCCCTGCGCCCAGCCTCCTGGGACGAGGCGCTGGACGCCGCCGCGGCCGGCCTCCGCGGCGCGGTTGACCGCCACGGACCCGACACCGTCGGCATGTTCAGCTGCTCGAAGGCGACCAACGAGGTCAACTTCGTTGCCCAGAAGTTCGTCCGTTCGGTCATCGGCACGAACAACATCGACTCCTGCAACCGAACTTGACACGCACCTAGCGTCGTCGGTCTGGCGACGGTGTTCGGCGCTGGTGGCGGCACCAGCTCATACCGGGAGGTGCAGGAGACGGACGTGATCCTGCTCTGGGGCTCAAACGCCCGCGAAGCCCACCCGATCTTCTTCCACCACGTGCTGAAGGCCGTGCATAAGGGCGCGGAGCTCTACGTGGTCGATCCGCGGCGCACGACCTCGGCGCAATGGGCCGACCTCTGGCTCGGCCTGCACGTGGGCACTGATATCGCGCTGGCCAACGCGATGGCGCGCGAGATCATCCACGCCGGCCTGCACAACCGAGAGTTCATCGATCACGCCACGACCGGCTTCGACGCGTACGCGGCCGCGGTCGAGAGCTACACGCTCGACTACGCCGAGCAGACGACCGGCGTCCCCGCGGATGCGATCCGCGAGGTCGCTCACGCCTACGCCCGTGCCGACCGCGCCCAGCTCTGCTGGACGCTCGGGATCACCGAGCATCACAACGCGGTCGACAACGTGCTCGCACTGATCAACCTGAGCCTGCTCTGCGGCCACGTCGGGCGCTACGGCTGCGGCGTGAACCCGCTGCGCGGACAGAACAACGTCCAGGGTGGCGGCGACATGGGCGCCATCCCGAACAAGCTCCCGGGCTTCCAGGACATCGAGAAGAATCCGGAGGCGCGGGCCAAGTTCGAGGCTGCGTGGGGAACTCCGATCCAGCCGAAGTACGGCTGGCACCTGAGCGAGATGCTGGCCGCGATGGAGCGTGGCGAGCTGACCGCGCTGTACGTGCTGGGCGAGAACCCGGCGCAGTCCGACGCGGACGCGAACCACGTCAAGGAGCTCCTGGAGGGGCTCGACTTCATGGTCGTGCAGGACATCTTCCTGACCGCGACGGCCGAACTGGCCGACGTCGTGTTCCCCGCCGCGGCCAGCTGGTGCGAGGCGGAGGGCACCGTGACCAACTCAGAGCGCCGGGTGCAGCGCGTCCGGAAGGCGCTCGATCCCCCGGGAGAGGCGCGCGGGGATCTCGAGATCCTGTACGAGCTCGCGCGCCGGCTCGGCCACGACTGGGGCCAGCCGGTGGCCGAGGAGATCTGGAACGAGCTGCGCTCCCTGGCCCCCAATCACGCGGGTATGAGCTACCGGCGTCTGGAGGAGCTGGGTGGAATTCAGTGGCCGTGCTGGGATGAGAACGACCCGGGCGCCTCCTTCCTGCACGGGCGCCTGTGGGCCGATCCGCCCGAGCAGGGCACGCTGGCGCCCTTCTCCGTGGTCGAGCACGACCCGCCCGTCGACGAGGTCAACGACGAGTTCCCGCTTCTGCTCACGACGGGACGCCGGCTCGACGCGTTCAACACCGGCGTGCAGACCGGCGGCTACCGCTCGCCGCTGGACCGCGGCGAGGAGCTCGAGCTCTCGCGCGAGGACGCCGACGACCTCGGCGTGCGCAACGGAGATGTCGTCCGCGTGACCTCGCGGCGCGGCTCGATCACCAGCCCCGTGCGCGTGCAGCCGGCGCTCAGACCGGGGCTGGCGTTCATGACCTTCCACTTCCCCGACCAGGTGGAGACCAACATCCTGACCGTGAACGCCGTCGACCCGAAGTCGGGGACCGCGGAGTTCAAGGCCTCGGCGATCCGGGTCGAGCAGGTGACCGACGAGGTGGCGCAGGCCGACGCCGGCGTGCGCGAGCCTGCCGGGACCGGAGCCGACTGATGGACCTCGTCCTGCACGACGTCGAGGCCTCCGCCGCCGAGCGCGAAGCCGTGGACGCAGTGCTGGGCCCGCCCGACAGCGCCTGGGTGGGCGCCTCGGAACGCAGCGCGCGCGATCTGCACCTGGCGCGGGGCGGACACGGTGCGCGGGCGCAGCGCCACCTCCTGCTCCCGGTGCTGCATGCGGTGCAGGCGCGTGTCGGCTGGATCAGCGAGGGCGCGCTCAGCTACATCTGCCGGCGCCTGACGATCCCGCCCGCTGACGCGCATGGCGTGGCGACGTTCTACGCGCTCTTCTCCCTCAGCCCCCAGCCGCCGGTGGTGGCGCACGTGTGCACAGATGTCGCCTGCCAGGCTGCGGGCGGCGTGCGCGAGCTCTGCGGGGAGCTCGAGCGCCGCCTCGGCCCTCCGGGATCGCACCGCGGCAACGGCAATGCGATCTGGCTCGAGAGCCCGTGCCTGGGCATGTGCGAGCGCGCTCCGGCGGCGATGGTCGTCCGCGCGGGCGAGGATTCCCGCGAGACCCAGCTTGCGCCTGCCCGCAGCGATGACCTCCTGTCGCTCATGGGCGGCGGTTCCGAGCCCGCAGCCGCCCCGCTGGCCGTGCCCCAGGCCGGGCAGCCCGGGCTGCGTCTGCTGCGCCGAGTCGGCGTCGTGGACCCCGAGGACCTCGACAGCTACCGCGCACACGGCGGCTACCAACCACTGCGGGCGGCTCTCGACATGGGGGCCGAGCGCGTCCTGCGCGAGGTCACCGATAGCCGTCTGCTCGGCCGGGGCGGCGCCGCCTTCCCGACCGGGCGCAAGTGGGAGGCCGTGGCCCGTAACCCCCGCCGCCCCCACTACCTGGTCTGCAACGCCGACGAGTCCGAGCCGGGAACGTTCAAGGACCGGGTGATCCTGGAGCACGACCCGTTCGCGGTGATCGAGGCGATGACGATCGCCGGCATCGCCACGGGATGCGAGCACGGCTATCTGTACATCCGCGGTGAGTACCCGCTGGCCTGGGAGCGGCTGGTTCTGGCGATCACACAGGCGCGGACTCGCGGCTTCCTGGGTGAGGACATCCTCGGCAGAGGAGTGAATTTCGACATCGAACTGCGCAAGGGCGCCGGGGCCTACATCTGCGGCGAGGAGACGGCGCTGTTCAACTCGATCGAGGGCTACCGGGGCGAGCCGCGGAACAAGCCCCCGTTCCCCGTCGACGAGGGCCTGTTCAACCAGCCCACCGTGGTCAACAACGTCGAGACGCTGATCAACGTGCTCGACATCGTGCTCGAGGGCGGGCTCGCGTATGCGGGGATCGGTACCGAGCAGTCAACCGGGACGCGGCTGTTCTGCCTGTCCGGGCGGGTCTCCCGACCGGGGCTGTACGAGGTGCCGATGGGCACTCGGCTGCAAGATCTCATCGAGATGGCGGGGGGCGTCGCCGGCGGCTCTCTGCGGACGGTGCTCCTCGGGGGTGCAGCGGGTCGCTTCCTGACCCCGGATGAGCTCGACGTCGAGCTGTCGTTCGAGGAGACACGGAAGGTGGGCACGACGATGGGCTCGGGTGTCGTGATGCTCGTCGACGACAGTGTCGAGTTGGCGCCGCTGCTCCAGCGGATCGCCGCGTTCTTCCGTGACGAGTCCTGCGGTCAGTGCGTGCCCTGCCGGGTCGGGACGGTCCGCCAGGAGGAGGCGCTGGCGCGCCTGGCGCGCGGACGGGCACGCGGCGGTGTACAGGCTGAGCTCGACCTGCTGGATGAGATCAAGCGCTCGATGCGCGACGCCTCGATCTGCGGGCTCGGGCAGACAGCAGCTGATGCAATCGAGTCCGCGCTCGAGAAGCTGAACGTCTTCGAACCGGCTGCGGAGGAGGCACCGTGAGAGAGCCGAGGATTCCGCCTCGTGAGATCGAGGTCACGCTGAACGGAGAGACGGTGACGGCCCGCGAAGGCCAGACGATCCTCCAGGTCAGCCAGCAGCAGGGCATCGACATCCCCACGCTGTGCTGGGAGCAGACGCTGACTCCGGTCAACGCCTGCCGGGTGTGCGTGTGCGAGGTCAAGGGCTCGCGCACGCTGGTGCCATCGTGCGCCCGCAAGGTCGAGGCGGGCATGGAGATCGAGACCCACTCCGAGCGCGTCAACCACTCGCGCAAGATGGTGCTCGAGTTCCTGGCCTCGTCGGTCGACCTCTCGACGACGCCGCATGTGGCGGAGTGGATGGATGAGTACGGCGCCGAGCCGGGGCGCTACGGCCCGCCGGCGCCGGCGGCCTCGGAGGGCGAGCGAGACGGGCTGCCAACCGGCCACCACCACCCCACCGATGGTGAGTTCGCGGCCACCGTCGCCCAGCCGGTGAAGATCGACAACGACCTCTACGTCCGCGACTACTCGAAGTGCATCCTCTGTTACAAGTGCGTGGAGGCCTGCGGCCCGGACTGGCAGAACACGTTCGCGATCGCAGTCGCCGGACGCGGATTCGACGCCCGGATCTCGACCGAGTTCGCCACGCCGCTGCCCGACTCGGCGTGCGTTTACTGCGGCAACTGCATCGCCGTGTGCCCGACCGGCGCGCTGATGTTCAAGAGCGAGCACGACCGTCGCGAGGCGGGCACGTGGGACGAGAGCGCCCAGAGCCGGACCACGACCATCTGCACGTTCTGCGGCGTTGGCTGCAACGTGATCCTGCACGAGCAGGACGGCGAGATCGTCAAGGTCACCTCGCCACTGGATCACGAGATCACGCGCGGGAACCTGTGCATCAAGGGCCGCTTCGGCTTCCAGTTCGTGCAGAACCGCGCCGCTTCGGAGCCGGCGCCGGCACAGGACGGGGACTGATGCCCAGCGCGCCTGACGAGAGCGGCCGCGTCCCGCTCGAGGGAATGGACAGCTGGTCGTTCCTGCCCTTCGAGCAGCAGGGCGATGAGCATCGGATAACGCTCGAGCGCGACGACGGCGTCCAGGCGGCGATGACGCTGCCCGAGTTCGTCACCCGCGGCGACGAGCTGTCCGAGATCGCACGGCTGGTGGCCCGCGCGCGCGACCGCTGGGATGAGCTGAAGGGTCTCGGCGCCTAGTGGCGCTTCGGGTGGTGGTCACGCGCCGGGTTCCCGATCCGGCGCTCGAGCTCCTGGCCCACTCGGGGGTCGGCCTGTGGGTCTCGCCCCAGGACCGCCCGCTGGAAGCGAGCGAGCTGCGAGCCGCCGTCGCCGGCGCCGATGCCGTGATCACGCTGCTTCACGACCGGGTGGACGCCGCGCTGCTCGCTGCCGCCGGGCCGCAGCTGCGGTGCGTGTGTAACGTCGCCGTGGGCTACGACAACATCGACGTTCCCGCCTGTTCCTCGCGCGGGGTGCTGGTCACCAACACCCCCGGGGTCCTGACCGACGCCACGGCCGACCTCGCGATCGGACTGATACTGGCCGTGACCCGCCGGCTGGGTGAGGGCGAGCGGCTGCTGCGCGCGCGAGAGCCCTGGCGCTGGCACATGTTCTTCATGCTCGGCGCGAGCCTTCAGGGCAAGACGCTCGGCATCGTCGGGCTGGGCGGCATCGGCGCGGCCACCGCCCGGCGAGCGCGCGCTTTCGGAATGGACATCGTGTACTCGGGGCGACGGCGGGCCGCCACGGAGCTCGAGGCCTCGCTTGGGGGCGCGCGGTACCTGGAGCTCGACGAGCTGCTCGAGTCCTCCGACGTGGTGAGCCTGCACTGCCCGCTCACTGCCGAGACTCGCCACCTGATCGACGCCGGACGGCTGGCGCTGATGAAGCCATCCGCGTACCTGGTCAACACGGCTCGCGGACCGATCGTGGACGAGGCAGCGCTCGCGGATGCCCTGCGCGCCGGAACGATCCATGGGGCGGCTCTCGACGTGTTCGAGCACGAGCCGGACGTCCACCCCGGCCTGCTCGAGCTCGACAACGTCGTGCTCGTCCCCCACCTCGGGTCGGCCACGATCGAGACCCGAACCGCGATGGCGGTGCTCGCGGCGCGGAACGCCCTGGCCATGCTGCGCGGCGAGGAGCCGCTGACGCCGGTCAACCCCGCCGCGCTCGCCGCCCCAGCCCCCTCCTGAAACGGTCGTCGGGGCGGTGAATGTCCGTTCACGCGAGTACAGCTCGCGCTGATGGACACGGTTCGCGGGAACCGCACGTGGCGCAGCGGTGTATCCGCGGGTGGCAACCGTCCTGGCAATCCGGGAGGCTCCCACCCGACACGTGAGCTCAGTCTCCGCCGTCCCGAGCGAGCAGGGTCTGATCGCGGCCGCCCAGGCCGGCGATCGCGATGCGTTCGCGCAGTTGCTCG
>Ga0070735_10003710_pt1 | contig 13266 bp, 9 predicted proteins | sample Coa_R1_FD_66443 | JGI IMG/M metagenome (GOLD analysis project Ga0070735, IMG submission 66443) | Surface soil microbial communities from Centralia Pennsylvania, which are recovering from an underground coalmine fire - Coalmine... | ecosystem: Environmental > Terrestrial > Soil > Unclassified ...
GTGAGCGGGTGAGCGGGCGACGCGACGCGGGAATGAGTCGTGCCCTCTCTTGACAGTCCCGGAGTCGCCGTTATATACTGTGACTGTGCCGAAGCCGCATAGCGCAGTGGTAGCGCAGTTCCTTTACACGGAAAAGGCCGGGGGTTCGAATCCCTCTGCGGCTATGCCCGATTCGGGTGTTCAGGTATTCAGGTGGTCAAGTGTTCAGGAAGGCCCGGCGCCGCGCTCCCTGAATACCTGGATACCCGAACACCTGAAAACCTGAACACCGAACACCTGAACACCGAACTCCTGAACACCCGAGTGCCCCGGCCTCCTACCCCACCGTCATCGTCGAGTAGACGGCGGTGAAGACCTCTTTCGGCGTGGTCAGACCGGCCGTGATCTTGGCGTAGCCGTCCTCCAGCATCGTGCGCATCCCCTGCTTCGTCTTGACGTACTCCGTCACCTCGCGGATGGTCGCCTGCCGGGCGATCAGCTCGCGCAGCTCGGGCGTGCTGATCATGACTTCGAAGAGGCCCAGCCGGCCTTTGTACCCGGTGTTGCGGCAGACGTCGCAGCCGGCGCCCTTGAAGAACGGCACGTTCGCCACGCGGTGCGGGTCCAGGCCGATCTCGATCAGCTCGTCCGGCGGCGGGTTGTACCGGGTCTTGCACTTCGCGCAGATCGTGCGGACCAAGCGCTGCGCCATCACGGCCTGCAGCGTGGAGGCGATGAGATACGGCTCGCCGCCCATGTCGATCATGCGGCCGACGGTCTCGATGGCGTTATTGGTGTGGAGCGAGCTGAGCACCAGGTGGCCGGTGAGGCTCGCCTGGATGCCGATGCCGAGCGACTCCGGGTCTCGCATCTCGCCGACGAGCATCACGTCGGGGTCCTGCCGCAGGAACGAGCGCATGACGCGCGGAAACGTCATCTTCTCCGTCACCTGGACTTGCGTTATGTGGTCCATGAACTCGTATTCGACCGGGTCCTCGACGGTGACGATATTGCGCTTTTCGCGGTCCAGCTTGTTGATCGAGGCGTAGAGCGTCGAGGTCTTGCCGCTCCCCGTCGGGCCGGTCACCAGCACGAGGCCGTAGGAGGACTGGACCGCGTTGTGCCACTTCTGAAGGATTTCCGGCGGCATGCCCAGCTTGTCCAGCTCGACCTTTGCGCCCATCGGGTCCAGCAGGCGCATAACGATCTTTTCGCCGTTCAGCATCGGCAGGCAGGACATACGGGCGCTGAGCTTGCGCGATCCGTACTCCATGTCGAGGCGGCCGTCCTGCGGCTCGCGCCGCTCGTCGATGTGCATGCCCGCCGCGAGCTTGAGGCGCGCCATGATGTTCGGGATGATATCGTTGTTGTACTGCCCGACGTCGTGCATCACGCCGTCGATGCGATAACGGACCAGCAGCCGGTTCCGCTCCGGCTGGAGGTGGATGTCGGAGGCGCCAAGATCGAGCGCCTGGCGCATCAAGAAGTCGGTCGCGCCGACGGCTTCGGTCAGGTCGCCGCCCATTTCGCGGCTTACGCCCGCCTCGCGCATGATCAGGCGGAACTTCTGCGGCCCTCCGCCGCGCGCGCCTCCCATAACGGTCATCTCGCTTGCTCCTAAATCGATCCAAGGTCTACGGGCTGAGGAATCTCGCCACGTTCTCTTTGGTAACGACGGTCATTTCGGTCTTGATGATCTTGTCCTGCGGCTTCTTCGCGAAATAGTCGCTCATGGATTGGACGATGCGCGCGCCGATAAGGCGCGGCTGAACGGCGAGCGTCGCCGTCAGCTTGCCGTCGCGCACGTCCTCAAGGCTGGTCTTGTTGCCATCGATGCCGATGGTGATGAGCGGATGGTTCGCGTCCGCGCCGGCCTTGCTCGCACCCTGCGCCATGGCATCGCTGCAGCCGAACACCAGGTCCAGCTTCGCGAACTTCTGCAGCCAGTCCTTGGCGGTAGCATTGCCCACGGTGCGGTCCCACTTGCCGTTCTGCTCGGCGTCCAGCTTGATGTTCGGGTATTTCTTGAGCGCCGCCTTGAATCCGCCGGCCCTCTCGTCCGTGTGCGCGCCGGGCTCGCCGTCGAGGATCGCGACCTCGCCCTTGTAGTCCCCGTTCTTTGCCTTGAGCAGTTCGGCCGCCTTCTGTCCGCACAGGATCCCGCCCTGCCGCTCGTCGTATCCGACGTAGGCGACCACGTCGCCTTTGACCGTAGTGATCTGGTTATGGACCCAGATCGGGATCTTCGCGTCGTTGGCCTTCTTCACGATCTGGTCGAGCGCCTGCGGATTGATGCCGCAGACCGAGATCGCCGCCGGGCGCTGCTGGATCACGTCCTGCGCCAGACTCACCTGCCCGGCGTAGTCGTCCTCCTTCTGCGGCGCCTTGTCGATGATGTCGGGCCAGCCCATCTTCTTCGCCTCCTCCGCCGCGCCCTTGGGCAGCTCGTTGTGGAATTCGCTCGTCTTTGCCGGCGAGATGATTGCGATCTTGTACCCTCCGCCGGGCGGCGGGCTGCCGGATGCTGTGGGCACGGCGCCGCCCGGCGCGGTCGGAGGAGGCGGCCCGCCGCCGTTGTTACATCCGGCCAGTGCCGCTCCGGCGATGACGAGGATCGCCGCAAGTCCCTGTGCCGTCCGGTCCGAACGAGTGCCGCGCCGTGGTTGCCTTGTCATGCCTTGAGCCCCCTCCGTTTCTGAATCTCGTCGAATCCGACGGCGGCCATAATGATCGATCCGATGGCGACGCGCTGCCAGTTCGAGTCCACGTTGACCAGGTTCAATCCGTTGCGGATCAGCCGCATCAGCAGGACGCCCGCAAAGGTGCCGGCGAGGCTGCCGCGCCCGCCAAAGAGGCTGGTGCCCCCGATGACGACCGCGGCGATGGCGTCCAGCTCCAGGTCCGAGCCGGCCTGCGGGGCGGCCACGCCGACGCTCGCCGTCTCGACCAGGCCCGAAAGCGCCGCGAGCACGCCGCCGGCAACATAGACGCCGAGCTTGATTCGGTCCACGTTGAGGCCGGAGAGCCGCGCCGCCGTCTCGTTGCCGCCGATCGCGAAGATAGCGCGGCCGATCGCTGTCCGCGTCAGGATTACGTGGCCGACGACGAAGATCGCGGCCATCAGGACCACGGCCCAGGTGAGTGTCGCCGTTGCCGCGCCCGTCCGCACCGAGATCAGGCTCTGCCCGGTAATCGTGTAGGCCGCCGGAATGCCCTCGTTGACGCCGGTTCCCTTCGACAGGATGTAGGCGAGCCCGCGCACAACGGACATCATTCCGAGCGTGGCGATGAAGGGGGGAAGATAGGCCTTCGTGATCGTCGCGCCGCTCACCGCGCCGCAGAGCGCCCCGACACCGGCGGTAATCAGCAAGCCGAGCAGGGCCAGAGCGATCGGATTCGAGTGCGGTCCGCCGTGGGCCGCCATGTAGGACGCGGCGACGAACGGCGCGAGCGCGGCGATGCTCCCTACGGACAGGTCGATTCCGCCGGTGATGATGATCGCCGTCATGCCGACCGCGACCACGCCGATTCGCACCGACTGGTCGAGCACATTCAGCAGATTGGAGGGCTGGCGGAACTCCGGCGTAAGGACCGCGAACACCAGCGTCACGATCAGCAGGGCGATATAGGCGCCCGCGTTGCGCCAGATGTCTCGCATAGGCTCCCGGTTCCAGACATCAATATGTGCGTATATTTCCCTGTAAGGCCTGAATATCCTGCCTGGCTGGCGGCCCGTACGCGGTCTTCGCCACAATGGTCAGGTAGAGGGAGCTCCTTGGCTGAGGTATATTAAGTCATTGGTGAACGGTCAAGCTAAGGCCACCCAGCGCAGACTGGACGGGAGTCGGAATTGCTGACACGAATCGAGGTGGACGGCTTCAAAAACCTTGTCGACTTTTCCGTCGACTTTGGGGCGTTCAATTGTATAGCAGGTCCCAACGGCGTAGGTAAGTCGAACATTTTTGACGCCATTCAGTTCCTATCGCTTCTTGCTGACCAGACGATTCTAGAAGCTGCGATGCACGTCCGTGGCGGCGATGTCGGTACCGGCGACGTCTTGGGCCTGTTTTGGACCCAGGGCGAGACCCGAAGTCCAGAGATACGAATTGCCGCAGAAATGATTGTCGACCGTAACGTGGAGGACGATTTCGGCCGGCCCACGGAAGCCACGTCCACGTTTCTACGATACGAAGTTCGCTTCGGGTACGAAGGTCCATCGCATCGGGGCATGCTGGGGCGACTCGTCTTGTTGCACGAAACCCTGGACTACATCACGGAGGGCGAGGCCGGAGCACATTTGGCGTTTCCGCATAGTCCATCGCAATTCCGTTCAAGGGTTATCGTTAATGGCCGCAGGACGCCGGCGGGCTTCATCTCGGTTCGGAAGGCAACGGATGGACAGACGGAGATTGTTGTACACCAGGATGGGCGCCGCCGAGGACCGGGCCAAATGGCACCTGCGGCAAGCGCTCCCAAGACGATAATTGGGACGACGAATACCTCGGCGGCTCCAACCATACTGGCAGCCAAGCGAGAGATGCAACGCTGGCGCTTCTTGGCGCTCGAGCCGCGGTCGATGCGCAAGCCGGATTCCTTCCTGGCCCACACTTCGATCGAGTCCAACGGCGAACACGTTCCAGCAACACTGAATCGATTGGCTGCTGCTAACGAGGAGGCAGGCACGACGGCCGACGACCTGTTCGCACAGGTCGCGAGCAGGCTGGCCAGCCTGGTGCCCGTCGTCGGGATCGACATCGATATCGATAAGGCTCGCCAACTTCTTACGTTGGTCGCAATCGAGAACACCGGCACGAGGCTTGCGGCCGCTTCACTGTCGGACGGAACCCTACGGTTCCTTACTTTGGCGGTTCTTGCGATCGATCAAGCCGCACACGGGCTATTCTGCATAGAAGAGCCTGAAAATGGTATTCACCCCGCAAAGCTCGCTCAAATGGTTTCGCTGCTAATGGACCTCGTCATGGACGTCCACGAACCCCCAGGTCCGGGAAATCCTCTGCGCCAAGTAATCGTCGCGACACATTCGCCCTACTTTGTCCAGTTAGTTCAGGTTGCTCAACCGGACGACCTGCTGGTGGCGATGGTCGCGTTCGTGAATGGGCCCGTTGGCCCGATCCGCACGATTCGGTGCCGCCCCCTCGATGGAACTTGGCGCGCAAAAGGCGGCGCCCAGACGGCCGGCATGCTCTCGATTCAGGACTACTTGTGCAGCCCCGCCAGTGTCCAACTCTCTTTACGACCACTGGAAGCAGACTAACCCATGAGTTCGATCCGGTTTGTCTTTGTTGGTGAAGGGAGTTCTGACGCAGGTCTGGTTCCACATCTGGAGCAGCTCTGCATATACCAGGGTGCTTCGGAGGTTACGGGAATTGCGCTTGATCCGGCAGTGCTGGGCGATCGGTATGGCAGGACCGTTGCCGAAAAGCTCAGGGCACGGCGAATTGGAACCGAGCGCGAACCTCATCTTCATACATCGCGACGCGGACAGCCGCGATCCGTCGCCAAGGCACGAGGAGGTCGCGGCAGCGTTCGACGGCCAGCCGCATCAAGCGGCCTGGGTAGCGATCGTGCCGGTTCAGGAGACGGAGGCCTGGCTCCTGCTGGACGAGGCGGCAATTCGCCGCGTGGCTGGCAAACCTAGCGGCCGAGCGCAACTCAAATTACCCCAACCAAGCGAAGTTGAAAGTAAGGCGGAACCGAAGGAGCTTCTTCAGCAGGCTCTGAGGGACGCGGCCGAAGTAACCGGGCGAAGATTGAAGCGGCTGAACGCAGAGTTTTCAGCAAATCGCAGGCTACTCCTTGAGCGGCTGCCGATCGGTGGGCCGCTTGAGCAAGTTAATGCGTGGGCGCGGCTTCGAGACGACGTCAAAGCGGCAATTGCGAAGGTTTGCGAAGCCTGAACGCTGCTGCCGAGCTCCGAGCCAGCGAGAGGCCGGGGCGGCGACTGCTACGCGGTCGCCCGTCGCGCCAGGCCCATCCGGCGCTGGAGCTCGGCATACCGCGTTCGGCCGACGCGCAGCATCTGGCCGTTCGACAGGCGGATTTCGTAGGTGTGGTCGCCAAGGAAGCAGAGCTCGGTGACGGCGTCCAGATTGACGAGCGACGAGTCGTGGATGCGCAGGAAGTCGTCCGCGGGCAGCAGCGCCTCCATCTGCGTGAGCGTGTAGTAGGTGCGGTACTCGCCTTCGCGCGTGCGCACAAACACGCGCTTGTCCCGCGCGACGGCGCAGAGGATTTCGCGGACGGGAATGAACCGGACCGCATAGTCGGCGCGGACGGGCAGGCTTCGCAGCGGCGGCTCGCCGCTTATGGCTGGCCGCGAACCGCGGGCGGGCGGCGCTCCTCCGCGCGTCAGCCGGTCGCGCACGCGCCGCTGCGTCACCGCGAGCCGCTCCGCCGTGATCGGCTTCAGCAAATAGTCCAGCGCGTTGTGCTCGAAGGCTGTCAGCGCGTGCTCGGAGTAGCCCGTGACGAACACGAGCAGCGGGGCGTGATCGAGCTGCTCCAGTGCGGCCGCCATCTGCAGGCCGGACATGCCGGGCATCTGAATGTCCAGAAACAGCAGGTCGGGCCGCAGGTGTTCGGCGAGCGCCAGAGCGGCGGCGCTATTATCCGCCTCCCCGACTATCTCCAAGTCCGGCGAGTCAAGCATGCGCCGCAACCGGGCGCGGGCCAGCGGCTCGTCGTCTACGATAAGCGTGCGTATCATCTCCGCGCCCCCTCGCTCAGGCTGCGTTGTGCCGGCAGGGCGAACGCCGCAAGCGTTCCGCAGCCCTCCGCCGAAAAGAGCCGCAGCCGGGCGCGATGCCCGTATAATATCCGAAGCTGCTCGTCCAGTATAGAGAGGCCATGCGCGCCGCTGCCGCCCGTTCGCAGCACCCTGTTTCGCTCCGCGCCCGTCATGCCGATGCCGTTGTCCTGGACGGCCACAACGATTCGACGCGCCGACCGCCGCACGGTAACGGTGATCGTGCCGCCGTCCACGTGGTGCGCCAAACCATGGTTGACGGCGTTCTCGACCAGGAGCTGGACGGAAAACGGTACCAGGCCGACATACTCGCAAGTGGGATCGATGTCCAGGTCCACGCAAAGCCGATTGCCGAGCCGCTCCTGCTCGATCTGCAGATAGGCGTGAACGATGGAAAGCTCATCGCGCACCGTGCTCTGCGTGGAGGCGCCGGTGTCGAGCGCGCGACGCATGAGGCGACTCAGGTTGACGCTCGCGATCTCGGCGCGGGGCGGCGCGATGCAGCAGAGCTCCGCGATCGAGTTGAGGGCATTGAACATGAAGTGCGGGTGGACTCGCGCCCTGAGCGCCGCGAGCTGCGCCGCGGAGGCGAGCCCGCGGGACCGCTCCGCGTCGAGCCGGTGCCGCTCGACCTCCAGCCGCCTGGCCTCGCTCTCGGCGCGCACCTGGGCGTCGCTGATCACCAGCAGCAGCAGCGCCACACCGAAGCCGTTGGCCGGAATGCTCAGCAGGCCGAGCGCCGGTACGGGCGGAATGTGCCAGTAGCGCTGAAATACGTCGTGGACCAGGACGCGGACGGCCTGCGCCATGGCGCCTGCGATGAAACCGCACAACAGGCGCATCGGAACGGTGGGAGCGCGGCCGATCGCCCGCTTCACCAGCGCGCAGAGCGGCACGGCGAGCAGCGTGCCGATCATAAGACGGCGGTTCACCGCGTCGAAGGCGACCGGCAGCGACACGATGACAGCGGTTATCGCGCCCACCGGCCAGCCCCCGACGAACGTGGCGAACGTGGTAAAGAGCGTGTGAGTTCCGAACTTGAACGGGTCGCCGGGAATGAGCGAGACCGCGACGCCGACAAGTCCGAGCACGCAGCCGAGGAGCGCGTTCTGGCGCAGCGTGAGCCTATCTCGGAAGAGCAGGCGCAGCAGCCCCCCGCGTGACAGCAGGTACGCGATCACGATCAAAAGACAGGTGTCTTTGAGGAGCGAAACGAGGTATGCTGTCGGCGATAACATGATGGGCCGCGTGCGCGGGCTGCTCTCAACGGTCTAGATGCGATCCCTGCCGCGAATCAGCGGCCAGGCCGCGATCGGCAGCGCCACACCGCCAAAAATGGCCAGCGGCACAATGAATACGTGCAGGACGAGATTCTGGATTGCCTGGTCCGCTGCACCGGACCCCCAGAGATGCAGCCGCGCTCCGAGAGCGCAGAGGAACCATGCGCCGCCAAGCGCGCCGGCCCACGGTACAATATACCCCAGGACCCATGTCAGGGATCGATCCCATCGCGACGGCGTAGTCATGTTCTTACTCCTTACCGGCCCGGCCACGCGCGCGGTCCATGAGCCGCGGGCGCGTGGCCGCCTGTCGGGCGGCCGGCCAGCATGCGGGCATCAAGGCCCGGCGTGCTGCGCCATCGACCGCCGTCTCGCCGCAAACCTGATTCTGTGAGTGAGCGCGAGAGATCGTCGATCAACCGCTCTGACGATATGATCCATAGTAAGTTTGCCGTCCGGCGACCAACAGGCCAGATTCGTGGATCGTGGCGCGTGACTCGCGATTTGTGGAAAGGCGGGACTTGAGCAAGACCTGGTTCTGGATGGGCATCGCGCCGGCGCTCCTCTTCGCCGCGGTCGGGAGCGCCCGAGCGCAGGATGAGGTGCGATTCGCGCCGGGCCGGCTGTGGACGGGGAGCATCGCCGCGGGTGGCCGGATTCCGCTCGCCGGCGACGTGGACGGCGACGGCAGGGCGGATCTTATAATGGCAGGACCGTCGGGCGCGGCCGGAGTCCAGGTGTACCTCGGCTCCACGCTAGGCAAGCCGCGACAGGCCCGCGGCGTGAGCGCCAGGTTCGACACCGACGTTGCCGCGGCGGCGTGCGGCCACTTCGTGGAGCGGGACCGGTGCGACCTGATCGTCCTCCTCGCGAGCGGCGACGTGCGGCTCCTCTCCTCCTATCGCGCCTCCGAGGACCGGTTCGCGGTGAACATCTCGATCGCGCGGCTTCCGGCGACCGTGGCCACGAAGCCGCCGATTACCGCGCTGACGGTGGACGGTGGCGGAAGCGCCAAAGCCGATGCGGCGCTGTTAGATGCCGCAGGCAAGATCACCCTGCTGCACAACGAGACCGGCCCGGACGGCGCGCCGCGGTTTACGATAAGGCCGGTCGAGGGCGCACTGCCGCGCTTCCGCCGCATCGCGGCCGGCGCGTTCGCGCCGGGCCGCCCCGCCCTGGTCTGGCTGGACGCCGGCGGCGGGCTTTTCCGCGCGGATCTCCGCGTCGACCGAGACCGGCCGGTCAGGCTCGGCCCGGCGGTTCGGCTCTGGACAGTCGCTTCCGGCGACGGCCTCGCGGTCGGCCGGTTCACCGGCGCCGCGAGCTGCGACATCGTCGCCGGCAGATCGCTCCTGGTGGCCGGCAGCGCCGAGAGGATCCTGCGCGAGGCGGACCTGCCCGGCAGCGACGAGGCGCGCGAAGACTCGCTCTGGCTCGCGGCCGACCTGGACGGCGACGGGCGCGACGATATCCTGCGTGTTCGACGGTCCAGCGCCCGGTTCGTCGGCGAGGACGTATTGGTCCATCTCGCCGGCGTCGGCGCAGGGCCTGCGTGGAATGCGTGCGCCATGAACGACGGTCTGTTCGACGCCTGGAAGACCGGCAAGGCGCGGCCGGGCGGCCTGGACCTCGCGGCGCTCGGCTGCGCGGTCGGCCACCGCGACATCATTGTCGAGGTGCAGCGGATCGAGGACGTGCCGGAAGAGACGGTGCGGAAGCAGGTGGCGCGCGTGGTGAAGTACTTCGCCGGCCTGCCGATCGAGAATCCGGACGGACGGACCGGCATTGCGATGCACGTCCTCTATCGCGAACCGGTCCCGATCGCCGAGAAGGACGTTCCGTGGACGGTCCTGGCGGCGAAGTACCACGCGCCCGCCCTGCGCGGCGTAACCCACTGGATGCTCGTCTATAACGGCGGCGGCGGGCAGACCGGCGAGATGTCGGACCAGGGAAGCTGCGGCGTGACCGCCCTCTACGCGACCTTTCTTCACGAAATGGGCCACCAGCTCGGGCTGGACCACACCGGCCACTGGGGGCCCAGCTGGTGCCCGACCTACCCGAGCGTAATGAACTACGCCTATAACTACCAGCTCAACGGCAGCGCCGACGAGATCGGCTATTCGGACGGCCGGCTCGCGTCGGTGATCCTGAACGAGAAGCATCTCTCCGAACACCTCCCGCTCCCAATGGATCGGATCGCCTTTCTCGCCGGACCGCCGTACAACTACCGGCTCCAGCCCTCCGAGGATGCCAGGACCACCCTCATCGACTGGAACCGGAACGGGCGCTTCGGTGAGCCGGACGTTGCCGCGGACATCAACTACGGCTATGCGACGCAGGCGGGCCCGCAGCATCTGCTCGGAAAGAGCCTGACCGCGCCCGCGCTGGCCGTGCTCGAGGGCGCGGCAGGCGGCGGCAGGGCCGCAGGACAGGAGTCCCGGCTGGCGGCGCTGTACGGCCGGCTGGCCGCCGCTCCCGCCGGCGCCGGGCAGAGCGTGGCGGGTCTTTCGCGGGAGCAGCCCGGCTCGCTTCAGTTGCGCGTTTGGAGCGGCACGGACCCGCAGCGCGATGGCGATCGCTGGGAGCCGGAGCGCGAGGTGGAGGCCGCCGGCGTCTGCGGCGATCCCTCGGCGGCGACGCTGGACGGCGCGGTCTGGGCCGCCTATCCCGTGCGTGCGGAGCCGCATGGCGGCGCCGAAGGCGCTTTCGGCGTCGCGCTCCGCCGGATCGCGCTGGACGACGCGGGCCGCGTCACCGTCGGGCCGCGCACGCTCGTTCCCACGACGCCCGGGGCGCAGGCTTCGCTCGCCGCGGTCGGCCACCGGCTGGTGCTGCTCCTGTGGCGCGGCGCGACGATCCCCATGGCCTACCGCGTCCTCACGATCGAGGGCGACCGTGTATCGCCGCAGCCGGAGCGGACGCTGGAGTTTACGAGCATTGCGCCGGTGGGGGCCGCCGCCGAAGGCGATGCGGCGCTCTGGATCGGTCTGGCGCAGGACTTCCCCGGCGGAATGGCGGCGCGCTGGCAGGTGCGGCGGTTCGCCGTGAGCGCCGCGGGCGCGCTGGCCGAGACGAAGAGCGAGTGGGTCGGCGGGGTCGATGGCACGGAGCGCGGCACGGGGCGGCTCGTCCTGCTCCACGAGGAGAACCCGGCGTTCGGTCCGGGAGGGCAGCTCTACGTGCTGGGCTGCGGGCCTTATTCGGACAAGGGTCCCTGGGACTGCCACTACGTCGCCATGCGGATCGGCGACAAGGAGGCGCACGGCGGCTGGCTCACGCGGCGCTACTACGATGAATGGACGCAGAGCCGCTCCGCCCCCGGCGCCTGCCTGTTCCGCGGCGACATCGCGTTCGCGGCGCGATTCGCGGCCGATGGGTCCTCGCTTGCCGACAACTCGAATACGTTCACGGACAACGACCTGTTCGCCGGCTTCTTCGGCAAGGGCATCGAGTCGGCGCCCATGGGCGACTTCGACGACATCGGCTTCATCCGCGACATCGGCCTGTCCCACTCACTCGTCTGGGCCGGGGAGTAGCGCTACCAGATGTTCTTCCCGGCGACGATGTCGCCTCTACTGTCGGCTTTGACGAAGTAGCGGGCATTTGGGTTGCTGCCGTGAGTGTCGCCGGTATCGATCGGCGTGCCGTTGTCGTTCCTGCCGTCCGGCCCGACGCTGTACAGCGTATAGCCGTGCGTGTCGGTGATGTAGCGCAGGGCGTTGTGCCTTCCGAACGGATCGACGGGGACGGAGGGCAGGATCGCGGGCGTCAGGTCCTCCAGCCGGGCTGGATAACGGCCGTTTCGCAGCCGGTATACTCGGAGCGCCAGCGTGGTTTCCAGCAGAGCCGTCTGCGTCTGGTCGTCCGTGAATTTGAGAAGCGCCTGATCGTACACGGGACAGAGAGTTTGAACTATCGCGTCCGAGGGCCGGGCAACAATGATGGCGCCGTACGGCTTCTTGGCTGCCTGGATCACGGAGTCTACGTACGCCGTATATCCGTTGAATAATCGGCGTTTACTGTAAACGAGGTAAAAGGCGCCTGGAAGGACCGGCGAATTGACGAACGGCGGCGCGGGGCGGTCGTCGCCCTTGAACAACTGGCGGAGCTTTTCGGGATCGCGCAGGACCTCGATTAGCGCCGCCTGCGTGGTCCACTTCTCCTCCTGCATCGTTTCGGCGAACGAAAGATCCTTTGCGCGAATCTGCTGCGTGCGCTGTAAGGCCGTCCAGGCGCCGGCCGCGCCCAGCCGCATCGAAACTTTCCACATCGTCCTTCGCCCGATCGATTTGCAGGCCACGCCCACCAGCCCGCCGATCAACGGGCTGCCGTGCGGAACTTGGGCGCCCAGCTCCATCGCGTCCAGGCCGGACCGCGCCGCGCCATCGAGATCGCCGGCCCGCTCTCTCTGCGCGGCGTCGAGGGCGAGCAGCCGGGCAAGCGCGCGATCGTTCGCGTAGTATGGCAGCAGTGTGCCGAAGGAGCGAACGGGCGGGTTCATGTATGTCTGGCGGTTCGCCTCCCGTACCTTGGCGATCGCGGCGGCGTTCTCGGTCACGAGCGACTGCTTCTCCGCCTCGCTAACCGGCGCGCTTGTCGACTGCGAACCGCTGGACGGCAGCGCGGCGCCGATCCTGTTGGAGTGCTTCACTAGCGCGAACGCTTCCGCGAGCGTGTCAAACGCGTTCGTCGCCGGCATGACGGGCTGAGGGATCGAGGCGACGGGCATCTCCATGGCAGCGTGCCACCAGAGGGCGCCAAGTGCCAGTACCAGCGTGACGGACAGCGCGCAGCCGATCCAACATCCGGGCTTACCGGGCCGCTTCTCCTGGCGCGTGAATATCATTCGTCGATCCCCCGCGGTTCCGGCCGCGAATTGGCGTCTGGTCCCCGACCCCCAGCGCCCCGCCCCGGTCGCAACAAACGACCCGACTTGACACCCCGCGTTTATCCCGCTAAAATGGCATCTAGTCCCAGGCCTGGCAGATGGGCGCCCGGCTATCCCGATTCACCTGCGAGTGGTCTCGAATGAGACAAAGGAGCTACCCATGAAGGCGTACAGTGCAACAATCCGCGCGACTGTCCTCGGCGCGGCGCTGCTGCTTGGCATCGCCGGCGCGAATTCGGCGTCCAAAGTGACGGCGGGCGTCGGCCATATGTGCTGCGGCAAGTGCCGCGCGGCCGCCACGGCCGGCCTGGCGAAGGTCGCGGAGGGCGTGACCATCGATGGCGACAATATTA
>Ga0070735_10003711_pt1 | contig 13262 bp, 13 predicted proteins | sample Coa_R1_FD_66443 | JGI IMG/M metagenome (GOLD analysis project Ga0070735, IMG submission 66443) | Surface soil microbial communities from Centralia Pennsylvania, which are recovering from an underground coalmine fire - Coalmine... | ecosystem: Environmental > Terrestrial > Soil > Unclassified ...
GTGTGCGCGGCCGGGCGGGTTCGACCGCCGGGAAAACCACTCGGTGACCCGGACCAGCTGCCTGCCGGTATGCAGCCGGTACCGCTCGCGCCATTCGGCTTCCGGGCATCCCGGCCCATAACCGAGAACTATTCGCGCAATACCGCGAAAAACGCCCAACGATCCGGAACTGCTTAAATGGATGGTCTCGACTCCACCCCGCTCATTTCCCTGGGCAATATCTACCATGGCCGCCGGATATACGCGAAGTGCGAGTTCCTGGCCCTGTCCGGCTGCTTCAAAATCCGCGGCGCGGAGCATCTGATCCGGCACTTGGAGCGCACGGGCGGCGCGCGCCGCCTCGTCGTGCCGTCCATGGGCAATACCGCGCTCGGCGCCGCCGTCGCCGCGCATGCGCATGGCTTCGGTATGACAGGGGTGGTGCCGGAGACGATCTCTGGCGCCAAGGACGAGCGGCTGCGCGCCCTGGGCGTCGAGCTCGTCAAGCTGAATGGTGGCGGCAGCGAGCTGCTGAGCCGCGCAGCCGAAATCTCCAGCGAGACCGGCGGATACTTCGTCCATCCGCACCTCGATCCGCACTGGACCGACGGCTATCAGGCGATCCTGGACGAAATCCTCCAGGAGCTTCCGGACTGCCGGACGGTCGTTTTTCCGTTAGGCGGCGGCGGCCTGCTCCTTGGGCTCGAGGCGGCGCGAAGACGCATCGGCTGCTCCGTCCAGCTCCTCGGCTGCGAGCCGCAGAGCTATGCGAAATACGCGTCCGACGGCACGCCGCGGACAGGAACGATCGCGGACGGCCTCCGGCTCGAACGGCCGCATCCGCCGGTACAGGAGACGATCGCCGCGGCCGAAATCGCGATCGCGCTGATTTCGGAGGCGCAAATCCGGGTGGGCCTGCGGTCCCTCTGCCAGCTTCAAGGCCTGCTCGTCGAGCCGTCGAGCGCGATTACGCTTGGCGCGCTGAATGGCGCGCGGCCGCTGCCGGAGCCAGTCTGCCTGATCCTGACCGGCGCCAATATCGCGCCGGAGGACCACCGCCGGCTGATGCGGCAGGACGAAGGGGGCGCCGCGTGAGCCGCTGGTTCGCGTTTCTGCGCGGGATTAACGTTGGCGGCCACGTAGTCAAGATGGACGCGCTGCGGGCTATACTAGAGGCGCTGGGCTTCGCCGACGTTTCGACATTCATCGCCAGCGGCAACGTGATATTCGAGGCCGAGTCGGGCTCGGCTGCCGAGCTGCAGCGGCGAATCGAAGCGGCGCTCGCCGCTGAGCTGGGCTACGGCGTGCCCGTCTTTCTGCGCAGCGCCGACGATCTGCGGGCGATCGTCACGGACTGCCCGTTCTCTGCGGAGGAGCTGGCGAGCGCTTTAGTGGTCTACGTCGTGATGCTGGCGGAGCCGGTGACGGACGCCGAGCGGGAGCGCGTCGTCGCGCTCACGAGCGATCAGGACATACTACGCGTAGTCGGCCGCGAGGTCTACTGGCTCTGCCGCGGCAACATGAGCGAATCGCCGATATTCATCAAAGGCTTGCTCGAAAAAGCGCTCGGCCGCCCCGCGACCACACGCAACATGAAAACAATCCAGCGGTTGATCGCGAAGTATCCCAAGTCTTCGTAGCCTGACTCTTTGCCGGCGCGTATCGCCTGCAGTCCGCGGATGCGGGCCAACAGCCATGCGCTAGACGGCTGGCTCGGGTGCTCTCGGCACGTAGGGCCCAGCGTCGGGCCGCAGCCGGATCACCTCGTAGAGATCGACCTCGCCCTCGCGACCCCTGACGGCGACGCGATCCACCCAGCGGGCCTCTACCAGGTGTTCGACACGCTGAAAGGTCTCCTTCGTCATCAGTGTGCCGGTATTGTACTCCTTGTTGAGCGACTCCAGCCGCGAGGCGAGATTGACGTGATCGCCGATGGCGGCATACTCTATGCGCTGCTCCGACCCGATGTTTCCCACGACCACATCGCCCGTGTTGATGCCGATCCCGATCTTGAAGCCCTGCATTCCGCTCTGCGAGAACTTCTCATCCAGCCGCTTGAGCGCGTCCTGGATCGCAACGGCGGCCCGCACTGCGCGCTCCTCGTCATTCCCCATGCTTACGGGGGCGCCGAAGACCGCCATGATCGCGTCGCCGATGAACTTATCCAGCGTCCCATCATAGGCGAACACGATATCGACCATGACGCTCAGGTACTCGTTCAGACGCCGCACGACCTCCTCGGGCTCCAGCTTCTCGGACAGCGTCGTAAAGCCGCGGATGTCCGCGAACAGAATCGTCGCGCGGCGTCGCTCGCCCTGCCAGAAGTCTCGGTCGGGGTGCGAGAGGATCGCATCCGCCACCTGCCGGCTCACGTATCGCTCGAACTGGTGCTTGTACAGGTCGCGCAAACGCAGTCCGGCCGTCATCTGGTTGAACGCCTCGCCAAGCTGGCCGATCTCGTCGCCGCCGGCGATGGCGGTCCGCGATTCCAGGTCCCCCTCCGCCACCCGCCGCGTTGCGTGGACGAGTGCGTCTATCGGCCGCGTCACCTGGTAGGCGACCAGGCTGCTGCCCGCGACGACTACCAGCAGGCCGACGCCGACGCAGATGAGCGCGGTCCGGCCGAGTTGGCGGCGCAGCTCCGTCAAGGCCGGCGCAGGCGCGTCGGCGCCAACGATCCCGATCGTGCGTCCCCTCCCATCCCGGATCGGCACCGCAACGGAGAGAAGCGGTCCCCAAATCGGATAGTCGACGACATCGTCGTCGGCTTCGGGCACGCCGTTGGCAAAGCTCCGGATGATCACGTCGCCGCGCTTGACCTTCTCCTCGTCTCCCAGCTTGGAGAACTCATCGTTCGGCCTCCCGTCCGGACGTGTCTCCGGCTGCGAATCGACAATGTATCGCCACACGCCCGGCTTGTCAGTCGGGACCATCGTGTACAGGTACCGAAGGGGAACGTTGCTCTTCGCGGCAACCGCTCTCGCGGCGATCAGCTGCGCTCGAATGTGCGCGTAGGCGGCCCCGCTCATCTGGTCGGGCGATTTTAAGGACTGAAACTCGTTGGGATCGATCTCGCTCGAGGCCGTGTTGGCGATAACCACCAGGCTTTCGCCGAACTCGTGGATGACCAGGTGAAGGTTCGAATAGAAGCTTAGCGTGATCGCCAGGGTCGTGCTGGCCAGGACGATCGCGCCAAAGCAGAGCGCGAGCTTGTCCCGGAACCGCAGATGGAGCTGCGGTAGGAGGATCTTGGAGAGTTCGCGATTCAACGGCGCCGTCCGTTCTTATTACGCGGCCCGCGGGCGGCGGGGGGCTGCGGCGGCATGCGGTTTACGATCGACGGGCAGACGCGCTGAAAGTCGTCCACCGCGCCTGCATAAACGCCCCCAGATGTGGGGGGTGGAGGGCGGCTTTCAAGTCAAAGCACCGTCAGATCCGGCTGGAGCCGGCTGTAACTGTACGGAGCGGCGTCCTGCACCGCCTTCGCCACGGCGAGCAACCGGTCCTCCTCGTACAGCCGGCCGATCAGAGATATGCTCTGATTTTGCCCCTGCTCGTTCTGCCCGAAGGGTACCAAAACCTGCGGATGGCCGGTAGCGTTGGTCAGTGTCAGCGAATAGCCGCCGATTCCGTGCGCCAGGAACAGATCGAGATCGCCGAACTCCTCGTGGAAGCGCTGCATCGCCAGGGCGCGCTTGCGGTGCGCCTGCAGGTACTCGACGGCGGGGACGAAGCGGCTCGTGCGGAAGCTCGCGGGCCAGGCGGAGCTGGAGATCGTGTCCAGGTCCGGGCTGCGGGTGAGCGCGTCGAACGCGGAGGCGGCCTCGACCTCCAGGATCGTGATCAGCGACTGCTGCGGCTCCGTAAACTTGACCGGCCGCACGTGCACGCCCCGCTTACGAAGCTGCTGCAGCGCAGCCTCGCCGTCCATGGCCTTCGTATCCTTCGGATCGGCGTTCGGCGCGATGAGGAATCCGACCTTCAGCCTGCGGTAATCGACGCGTGGCCGCCAGGTGAATGACCGGTTCACGGAGGTCGGGTCCCGCGGGTCGTGACCGCAGATTGCCGCAAAGACGAGAGCGCAGTCCTCGGCGTCCCGGCAGATCGGCCCGATCTTGTCCATCGTGTAGCTGAGACCCATGGCGCCGTGCCTGCTCACGCGGCCGTAGGTCGGGCGCAGGCCCGTTACGCGGCAGCGGTGCGACGGCGATGTTATGCTGCCGAGGGTCTCCGTGCCGATTGAGAAGCCGACCAGCCCGGCCGCCGTCGCGGAGGCGGAGCCGGCGCTCGACCCGCTCGATCCCTCCTTGGGATTCCACGGGTTCTTCGTCTTGCCGCGGAACCAGTGGTCGTCCATCGCGAGGGCGCCCATGCTGAGCTTTGCCACGAGTACCGCGCCGGCCTCCTCCAGTCGTGACACGACGTGGGCATCATAGTCGAATACCTGGCGCTCGTACGGCTCGGCGCCCCAGGTTGTGGGGATGCCACGCGTCGCGAAAAGGTCCTTGATCCCGTACGGAATGCCATGGAGCGGCCCGCGATAGCGACCGGCGCCGATCTCCTTCTCCACGCGATCCGCCTGCCGAAGCGCCAGCTCCTCGGTGACAGTGATGACGCACAGCAGCTTGTCGCCGTACTTCTTTAGCCGGTCCAGGTAGAGGCGTGTAAGATCGACCGGGCCGATCTGCCGCGTGCGAACGAGGTGGGAGAGCTCTCGGACGGAAAGAAACGCGATCTGGTCCGGCGTCAGGCTGTCCACGCGGGGGCCATCCGCGCGGCCCGGCGTCGCGCGGACCCGAAACGACTCGCGGGACCCGCCGCCCAGCGGCGTAAAGTGCGTGGCCGGCTCGGCAGTGTAGGGGATCGGAGGCGTTCGCAGCGCCTCGAAGGAGAGCGTCTGGCGGCGGACCGCCGGGAGGATGCCGGCGCGCTGCTCCGCCGTCAACTCGATCGCCGCCACTCGCTCGGCGGCGGCCATCTCGGCGGCCGTGATACCGGTCGCGTCTTCCGCCTGGGCGGCGGCGGCGTCGTCGGTCGGAGGACCCGGCGCGCCCTGCGCCTCGGCCGCAGCCGTTCCGACGGCCGCCGCGAGTGCGGAGGTAAGCAGCTCTTTGCGCGTCAGGCTCTTTTTCGGCTTTGGGGTCATGCGGCTGCGCTCCAGTAACAGACGGCTCCGGCAGCGACTATTTCTTGGACTCCGCCAGGTCTTCTGCCCGCGCGATGGCGTCCCAGCCGCCAAGACGGTACATCGACTTGCCGCAGATTCCGCAATGTCCCTTCAGGTCGCGACCGCCGCGGCGGTTGCATACCTGAATCGCGCCGAGCATTGGCCGCCTCGTGCGGCAATGGACGCAGTATCCCTGAACCAGCAAGGCAGAATCGGCCGCCGGGGAGTGGGGCTCCATCGATAACTCCTGTCGTCGATGCAGATGATGCGCAGAGCTCAGCGGCGTCGTGGCTGGTCGCTGTCGGGTGAAACCGCGTATAGGCCGGGGAAAATGGGATGCCCAGGAGAGGAGTTGAACCTCCAAGCCCTTGCGAGCACTGGCACCTGAAGCCAGCGTGTTTGCCATTTCACCACCTGGGCGAGGCGGCTTATAAGCGGGCCGAGGAAGCCCGCTTTTCTTGCCAAAGTATACGCGATATGGTACAATCTGTCAAGTAGCGAACCCGCTAAAATGGGGGCCTGTATCCTCCTGGAATCGAGCGCCTCGTGATCCTCACCGTGACGCCAAACGCCGCCGTCGATAAGACGTACCGCGTTGAGGGCTTCCGCCTCGATCGCGTTCATCGGCCCAGCAAGACTCACACGGTGGCCGGCGGCAAAGGGATCAACGTCGCGCGCGTCTATCAAACGCTGGGCGGCCAGGCGGTATGCACGGGATTCCTTGGTGGGCCGCAGGGGCAGATCGTACTGCGTGCGCTCGCCGCGGAGCGAATTGCCGGGCAGTTCGTGCCGTGCGCGGGCGAGACGCGAATCTGCATTGCCGTGGTCGATCCGGAGGCCGGGACGCAGACCGAGATCAACGAGCCGGGTCCGTCGATCGATCCGCGCGAAGTGAGCCAGCTCCTGCGGCGCGTGCAGAGCCTGCTGTCACAACAGGCGTTCGAGTTTGTCGTATTGAGCGGGAGCCTCCCGCCCGGCGCGCCGGAAACGCTTTTTGCCGAGCTGGTCGCAATGGCGCGATCGTTCGGCGTAAAATCCGTATTGGATACTAGCGGCGGGGCGCTTCGCGAGGGGCTGGCCGCACGGCCATGGATGGTGAAGCCGAACCGCGCGGAGCTGGAATCGCTCGGCGGGCCGCTGGAGGGCGAGGGCGACCTGTTCGAGCGAGCCCGGCGCATCCAGGCGGCCGGCGTCGTAATCGCTGCCGTTACGCTGGGCGCGGAGGGCGCCGTTCTGCTCTGCGGGGATCGCTCGTGGCGGGCCGTGCCGCCAAAGGTGGAGTTTGCGAGCGCCGTCGCATCCGGGGATGCGTTTCTGGCCGCGTTTCTGTGGGCGTGGACGTGCGGCGAGCGCCGAAACGACCCGGAGACCGCGCTGCGCCTGGCGACCGGCGCAGGCGCGGCTAATGCGGCGGTGGTCGGCGCGGGCTTCTGTTCGCGAGATGCCATCTTTTTGGCCGCGCAGGCCGCGGATATAATCGAGGTCTGATACCAGATATGAGAATCGCTCGGTAGAGTGGTTCGGGACATTAGTTCAGCAGATCAGATCGACATGTTGCGGGCCTACATTGGGCCGGGTGAACCAGGTATGCTGGCATTTATTGATAGCCCGATTCAGATAATGGTCGTGATGATCGTCGTCCTCCTGGTCTTCGGGCCGGAGAAGATGAAGGACATCGGCAAGCAGCTTGGCCGCGCGATTCGCGAGGTGCGGCGCGCCGGCAGCGACTTCCGAAACACGCTGGAGGGCGAGGACAACCGGTACGACAACGACTACCGGCCGACGGGCTACGATAGCTACGGCAACGCGACCGACACGCACACGGACTACAGTGCGCACTACAACCTGCCGTCGGTGTCCGAAGAGGACCTGCATCCGGCGATCGCGGCCGCGCCGGAGGAGCCGGCGCAGGAGCAGCACGGCGACTTCGCCGCCGCGGCGCTGAGCGACTCCTCGGAGTACCCGACAGACTACGGCGCGGCGCGCTCACCGGAAACGCCCGCTTCGAACGAGGCGGTTTACGGTGTGATGTCCAGGCCGGAGCACGCCGTCCCGCGCGAGAAGTCCGGCGCGCAACAGCAGTAGAGGGTGTAGCGGCCCAAGCGGTCCGTCGCGTAAGGAGGGCCTGCCGACCGGAGCGGAGCCGCCGCGCAGATCCCGCGGAATTCCGGCGGGACATAGGAGGATGAGCGATGGTTCTGGCAAATTTTACAAATCCTACCGTTATTATAATGGTAGTGGTACTCGTGCTTCTGCTTTTTGGCGGGAACAAGATTCCCGAAATGATGCGCGGTCTGGGCTCCGGCATGAAAGAGTTCAAGCGGGGAATGAACGACAACGACGATGAGCTCGATCGGGACGCCCGAGCGCGCGAAGAGAAAGAGAAGGCGGTACGGGCGCGCGTCGAAGAGGAGATGCGCCGCGAGGAAGAGGAGCGCAAGCGGAACAAGCCGCAGTAGGCGCCGTAGGGCTTCGGGCCGGCAGGGCGCTGGTGCCGGCGCGGCCCGCCGCCTGCCGATGGGCAGGCGCGCGAGGCGCGATGGAAAGGATGATTCGACCCCAAGATGCCGCATAACGTCGGACACTTTATCTGGATCGTGCTATGTACTGTCCAGTTCTTCGTCTCGATCGGCCTCATAATCGTCGTGACGATGCAGGATAGCAAGAACGACGGGCTCACCGGCCAGATCGGCACGACCGCCGCGACTTCGTTCAAGGGCAAGGCCGGCCGCGAGGAGCAGCTCAATCTGATTACGCGCAACCTCGCCATCGCCTTCTGTCTCATCGCGATCGTCGTCGCGCTAACCACGAAGCACTGGTCGTAAGCGCCAGCCTTTTCAAAGCCCGCGAAACTGATCAGACAGGCACGACCGCCTGTCTGATCGCTTTTTGCGGCCCGCGTATCGGTTACGAGACCCCCACCCATGTCGCACGAAGGTCATCCGCAGCCACATATCGACCTCCGGCGGCGCGCCCGGATCGAAATGGAGCGCGACGGCTTCGAGCCGGAGTTCTCGCCGGAAGCCCTCCGCGAGGCGGATGATGCGGCCGGACAGCCGGCATCAGGCGCCGGCATCCGCGATCTCCGCGATCTCCCCTGGTCGTCGATCGACAACCGCGAGTCGCGGGACCTGGATCAGATCGAGGTCGTCGAGCGGCTTTCGGACGACTCTATCCGGCTCCGAGTCGGCATCGCGGACGTCGGCGCATGCGTGCCGGTCGGCTCGCCCATAGACGCCCACGCGTCGCGGAACGGCTGCTCTGTCTACACCGGAGTCGCGGTTTTCCCGCTGCTCCCGGAGCCACTCTCGACGGACCGCACGTCGCTGCTCCAGAGTTCGGACCGTGAGGCGGTCGTGATCGAGCTGGACATCGACCGCGATGGAGGCACGTCGAGTCCGGCGATCTATCGCGCGCTTACCAGAAACCGGGCGCAGCTCGACTACGCGACGGTGGGCGCCTGGCTGGACGGGCACGGACCCGTTCCGGATCGCATCGCGCAGGCAGCCGGCATGGAAGAGCAGCTCCGGCTGCAGCACGAGGTAGCGCAGCGGCTGCTGGATCGCCGCAGAGGCGATGGCGCGCTGGAGTTCGAGACGGTCGAGCCGAAGCCCGTGATCGAGGGCGACCGCGTCGCGGATTTGCGGGTCGAGGAGAAGAACCGAGCCCGCCAGATCATCGAGAACTTCATGATCGCCGCGAACATGGCGATGGCCGCCTACCTCGAATCCCGCTCTATACCGGCGATCCAGCGCGTGGTGCGCGAGCCGCAGCGGTGGCCGCGCATCGTGGAGATCGCCGCGCGTTACGGAGTCGCGCTGCCGGATGCACCCGATTCGCTTGCCCTGTCCCGCTTCCTGACCGCGCGGCGCGCCGCCGACCCGGAGCGCTTCCCGGATCTCTCCCTCGCGGTCGTAAAGTTGATGGGCCCGGGCGAGTACACCGTCGTCCGCTCTGCCGCGGACCGCTCCGGGCACTTCGGCCTGGCCGTCTACAGCTATACGCACTCCACGGCGCCCAATCGCCGCTTCGCCGACATGGTCGTCCAGCGCGCCATCAAGGCCGCAATTGCCGGCAGCGCGGCGCCCTACGCAGACAGCGCGCTCGAAGCGATTGCCCGCCACTGCGCGGAGCGGGAGAACGCCGCCCGCAAGGTAGAGCGCTTCATGCGCAAGGCCTGCGCCGCCTCCTGGATGCAGGAGCGGATCGGACAGACGTTCGCTGCAATCGTCACAGGCGCCTCGCCGAAGGGCACGTACGTTCGCCTTAGTGCGCCGCCCGTTGAGGGGCGCGTCGTTCGCGGCTTCGAGGGCCTGGACGTCGGCGACCACACGCGCGTCCGTCTGATCGGCGCCGATCCCGACCGGGGATTCATCGACTTCGAGGAGGTCTCGTGAGCGCGGTTAAGTGGAAAGTGGTCGCAATCATGCTCGTCGCGACAGTGGCGGTCTCGGTGGGGGAGACACTGCTCTCCAAGGGCATGAAGCAGACCAACACCGCGGGGCCCGGCCTCTTCGCGCAGGCGCGCGCCGTACTCAACTGGGCCGTTCTCTGCGGCATGTTCCTGATGGCCGCCTACTTCGGCCTCTACATGATCGCCCTCAAGTGGGCCGATCTCAGCTTCGTGCTGCCCCTCACCGCCGTTTCGTACCTCCTGGGCGCGCTGCTCGCCCGCTACTACCTGCATGAGACCGTTACGCAGACGCGCTGGATCGGCGCCCTGATCATTACCGCGGGAGTCGTCATCGTAGGCCTCGGCGAACAGTCCGGTCCAGGCAACTGATGCCCCCGGCCCCGCTCGGCTCTGCGCTCCTCGCGGTCCGTCTGCTCCTGGGCGGATCCCTGTGCGCCTACCTTGTCTACGCGTGCATCTCGGTCTGGGCCGCGATGAAGTGGCGGCGCTCCGCCGCGGCCCCGCCGCCGGACCGGACGCCGGCCGTCAGCATCCTCAAGCCCGTTCGCGGCGTCGATGCGGAGGCGTACGAGAACTTCGCAAGCTTTTGCCGCCAGGACTATCCGGCGGACCGTGTTCAGATCCTCTTCGGCGCACTCGAAGCGGACGATCCGGCCCTGGAGCTTGCCCGCCGCCTCCAGGTCGAATTCCCCTCCCACGATATCGGCGTGATCACGGCTCCGCCCGACGCCACGATCGGTACGAATCGGAAGGCCTCCAATCTGCTCGCCATGCTTCCGCACGCCCGCCACGACATGCTCGTCCTCTGTGACAGTGACATGCGCGCGCAGCCCGACTACCTGCGCCGGGTCGTCGCGCCGTTCGTCGTAGATTCGAGTAAGCGACCCGCTACGCTAGAGGCACAGAGGCACGGGGGGGATACGGTACATAATCCAAAATCCAAGAGCCAGGATCGCGTCGGCCTGGTGACCTGCCCCTACCGCGGCGGACGCGCGATCGGCGTGGCGTCGATGCTGGAGGCGCTCGGAATCGGAGCGGACTTCATTCCGAGCACGCTGGTCAGCCGGGCGCTGGAGGGCATGACCTTCGCGCTTGGCTCGACAATCGCACTTCCGCGCGCCGTACTGGACGAGATCGGCGGCTTCGAGGCGCTGCTGAACGAGCTTGCCGATGACTACCTCCTGGGCAGCGGCGTCCGCCGCGCCGGCTACGCAGTGGTCATGTCGGACTACGTGATCGAGAGCGTCCTGGGCCGCGAGCGGTTCTCCACCATGTGGGCGCGGCGGCTGCGCTGGGCGCGCACGACTCGCGCCTATCGGCCGCGAGGGTACGCCGGCCTCTTCGTCACGCACGGTCTGGCGCTGGCCCTGCTATTCCTGTGCGCTTCGGGCTGCAGCGCGCTCGGCTGGGCCGCGCTTGCGATCGTCGTCTTGACGCGCGCGGCCACGGCGCTCATGATCGCCCTCCGCTGCACCGGCGACCGTGCCGTGCTGCGCTTCCTGCCGCTCCTGCCCATCAGCGACCTGCTGAGCGCGGCGCTCTACGTCGCCAGCTACCTCGGCCGCCATGTCCTCTGGCGCGGCGAGCGCTTCCGCCTCATGCCAGGCGGCCGTCTCGTCCGCGATGATACGCCATAAGGAACGCCATTGAGCCGGCGGTGTTTATCAAGCCCTATCTCCGGATCGATATCGCGTAGGGCCGGCTTCGCGCCGGCCGCCGTGGTTCGAGGCAGGAGACGGACGCTGAAGACAGGGAACGCATATTCCGGCGGGGGCTGGAGCTCCACAGTGGCGTGGACGCGTGGATCGGCAGGATCTACCTCGGTAAGGCGCCCTGGACTGCCCGACAGTCCGCCCGAAGGGAGAAACTCGACGCCGTTCACGCGCTGCTTGGCGGCTACCCGCGTGCGGCGGACGCGTGGTATCGCCTGCTCAGTCGCGTCGGTCAATCCGCGGAACGGCTCTCCGTTGAGCCGGCGGTCGGTTCTTTAGGCGCGCGGCCAGGCAACACTGCGATTGACGGGCTGCTGATGCTCGCGCTGCGCTACGACCAGTGGCTGCGCCCTCCGGAATCGTGGACGATGCCGGGCGACGACGCTGCAGGCGCATTCGGGTCGCTGGCGCGCCACCTGCTCTGCCGCTACTCCGTTCCGGAGTTCATGAACTGCGCCTGGTTCGAGGGATTCTCGCCGGCCGGCCGCGTCCATCAGGACTGGTTCGTGCACGTGGGCGGCGGCGGCAACATCCGCCGCGCGGACCTGCCCCTGCGCCTGACCGAGCGCGCGGCGCACCACTTCCTGCTCGCGCCGCCCGAGTCCACGATTGTCGGCGCGCTTCGCTTCGGCCAGGCGCGGGCGCTCGGCGGGAGCCGCCGCCTCGCCTGCGCGATCGCGGCCTCCCGGCTGAGCGCAATCCTGCCGGACGAGCCGTTCTGGCACACCGTTATCCACTTCCTCGTGAACCAGCAGGACCTGGACCTTCGCGACGTTGGGCCGGTCGTCGATTTCCTGGTCGCGGCGAAGCTCGGCGAGGAGGTTTCGAACGGCTCCGGCGAATCCGCCGGCTGTTACGTCGCCCTCGAGCCGCAGCTCGTCATGAAGGGCCGGACGCTTCCTGCGCTGCTCCGCCGCGTGGCCGAATGGCGCCAGATCCGCGCGCAAGACGAGCGGCAGCGCGGGATTTGCTGGCGGCCCTGCGGTATCGCATCTTATAGGGCGAAGGATAGGGACGCCAACGACCAGGAGCGGACGTGGGAGGTCCGGGAGCTGCTCGTCAGCAGGGAGCTGCTTGAAGAGGGCAAGGATCAGCGCAACTGCGTCTTCACCTACCGCGACCGCTGCACAAAGGGTGCGGTATCGATCTGGTCGCTCCGCATCTGCGACGAGGGCGACGCCAGCTTTCGTCGGGTCCTTACAATCGAAGTCGATAACCGGCATGGTGCGATCGTGCAGGTGCGCTGCAAGTGCAACCGGTTGCTAAGTTCGGCCCCGCGGAGCGAGCGGCTTTGTTCTGCCGGCGAAGTCCTGCGCCGTTGGGCGCATGAGGCGCGGCTAGCGATTGCCTGCGGGACGTGACGCGCCAGCCGTCCGCGCTGCGGCGTTCGGCGTGGCGGCCGGGCGCGCCGGAGGTGAGACGCTGAACGTGGCGGACTGCCGCGCGACGAGCCGGCGGCGCCCGTCGTAGACCTTCAGCACCAGCGTGTGCCGGCCGGGCGGCGCGGAGCCCGCGTTCCATAGGCAGTCCCAATGGACGGGGTCGCGCGCCTCGTAGATCAGCGTGCCGTCGACATAGTAGCGGGCCGAAACGATGTCGGCGGGAGCGCGCGCGAAGCACGACAGCCTGACACGTCCCTGCAGCGTCTCTCCGTTGCGAAACGGCATGGGCGCCATCGGCGGGGCAGCGCCCGCAGCAGCCGGTGCGGACAGGAAGTAGGGCGCAGATACGAGATATCGATAGACCTCCATGATGGACGAGTCGTCAGTGACGCAGTAGTTGTTCGAGGCCGCGCCACCGGTGTATCGCAGCGCGTTGCCGTCGAAATAGTTGATACACTTCACGCGCGGATAGGCGCGGGCGAGCGCCATGTAGAGCGTCGAGATTTTGCGAATCGCGAAGTCCGGCCGGGGACGGCCCTCCACCTCGGAGAAGTGCGTCGCCGCGAACTCGCAGACCATGATCGGCTTGCGGCGGGCGTAGCGGCTGT
>Ga0070735_10003712_pt1 | contig 13257 bp, 13 predicted proteins | sample Coa_R1_FD_66443 | JGI IMG/M metagenome (GOLD analysis project Ga0070735, IMG submission 66443) | Surface soil microbial communities from Centralia Pennsylvania, which are recovering from an underground coalmine fire - Coalmine... | ecosystem: Environmental > Terrestrial > Soil > Unclassified ...
GTCGCGATTCAGGGCATCACGGTGGAAGAGCTCATGGGCGAGCTCACCGGGATCGTTTGGCTCCCGACGTACAACTGGCGCTACGTCTGTTTCCGGCCGCCTGCAGGCAGCAGCGGTATGCCGCAGGTCTGACCGGCACGAATTCGTGAGAAGTTGGCCGGTAGGAGTTATCGACACTCAACATCCAGCCGCGCTGTGCACCCGCGACCTCAAGGTGTACGCCTGGTGCGATGCGCGTCGCGCTTCGACATGAGAGATTTCTCACACTGCTGTCATTGAGCCGTCACACATGGTGGCTACTGTGATAAGTGAGCACAGTAATCACAGAAAGGAGCTCAAATGATACGCAAGAGAGTAATCTTACCGCTCTTGCTGGTTGCCGGTATGGGAACAGCAGCAGTGGGAGGCGTGACGATCGCCTCCGCCAGCTCCAGCAGTCACACGCAGCCGGCGCCAAGCGCAACCACGACCCCACGAACCCAGGTCACGCCGACCACCCCCGGCACCGACAAGTGTCCCCACGCCAATTCCGGCTCACCCTCGAGCAGTTCAACGACCAGCCTGCCGGGCGTCTAGCCCGCACCGACGAGGCATTCATCGGACCACACAGCGCCGGCGCATTCTCTCTCCCCCCTCTGTACAAGGAGCCCGCGACCACCCCGGTCGCGGGCTCCTCTTCTCCACCTGAGGACCAGAAGCACGGGGGCAACCCACTCATCTACTGCTGTGGGAGTATCGGCGCCAATGTCCCTGCGCAGCTCGCTCCGTGACGCGCCGCATCCCCTGATCCAGCCAGACGTGCGCCAGGCGCCGGAAGGTCTCTGTCACCTCGTCCAGCACCTGTGGCACCGCCGCTCGATCCTGGATGTTCGCAGCATAGATCTTCGCCCGCAGCACCAATCCCAGGGTGTCGACCAACAGATGCCGCTTGCGGCCACGAGGCGTTTGCGCCACCGTAGCCCCGGATGCCACCCACGCTCGTGGTCTTGACCGAGTGGCTGTCCGGGATGCATCAACTGAGTTGCGGATGCCGCCCCTGGAGACCCAGTTCTCGCTCCTGCAGCGTCGTGTTGAGTCGCTCCCAGGTCCCGTCGAGACGCCAGACCCGGAACTGGCGGTGGACAGTCTTCCATGGCCAAATAGAAGAGGGCGTCGAGGGTCTGGCGCCGGGTCCACTTGCAGGGCCGCCCTGCCAGCTTGGCAGGCGGGATCAGCGGTTCGAGGATGGTCCACGCGGCGTCGGACAGGTCGGTAGGATAGATGCGGGGAGGCGAGGGCATACGAGGCTCCCGGAAGGTGGTACTCCCAGAATCTCGCCTCGTCTTCTCCTCTTGAGGCCGTTTCCCACCTCTGGAGGTGACAGGATCGACCGGACTATCCCTGAATGACTCGGAGCGGACGAGGGCACCTGTGGTACGACTCGCTCGGCACTACGTTGATCCACGCCTCGTAGCGTTGTACGATATCGAGAACGCTTCGCGCGACGATACTGACTTCTACCTGGCTCTCGCAGACGAGCTACACGCCCACCGCATTGTCGACGTGGGCTGTGGAACCGGGGTCCTGACGCGCGAGCTGGCAGCCGGCGGTCGGCAGGTAGTCGGCGTTGACCCAGCGCCGGCGATGCTGGCCGTCGCTCGCCAGCAGCCTGGTGCCGACCGGGTGCGATGGGTCGAAGGTGATGTGCACGCCCTGCGTCTCTGCGACGTCGACCTGGTGATCATGACGGGTAACGTCGCTCAGGTGTTTCTGGAGGACGCAGAGTGGCTGTCCACTCTGCGGGCCTTTCACACCGCTCTCCGCCCAGGTGGTCATCTCGCTTTCGAGAGCCGCAATCCGGATGATCGTCCCTGGGAGCGGTGGACCCGCGAGGCCACACATGAGCGGTTCGACTCCCCCAATGGGCCAATGGAAACGTGGCTTGAGGTCGTTGGTGTGAGTAATGGCCGGGTCCACCTGGAAGGTCACAACGTCTTCCTCTCCACTGGCGAGGGTCTTGTCGCCCGCGACGAACTGCGCTTTCGTAGCTTCGAAGAGCTCGCCGGCTCTCTCCTTGAGGCCGGGTTCACCATCGAGAACGTGTACGGAGACTGGCAGAAGGGGCCGTTGCTCGACAGCAGCCGAGCCATGATCTTCATCGCTCGCCGTGACTAAGAGGAGGGCCAAGCAAGTGAGATCCCAAACATCTCTCCTCATCACCCGTTCCGGCAGCTTCTAGCAAGGTCCGCAACAGCTCGCGTACCTCGGCCTCGTCGCGATAACCCCTGCCGACTTGACTCTCTGCTTTTGCGCGCACACCTCGGTGACCACTGTTCGGTCCAGGAATCAAAGTCCTCCCTCAGCGACCCCACCCATCTTCGCGAGATGCGCGACGGCCGACGCCAGGGGACCATCGTCCAGACGCTCGCGAATGATCTCAGCACATTCCTCAGGGCTCAGCCGCGCCGTGTCGACCTCGAGATCATAGATGCCGGGCTCATGGACCGCCTCCTGCCAGCGGCGCACCGGCAGCGGAATCGTGTGGTCACTCTTGCTGTGCACACCCCACGTCCTCCGTCGACGGTCCATGATGACCTCAAGGGGGCACCGTACACCCACGAAGAGCACGGGGAGGCCGGTCAGGCGGCGGGCACTGTCATACAGAATCCCTTGAGGCACCGAATAGGCGTCGTGATGCCCGACGTCCACCACAACATTGAGTCCCTGGCGGCTGTGAGCGGCGATCGCGTCGTACATCGCGCCATACAACGCCACAACAAGTGGCTCGAGATCCGGACGTTCTCCCCCCGGACGGAGTCCCATCCCTGGTTGGTAGCGAGCTGGAGTCATGCGCATGAACCCGTCGACCCCGAGGTTCATCCAGACGCCATCGAAGCACTGCTGAATGGCCGCAGCAATGCTGGACTTACCGGAGCGTGGTGCTCCATTCAAAATGATGATTTGGCCGAGTCGGGAAGCGTGCACAAGACTCCCTGTTCCGGTTTTACGAGCGGAAGATCCACGAGCCTGTGCTCGTGAGGGACCAGTTGTCCCGGACCGCTGTCCCCTCGGATCCAATTTATCGGCCGTCTGATTCCGCGCTCCAGTCTGTACTCAGACCTTTCTGGACACGCCACTGGTACACGGCCGCAGGGACTATGATCGTTGGGAGGAGCAAAGTCGTCGAGACAAACGTCTACTCGCGAACCTGGTTCCACACGTTCCTCGACCACATTCCCGCCGAGGTCTCGGACACCGGTTCCCGGCCAGACGCGGCCCTTGGTCTCGACGAGCCAGCATCTCGACGGGGATCCCGAGCACGGTCTCAGCGATCACTAGAAAATCGGCCAGCTCGAGATATCTGCAGCTCACCGAGTTACCGGTCGATGAGCATTGCGAGAATCCTCTGGTTCCGCTCCTTAGAGGACTGGAGGCGCTGCTGGAAGGCCTTATCCTTTCGCCGCTGTTCGATGTGAGCGGCGATCGCGGTACGGACAGCTTCCGCAACTGGTACACCGTCCGCCTGTGCAATCGCCTCGATCGCCTCTGCCTGCTCCTGCGACCGACGGAGCGTCATTGCTTTCTTGCGGCGAAGCCGCCTTACTGTGGCGCGTCGGATTTGCCGCCTGTCGGTCGGATGCTGGGCTTCCATCGCCCGCTCCAACTCCTTAGCTTGCTCGCTCGATCGCCCTCTTTGCAGGAGCTCCCACAACATCGCGCCTTACCTTCATGATATGGTAAGGACATGGAGATCCCCGCAACCGTCACGACCAAAGGGCAGATTACCATCCCTGCTCCGGTGCGGAAAGCCTTGGGGCTCGAGTCCGGCGATCGTGTGGTATTCCGGCTTGTCGATGGACGAGCGCTCATACGGGCCGAGAATGGCGGCGAAAGAGACCCGGGCGTCGAGCTGGAGAAGGTGCCCGATCTCTTCGCCCTGGCCGGCACGGTGCCGGTGCCGTCTGACGTTGACCCCGCCGATTGGGCGGCACAGCGAGAGGCTGCCTGGACCTCGGCCGCCTGCAATCGCATGTGACTGCCCTCCTCGACACGAACGTCCTGGTTCACCACTTCACCGGAGCGCCACCGGATCAGGCCCAGCGTGCTACCGCATTTCTCCGTGCGGCAGAACGTGGTGAGCTCATCCTTGTCGACCTGGTAGCCGCCGAGCTGGTCTTCGTCCTGCAGAGTGTCTACCGACAGCCACGAGCGACCGTGGCCCGGCTGCTCCGTGCAGTGCTCGCGCTCCCGGCCGTCCGCTGTGACCACTCACGGCTCCTCCACCGGACGATCGAGCTCTACGCGGGAGGTCGAGACTTCACCGATGCCTACCTCGTCGCGACAGCCGAGGCGGCGGGCATCTCCGACATCGTCAGTTTTGACCGCGGCCTCAGGAATCTTCCCAGCGTGGGCCGCATCGAGCCGTAGGTTCGCCGGCCGCCGATTCATTCACGACTGCTCTCAATGGGCGCCGCAGTCGTAGAGCTGCTGGCCGGCGAAGCCGCCGGTTGTCGATCCGGATACCGAGCCGTAGGCGGTGACCGGAACCAGCTTGCAGCTGCTCGTCACCCACTGGACGAGATCGTCGTTACTGCCCGGACCGCCGAAGCGGCCCGGGAACCCTCCGCGTCGTGGCGCGTAGCCCCGGAAGCCGCCCGGCACGACGAACCCGCCGAAGCGGTCACCGCCGGACAGCAAGAAGTAGCGCACCGTCCCATTCTTCACGTCGACGGCGAGCTGACTGACCGTCAGGATTCTGTCGCTCATAAAGCCTCCGAGCGCCATCACCGGCCGGCCGGTTGTCAGGATGAAAGGCTCGGCGCTACCGGCATTTGGCGTGGCCAGCAAGAACTTCGTGTGCCCCTGATGCGCTTCGAGGTAGCGGACCAGGCCCGGGTTGGCGGTTGTGCTGTCGCTCCCGAAGCGGCCACCGGGCCCAGAGCCCCGCCCACCGGCAAAGCCGCCACCGCGTGGGAACGTGCTCCCCGGCGGGGCGAATCCTGGCCCGCCGGGTGGCGGGCTCCCTCCGCCAAAGAAGAAGCGGCCACCGCTTCTGAAGTGTGGCCGTCCACCCCCAAAGCCGAAACCGCCCTGGGCCTGGGGCCCGGCGCTGGGGACAAGGCTGCCGGCGGCGTGCGCCACGGTATATTCCGCCCATATGGCGGGGGTGAGCAGCAGCGCCAGCACGCCGGCGCCCAGCGCCGCCGGCGCCATGATGCGCCGCCGGCTCGGGCTGATTCGACGCCATCTCACGCGCGTCACGATCAGGGCGGCCGCGGCGACGACCGTGCCTCCGGCCACCAGTGGCGCCAGCCAGCGGCTCCAATCCGGGTAGTAGCCGAGAATGTGGATCTCGACCAGCGCGCTTGCCAGCAGGACGAACGGCGCCAGCCAGCTCCGCCACCCTCCTCGCCGGTAGTCCCGCCAGAGCTGCACGGCGCCGATGCCGCCCAGCGCCGCCACCGGCGGCGCAATTGTCGCCAGGTAGTAGGCGTGAAAGAAGCCGGCCACGCTGAAGAAGGCGCCGGCCGTGAGCAGCCAGCCGCCCCACAGCACCAGCGACTGGTGGTGCTGGTCCAGCGGCCAGTGGGGCCGTCGCCAGCCGGCAATCACCAGTCCGATGATCGCCAGCATGAGGAGCCAACCGGCCTGGCCACCCAGCTCGGCGTTGATCAGGCGAGTGAAGCCCGCCGACCCCGCCTCCCCGGCAGTGAAACCGAGACTCGTCGGCGAGAGATTGGAAAGCGTTTTGGAGAGCGAGGTGCCGCCATTGAGGAAGGCAAAGGCGTTGCCGGTCAACCGCCCCAGGCCGTTGTAGCCGAGCGCCAGGCTCAGCTCCGAGTTGTTCCCGCTCGAGCCGACATAGGGGCGCTGCGCCGCGGGCGTGAGATCAACCGCCGTCACCCAGGACAGAGACACGACCACGAGCACGATCCCGGCCGCCACCAGGTGCCAGAGCCGTGTCCACCAACGAACCGGCGCCCCGAGCAGGTACACCAGCACCAGAGCCGGCAGCACCAGATAGGCCTCGAGCATCTTGATGTTGAAGCCGACGCCGACCAGAAAGGCGCTGAGCACGAGCCAGCGCAATCGTCCCGTCTCGGCGGCCCGCAGTGCGGCCCAGCAGGCGAGGAGCATCGCCAGCACCAGCGTGCTCTCGATCAGGTTCCCGCGATTGACAAGCACCGCTACCGGGGTGACGGCCAGCGCCAGCGCGGCCAGCAGTCCGGCGGTACGGCCGAAGGTTCGCGCCACCAGGTGATAGAGCAGCGCGACCGACAGCACGCCGGCCAGTGCCTGCGGCAGCATCAGGCTGATCCCGCCAAAGCCGAAGACCCTGGCGCTGGCGGCCTGGATCCAGAAGGCGACCGGCGGCTTGTCGACCGAGACAAAGCCGCCGGGATCGAGGGAGACAAAGAAGAAATTGTGCCAGCTGGTGAGCATGCTCTTCACGGCAGCGGCATAGTACGTGTTCCCCAGGCCGACGCGATTGAGCTGGAAGAAGTCCAGGATAGCGGCCAGCAGGAGTATGGAAGCCAGGGCCACCCGATGCCAGGATACGGCGATGGCGGCGGTTCCTGACGCGGTCGATTCCCGTGACGAGGCGATGCTGTCGCTGGACATGGCTATTCCTCGATGAGCGCTCCTTCTCCACGATGCATGCGCAGTATGGGAGCAACATGAGAGAACCCTGAGGAGCTTCTCAGGACAAGCAGCAGGTCTGGGTCCATGAAGATCCAGAACCTCGCCGACTGCTCGCATCCGCCCGTAGAAGTGCGGGAGCGTCTCCGCCTCGTTGAAGACCGGGGCCACGATGGAGTAGCGGGAGCTGTGTGGCAGACGTTCCAGCGTCGCACCGCGGTGTGGTTGCCGCTCCTTCGTGGTGCCGGCCGGGGAGATCGGTGCAGCGGTCATGCCACGCGCCTCCGCTCGGTTCCGGCCGAGGCGCCGGCCAGGACGGTGTCACGGAACACGAAGCGGTCACCGGAGATGTAGTTGCCGGCGGCGCCGGCCGCGCTACCGGCAAGGGAGGCCGGTAGCGTGGGCAGAACGGCGCGGGCGAGCGTGAAGACGAGCATGTTGACGAGTGCCATGAAGGCAATCGAACCGTGGAAGAGCAGCCAGCGCCGGAAGACCGTGCCGGGCCGCGAGTCCGCGCCCCGGCGGTCGCGCCAGGTCACGGTCACGCTCAGGGCGAAGTTGACCTGGGCGGCGAGGAGGAAGGCGACAGCGTTCGCAAGCAGAGCATCCCAGCCGCGATGCGTCAGGAGGACGAGCAATGTCAGCTGGACCGCTGCCGCCGCGCCACCCGTCCCCGCGAAGCGCAGGGGACGGGTGGCAGGCGAGAGAGCCAGCCGTTGGAGCCTGGTGGGAAGGGAGCCGGTCGCGGCCATCTCTCGCTACCCTGTGTACTGGTAGAGCTGGGTACCGGCAACGGTGATGACCCTGGAATGCTGCTGGATCCAGCTGGTGAGGGTATCGCTGCCGCCGCCTGGTCCGCCTCCGCCGCCCAGCAGGAAGTACCGCACGACACCCTGCCTGGCCAGTGCTGCGAGCTTTGCCGTGGTCAGGATGGGGTCGCTGCCGGTGAAGCCGCCCAGCGACATCACCGGCTGGCCGGTGGCGATGATGATGGGCGCCGCTTCATTGGAGCTGGGGGTCGCGACGAGGTACGTGGCAGTCCCGCGGTGCTTCTCCAGGTAGGTGATCAGCGACGGGCTGACCTGACCATCCGGACCACCGCCGTTCCGCGGGCCGAATGCTCCATGAAAGGAAGGTGGGCCGGTCCGGCCGTTCGACTGGCCGGTCGCACCGTTCGGCGCCGGAGGCCCGCCATTCGCTCCCGGAGCCCCGTTGCCGGGAGGTCCGCCGAACCCGCGTGGCGGCCCGCCGGGACCACCGAACCCGCCCGGGCCGCTGGAGACGCCGCTGGCGCTCGGCCCGGCGTGCACGATGGCGCCGGTCTGCGTGTGCTGCGTTGTGTAGGCGGCGAACGCGGTAGCCGGGGCCAGCAGTGCCAGCACGGCGAGGGCGGCAGAGGCTGCCGCCAGCCGCGTGCTGCGGAAGGGGCGCATGCGCAGGGCGGTCAAGCAGAGCGCGGCCAGCAGGCATCCGGCGACCACGAGCGGCGTGAGCCAGCGTGCCCAGCTGGGGTACGCGGCCAGGATGTGCGCCTCCACGCCGGCGGTGATGAGCAGGCAGAGCGGTAGCGTCCACCAGGTTCTGGAGCCCGGCTTGCGATACTCCTGCCAGAGCGCCACCACCCCGATCCCGGCGAGCGCGCTAATCGCCGGGGCGACCATCACCAGGTAGTACGTATGGTAGAAGAGTGCCACGCTAAAGAAGGCGCCGCAGGTGAGCAGCCAGCCGCCCCACAGCACCAGCGACCGCTGGTGATCGTCCAGGAGCCGGAAGCGCGGGCGGGTTTGCCGGAAGGCGATGATAAAGCCCAGGAGCGCGAGCACGAGCAACCAGCCGATCTGGCTGCCGAGCTGCGTATCCAGCAACCGCAGTACGCCGGTTGGTCCGTTTTCGCCCACACCACCGGGGCCGCCGTTTCTGCCACCGGGACCGCTCTGGACGCTGCCCTGCCCCGCTACCGCACCGGATGCGCTCCTCAAGAGTTGGCCGGTGCTCGTTCCGCTCACGCCGTGGTTGCCGGTGAGTCGCTGCAGGCCGTTGTAGCCGATCGCCAGGTCGATCTCGGAGTTGGTAGTCGTCGAGTCGACGTAGGGCCGGGCGCTTGCCGGTGTGAGATCGACGGCAACCGCCCAGGACAGTGACACCGCGAGCAGGACGATCAGGGCCAGGAAGAGGTTCCCCAGGCGCCGCCAGATGCTTTTCCGCGTGCCGAGCAGATAGACCAGGCCAAAGGCGGGAACGACCAGATAGGCTTCCAGCATCTTGATGTTGAAGCCCAGACCGACGATCGCGGCGCTGAGGAGCAGCCAGCGCAGCCTGCCGGTCTCGGCGGCCCGCAGCACTGCCCAGGCGCCAAGCAGCACACAGAGTACGAGCGTGGCATCGACGGTGTTGTTGCGCGCTGTGACCACGCTGATCGGCGTGACCGCCAGTGCCAGCGCCGCGATCAGTCCGGCTACGCGACCGAAGCTGCGCGCGACCAGGCGATAGAGCACGGCCACGGCAAGCACGCCGGCAAGGGCCTGGGGGAGGAGGAGCGCGACGCCGTTGAACCCGAGCAGCTTGACGCTGGCGACCTGGAACCAGAAGCCGAGCGGCGGCTTGTCGATTGTGACAAAGCCGCCGGGGTCAAAGGCGTTGAAGAAGAAGTTATGCCAGCTCTGCGACATGCTCTTGACGGCCGCCGCGTAGAACTCGTTGTTGTAGCCTTCTCGGCTGAGCCCAACGAAGTTCAGGATCGCCGCCAGGAGAAGAATGGCGAAAAGGCCAATCCGGTGCCAGTACTGATCGATCGAGAGTGTGAGGTTCCGCGCGGCCGGCAGCGGCCGGCCGGGAAGCACGCGTTCAGAGATCATGCCGTTTCCTTTCGGACTGGGGACGCTTTTGCTGTCTGCGCTTTCAGCCTAGGGAGCAGGCATGAGGGCTCGATGCGCTCGAGATGACCGTTTGGTGACGGCACGACGCCTCCGGCCGGCAGCCGGGACTGTCTTGCCGGCGTGTGGTCGCTGTATCAGCCGAGTGTGGAGGCCGCGAGCCGTTTACCGCGCAGCCGGGATGATTGCGTACCAGCGCTGGCGCCCCGACGCGAAGGTAGCGTCGCCGGAGAAGTGATAGGCGGGCACCAGGTAGAGACGCCCATGCTGTCCGCTGGTGAGGAGGGCGAGGACCGAGGTGTGCCGCAACACCCCGCGACCCACCTGGGTGGGCTGTGGGGGGAGCCCCAGCACGGCAAGCGGAACCCTGCCCCGCCGCACTTGCTGCCAGGCCACTGCTGCGCTCCGCACCGACACGCTCTGGCGGCGTGCGACAGGAGGGTAGAGTTGCGCATCGATCACGCGTCCCGCAGCATTCATGACAATTACCGCGGCCGGCAGATCGGCCGGGATCGCGCCGGTCCATCCAAACTGGACCGCGAAGCTGCCGGCGTCCTGCTCGTTTGGCGACACCGGGTGGAACACGGGATTGGAGGCAGGCCAGCCGAGGCGCGCTATCCACCGCCGGGCCGCCGCAATGGCCGCCGGAGTGACGCGCGCGAACGCCGAGCCCGAACCGGTCGAGCGGGTGTCGTGATAGATGAGCTTCCCGGTGACGAGTGAGATGGCGAGGCTGTGAGCGGCGGACGGCGAGGATTGGTTGACCACGTAGGCGAAGCGGTCTCCGTTGAAGGACCGATAGCGAACCGGACCGCGGATCCCGAGCGCGCGTGCCAGCGATCGGAGGCGGGGAACATCGAAGTGCGGGCCCTGGAGAGCGAAGGCCGGAGCGCTCGATGGCCCTCGAGACGGACCGACCCCGGGAAAGTGGATCGACCCCGCGAACGGTATTCCCGGCGGCACGTCGAGGTTGCTGGACCACGGCGGAGAAGAACCACCGCCCAGGCCGACCACCGGATAAGCCCGCAAGACCGCGTTCCTGTCGGGAGTCGGCACTCGGAAAGCTACCTGGTGAGTCGACGGGGTGCTGGAGCGGCCGAGCAGAAGAAGCAGCACGACCGCGGCGGCTGCCAGCGTCGCAAGGCCGCCCGCCGCCATCATCCACCGACGCAGCGGGTGCTTGCGCGGGCGTGCGGCGACTGCCCGCCGCGGGGCGGGAGCTCCGGTGAGACGCGCCCGGAGCGTCCGCACGAACTCCGGGTCCGGTTCCATCGCCGCAAAGGCATCCTGGTCGCGCATCAACGGACCGAGCGTTTCCAGCTCGCGCTCGAGTGGGTCCCGCTGCCCCTCAGACATCGTGATTCCCTATCCGCGCTCGCAGGCTTGTCATGGCGCGGTGAAGCAGCTGCCGGGTTGCCCCTTCGTTTCGCCCCACCTGCGCGGCGACCTCCGGAATGGAAAACCCCTGCCAGTACCGGAGCTGGACGGCACGCCGCTGATCGGACGGGAGAGCGGCGATCCGGGAGCGGAGCCACTCGGCTCGTTCCCACCGCTCGACCACGACCTGCGGATCATCGTCCGAAGAGTGATTACCCTCGGGCTCCGGTACGGGATCGCTGCCCAGCAGCGTGATCCGGCTCGCCTGCTTGCCCTGATTGATCATCAGACGGGCGGCGATCTGGAGCAGCCAGGAGGAGAGCGGTACGCCACGCTCCTCGTACCGCCCAATGGCGTTGAGTGCCCGTTCGAAGGTCTGTGCGGTCACGTCCTCAGCTTCATCCCGATCTCTCGTGTGCGTCAGGCAAAAGGCGTAAATGCGCCGAACGTACAGATCGTAAATCTCACCAAAGGCAGAGCGATCGAGACGCGCCCGCTGGATCAGAGCGGGATCCGCCTCGGGATACATCCCGCCTCCTCAAAGTAGAACCGGTAGCCGCCGACTTTGTTACGGTCGGCGACCAGGTGATCCATCGTACTGGCCTGATCGAAATCCACCGTAACAATACCCGGCTTGGGCGGTTACAGAGACAGAACACAGTAAAAGGAGCTCAACATGAACGGCACTCGATGGATTCACCTCGGACAGACTCGACGAGAGATCATGCGTAACCTTCCCCGCACCCTGGTGGCCGGTGCCATCTGCCTCACCGCGCTCTCACCCACTGTCGGACTGGCAGACTCCAAACACGTTGCCTGTGCCGTCCCGTTCATCGTCGGCACGCAGACGTGCTACCCGCCTTCCCAGGAGCAAGTTGCCGGCAGACGGGTGCCCTGGGCGATCAGCCCTGACCAGGCGGTGCGCCGTACTTTTGGTCTCCCGCTGTCTCAGGTCAGTGTCGAGCAACTGTCAACGAACGACACTGAGATCGACTATATGTACGGACCGCTTCGCCATGACTACGGCCGGCAGGGCCAGTCACCCATTGCCATCCGGGTGATGGAGTACTCCGCGCCGATGCCCCAAACGGGTTGGAGCCGAACTCGGGCGAAGATCGTCGCGAGAGGAGGCCGCAAGTCCACGCCGCCCTGGGTCTCCAACGTTGTGGTGTGCGGGCAGCACATGCAGATCTCCCCGGCGGCAGACCCATCGCGAGCGCATCCCGCTTATGGCCCCTGGTTTCTTACCTCGAACTTCCCGTCGGGGCGCCACTCCTTCGGTATCGTCGCCAATGCCGGTCGCAAGATGATCGAGACGGTAGCCTGCCGCATGATCGGACGAGCCGGTTAGCATCCGGCATCGGTCATCGCGAACTTCCGGTGGGACAGCGGAATGGCTCGCAGCCGTCCGTTGTCCCATCGGCGATGGCCGCCCGACGCCCTACCCGATCTTTGGCGTGCGGCGCGCCATGGTGGGAGTGAAGTACTCAGATATGGCTCTGGCCAGTGCCATGGCCATGATCTGCTGACCCTGCCGGCTGGTGGCGATCGCCACCTCGGCATCGTTCGAGATAAAGACCGGCTCGACCACCACACCCGGCATCCGGCTCGCGCGATTGAACCAGGTGCGGACTGCCGGCCCCAGCTCGAGCAGGTGCCCATACGCCGCACCCTGCGCCGTGAGCGCCGGCGTGCCGGCTGTCGAGTCCGGCTGAGCGCCACGATCCGGCACCTGCCATCCCCGGCGGTGGAATGCGGATACCAGCGCTTGCTGCACCAGCCTCGCCAGGCGGCGGTTCCGGGCGGCAAAGGGACGTGCGCCGTCGTACAGGGTCTCGGTGCCACCGACGTACGGATCGTAAAAGGCATCGAAGTGAATCGCCAGCAGAAGCTGAGCGCGGGCAGCGTTGGCACAGTCCACGCGCGCCTGGATCTCGGCACGCGCGCCGCGCGCCGTGTAGCTCGAGCTCTGCATGTAGCCGGGCCGCAGGCGAGCCACCGCGGTATCCCCGGTGCGAGCCAGCACGACCCGGTCCCCGGCGGCGTGCAAGCGCACGGCCAGGTCGCGCGCGACCGCCAGGTTCAGTGTCTTCTCGTCGACATACGTTCCATTGAAGAAGGTGACCGCTCCGGTGTCGATGCCGCCGTGGCCGGCGTCGATGAAGACTGTGGGGCTGGTGGGACGGCTGCCGGCATACGAGATGCACGCTCCCCTGGTGAGCTCGGTGCGCGGTCCAAGGGGAACACCGGGTCCGCCAGGCCCGCGATCGGTGTCCGCCGAGCGTGCTCCTATGGTGGTGTGCGCGCTTGCCGGCGATTGCGTACCGCCGCAGGCGGCCAGCAGCACGAGGAGACATCCGCATCCGAGGAGATTCGCGATTCTGGG
>Ga0070735_10003713_pt1 | contig 13252 bp, 12 predicted proteins | sample Coa_R1_FD_66443 | JGI IMG/M metagenome (GOLD analysis project Ga0070735, IMG submission 66443) | Surface soil microbial communities from Centralia Pennsylvania, which are recovering from an underground coalmine fire - Coalmine... | ecosystem: Environmental > Terrestrial > Soil > Unclassified ...
ATCGGCGAGCAGTACATCGGCGACTCCGCGTTCTCCAACCTGCCGCGCAAGTTCAAGTCCTCGATCAGCGGCTGCGCCGAGCAGTGCGCTATCCACGAGATCAACGACATCGCGTTCGTCGGGGTGCTCAACGAGGCCGGAGAGGCCGGGTATGACCTGTGGGTCGGCGGCGGCCTGTCCACCAACCCGATGATCGGCCGCCGGCTCGGCGCCTTTGTCCGGCCCGGCCAGGTGCCCGAGGTGTGGGCGGGCGTGACCGGCCTGTTCCGCGACTACGGCTACCGCCGGCTGCGGCACCGGGCCCGGATCAAGTTCCTGGTCGCGGACTGGGGCCCGGAGAAGTTCCGTGAGGTCCTGGAAAAGGAGTATCTCGGGTACGCGCTGCCCGACGGTCCCGCGCCGGCCCCCCCGCCGGACGGGACCCGCGACAATGTAGGCGTCCACCAGCAGCGGGACGGGAACTACTACGTGGGGTTCGCGCCGGCCGTGGGCCGCCTGTCAGCCGACGCGCTGGACGTCATCGCCGGCCTGGCCGGCCGGTACGGCAGCGGCCGGGTGCGTACCACCACCGAGCAGAAGATGGTCATCCTGGACGTGCCCCCCGACCGCACTGACGACCTGGTCGCAGAGCTGGACCAGGCCGGCCTGCCGGCCCGGCCCAGCGCCTTCCGCAGGCACACGATGGCGTGCACCGGCATCGAGTTCTGCAAGCTCGCGATCGTGGAGACCAAGGCCCGGGCCGTGGACCTGATCGCCGAGCTCGAGCGACGGCTGCCCGACTTCGACGCGCCGGTCACGATCAACGTGAACGGCTGCCCGAACTCCTGTGCCCGGATCCAGACCGCGGACATCGGGCTCAAGGGATCGCTGGTCACCGGCCCGGACGGGACCCAGGTCGAGGGCTTCCAGATACACCTGGGCGGGAGCCTGAACGGCGGCGACGGCAGCGATTCCGGCTTCGGCCGCAAGGTGCGCGGCCTGAAGACCACGGCCGAGGAACTGCCGGACTACGTGGAGCGGGTGCTGCGCCGGTTCGAGGCGGGCCGCGAGCCGGACGAGAACTTCGCCGCCTGGACGGTGCGCGCGACCGACGAGGAGCTCTCATGAGCGCGCGGGCCGTGCCGTTCTACTGCCCTTACTGCGGCGAGGAGGACCTCGAGCCGCGCGGTGCGACCGACGGTGAATGGCATTGCCGCAGTTGCACTAGGAGTTTCCAGCTACGCTTTGCCGGAATAGGAGTCACGTTGTGAGCCCCGTCGTAACGCGCGGCCTGGCGCAGACGCCCCTGGAGGACCCCGAGCTCATGCGAACCCTCGCCGAACAAGCCGCCGAGGAACTCGCCGACGCGCCGGCCGAAGAGGTCATTCGCTGGGCCACTGATACCTTCGGGGACCGGATCTGCATCACCTCCTCCATGACCGACGCGGTGATCATCCATCTGGCCGCGGCCGTCCGGCCCGGCATTGACGTGGTGTTCCTCGACACCGGCTACCACTTCCCCGAGACGATCGGCACCCGCGACGCCGTCGAGGTCGTGTACCCGATCCACCTGGTCAACGTCACCCCGTCACGAACCGTCGCGGAGCAGGACGCCGAGCTCGGCCCCCGGCTGTACGGGCGCAACCCCGACCTGTGCTGCTACCTGCGCAAGGTCGAGCCGCTCGAGCGAACGCTGACCAACTACGACGCGTGGATCACCGGCGTCCGCCGGGACGAGACCAGCAACCGGCGCCAGGCCCAGGTGGTCGAATGGGACGACCGGCGGGAGATGGTCAAGGTCAACCCGATCGTCAGCTGGACCCAGAAGCAGGTCGACGACTACATCACCACCAACGGCGTGCTGGTCAACCCGCTGGTCTACGACGGCTACCCCTCGATCGGCTGCGCGACCTGCACCCTCCGCGTCGAGCTCGGAGCCGACCCGCGCAGCGGGCGCTGGGCCGGCACGGGCAAGACCGAGTGCGGCATCCATGCTTAAGCGGGGGGTCTCAGGGGGGTCGTCCCCCCTGGAGCCAACAGAGCGTGATAGGGCTCTTGTCGCCGTCGCCCACGGCAGCGCGGACCCGCGCGCGGCCGCGGCCATCGGCGAGCTGATGGCGCTGGTCCCCCGCCGGGCCGCCGACCGCGGCCTGCGCGTGCCGGACCCGCACGTGGCCTACCTGGGCCACGCCGCGCCGTCCGTGCCGCAGGTCATGCGGAGGTTCGGGCCGGGCACGCCGGTGACCGTGCTGCCGCTGCTGCTCACCGCGGCGTACCACAGCAAGACCGACATCCCCCGCGTGCTGGCCCGATGTGGCGCGCGGGTCACGTACGGGGCACCGCTCGGGCCGCACCCCCTGCTGCTGCGCGCGCTCGAGCGGCGCCTGCCCGAGACGGCGTTCGAGGATCCGGCGCGGACCGGCGTGGTCCTGGCCGCGGCCGGATCCAGCGACCCGGAGGCCAACGCCACCATCGCGCGCCTCGCCGCGCAATGGCGGGTCTCCTCCGGCTGGTTCGCGGTCCGCCCGGCGTACGCGTCCGCGGTCAGCCCGGCGCCCGCGCAGGCCGTGACGGAACTGCTCGGCGCCGGCGCCCGCCGGGTGGTGGTGGCCAGCTACCTGCTCGCGCCGGGCCTGTTCGCCGACCGGATCCGGGACGAAGCGCTGGCCGCGGGGGCGGCCGCGGTGTCCCCGGCGCTGGGCGCCACACCGGAAGTGGCGGACGTGATCCTGGACCGGTACCAGGAGGCGGCGCTGCGGGCGCGGGCAGCCGCGTAAAACTGGGTAAATCTCTCTCGATAGTCCTCGGTGCTATCGGGATTCCCGACCCGCAAGATCACGATCCGGTAACGTACGTCCCTCCGGGCATGCGCGTACCCGGTAGAGTCGGCCGCTGATCACGGCGACCTGACTCGCAGGAGAAGGGGGCGAATGCGTACCTGGCCAGGAACGCCCTATCCGCTTGGCGCGACCTGGGACGGGTGGGGGACGAACTTTGCCTTGTTCTCTGAGGTTGCCGAGCAAGTCGAGCTCTGCTTGTTCGCCGATCCGGAGAACAGCGACGCGGGCCCGCTGACCGAGGAACGGGTCGCGATGACCGAGGTCGACGGGTTCGTCTGGCACGCCTACCTGCCCGGGATCGCCCCCGGCCAGCGGTACGGCTACCGCGTGCACGGTCCTTACGACCCGCCCCGCGGGCTGCGCTGCGACGACTCCAAGCTGCTGCTGGACCCGTACGGAAAGGCGGTCGAGGGCGACGTCCGCTGGGACGAGTCGCTGTTCGACTACCAGTTCGGCAATCCCAAGAAGCGGAACACCGCCGACAGCGCGTCGCACATGCCCAAGAACGTGGTCATCAACCCGTTCTTCGACTGGGGTCACGACCGGGCCCCGCGGACCCCGTACCACGAGACGGTCATCTACGAGGCGCACGTCCGCGGGCTGACCCTGCGCCACCCCGACGTCCCCGAGCACCAGCGCGGCACCTACGCCGGCCTCGCGCACCCGGCGGTGATCACGCACCTCCAGCGGATCGGCGTCACGGCCGTCGAGCTCATGCCGGTGCACCAGTTCGTGGCCGAACAGTCCCTGGTCGAGCGCGGCCTGACCAACTACTGGGGCTACAACACGATCGGGTTCCTGGCCCCGCACAACCGGTACTCCTCGGCCGGGCAGCGCGGCGAGCAGGTCGGCGAGTTCAAGACCATGGTCAAGGCGCTGCACGAGGCGGGCATCGAGGTCATCCTGGACGTGGTGTACAACCACACCGCCGAGGGCGACCACATGGGACCCACGCTGTCCTTCCGCGGCATCGACAACAGCGCCTACTACCGGCTCGACGCCTCGGAGCCGTGGCGGTACCTGGACTACACCGGCTGCGGGAACAGCCTGAACGCCCGGCACCCGCACGCGCTGCAGCTGGTCATGGACTCGCTGCGGTACTGGATCCTGGAGATGCACGTCGACGGCTTCCGGTTCGACCTGGCCGCGGCGCTCGCCAGGGAACTGCACGACGTGGACCGGCTGTCCACGTTCTTCGACCTGGTCCAGCAGGATCCGGTGGTCTCTCAGGTCAAGCTCATCGCCGAGCCGTGGGACGTGGGCGAAGGCGGCTATCAGGTGGGTAACTTCCCGCCGTTGTGGACCGAGTGGAACGGGAAGTACCGGGACACCGTCCGGGACTTCTGGCGCGGCCGCCCCGAGTCCATCGGCGAGTTCGCGTCCCGGCTCACCGGGTCCAGCGACCTGTACGCCACCAGCGGGCGGCGCCCGGTCGCGTCGATCAACTTCGTCACCTGTCACGACGGGTTCACCCTGGACGACCTGGTCAGCTACAACCACAAGCACAACGAGGCCAACGGCGAGGGCAACCGGGACGGCACCGACGACAACAGATCCTGGAACTGCGGCGTGGAGGGGCCTTCCGACGACCCCGCCGTGACCGCGCTGCGCGCCCGGCAGAAGCGGAACCTCCTGGCCACCTTGTTCTTGTCGCAGGGCGTCCCGATGCTGCTCGCGGGCGACGAGATGGGCCGGACCCAGGGCGGCAACAACAACGCCTACTGCCAGGACAACGAGACCTCCTGGCTGGACTGGAGCCTGGCCGAGACCGAGCGGGACCTGCTGGCGTTCACCGAGAGCCTGGCGGGGCTGCGTCGCAACCACGCGGTGTTCCGGCGGCGCCGGTTCTTCCGCGGCCGACGGGCGGATGGGCCGCCTTGGCCGCCTGCGGCGGCGGGCGACGACACCAGCGACATCATCTGGCTGACCCCGGCCGGCCAGGAGATGACCCTGGAGGACTGGCGGGCCGGCTACGCCCAGTCGCTGGCGGCGCTGCTGAACGGCGAGGCGATCAGCGAGCCTGATCCGCGGGGCGGGAGGATAGTGGACGCCAAGTTCCTCCTGCTGTTCAACGCGCACGGCGACCCGCTCACCTTCACCCTGCCCGAGGCCAGCCTGGCTTCCGGCTGGGAGGTGGTGGTCGACACCAGCACAGCGGAGGCCAGCGACGAGGAAGACGGAGCGGTGCTGATGCCCAAGAGCGAGGTCCAGGTCGGCGCCCGGGCCGCGGTCGTGCTGCGGTCAGCGGACTGATCATGCGCCAGATCTTCGCCGCCTCGGACCTGCGCGAATCCGACCTGGCCGCGCTGTACGCCTACCCGGGCGGCCCGTGGCTGCGAGCCAACATGGTGTGCAGCGCGGACGGCGCCGCGATGCTGGAGGGCCTCACCTCGGGCCTGTCGTCGCAGGCCGACCGGCGCCTGTTCGCGCTGCTGCGGACGCTGGCCGACGTGATCGTGGTAGGCGCCGGGACGGTCCGGGCCGAGAAATACAAGCCGGTGCGCCAGCACGAGCTGTGGCCGGACCTGCGGCCGGGCCGCACCCCGACCCCGCCGATCGCGGTGGTCACCGCGCGGCTCGACCTGGAGCCGTCCAGCCCCGTCATCGACCTGGCCCCGCCGTCGGCCCGCACGATCGTGATCACCACCGCGCGGGCTCCGGCCGACCGGCGCGCCGCCCTGCAAGAGCGGGCCGACGTCATCGTGGCCGGCCAGGAAACCGTGGACCTGAAGGCCGCGGTGGCGGCGCTGGCCGACCGCGGCCACCGGCGGATGCTCACCGAGGGCGGTCCGAGGCTGCTGGCCCAGATCGCCGCGGCGGGCCTGCTGGACGAGCTGTGCCTGACCATCGGCCCGCTGCTGGCCGGCCCGGGCCCGGACCGGATCGTGGCTGGCGGCACGTTCGCCGCCGCACCGTCGCCCGCCCTGATGCTCACCCTGGCCCATGTCCTGGAGGACGACGGCTTTCTGTTCTGCCGGTACACCAGGAAAGACCATTAATTTTCCGAACGGGCCGTGGTGCCTGCCCCCGGCCCCGGGAAGTGCGTAAGATTGTAAACACGCAGAGCGGAGCCTGGGTGTACAGGAGGCTGCGATGGGACTGCGACCGCAGCGGCGGAACCTGGTGGTGTGGCGCCAGTCAGCCGGCTCGGCAGACCGGCATGGTGACCAGAGGATCACGCACTCCGGGCGGTTCCGAAGGCGGGTCCGGTTGGGGATGCGGCTGGCCCTGCTCGGCTTGCTGCCGCCGGCACGCGCGGTGCGGCCCAGGTGGAAGGCCCTGCTGCCGGGGACCGTTCTCCTAGTGACCGCCGCCGTCCTGCACGGCAGCGCGGCCGCCAGCATCATGCTCCTGCCCGGGCTCCTGCTGGTGATGAGCGCTCCGCTGCTCCCCGGCGCCCCGGGAGCGAGGCGGACGGAACTGGAACGTGAGCTGGCCGAATACTGCACCAACGCGCAGCGGACCGACCTGGAGGCGACGCTCGACCGGTACCCGGACGACGTCACCCGCGAGGTCCGCGAGGTCCTCTCCTGGCAGGCCGCAGCCGCTGGCAACATCCGGTGGCCGGCCATGGGCCGCCGCTGAGGCCAGGGTTTCAGGGCCGCGGCAGCAGCCCGCGCTCGAAACCCGCCGCCACCGCGGCGGCCCGGTCGTTGACCCCGAGTTTGGCGAAGACGTGCAGCACGTGGGTCTTGACCGTGGCCTCGCTGATGAACAGGCGCTGCGCGGCTTCGCGGTTCGAGCAGCCGCGCGCGATAAGCCCGAGGATGTCGAGCTCCCGCTGGCTCAGCGGTTCCCTGGCCGGCTCGCGGACCTGGCCCACCAGCCGGGTCGCGACCGAGGGCGACAGCACGGCCTCGCCTCTGGCCGCGGCGCGGACCCCGCGCCGCAGTTCCTCCGGCGGTGAGTCCTTGAGCAGGTAGCCGGTGGCCCCGGCCTCGATCGCGGGCAGCACGTCGGTGTCGGTGTCGAAGGTGGTGAGGACGAGGACCCGCGCGTCGACGCCGCGCTGGGCCAGGGCCCGGGTGGCGCTGACCCCGTCCAGTTCCGGCATGCGCAGGTCCATCAGCACCACGTCGGGGCGCAGCGCCGCGGCGCGGTCGACCGCCTCGCGGCCGTTAGCGGCCTCGCCGACCACCTCGAACTCGCCGTTGGCCTCGAAGATGCCGCGCAGCCCGTCGCGGACCACCGGGTGGTCATCGGCGATCAGCAGCCGGATGGTTCCGCTCACGAGGACTCCTTCGCGATGGCCGCCGGCGGCGGCGGCCCCAGGGGAATGGCGGGCACGGTGGCCGACACGGCGGTCCCCGCCCCAGGCTCAGACTCGATCTCCAGCTGGCCGGCCAGCCGGCTGACCCGCTGCCGCATGGCGATCAGCCCGAAGCCGCCCTCAGCGGAACTCTCACCCGGCTGGGCGAAGCCGCTGCCGTCGTCGCGCACGTCCAGCGTCACCACGTCCTCCATGTAGGACAGCGTGACCCAGGCGTGCTGGGCGGCGGCGTGCTTGGCCACGTTGGCCAGCGCCTCCTGCGCGACGCGGAGCAGCGTGACCTCGACCTCGGGGTGCAGCGCCCGCGGGTCGCCGGTCGTCTCGACCTGGGCGCTCACGCCGCTGGTGGCCGTCCAGCGGGTCACCTCGTCGGCCAGCGCGTCGGGCAGCTTGCTGTCTTCCAGGGCCTGCGGCCGCAGCGCCTGGACCGAGCGGCGGGCTTCGGCCAGACTGTCCCGGGCCAGCCGCTTGGCATTGCCGATCCGCCGTTCCCGCTCGGGCTCACTGCCGGTCTGCTGCGCCGCCTCCAGCTGGGTAATGATCCCGGTCAGCCCCTGAGCCAGCGTGTCGTGGATCTCCCTGGCCATCCGCTGCCGCTCGTCGCCGGCCCCGGCCTCTCGGGCCTGGGTGAGCAGCTGGGCCTGCAGGCCGGTGTTCTCCGCCATCATCTCTTCCAGCCGATGGTTGGCCTGCGCCAGCTCGGCGATCATCGTCTTGCGGGTCTGGTTCTGCTCCTCGGACTTCGCGCCCAGCAGCACGAACAAGCCGACCAGCACCACGTCTACGCAGGCCAGGCCCACCCAGATGACAACCTGGGACACGGTAGGACGGTGGAAGCCTCCCGCTTGGTCTACGGCGAAGAGCAACGCCACGGCCGCGCAGAGGACCCAGCGCCACAGGCCGGTCAGGTACCGGAACGCGTGCACGAAGCCGAGCCAGGTGAAGAATCCGTACCAGGGGCTCCGGGCGGTGAGCGCGGCGGTGAAGGCGAGCAGGCCGACCATGTACAGCTGCATCAGCCGGGGGCGTTCGGTCCAGGCTGGATGCAGGATGGTCAGCCAGGTGATCCAGGCCCCGGCTGCCACGGCGACGCCGACCGTGATACCGGCCGCCCCGGCGGACGGGCTCTGCGACAGGACGTACGGGAGGAGCGGGGTGGCCAGTACCAGGAACGGCGCTACCCGCATGATGGACTCGTACCGCTGCTCCAGCGACTCCAAGCCGCTGTCAGGGGGCCGCACGCTCACCGCTCCTCCTTTCCATCCCCCCAGACCCCCCTGGCCCTACGCTTGTTCCCAGCGGAAGAAGCGGGCCGCCAGGGTCGCCGCGACCAGGGCCCACGCCGCCATTATGCCCAGGTACTCCGGCCGGGGATCTATTCCCATCCAGCTGTCGCGCACCGCGTGCAGGGCCGAACCGAGCGGGGTGAAGATGCCGGCCTGACGCATCGTGGCCGACATCTCCTCGGTCGGGAAGTAGACGCCGGCCAGGAACATGTTCGGGAAGAACAGCAGCCAGCCGAGCCCCGCCGAACCCCTGGCGGTCGGCGCCACGGCCGCCGCCAGCAGGCCGGTCGCGAACAGCGCGGCGATGCCCAGGACGACGGACACGATGAACCAGCCCGGCGCGACCGGGGCCGACACGTGGAAGGCGAATCGCACCACCGCGACGAGCAGCGCCACCGAGATCAGCGCGGATGCCGCCCATACCGTCAGGTCGGCCAGCAGCAGCGACAGCGGGCGTACCGGCGTGACGGCCACGCGGCGCAGCACGCCGCGCTCCCGGTACTGGCCGAGGACCATCGGCACCCCGGTCAGGCCCAGGCTGGCCAGCACGATGGCGACGCCGACGGCCGCGATGTACTCGGTGCCGATCTGATTGGACAGCCCCTTCTGCGGATCGCTGAACCCGGGGATCAGCCCGAACCCGATGACCAGCGCCACCGGCAGTCCGAACACCCCGATCAGCGCCGCCTTCTCCCGCAGGAACAGCCTGCCCTCGACCAGGGTCAGCCTGCCAAAACCGTTCATGTCACGGTCTCCTTCACATGTCCATGGACCGGCCGGTCAGCGCCACGTACGCGCTGTCCAGGCTGCGTCCCTCGATCCGCAGGTCGGCCACGAGGACCTGCCCGCGGGCCAGCTCCGCGGTGACCGCGGAGGCGAAGTCACCGGTCCCGGTGACGGTGACGTGCTCCCCGTGACGGCCGACGGCGGTCACACCCGGCACGGCGGTCAGCGACCGCTCGTCCAGCTGCGCCATCGGCCGGAACCGCATCCGGTACTCCCCCCCGGCGGAGTCCACCAGCCCCGCCGGGGTGTCCAGCGCCGCGATCCGCCCCCGTTCGAAGATCGCGACGCGGTCGCACAGCTCCTCCACCTCGTCCATGAAGTGACTGACCAGCACGACGGTGACGCCGCTGTCCCTGACCTGAGCGATGAGGTCCCAGGTGGCGCGCCGGGCGCCCGGGTCCAGGCCGGCGGTCAGCTCGTCGAGGAACACTACCTCCGGGTTCCCGACCAGGGCCAAGGCGATGAACAGCCGCTGCTTCTGGCCGCCGGACAGCTTGCCGAACCGGGCGTTGCTCTTGCCGCCAAGTCCCCAGCGCTCCAGCAGCTCGCGCCAGTCGGCGGGATCGGGGTAGAACGACGCGTACAGCTCAAGCGCCTCCCGGACCTTCAGCTTGTCCTGCAGCTGGGTCTCCTGCAGCTGCACGCCGATCCGCTGGTGCAGCCGGCGCCCGTCGGTCTTCGGGTCGAGCCCGAGGATCCGGACCTGGCCGTCGTCCCGGCGCCGCAGGCCCTCCATGCATTCCACGGCGGTGGTCTTGCCCGCGCCGTTCGGGCCGAGAATGCCGAAGATCTCGCCCCGGTCCACTTGGAAAGAGATCCCGTCCACCACGGCCTGGCCCCCATACCGCTTGGTCAGTCCCGCCACCTCGATGACCGGCGTCATCTCGCCTCGCTTTCGTCAGGTCGCCTCCCTGGCGCCCTAACCAGCTTCGCCCGGCGACCCCCGCGCGCGAATCGGCTGCCCGGCCATACTTGGCGCGCCCGGCGGGCGGCCCGCCGGCCGGCCGTCTGGGCTCGCCGCATCCACCGTTCGGCTGATCCCGTAGCCTGTGGCCATGCCGCTGCACACCAAGGTGGACGAGTCCGCCCGGGACGCCGAGCTCGAGATCAACCCCATCTACTTCCGCGAGAAGAGTTGCGAGATCCCGCGGTACCAGATGCCCGAGCACGGGGTGCTGCCCCGCACCGCGCTCCAGGTGGTCCGCGATGAGCTCATCCTCGACGGCAACGCCCGGCTCAACCTGGCCACGTTTGTCACGACCTGGATGGAGCCCGAGGCCGCGCTGCTGATGGCCGAGTGCGCCCAGAAGAACATGATCGACAAGGACGAGTACCCGCAGACCGCCGAACTCGAGCGGCGCTGCGTGAACATCCTGAGCAACCTGTGGAACGCGCCGGAAGGCAGCGCGGCGACCGGCTGCTCGACCACCGGGTCGAGCGAGGCCTGCATGCTCGGCGGCATGGCGCTGCTGTGGCGCTGGCGGGCCCGCCGCGCGGCGGCCGGGCTCGACGGGTCCAAGCCGAACCTGGTGATGGGCTCGAACGTGCAGGTGTGCTGGGAGAAGTTCTGCCGCTACTGGCAGGTCGAGCCGCGCTACGTGCCGATGGTGCCGGGACGGCTGCACCTCGGCCCGGCCGAGGCCGCGGCCAAGTGCGACGAGAACACGATCGGGGTCGTGGCGATCCTGGGCTCCACCATGGACGGCAGCTACGAACCCGTGCTGGAGATCAGCCGGGCCCTGGACCAGGTCCAGGCCGAGCACGGCTGCGACATCCCGGTACACGTGGACGGCGCCTCGGGCGGGTTCGTCGCCCCGTTCCTACACCCGGACCTGGAGTGGGACTTCCGGGTGCCGCGGGTGGCCTCGATCAACACCTCCGGGCACAAATACGGCTTGGTGTATCCGGGGGTGGGCTGGATCATCTGGCGGAGCCCGGACGCCCTGCCGGATGACCTGGTGTTCAAGGTCAACTACCTGGGCGGTGAGATGCCCACCTTCGCGCTCAACTTCTCCCGGCCCGGCGCCCAGGTCGCCGCCCAGTACTACAACTTCATCCGGCTCGGCTGGCAGGGCTACCGGCACGTCCAGCAGACCAGCCAGGACATCGCCAAGCACCTGTCCGGCGAGATCGCCAAGCTGGGCCCGTTCGAGCTGCTCACCGACGGCAGCGACCTGCCCGTGTTCGCGTTCAAGCTGCGCGACGACATCACAAGCTACTCGGTGTTCGACCTGTCCGAGCGGCTGCGGCAGCGCGGCTGGCAGGTGCCGGCCTACACGTTCCCCGAGAACATGACGGACACCTCGGTGATGCGGATCGTGGTCAGGAACGGCTTTAGCATGGACCTGGCCAACCTGCTGCTCGAGGACTTCCGGATGCACCTGAAGATCCTGGAGCATCACCCGCAGACCCAGCCGCCGCCGGAGATCCAGCAGATGCGCCAGGCCTTTACCCACTAACCCGGGGTCCCCGTCGTGATCGCGGTCGGCGTCGCGCTGGCGGCGGCGGTCGCGGTTGCCGTCGGGGTTCCGCTCGCGGTGGCGGTCGGCGATGCCGTCGGCGTCCCGGTCGCAGTCGCGGTCGGGCTGGCACTCGCGGACGCACTCGGCGTGGCGGTGGCCGACGCGGTCGGGGTGACGGACGCGGACGCCGTCGGGGACGCGATCGCGGTCGGTGACGTGCTCGGGGTCGTGCTCGGGGCGATGCTGGGGGTCGACGTCGCCGGAGCGGAGGTGATGGGCGAGGAGACGGAGTGCACGGCGGGGATCTGGGACGTGCAGCCGGCCACGGCGACGCCGCCCGCCGCGGAGGCGGCCAGGATGCCGACCACCACCGACGCGATCGCCAGCGGCCGCCGCTGCGTGCGACGGCGGGGACGGCCCGGAGCGGGCCGGGAGACGGGTGCCAGCCGGGCCGACGTGACGGTGCGGGGACCGCCCTGGCCTGCCGCGGGCGCGGTGACCGTGCGGGTGCCCGGTGCCGGCTCCCAGCGCTCGGTGGGTACCGGCATCGTGCCCGCCCCCGCCGCGAACATCAGGTCGCGGGCCTCGGGGCGCCGGCCGGGGTCCTTGGCCAGGCAGCGGTCGATGAGCCCGCGGACCTCGGCGGGCACGCGGTCCAGGTTCACCTGACGGTAGACAGCGCGGTAGGCCAGGGTGGGCGCCGATCCGCTGCCGAACGGCGCTTCACCAGTCGCGGCGAAGGCGAGCACGGCACCCAGGCTGAAGATGTCGCTGGCCGTCCCGACCTCGAGGCCTTCGATCTGTTCCGGTGACATGTAGCCGGGTGAGCCGATGAGCAGGCCGGTCCGGGTCAGCGGGCTGGTCTCGGCCGCGACGGAAATGCCGAAGTCGATGACGCGCGGCCCGTCCTGGGCCAGCAGCACGTTCGACGGCTTCAGGTCACGGTGGATCACCCCGGCGGCGTGGATCGCGCTCAACCCATCGGCGAGCCCGGCCGCCAGCTCGAGCAGCGACGTCGCGGGCAGCGGCCCGCGCTGGGCAACCGCCTCGGCCAGCGACGGCCCGGTCACGTAGGCCGTGGCCAGCCAGGGCACCGGGCCGTCCACGTCCGCGCCGATCAGCGGCGCGGTGAACCGGCTGCTCACCTTGCGCGCGACGGTCACCTCCCGCCGGAACCGCGCCCGGAACTCCGGGTCACTCGCCAGGTCCGCCCGGATCACCTTCACCGCGACCTGATCGCCGTCCGCCGACATGCCGAGGAACACCCGGCCCATGCCGCCGGCGCCCAGAACGCCGCGGATGCGGTACGGGCCGATCCGTCCCGGGTCGTCAGGCTGCAGTTCTCGCCACATGATCATCCCGTCCTTAGCTCAATCAAAGACAACTGGCGCGTCCGCGATCACCGCGCGGCTCCACCTACGATGGCTGCGGGGGCGGGGTGGTTCGTCGGGGGGTGTGGGGGAAACTCAGGAGGACCGGGTCGAGGGAGGAGCAGGCGATGACGCCACTGCGCAGCTACGTGAGCGGAGCATGGACCGGACCGGTCGACGAGGGCAGGCCGGTCCTCGACGCGGTGACCGGTGAGGAGGTCGCCCGGGTCTCATCAGCCGGGATCGACGTCGCCGCGGC
>Ga0070735_10003715_pt1 | contig 13248 bp, 15 predicted proteins | sample Coa_R1_FD_66443 | JGI IMG/M metagenome (GOLD analysis project Ga0070735, IMG submission 66443) | Surface soil microbial communities from Centralia Pennsylvania, which are recovering from an underground coalmine fire - Coalmine... | ecosystem: Environmental > Terrestrial > Soil > Unclassified ...
TCGAGTGGCGCAAGACGTCTTCGGTGACGCTGCCCAAGAGCGCTCTGCCGGCGCCCGATCTGCCGTGGGTTCCGATTGCGATGAGGTCCGCTCTTGCATCTGCCGCTCCATGAAGAATGCCGTCGCGTGTGCCTTCTTCACACAGCATCGTCTCGCAGTCCATCCCGCTGCTGCGGCACTCGCGGACCTGCTCGATGAGAACGTCCGCCGCTTCGCGACGGTACGTCTCGAGAATGTCGAACGGCGCATCCGGGTGCGTCGCGACCGGAATCAGCAACCTTTCTACGTCCAGCGTGCAGCACAACACCATTCGCGCATGCCAGCGTGCCGCGCAAGCTGCGGACAGCGCCGCGCACGCGCGAGCCGGAGCCGACCCGTCGTAGGCTACCAGAATGGTTTTGAACACGCTCTGATGCTACTTGACGGATAGGAACCCCGCGAGAAACGCGTTCGCAACGCCTTCTCCTGTGCGCAATACGCTTGCACCATGGCAGCGTTTCTCTATTTCATTCTCGTCGTGATGGTCGGCGTGCAAAGCGGCACCATCAGCGATCATAGCGCAATACAAGTCGCGGAGGATCAGCGGCACGGCGCCGGCACGCGGCTGACGTCGGTCTTGATTTCAGGCGGCTATGCCGTAGCTCGCGGGGCCGGAGGCATCCATGACGGCCTGGTGCTGACTCCCGGCGGATGGCGCGTCGCCTGCCAACTGGGTGGGCGCATGCCGAACGTGAGCACGCTTAAGCGCTTGTGCGGATTTTCCACGGCCGCCGCGTTACAGCTCGCCGCGGATGAGCTCGCAAACGCCGCTGCTGCGCAAGGACAGTTTTCGACCGCCGTTCGATCGGAACAGACCGCCTATCAAGCCGCACCCGAGTCTCTGCGTCCGTCCGAAGCTGCGCGCCTGCAATTGCTCAACCAATTGAGTCAGCAGTTGCAAACGGGACAGAGCACGCGCACGAACGCGATCCGCAAATGGAACGAACTGCGGCTTTCGATCTTTCTACCCTAGTGAGATATTGAATGAGACTTCCAGCCGAAACGACGCACGCGCTGCTCGCGAAGTACCACATACACAAACCCGTCACCGACGAGCGCTTCCTTCATCATGCGGACGTCACGCGTGGAGTACCACTGTCCATCATCTGCCTTACGGATCCATACGCCGGCAAACAGATCATCGTATCCTCGAACCGCAAACGGTGCGTGCAGGCCTGTCCGCTTTCACTCCAGCATGCCGAAATGCTCGTAGGTGAACTCGGTGACCAAGGCATTTTTTCGAGCACGCCTGCGGAGCGTGAAATGCTTGCCCATCTTCTGCTCCGGTGTTCGGAATTGTTTGTCCACGAGGGGTTACAGCGGTTCTACCTGGCGCCGGTGTACGTCCGTCCCAATGATTATCGGATCGGTCATGCGTCGATGAGCAGTGGGTCACGCATCTCTATTGAACAACGGCTCGATCCCCACGCGCACGACAAAGGCGCGGTATTTGCGCACCGGCCCACGGGCCGGCGGCGATAACGCAGCACGCTGTCCACAGCACCAGTCGCAATTGCTGCAGCGGTTCCGCCATGCAGCGCCACGTGCTCGGTGACATTCTGCACAACCAGCTGCGTGCTACGCGCCAAGACCCTTCTGAGGGCGTTCGGCTGCACGGACGTTTTGCTGCACGACGACGATAGGCACCGGGAAATCGACCGGCAAACCGGATAGGACTCTTTGGAGCGCTTGCACGCCGCCGAAAGACGCGGCCATCACAACGATTTCGAAGCGCTTCTCAGGCGCTTCCGCCACGACTTGGTTCACGATGTGGAGATTCGTAAGCCGCGGCAAAGAACGCAATGGGAACGCCTCCGCGAAGCCGGTTCTCGCCCCTTTCCAAGCGCCCTGCCACAATAGCGCGGAGGTGGGAAGCAATGAAGGCGTTTCGCGGTAGATCGGTGTCCCTCTGCACGCGCATTCAACTGCCGATTCAACTCGCTTGGGAAGGTCTGCACCAGTACCTGAAATACTTGGAAGGTCATCCCGGAGAAACGTCACTTCACGTGTCGTTGAGCGGACCGGTAAGAGCGAGGCTGGACGTGCCGATCAAAATAACGACGGCCGATGGAAACAGTCGATCCCGATTTTTTACGGCGTCATCTGGCTGGTGCATTCGCTGGAGACCTCGTGCGACTTGCGCCTCGAGGGAAACTATCGCGCCCCCCTCGGATTTGCCGGCAACGTCATCGATATGACGGCTATGCCAGACGCTGCGGAACACAGCCTGGAGAGATTCCTCGCAGGCTTCGCCGAAAACATCGCTCGTCGTGTGAAGGTCGTTGTTTCATGACGACGTTGCGAGAGATTATTGAAATTCCGCTGCCGGCCAAAGCGGTCGAAGAAAGCCTCCTGCGTTACTTGGAAAGCCGGCGCGGAGCGGATGGAACGATGTCGTTGCCGCTGCGCGTGCCTCTGAGCGATTTCGGCATTCCGTCAGGTTTGGGCGTCGAGCATACTGTGCAGGTTCGCGTGAACCGCAGGCGCGACGAAGACAACCTCAACGATGAGTTCGCGATAGCATGGAAGCCGGAAAAAGACGGCTCGTATCCCGCCTTTAGCGGGCGAATCATCGTTTGGAGCGAGGGCGATCCCGGCGCAGCATACATCGAACTCCGTGGAACCTATGAACCGCCGTTAGGTACGGCCGGATTACTCTTCGACGCCGCCTTAGGTACGGCGATTGCTCGTTCTACGGCACGACGACTGCTAGAGGATTTGCGAGAAGGCGTTTTGACGATGCGACGCGCAAGCGTAGGAAATCAATAGACATGCGCACACCCGAAGATGAACCTTCGCAAAAGGACATCGAGTCATTTCTCACCGACGAAGAGCGCCGCGCGCTCGAGGATCCAACCGTTCCCGAGGATGTGAAGTCGGAGATCGCCGAGCGTCTCGAGCGTTTCCGCGAACAGGAAATAGAACAGATTCAGGCGGAGGACAGCCAAGGCTAGACGCGTGCCAGGAGTTCGTGCACGTCGATGCGATCGAGCAACGCGTGAACGTCTTGAGCACGGCAAAGCTGCGTACCGGAGATCATCGCGGTAGCAGCGCCGGCGGCACTTCCCAGGCGCATGCCGTCGACGAGAGACCCTCCCTCGTCCATGGCAATCGCCAATCCGGCAACCATGGAATCGCCGGAGCCTACCGTGCTGTACGCCACAATTCTCGGCGGAACGGCTTTCCATGCTCCGGCTGCGTTCACACCGACGGCGCCTTGGGCTCCTTGTGAAATGACCACTTGCTCTGCGCCCAGTTCGCGAAGTTCCCGAGCCGCAGCGAGCACGTCTTCGTCGTCGAGCAATGCTCGCTGTAAAAGCGCCGATGCTTCTTCGATATTTGGTTTCACCAGATCCGGATGCGCGGGCAGCACCGCAGCCAGTGCCTCACCCGATGTGTCGACGATGCATTTGACGTGCCCCTCGTTCAGGGCGTGTACCAGGTCGCGATAAACGGTCGGAGCAACGCCGGGCGGGACGCTGCCGCCGAGTACGACGACGCTCTGCTGCGGCACTTCCGATAAACGACTTTCGATTTCGCGCAGCGCTTCCTCGGTTACATGAGGGCCGGGCAAATAGAGACGGCTTCTGCGGCCGCTGCCGCGCTCGTAGATCATGATGTTCACGCGAGTGGATTCGCCGACACGTACGAATGCGTTCGGAACGCCTTCGCTATCGAGATTATTACGGAGCAGCTCGCCTGTGAGACCGCCGGCGAAACCCAATGCCAGCGTCGCGCGCCCTAAGCGGCGGATCACTCGGCTTGCGTTTACACCCTTCCCACCTGGATCGAGCGAGTCCAGCGAGCACCGGTTTTTTCCGCCGAGCGTCAGCGTCTCGAGCGCGACGGCTTCGTCGAGCGCCGGATTGAGCGTGACGGTCGTTATGCACGGCATGCAGCGAGCATCGCACGACAACGGGAAAAGGACGGGAACACTTCGGGTGTTTGCTATCCCGGCGAGTTCTTTCCGCGTTCTTCCTGGGTCGATACGATTCGACGGTAGAGCCCAAATTTTACGGAGGTATACATGCTCGAGAGGAAAGACTGGACGTCCGACTTCAATTCACTGGTCGATCGTGCATTCGCGGATTTCCCCTTCCTGGCAGACTTTCAGTTCCCACGCAACGCGAGCTTCGCCGCGCCTGCGATGGACTGCTATGAAAAGGACGGGAAATACGTGTTGGATCTCGCGGTCCCGGGGTATGAGGCCGCGGATGTAAACGTGGAAGTGAACGGTAGCACCGTCACGATTTCCGGAACCCACAAAGACTCGGAAGAGAAGAAAGCGGCCCGCTACTACCGGCGCGAGCTGCGGACCGGTTCGTTCACGCGGACCGTGACGCTTCCGCAGGATCTCGATCCGGAGGCGGTCGACGCAACCCTCAACAAAGGCGTGCTGACCGTTGAACTCAAGACGGCCAAACCGATCACACCAAAGAAGATCACCGTCAAAGCGTAAGGCCTACGTTCTCTGCTCATCGAGGTGGCGCTGTCGGCGCCACCTCGATTGCGTAGCAAGCGGGTTCTCGGAATTTTCCCGGTTGGTTCTCCCGGTAACAGAACTCTACTTGCTATAGTCTTGAGCACCTTCGGCTTGATTAGCCGGGGCAAGGGCCTCGAAACGGCAATCGACGCAATCTCGCTTCTCGTACGCCGTCATCCGAAGCTTTTGTACGTGATACTCGGAGCAACGCATCCCGTCGTCCGGCAGCACGAAGCCGAGAGTTACCGCACGGAGTTGCAGCAGCGCATCGCCGCTGCCGGCTTGAGCGAGCACGTAATGATGATCGACCGGTATTTGGCGCTGCCGGATCTCCTCGACTATCTCGCCGCGACCGATGTGTACCTGACGCCGTACGTCAATGAAGCGCAGATCGTGAGTGGTACGCTGGCGTATGCCGTGGGCGCAGGGCTTAGGGAGCTGCACCCGTGAACGCGACGGCCGCCACGTTGTGCGCGATCGACGCGTTTTCATCGGCTTCCACGACTTCGATTGCTGCACTCGGATTCAAGAACGCGAGCCGCTCCACGATGCGCGCACGAACGTCGGAATTGTGCGCGCCGATGCCGCCGGTAAAGACCAGCATGTCCACTCCGCCCAGGTCAACGGCTAGAGCCGCCATCGCTTTGGCGGCCGAACGCACGAACATCTCGACGGCAAACGCTGCCTCATCGTCGGTTCGCTCGCACAGGTTGCGCACGTCGCCTTCGCCGCCCGATAGCGCCCGCAGGCCGCTCTTGTTCTCCAAGAGTTCACGCAGTTGCCGCTTGTTCAAATGCGAGCGTTCCAAGAGGTAAAGCAGTGCTCCGGGATCGACGTCGCCGGGACGCGTGGACATGATCATTCCGCTCATGGGACTGAACGCCATCGTCGTTGCAATGGGACGGCCGTTCTCCAGTGCAGCGGCGCTCGCGCCGTTTCCGAGATGCGCAATGATGGTTCGAGGGTGCAACTGCGCCCCGAATACGCGGCAGACGTGCTCGTACGAAAGTCCGTGAAAACCGTAGCGCCGCAAAAGCGGATCGCCTGCGGGAAGCGGCAGCGCGCGCGCAAGCGGGGGCAAATCACGAAAAAACGCGGTGTCGAAACACGCGACCTGGACGACGCTAGGCAATGAAACCGCTGCCTGACGCAACACGGCAAGCGCACCCGGCGCATGTAAAGGATCGAGCGTTTGAAGATCTTCCAGCAGCTCGAGGAGTTCCGGCGTAACCCGTTCGGGCTCATCGTGCTCGCCGCCGAAAACGATGCGATGCCCCACGGCGTCCGGCGCACCGGTCTCTTCCAAAACGTCCGCGATAGCTACGCGCGCGGTCTGAGCTGCGTCATCGGGACGCGACGACGTCGCCAGATTGCGCGCGAGGACGCACTGCAAAACGCCGTCGCCGACCGCGTGAACCGAGTACTTCAAGGACGACGAGCCCAAGTTCAAGCTGAGGACGTTCATTTGCCCGTCCCCGCCCATTGCCAGTCGCGAACGTCGGGCATGTCCTGCCCGTATTTCTCAATGTAGAGCCGATGCTCCACGAGCCGGTCGCGAATCAGCTGCTTGACGTGACCCGCGCGATCCGCCAAACGCGGCACGCGATCGATCGCGTCGCCGGCCAAATGAAAGCGATCCATGTCGTTGCGCACCGTCATGTCGAAGGGCGTCGTCGTCGTGCCTTGTTCCTTGTAACCGCGCACGTGCAAGTTCCCGTGATTCGTCCGTCGATACGTAAGGCGGTGAATAAGCCAAGGATAACCGTGAAACGCGAAGACGATGGGCTTGTCGGTCGTGAAGATCGAGTCGAATTCGCGATCGGAAAGGCCGTGCGGGTGCTCCGTGCTGGGCTGCAACGTCATGAGGTCGACGACGTTGACCACGCGCACGCGCATTTCGGGAAGATTTCTTCGCAGAAAGTCGGCGGCGGCCAGCGTTTCGAGGGTCGGCACGTCGCCGGCGCACCCAAGAACGACGTCGGGCTCGGTTCCGTTATCGCTGCTCGCCCAGGTCCAAATCCCGAGGCCTTCCGAGCAGTGCTTGACCGCTGCATCCATGTCGAGCCACTGCAGCTCGGGCTGCTTGCCCGCAACGATGACGTTGATGTAGTCGACGCTGCGCAAACAGTGATCGAGCACGGAGAGAAGCGTGTTGGCGTCCGGCGGCAGATAGACCCGCACCACGTCCGCGCCTTTGTTCATCGCGACGTCCAAAAAGCCGGGATCTTGATGCGTGAATCCGTTGTGGTCTTGGCGCCACACGTGCGAGCTCAGGAGATAATTGAATGACGCGATGGAACTCCGCCACGGAACGCCTTTGGAAGCCTCGAGCCATTTCGCGTGTTGGTTGAACATCGAATCGACGATATGGACAAACGCTTCGTACGAGGTGAATACGCCGTGACGGCCCGTCAAGAGATAGCCCTCGAGCCATCCTTGACAGCAATGTTCGCTGAGGATTTCCATGACGCGGCCGTCCGGCGAGACGTGGTCGTCCGTAGGAAGAATTGCAGCGGTGGAGCAACGGCTGGTAACTTCGAAGACTGCGTCGAGCCGGTTCGACGTTGTCTCGTCGGGAGCGAAGAGACGAAAACAGTCCGGATTGTCGCGAATGACCTCGCGCAAAAACTCGCCGGCAGCTCGCGTGCTCTCGTGCGTCACCCTGCCCGGCGAGGCGACGTCGACTGCGTAGCCGCGGAATTCGGGAAGGACAAGGCGTCTAAGGACTTCGCCGCCGTTCGCATTTGGATTGGCGCTCATGCGCAACGCGCCGCGGGGTGCGGCGGCAGCGATTGAGTCTCGCAGCTTGCCGGTTTCATCGAACAGCTCGTTGGGACGGTACGACCGCATCCACGCTTCGAGCATTTGCAGATGCTCCGGTTTGCGTTCAAAATCCGCCAGGGGAACCTGATGCGCTCGGAACGTCCCTTCGATTTGCACGCCGTCGACGATTTTCGGACCCGTCCAGCCTTTGGGCGTGCGCAGCACGATCATCGGCCACGCAGCCCGGGCTGAACGCGCCGACGACCGTGCTGCGGCCTGAATGTCCCAGATGCGCGCGAGCACGTCGTCGAGCGCTTTGGCAAACGCGCCATGCACGTGTTCCGGCTCGTCACCGGCGACGATTACCGGGTCGTAACCATACCCTTGCAACAGCGCGATCAGCTCGGACTCCGGTATTCGCGCAAGCACGGTGGGGCCTGCGATCTTGTAGCCGTTGAGGTGTAAAATCGGCAGCACCGCGCCGTCGCGCGCCGGATTCAGAAATTTGTTGCCGTGCCAGCTCGTCGCGAGAGCGCCGGTCTCGGCTTCGCCGTCGCCAATCACGCAGCACGCGATGAGATTGGGATTGTCGAACACGGCGCCGTACGCATGCAGCAAGCTGTAACCCAGCTCGCCGCCCTCGTGAATCGATCCCGGCGCGTCCGGCGAGGCGTGGCTCGGAATGCCGCCCGGAAACGAAAACTGCCGGAACAGCGCGCGCAAACCTTCTTCGGCCTGCGTGATGCGCGGATATTTTTCGGTGTACGTGCCCTCCAAGTACGCATTGGCAACGACGGCCGGGCCGCCATGACCCGGTCCCGCAATGAAAATCGCGTTCAAACCGTCGCGTTTGATGACGCGATTCATATGCGCGTACACGAGATTGAGGCCGGGCGAGGTGCCCCAATGGCCGAGAAGACGCGGTTTTACGTGCTCGATGCGCAGCGGCTCGCGCAGTAAAGGGTTGTCCAGCAAATAAATCTGTCCGACGCTCAGATAGTTGGCAGCGCGCCAGTAAGCATCGACGAGTTCGAGTTCGGCAACCGGCGCTTCGATGGTCACGCCACGAGACATCGCCGTATCTCCTTCACTTCACGCATGAATGCGATATCATCCTCATTCCTCGGTCGAGGCAGAGACACGGGAAGAACGCGCTCCAAACTACCGTCGCGCATGATGCCGATCCGGTCCGCAAGCGTGACGGCTTCTTCGAAGCGATGCGACACCATGACGATCGTCTTCTTCGTTGCTTGCCAAATGTCGAGCACGTCCTCGTGCAGCTCGTCGGTAATCACGGGATCGAGCGCGGAAAACGGTTCGTCCATCAGCAGGACGCTCGACTCGACGGCAAGCGCTCTGGCAATGCCCACGCGCTGACGCTGGCCCCCGGACAGCTCTCTGGGATATTTTTTCGCGAAGGCTTCGAGGTGCACCATCACCAGATATCGCGATGTCTTTTCCTTCACGTCACGTTCGGGCAGATTCTGCATTTGCGGTGCAAACGCGACGTTCTCTTCAACGGTGAGCCACGGGAGCAACGCATAAGACTGGAATACCATGCCGACGCTCTTGGGCCTGAGTAGCGTGCCGCTCGAGGGTTTTTCTATGCCCGCAATCATCTTCAGGACGGTAGACTTTCCGCATCCCGACGGACCTGCCAAGCAGAAGAACTCGCCAGGATGTACCGACAGCGAAAAATCGTGCACGACGTTCACCGCCGGCTTTTCATACGATTTGTTCACGCGTTCGAAAACGATGGGATCGCTCACTAGTCGAACCGGTACCTTTGCGACAACCGCAGCAGCGGCTGCCACACGAGAAAATTGATCAGCGTGACGAGCAAAATCATTGCAGTCAGCGCCGCCGCGAAGACGGAACCCTGACCTTGGGCATTCGAGTCGACGAGCAGGCTCCCTAAACCCAGCAGATCTTGCGACATGCGGCCGCCGGGAATGTACGTGTGCAAAACCTCCGCTACGATGACGACCGTCCATCCTTGGGCCCAAGCCATGAGGGAGCCGACGACGATGAACGGCACGACGGCCGGGAGCGTTATGAAACGCAGTTTTCTCAATCCGTGAACGTTGAAGACGATCGATGCGGATTTTATGTCGTCGGGAATGGTGTGCAAGCCTTGAACGATCGGAAACACGATGTTCCAGACCATGGTGATGAAAATGACGAATATCGCCGCCGCCTCGAATGCGCGATACGTCGTAAAGAACACGACGACGACCGGAAAGAATGCGAGCACCGGAACCGATTGCAGAATGTCGGCTATCGGCAGCAGTACGCGTTGGACTTGCGGCGTGCTCGCGATGAGCAGGCCGAGCGGCACCGCAATCGCGAGCGAACCGATGTAAGCGACGAGCATACGGAAGAACGTGTTCGCCGTAGCCGCAACGATATCGCTGATCGAGATGCGGTTGATGTCGAATGCATTCCTCGGATTCGCAAAGTGCAAAAGGAGAACCGTCAGAACGACGGCCACCGTCACTGCAGCCGCAAGTGAAACCATGTGGTGGGCAAGCGTCGTCTCGTACAGGACGCGTGGACGATACGGCAATCGTCGGATTCTCACGGACCACAGTATGCCTCTCGGGGCGGAACACCTTGAGAACGTGCGGGGAACCATGGCCGGTGGTGATTCCTTTGCGATTCCCCCGCAGTTGGTAGCCTCGTGGAAACGGAGGAACTCACGTGTTCAAACACATTCTTTGCCCTATCGACGGCTCGCTGGGCTCGCTGGAGGCGCTCGACGTAGCCGCCAAACTTGCCGCTGAGCAGCACGCCGCACTGACTATCTGCATGGTCGTCGACCCCAGCCAAGCCGCCGCCATGGCATTCGGCGATCCGGGAATGAGCGGCGCTTGCTTGGATGCGCTCGACGAGGAAGCTGCTCAAGTCGTTCACGACGCCGCACTCCGCGTCGCGGCGACGAGCAGCGCATCAACCGCAACCGTGACAGGTCAACCCGTGACGTCGATTGTCGACTACGCCAATTCGAACGCATGCGATCTGATCGTCATGGGCAGCCATGGACGCGGCGGCATTCAGCGCGCGTTGATTGGAAGCATCGCCGAAGGCGTACTGCGCCATGCGAGCATCCCCGTGATGGTGATTCGCTGGTCCGAGCGCCACGAAAAAGCGCGTCCCGAAAAGGAAGCTGCGGCAGCACCGTAGTTCGAACGCCGGCTATGATTGTTGCGCGCACGACGCCTTCGCCTCTCGACGACATTCTGCAGCGCGCCAAGGCGCTGCCGCCCGTCGACGCCGCCGTCGTCAATCCGTACGACGACCTTGCCCTTGGGGGCGCGCTGACTGCAGCGAAGGAAGGTTTGATTCGCCCGCTGTTCGTCGGCGACGAGGACTCGATTCGCGCCGTCGCACGGCGATCGCAACGCTTTCCGCCGGACATGCGCATCGCAAACGCGAGCCCCGGCGCGGAAGCAGCGGCCGCGGTTCAGCTGGCCGCCGACGGAACCGTAGCCATGCTGATCAAAGGCAACGTTCACAGCGACGTTTTGCTGCGCGAAGTTCTCGATCAGTCTTCACCGCATTCGCAGGCGCGCCTGAGTCACGTCGTCGTCACCGAGTTGCCCGGGCGCTCGACGCCCCTGTTTCTGAGCGACGGCGCAGTTGCGATCGCGCCGACGCTGGACGAAAAAGCACAAATCGTCCAGAATGCGGTCGATCTCGCTCGCCGCCTGGGCATCGACATTCCTCGCGTCGCGCTTCTGGCTGCCGTTGAAACCGTCGTATCGACGATGCGCGCCACGCTCGACGCCGCGGCGCTTACGGAGATGGCCAAGCGCGGACAGATTTGCGGCGGTATCGTCGACGGGCCGCTCGCCCTCGACGACGCGATCAGCGTACGCGCGGCGCGTGCCAAAGAGCTTCAGTCGCCCGTCGCAGGCTGCGCCGACATTCTGATTTCGCCGGATTTGGAAGCCGGCAACATCTTATACAAAGCATTCGACGTTCTTCTCGGAGCGCGCTTCGGCGCCGTCGTCACCGGCGCTTTGGTGCCGATGGTTTTCACGAGCCGCGGCGATTCGGTCGAATCGCGGGTTCTTTCGACCGCGCTCGCGCGGCTGCTGGTTGAGGAAATCCCATGCCCGTCCAAACAGAAGTCAAAAGCAACGGCGTAACGTCCGTCCCGGCCGCACCGCCGAAACGGAAACAATCGCGCCGCTGGATGCTCGTCGCGCTGCTCGTCCTGGTTCTGCTTGCGGCGGCGATCGCCGTGCTGCTCGCCTCCCGCGCTCGCAGCGCGCCGTCGTATGAAACTACGGCGGTCGTTCGCGGACGACTCACGCAAAGCGTTACGGCGTCCGGCACGATCAACCCTGAAGATACGATCTCCGTCGGAACCCAAGTTTCCGGCACCATCGAAACGCTCTACGTCGATTACAACAGTCCGGTTCACCAAGGGCAAGTACTCGCGCAAATAGAGCCGAGCCAGTTCGTCGCGCAACTGTCGCAAGCGCGCGCTGCGTTCGCGCAGGCTCAGGCTCAAGCGGTCTCGGGCACGCAGACCGCAAGCGGCGCAGCCTATGGTGCGCAAGCTTCAAACCAAGCCGCCGTCTCGGCACGCGCGGATCTCGTTCGCGCGCAAGCAGCCGCAGATCTCGCTCGCGTTACGCTCGCCCGCGATCGCGCATTGCTGCGCAACGGCTATATCGCGCGAAGCCAATACGATAGTGATTATTCAGCCGACGTTGCTGCCGCGGCGGCGCTTCGTTCCGCGCGCTCGAGCATCGAGCAAACCGCGGCGCAGGCACAGCAAGCTTCCGCCGGCGCAGGCGGCAGCCGGAGCAGCGCCGTAGCCGCCGCTGCCGCGGCGGACGCCGCTCGAGCCATCGTGCAGCAGGACGCGCTCAATCTGCAGCACACGACGATCGTTTCGCCCGTCGACGGAACGGTTGTCGCGCGAAACGTCTCGGTCGGACAGACGGTAGCCGCAAGTTTTCAAACACCGACGCTCTTCACCATCGCTCGCGATTTGCGCAAGATGGAAGCGGACATCGCGGTCGGCGAGCCGGACATCGGGAATGTGCGCCCCGGACAAGCTGCCGATTTCACCGTGCTCGCCTATCCGAACCGTACGTTTCACGGGACCGTCTCGCAGGTTCGTGAGAATCCGACCACAATCGCGAATGTCGTTACGTACACCGTCGTGATTCTGGTCGGGAACAAGGACAACGCGTTGCTGCCGGGCATGACGGCCAACGCCGCCATCTCGGTCGCGAGCATATCGAACGCCCTGCTCGTACCGATTCAAGCGCTGCAATATCGTCCTGCATCCGCACCGCGCAGCACCTCGCGGCCGGCCGGCGCGGCTTCGCCATGGGGACAAACCGGCGCCGACGTGTCGGGGGCCGTCGTCGCCGGCTCGCATCGTAGACTCTTCGTGCTTCGCGACGGCAAGGCGGCCCCAGTCCGCGTCATCGTGCAGCTCGTGAACGGTACAACTGCGGCGGTGACACCGCTAGGGGCGCTCAAAGCCGGCGAACCGGTGATCGTAGGCGATGCGAACACCGCCTCCCGAGCGCAAAACGCATCGAATCCGGCGTTCGGCGTGGGCAGAGTGGTCCGCTGATGGCCGCAATCGTCGACGTGCGCGACTTGCGCAAATACTACGGCAGCGGCAGCGCGCATACGCTCGCGCTCGACGGCGTCACGCTGCGCATCGAGCGCGGCGAGTTCGTCGCCGTCACCGGGCCTTCCGGATCGGGCAAGTCGACCTTCATGCACATCGTGGGCTTGTTGGACGAGCCGAGTTCGGGAACGTATGTCTTTGACGGGCAGGACGTCTCGACGCTGACCGATGACGAACGCGCGGACATCCGCAGCCGCCGGCTCGGATTCGTCTTTCAAAGTTACAACCTCTTGCCGCGGACGAGCGCGCTCGACAACGTCGAGCTGCCGATGCTTTACGCCGGCGTCAAGCAAGGTGAGCG
>Ga0070735_10003716_pt1 | contig 13247 bp, 13 predicted proteins | sample Coa_R1_FD_66443 | JGI IMG/M metagenome (GOLD analysis project Ga0070735, IMG submission 66443) | Surface soil microbial communities from Centralia Pennsylvania, which are recovering from an underground coalmine fire - Coalmine... | ecosystem: Environmental > Terrestrial > Soil > Unclassified ...
GTTCAACCCAGATTAATCCCGGTTGCGAAACCTGCGCCGCCGCTGGCGCCATTGGGACGCCGCGAGCGGTTGCAATTGTCGCGCGGGCGCAAGGAGATCGAAGCGCGTATCGATCTTCACGGTATGACCCAGACGCGGGCGCACCGCGCGCTGTCGGACTTTCTGTACCGGGCGCATGGGGAGGGCCTGACCTTCGTGCTTGTCATTACCGGCAAGGGCAAGATCGGCGCCGAATCCGAGCGCGGGGTGCTTCGCCGCCAAGTGCCGCAATGGCTGAGCCAAGCGGAATTTCGCAGCTTAGTGATCGGATTCGAGGAAGCCCATATCGGCCATGGCGGCGCCGGCGCGCTTTATGTGCGCATCAGGCGATCGAGACTCAAAACGGCCGAATGATCCCGACCCGCGGGATCAGCGTCACACACCAGCCGAAAATGGATGTTTTTCGATCATCGCTTGAGATCGGCGGCACGGCCTGCGTGGCCGGCAACTGCTTGACCGCGTGCAGAATCAGAAACAGGCACACCATCCAGTTCGAAACCCAGCGCGAATAATCGAACACGATCGCAAACATGATCAGGTAGGCCGCGCTCACGCCAATAAGGCCAGCGATGACGATCCGACGATGAGTGACATTCGCGAGTGCTTCGATCAGAGCGGCGAAATACCGCCAAAGCGGAGAATGCAGCCAGATCAGAGCTGCAAAAACCGGCACGCCAAGAATATTGGATGGCAGGCGCGTCCAGGTATCGGCGATTTCCTTAAGTAAGGGCTGATACCAGATGTAGGAAAAACTCAGGAGATCGAGGCGACTTGGATCAACCATGCGAGTCTTGAGATAATCTACAAACTCGGCTTCCGGAATTGGCATCGTGCCCCAAAACTGCAAGGCAATGAAAAGGACACTGAGCGTGAGCAGGGAGGCCAAGCCCGCCGCAAGATTCATCCGATGAATTCCGGTGGCCAGATAATGCCGGAGCACCACGATCACGAGGATGGTCGGCACATACATCAGCAAATGAATATGATGGATCAGGATCAAAACGATCGATAACAGCACGGCCAGCAGCAAAAAACCGATCGATTGCGCCGGCAGAAGCAAAAGCACGATCGCAAACAGGCAGCCATAGATGTCGAAATGCCCGAGCGTGTGCATGAAATTCTTCAGAAAGAATGGCGACCCCGCCATGAATACGAACAGGGGTGTATGATCTTTATTGAGGCCGAAGGTTCGCCGAAACAGTTTGACGAACAGCAATGCGGTGATGAGCCAAATCGCGCCGCCAAGCGCAAACACCAGCCATACCGGCACCTCCAGGCTGAACAGCGAGACCGCCGCGCCAATGAGCGCACGTTTGACAAAACCAAAATGATAATCGACCAGCAGGTGGATGTAGGGGACGTAAGGCGGCAGCGTCATTTTGTGGGCGAAAACCCCGACCAAGACCGCGAAATTGATCGCGATCATCAGCCGCCAGGGGTTTTGCCACGCATGTTGGTATTGCGCCAAAGCGGGTGCCGTCCACATATGGGTCCCCGCCTTCGCGGAGACAACGACCCTAATATACGGTTACAAAATGAACCGGCTCAAATCGGTGTTTTTGGCGAGATCACCGACATGTTTTTGAACATATTCGGCATCGATCCGTACCGTCTCGCCGTGACGGTCGGGCGCGGCAAAGGAAATCTCGTCCAGCACGCGCTCCATGACGGTTTGCAGGCGCCGAGCGCCGATATTTTCCACCGTTGAATTGACGGCCACCGCGATGTCGGCGAGCGCATCGATCGCGCTATCGGTGATTTCGAGCGTGACGCCTTCGGTCCGGATCAAGGCCACATATTGTTTGATCAGCGAAGCCTCCGGCTCGGTCAGGATGCGACGCATGTCGTCGCGTGTGAGCGCATCGAGCTCGACGCGAATCGGCAAGCGCCCTTGCAATTCCGGCAACAGGTCCGATGGTTTGGCGATATGAAACGCCCCGGAGGCGATGAACAGGATATGGTCGGTTTTGACCGCGCCATGCTTGGTCGAAACCGTCGTGCCCTCGATCAACGGCAACAAATCGCGTTGGACGCCTTCGCGCGAGACATCGCCGCCCACGCGGCCATCGCGCACGCAAATCTTGTCGATCTCATCGAGGAAGACGATGCCGTTGTTTTCCACCGCGGCGATTGCTTCCTGCACCAGTTGGTCATTGTCCAGAAGCTTGTCGGACTCCTCATTGACAAGAACCTCATGGGAGCTTTCGACCGTCAGACGGCGTGTCTTGGTGCGGCCGCCGAGCTTGCCGAAAATATCGCCGATCGAAATCGCGCCCATCTGCGCGCCCGGCATTCCCGGAATTTCGAACATCGGCAGTCCCCCTGAGGATTGCGTCTCGATCTCGATGTCCTTGTCGTTGAGTTCGCCGGCCCGCAGTTTTTTGCGAAACGAATCCCGTGTCGCGGCACTTGAATTGGCGCCGACCAGCGCGTCGAGCACGCGCTCTTCGGCGGCGAGTTGCGCGCGGGCTTGCACGTCCTTGCGCTTGCGTTCGCGGATTTGCGCGATCGCGACTTCGACGAGGTCGCGGACGATCTGTTCAACGTCGCGGCCGACGTAACCGACCTCGGTGAATTTCGTGGCTTCGACCTTGATAAAAGGAGCGCCCGCAAGTTTCGCCAGCCGCCGCGCGATTTCCGTTTTGCCCACGCCTGTCGGCCCGATCATGAGAATGTTCTTGGGCAGCACTTCCTCGCGCAGACCGTCGGTGAGTTGTTGGCGACGCCAACGGTTGCGCAACGCGATGGAAACCGCGCGTTTGGCGTCGGCCTGGCCAATGATAAAACGGTCGAGTTCGGAGACGATTTCGCGGGGGGAAAAGTCGGTCATCGTTTCTAGCTAGGTCCAAATTGACGCAAGAACAAGCGGCGTCGTGACTCTTGATTCGTCCATTGACGTTGGCCGATCCAACGTCTGGTGGCGGTCAATGCATTTTCTCAACCCGCTTGCAGTGTCTCGATGGTGACGTTGCGGTTGGTGTAGACGCAAATATCGGCCGCAATATCCAGTGAGCGCCGCACGATGGTTTCGGCATCCTTGTCGGTCTCGATGAGCGCGCGCGCCGCGGCGAGTGCATAATTTCCCCCGGAGCCGATCGCCATCACGCCGGCTTCCGGCTCCAGAACGTCGCCGGTGCCGGTCAGAACCAGGGACACATCCTTGTCGGCGACAATCATCATGGCTTCGAGCCGCCTCAAATAGCGATCGGTGCGCCAGTCCTTGGCGAGTTCAACAGCGGCGCGGGTCAATTGTCCGGGATATTGTTCGAGTTTGCTTTCCAGCCGCTCAAACAGCGTAAAAGCATCGGCGGTCGCCCCCGCAAAGCCACCGATCACGTCGCCCTTGCCGAGCTTACGGACTTTTTTGGCGTTGGATTTGATCACGGTCTGTCCGATCGAGACCTGACCGTCGCCGCCGATCACCACCTTGCCGCCCTTGCGGACCGTCAAAATGGTGGTGCCGTGCCAAACCGGCGTTTGTTGGGCTGAAGAATGCATGCAATCCCTCTTAAACTCCCGCCAGATTTAGGGGCGCGCCCGCGCGGTTACAACATGCGGCCTTTAAGGATGTCAGCGGCGGTCGGCGGAAAGGGGCGGATTCGGTCACCATAGGCGGAAAGTTAGGCCGTTAAAACCGGTCCCCACAGTAGCGAAGCTTGGGGCGGCCTGTTAAAAGAACCGCGTTTTCGGCCAAGGGGTTGGCCTTTTAGGAAGTATTTTCATGCGCAGTGCCACCATCAAGCGCAAGACCAAGGAAACCGACATCGAGGTGACGGTTAATCTCGATGGCACAGGCGTCTCCAATGTCGCGACCGGAATCGGCTTTTTCGACCATATGCTCGACCTCCTGGCGCGCCATTCCCGGATCGATATTGCCGTGAAAGCCGTTGGCGATCTTCACATCGACCACCATCACACGACCGAAGATGTCGGCATTGCGCTGGGGCAGGCGGTAAAGCAGGCGTTGGGGACCATGGCCGGCATCACCCGCTATGCCAGCGTTCACATGCCGATGGACGAGACCTTGTCGCGGGTTGTGATCGATATTTCCGGCCGGCCGGTGCTGGTTTTCAAGGTCGAGTTTCCGCGCGACAAGGTCGGTCAATTCGACACCGAATTGGTGCGTGAGTGGTTCAACGCTTTCGCGATCAATGCCGGCGTGACTTTGCATGTCGAAACCTTATATGGCGAGAACAGCCACCATATCGCCGAATCCTGTTTCAAGGGTTTGGCGAGAGCGCTGCGGAGCGCGGTCGCGATCGATCCGCGCGCCGTGGGTGAGGTGCCCTCCACCAAGGGTCAACTCGGCGGCTGATCGTTTGCCTCACGCCGACGAGTGACGAATTTCGGAAGGGCAGCAAATGCCGGTCTATACAGTTCATGCCCCCGTGACCAGCAACCTGGATTTTCGCGCGACCGATCGCTTTACGTTTATTCGCGACGGCTTTCATTTCTGGGCCGCCGTTTTCGGTGTGTTGTGGCTGGCTTGGCATCGTCTCTGGTTGGCGGCGATCGGCTGGATCGCATTGTTGGCGGGGATCACCCTTGTGATGGTCAAGCTTGGCGTGAACCAAATGGCTGTGCTTCTTGCGGTCAAAGGGCTGGTCGCCTTGCTGTTGGGATTTGAGGCGGCAAGCTTCAAGCGCTGGAGCTTGTCGCGGCGCAAATGGCGGCAGCTCGACATTGTCGTCGCCGACGATGAGGAAGCGGCCGAACGCCGCTTTTTCGATCGCTGGAGCGCCAAACAACGCGAGGGGAACGACCAGCCGGCCGTCGATCGCGGCGAACCCCCGCCGACGCGGGATGTTCCGGGCCAAGGTTTTTCGCGGCCGCCGGCATCGCCGCGGGACGAGATCATCGGGCTATTTCCCGAGCCGGGAGCCCCGCGTTGAGCGTCGCGATCATCGATTACGGTTCCGGCAATTTGCATTCCGCCGCCAAGGCCTTCGAACGGGCCAGCCGGGGCCTGGATGTGCCGGAAAAAATAATGGTGACGCGCGATCCCGATACGGTCTTTCGCGCCGACCGCATCGTGTTGCCCGGTGTTGGGGCGTTCGCCGATTGCCGCGCCGGCCTCGCCGCGCTGGACGGCATGATCGAGGCGCTGACGGAAGCCGTGCGGCATAAGGCGCGGCCGTTCTTCGGCATTTGCGTCGGCATGCAATTGATGGCGACGCGCGGCAAGGAGCACGTCACGACCGATGGCTTCAACTGGATCGCCGGCGATGTCGAAAAAATTGCGCCGCGCGACGAGGCTTTGAAAATCCCACATATGGGATGGAACACGCTCGACCTGGTCCGGGAACATGCGGTGATCGAGCGTTTGCCGCTCGGCCCCAAAGGCCGTCATGCTTATTTCGTTCATTCCTATCATCTCAACGCCGTCCATGAAGTGGATGTGCTGGCGCGCGCCGATTATGGCGGACCCATCACGGCGATCGTCGGCCGGGACACCGCCATCGGCACGCAATTCCATCCGGAAAAGAGCCAGCGCTTTGGGCTCGCCCTCATCTCGAATTTCTTGAAGTGGAAACCGTGATTCTCTTTCCCGCCATCGACCTCAAGAATGGGCAATGCGTGCGCCTCGAACAGGGCGACATGGCGCGCGCCACCGTGTTCAATCTCGATCCGGCCGCCCAAGCGATGAGCTTTGCCGCGCAGGGGTTCGAATATCTGCATGTGGTCGATCTGGACGGCGCCTTTGCCGGAAAACCGGTGAACGCGCGCGCCGTGGAAGCGATGCTCGCCAAGATCGCCATGCCGGTACAGCTCGGCGGCGGCATCCGCGATCTGAAGACGGTCGAAGCCTGGCTTGCCAAGGGTGTGAGGCGGGTGATTATCGGTACGGCCGCCGTGCGCGATCCGGAGTTTGTCAAAAGCGCCGCCAGGAAATTTCCCGGCCGGGTGGCCGTCGGTCTCGATGCGCGCGACGGCAAGGTCGCGGTCGAAGGTTGGGCCGAAACATCGGAAGTGACCGCGCTTGAGATCGCGCGGCGATTCGAAGATGCCGGCGTCGCCGCGATCATCTTTACTGACATCGCGCGCGACGGCTTGTTGAAGGGCCTCAATCTCGAAGCCACGATCGCGCTGGCGGATCGCATCGCTATTCCCGTCATCGCCTCGGGGGGGCTTGCGTCCATCGAAGACGTCAAGGCGTTGCTCGCGCCGCGAGCCGGAAAGCTTGCCGGCGCGATTGCCGGGCGCGCGCTTTATGATGGACGTCTTGATCCCGTCGCCGCGCTGACACTGATTCGAGCCGCCGTGCGATGATCTCGCGCATGATATGCAAGTAGAAAACAGCCGGAAGCCGTCATGTTCAAGGTTCGTGTGATTCCCTGTCTCGACGTCAAAGACGGACGCGTGGTGAAGGGCGTCAATTTCGTCGATTTGCGCGACGCGGGCGATCCCGTGGAGGCGGCCATTGCCTATGACGCGGCGGGCGCCGACGAGCTTTGCTTTCTCGACATCACCGCCACCCATGAAAATCGCGGCATCATGTTGGACGTGGTGCGGCGGACCGCGGAAGCCTGTTTCATGCCGCTCACGGTCGGCGGCGGCGTGCGCACGGTCGAGGACATCAAAACGCTGTTGCGCGCCGGCGCCGATAAGGTCTCGATCAATTCGGCCGCGGTCAGCCGCCGCGAATTTGTGAAAGAGGCGGCCGAGAAATTCGGCGATCAATGTATCGTGGTCGCGATCGACGCCAAGCGGGTGAAACGCGCGGGCGGATCGGAGCGCTGGGAGATTTTCACCCATGGTGGCCGCAATTCCACCGGGATCGACGCCATCGAATATGCGAGCGAAGTGGTGTCGCTCGGGGCCGGCGAAATCCTTTTGACCTCGATGGACCGGGACGGCACGCGGCAGGGTTTTGACCTGCCGCTCACCCGTGCCATTGCCGACAGCGTCGCCGTTCCGGTGATTGCCTCCGGCGGGGTCGGCAATCTCGATCATTTGGTGGCGGGCATCCGCGAGGGACACGCGACCGCCGTTCTGGCCGCCTCCATCTTTCATTTCGGCGAATTTACCATACGCGAGGCCAAGGAGCACATGATCCGCTCAGGCTTGCCGATGCGGCTCGATCCCTAACGACTCGTTGGGACATAAGTGCTACATTTAAAGGCGTCATTGGCGCTCCTTGTCGGGCGCATGAAAGTTTGAAGTTGAGTTTGCCGTGATGTCGTGTTTTTCGCTTTCCGATCTCGTCAAGATCATCGATGCCCGCGCGGCCTCGGGCGGAGAGGCCTCCTATACAAATAAGCTCCTGGACAAAGGCACGGAACATTGCGCCAAGAAGTTCGGCGAGGAAGCGGTGGAGACCGTCATCGCCGCCATCGGCAATAATCGCGAGCATCTGATCGCGGAAAGTGCGGACGTGCTGTTTCATCTGTTGGTGCTGTTGAAGTCGCGCGGCGTGAGGCTTGAGGAAGTCGAAGCGGCCTTGGGGCAACGAACGGGCATGTCCGGGCTTGAGGAGAAAGCCGCGCGCAAGCGGGATTAAAGAGGCGGCGTGATGGATATCAGGGCCCCGGACCAGCAATATAATCCTTACCGGATATTCTCCCGGGAGCAGTGGGCGCGCCTGCGCGAAGACGCGCCGATGACGCTCGAAGCCGGCGAAATCACCCGCCTGCGCTCGATGCATGACCGGCTCGATCTTAGGGAGGTCGAGGAAATCTATCTGCCGCTGTCGCGGCTGTTGTCGATCTATGTCGATGCCATGCAGCGGCTCTATGTGGCGCAGCGGCGTTTCCTCGGCATTCAAGATCGCAAGATGCCCTACATCATCGGCGTGGCCGGTTCCGTCGCGGTGGGTAAATCGACCACCGCGCGCGTGTTGCAGGCGCTGTTGGCGCGATGGTCGCCGCGACCGAAGGTCGATCTGGTGACGACCGACGGATTTTTGTTTCCGAACGCGGTGCTGGAGCGGCAAGGCTTGATGCAGAAGAAGGGCTTCCCGGAAAGCTACGACCTGCCGACCTTGTTGTCGTTCCTCAGCGACATCAAGGCTGGACGGGAGCGGGTGCGCGCGCCGGTCTATTCGCATTTGACCTATGACGTCATTCCCAATGAATGGATCGAAATCGACCGGCCGGACATCCTGATCGTCGAAGGCGTCAACGTGCTCCAAACCGGCCGGCTGCCGCGCGACGGCAAGGCGGTGCCGGTGGTCTCCGACTTCTTTGACTTCTCGGTCTATATCGATGCCGAGGAGCCGGTGTTGCGCGACTGGTATGTTCAGCGGTTTCTCACCCTTCGCGACACCGCCTTCCACGATCCGCGATCTTATTTCCACCGTTATGCGCTGCTTTCCGACGATGAAGCCACCGCGACCGCGATCGCGATCTGGGAACGCACCAACCGCGCCAATCTCGAAGACAATATCCTGCCGACGCGGCCGCGCGCGACTCTCATCCTCAAAAAAGGCGCCGACCATGTGGTGGAGACGGTCGCGCTGCGGCGGCTGTAATCGCCCGACCCTTTATTTCAAGACCAAGGGTTTTATTTCAAGGCCAACGGTTTTTCCTCGTCGAGGAATCCCATCAGCTCATGGAAGAACTGCATGCGGTTTTTTTCCAGCATCACCGTGTGCGTGCCTTCCGAAAGTTCGATCAGCCGTTTGTAAGGCGTATTCTTCAATTGCGCGAAATAAGCTTGCGCCTGATAACTCGGGAGATCGGCGTCCCATTCGGCGTGCAACAAAAGTGTCGGCACCGTGATCTTGCCGGGGTCGTACTGCGCCTTGCCGGCGCTCCAATAATTTCGCGAATCTTCGATCACGCCATTGGGCGCGCGCAGCATCGGTGGATTCTGTTTCGAGGATTCGGGATCGGTCGCCCAGGTCGCGGCCGCCCAGGCCTCAAAGACGCCGGGCGGGATCAGATCGGCCTGCTTATTTTCCGGCACATCTTTCAGCCAACGCGCCTTCGCCGCATCCTTGGACACCAGCCGGTAGGCACCAAGCGTCTGCGTGGCCGTCAGCGCGGGCGCGGATTCGTTGCGAATCCATTGCGGCGCGTAAAGCACGAGCTTGCTTAGCTTGTCGTTATGGCCGCTGGCATAGGAGCCGGCGATTGAAGTGCCCCACGACCAGCCCATCAGGTTGATTTTGGCCACCTTGCGCTTGTGCAGGATGTAATCGACGGCGGCGCCGAGATCATGCGCGGCGACCTCGGTGGAGACGATCGGTTTGTTGGCTTCCGGCGGCTGGCTCATTTCGGCCGGCCGGGTCGAACGTCCATAACCCCTGACATCGACGAGATAGACGTCGTAACCGCGCGCGGCGATCAAATCCATCATCGACACGCCTTGGATCGGTAGATCGAAGGCGGTCTCCGCCGGATAAGTCGCCCCATGAACAAACAGCAGAATCTTGTCGGATGAGGTTTCGCGTCCCGCGATATGCTTGTTGCGCACGAATAATTGTATGCCGGAATCCCCCGACGGGATCATGGTGTCGGTGGTTTCGAGCTTCATCTCACGCGCTTGCGCACCGGCCAAAGGGCTTGCCGCAAGACAAATGAGCGAAAGCAAAAAAGAAAACCGCGAAAACCCGTGGCGCATCGCATTCCTCCCGAGACGTTCTTGATTGCGTCCATGCTCGGCGGAATCAGTTATGGCTGTCAAGACGCGCGGAAGATGGGCTGGTCCGCAGCGTTAAGCGGCGAGATGCGAGGCAACCAGACCGGCCAGTGTGGCGGTTCAAAAGTCCGCATCATTGATGCCGCGCGTTCGTTATACGGACTTTTGAACCAAAGCCACACTAAAGCGCGATGAGATTTGGTTGAATCGTCATCGCGCTTTAATTCTTTGATTGCGCATGATCTTTTCGGAAAACCGCTTCACACTTTTCCGGATCATGCTCTAGTACCGCCGATCTGAAGTCCCTGCACCGCGGGCGGCGAATTCGCTCAGGGACTTCAGATCGATAAAGCGGTACTAGAATCAATAGGTTTGCTAGTGTCCTGTCGATTCCGAAGTTCGTAAAAGTGGGGCCGAGCAATCATACGAACTTCGGAATCGGGACACTAGCGCTTCCATCAGTTTTTCACGATCGAGCGGCTTGACCAGAAAGCCGTCCATCCCCGCGGCAAAACAGGCATAACGGTCCTCGACCAGCGTATTCGCCGTCAAGGCGAGGATCGGGGTTCGGCGGCTGGACTGCGCGGCTTCATGCGTGCGAATGCGTTTGGTGGTTTCGATGCCGTCAAGTTCCGGCATTTGGATGTCCATCAGCACCAGATCGTAGGGCGTGCCGGCGGATGTCGCCGCAAGCCATGATTCCAAGGCTTCCTCGCCATTGGTGGTGAGGACGGCCTGATGGCCGAGCCGGGTCAGGAGCGAACGCATCAACAAAGCATTGATCTCATTGTCCTCCGCGACCAGCACCGAAAGGCCGCGGGGCATTTCGCCGGCGCCATCGGCCGTGGCGACCCGCTCGATCGTGTCTTCGGCCGCAAGATGGGGGGCCGCGATTTCCGGCGCGCTGGTCAGGCGGGCGGCGAGCGAAGCCGCGCGCAACGGCTTGACCAGATATCCGGTGAGCGCGGCGGAAGCCGGCGATGCCTGCCAATCATGCCGGCTGGCCGGCGTCAGCAGGACGATCCGTTGCGCGGCAAAGGGCCGGGCGATTTCCGCCAGGGCTTTGAGCTGTTGTCCGCCGAGGCCATGGTCGAGCAGAACCGCATGCCAATCGCGTTCCGGCAACAGCGCGCGCGCGGTCTCGACGTCGGAAACGACGCAGATCTGGCTGCCCCAGCGCTCCAATTGCTTTGCGATCAAGGAGGCCTCGATGCTTTGCGGCGCCACCAGCATGATTGAGCGGCCGCCGAGATCGGGAGCGGTAAAGGGTGGCGCGGTGTCCTGGCTCGGCGTCAGGGGAAGACTGACTTCGAAGGTGGAACCCTCGCCCAATTTACTTTGAAGCGCGATGCGGCCGCCCATCCGCTTGACGATGCGTTCGGAAATGCTCAGGCCCAATCCCGTGCCGCCATAGCTTCGGGCAACCCGCTCGTCGGCCTGTTCGAATTCGCGGAAAATGCGCTGTTGAGCTTCCGGCGCGATGCCGATGCCGGTGTCGCGCACGCGAAAGCAGATCTCGTTCGGCCAGATGCCGGGTTCGACAATCAGCGCCACCCCGCCGGTCGTGGTGAATTTGATCGCGTTGCCGGCAAGATTGAGCAATACCTGCCGCAGCCGCGCGGCATCGCCAATCACCCGCGCCGGCAGGCGGTCGTCGATCAAGGCGGCGATCTCTAGCTTTCGCGCTTGCGCCCGTGGCGCCAATAATTCGGTGACATCCTCGATCAAGGCGGCCAGCGCGAATGGGCGCGCTTCGAGATCGATCTTGCCGGCCTCGATCTTGGAATAATCCAAGAGTTCCTCGATCAGCGCCAGCAAAGCCTCGCCCGAGGTCTTCACCGCCTTGGCATAGGTCGTCTGTTCCGGCGTCAGCGGGGTGTCGAGCAGCAAGCCGCTCATGCCGAGAATGCCGTTGAGGGGGGTTCGAATTTCGTGGCTCGCCATCGCAAGGAAGCGCGATTTGGCGCGATTGGCGGCATCGGCCTGGTCGCGCGCCTCGGCCAATGCCCGCTCGGTTTCGGTGCGGTCGGTGACGTCACGGCCGACGCATTGCATCTCGGCGAGCGCGCCGGCATCGAAGCGAACCAAAGCCTCGCGCCAAGCGATCCAGCGCGCACCCAGCGCCGTTTCGATTTTCTGATCGTGAATGCGCGTGCCGCTCGTTTCAAGCGCGCTTGCGCCCTGTTCGATCACCTTGAATTGAAAGCGGCTGCCAATCAGCGTGGCGCGCGTTTGGCAAGCCAGGTCGCAATAGGCATCGTTGACGAAAGTGATGACACTTTGCTCGTCGCGCAGCACGATCAAATCGCCCTGGGATTCGAACAGGCTGCGGGCGCGCGCTTCGGCCTCCTGCAATTCCCAATTGCGATCGGCGAGGGCTTCATTATGCAGGGCGATCTTGCGCAGCTTTCGGCGCAGGAAGCGCATCCGCATGCTTAAGGTCGCGAGCGCCAGGCAAGCAATCGCAAACAAAAAGCTTGCGCCGATCGCGAAACTATTGGGGTCATAACCCGAATTTTCCGAACGGCTGCCGGCGATGAAGCCATACGCGCCGCCGAAAGTCGCCGAGAAGATTGTGAATGAGCGGACGACAAACGCGATCCAGGGATGGCGCCGGGAAAAACGGCGGATGTGCAATTTGATCTGGACGGTCCGCCCCATGGTTAGCCATTCCAAGTTCGGTACGCGCGGTCGCGTTAAGAAGGCCGCTTTCCGCCTGCCGCGGGTTTGATGTGGTGATGCGAGATTGGGCTTATCGACCTTGCGAAGTGCTTGAGGGCGCGGCGTCCCGATCGGGGCGGCTGCGAACAAGGTTGATGAAACGTTAAGTCCTTAGAGCGCGGCCGCTTCCAGGGTTTGGTGGACGAAACCGGCGCCGACGATCAAGGCGGCCGCCTCGCGCAGCGAAAAGGTTTTGGAGCGAACGAAGATGCGGTAATCGGCCGGCCCCTCGGAGGAAAGATAGATAATAGGCATGCCGCGATCGGGGTTTCCTGAGATCGTTACCGCATGCGTGGCGGGGTTGGCTTCGCAAGCATTGGAGTCAGCGGTTTCCATATCGTCCACCAGCGTGAAATCGGACGCTTCCGCGCTTTGCGAGATCAGCACCCGCACCGTCGCCGCGGCCGGATCCTCCGTGAAGGCGACGCGAAGGTCGGCGCGCCAGGGCAAATCGGCGATCTCCACCGATGAACCGGCCATGGCGATGCAGGGGTGGACGGCGGGCCATAATCCGCCGCGCGCCAACAAGGCCGCGATAAGGAACGGCGCGGCCGAGGCCAAAATCTTCAAACGCAACATGATACGCCATCCGCACGATGCCGCCCCCGAACAATGAGGGCTTATGGTTGGCGGAGTGTAAAGAAAACCCGTTACCATCGGGTTGACGGGAAATCCTCCGGATTGAAAATTTCAAACAGCCCATGCGGTTCACAACCACGCCCACTTCTTGCTCCTCTCATGGCCGAGCTTCGACCCGGTGATGACAGCCGGCTACCTTCCCGCGTGCGAAGGCCGCCCGGGTTTTGCCGGATAATTGTCCCTCTTCACATCGGAGGGCGCAGGGAATGCCGGGCGCGCCAATGCGCCCACAGCCTCGCGTGCAAAAAATAAAAAGCACGACGAGT
>Ga0070735_10003718_pt1 | contig 13245 bp, 9 predicted proteins | sample Coa_R1_FD_66443 | JGI IMG/M metagenome (GOLD analysis project Ga0070735, IMG submission 66443) | Surface soil microbial communities from Centralia Pennsylvania, which are recovering from an underground coalmine fire - Coalmine... | ecosystem: Environmental > Terrestrial > Soil > Unclassified ...
GGCCGCCTGAGGCCAAAAGGTTGCGGCCGGGGACTGGGCATCCCGGGATCGTGCTCGATCATTGTGGTCGGTAAGTAGTAACAGATCGCTCTCGATCCATACCGGCAACGTGCTCCAGCAAGACGGACTCGATTTCGTATTGCGCTCGCCCTAGTGGATGTATTGTCAGCAGCTCGGAGGTTATCGCAACTTGGCCGAGTAGCCGGCACGCAACGGGTGCCTTCAAACGATCCCGATAAGTACCATTATCGGAATGTATGGTCCGCCGCAGAATTGCAAGCGAAAAACTAGGATGGACAAATGGTCTGCGCCAATGTATTCGGTCTTTGGTGGAGTCCAGGACTCTTGACCATGATGGATTCCGCCCGCTCTCTTCCTTTGTAGCGACACGGCCTTCGAAGGACCTCTTCCGATATCAGGTTTGGAAAGCGCCGGTTCGACCGTTGTGCCATCTCAGTAATCCGCCAGCAGACCTGGCAGGAAGTGGTTCATTCCGATCCGAGTTTAGGGGGCTGTGGCCAACGTCGGAACCCGATACATCTCGTTTTTGCACAAGACCGCCCAGGCCATGCGAATCAGCTTGTTCGCCAACGCCACGACCGCCACATTTTGGTGGGTACGAGCCAGCAGTTGCGATAGCCAACCGCTCAGTCCAGGCGCCTGTTTGGTCCGATATTGGATCACGACTCGTGCTCCTTGCACGAACAACCTCCGCAGATACGAGTTGCCCCGCTTGCTGATGCCGAGCAGTTTCTGCTTGCCGCCGGTGGAATACTCTCGGGGAACCATCCCGACCCAGGCCGCTAGCTCTTTCCCTCTTCGAAAGCCGGCTCCATTGCCGATCGCGGCAACCAACGCCGTCGCAGTCACCGGACCGACTCCAGGGATGGCAGTGAGCCGTTGGCAAGCCTCGTTCTCTCTAGCCGTTTGTTGGATCACTGCGTCCATCTGTTCGATGCGCTCCGTGAGCTGTTCGAGTTCTAGCTGCAGCTGACCCAGCAGCACTCGAAACGAGCCCGACAGTCTCAGGGCGGGATCCGTTAAGATCTCGGGCAGCGCATGATCGACATGACTTCGGCCTTTGGGCAGAGTTAGGCCACGTTCGAGCAGGAGACCGCGAATCTGGTTGACCACGGCCCTTCTCCTCATCACCCAGCGCTCTCGCACTCGATGCACGGCCTGCAGATCCAGATGCTCCTCGGTTTTGATCGGCACGAAGCGCATCGTCGGCCGCTGCACTGCTTCGGCGATAGCTTCTGCATCGATGTAATCGCTCTTGTTGGTCTTTATATAAGGCTTGACGTACTGGGCCGGAATCAGACGTACATCGTGACCTTGAGCTCGCAGGGCTCGCCCGAGGAAATGTGATCCGCTGCAAGCCTCCATCCCGATAACATGGACGCGCATGTTGGCGGTGTACGCCAGCAGTTGCGTGCGGGAACACCTTTTGCGAACGGCGACCTTTCCGCTCGAATCGAGGCCAACCAGGTGAAAAACGGTCTTACCCAAGTCAATGCCAATCGCGTGTAGTTCCATATGAGATCTCCTTTAAATCTCAGTCAACCTCCTTTGTTTTGCCCCATGCCGAAGGCAAAGTCCTCCCTGAGTCTCGTTCCCGGCGGAGCCGCCCGTCGCTCGCCCAACAGGGCGACGGGCGGTGTAGCCGAGGCACGAGACGAACTCGTTTCCCGGTGGTGAGTCCCCGAGCAGCGTTCCTGCGGCGGACCATACCATTAGCTTCAAGTCGGACCCAGGTGAAGATTGTATACGCATACGCCGTGATTCAGGCGCTATTCGCTTCCCACCCGCCAAGGTTCGGTGGACACTACGCGAGGAGGCAGGGGCAGAGGGCGAAGTCATATACTGGCACGATGAGCACGCCGATTCCTTCCAATTACGTCCTGGGCCAATCCGTCCACGAATACGAACGCCTGATGCTACAGGGCCGCTTGCTGCGGCCGTACACGGAGAAGTTCCTCCGGGCAGCCGGAGTGGTTCCGGGCATGCAGGTTCTGGATGTCGGCTCGGGAATGGGTGATGTGGCTCTGCTCGCCGCCGACATGGTTGGACCGGGAGGCCGGGTATTGGGAATTGACCGCGATTCTTCGGCGCTGGATCACGCCCGGCGGCGTGCCGCAGAGCAAGGCTGTTCCTCGTGGGTGTCTTTTCAAGCGGCGAATCTGGACGAATTCGAGACGGGGGATAAGTTTGATGCGTTGGTGGGCCGCTACATCCTGTTGTATCAACCGAACGCCGCCGCGACGATTCGGTATTTGCTGCGGTATGTAAAGCGCTGAGGAGTTGTTGTTTTCCATGACATTGATTTTCCCGATCCGCACCCCAGTTACCGGCCTTGTCCTATTTATGACCAAGCCTACGCTTTACTGGGCGAGGCCTTCCGCCGCGCGGGTGCGCCACCCGACTTTGGCCGGCGCTTGGGTAAACATTCGTCGACGCGGGATTGACTTTCCCTACAATCATGGGCGAAACGGTTGTGGGAGGCGGAAGGGGTCGTACGTCTACGCCTGGGTTGCCAATCCTTGATCAGTGTCATGCCGCGACTGGAAGGGTTGGGCCTCACCTTTCCTCCTGGAATGCCCGCCGACCACACCCTGGCCGAACTTATCGAAGAAGAGTCGGTGCGCCTCGGCAGCCAGATCCTCGCGCCCGCTCAGTTCGGCGCCTGGACCCGGAACCTGTAGCCAGGGGAAAAGTAGCTTCCGGATAAACGCCGTAACACAGGAGCAATCCGCTCAGACTCCGCCTCGGATTGCACTACGTGACTGATTATTTTCTGAGTGATGGCACGAGGCGCAGGTCCTGGCGAATTGCCTCAACGACCTGCTCGGTGTGGGTGGTTGGCGCGAAGTGCCCGGCCCGTTCGATCGGCGTGATACGTTTAATCGGGGCCTGAATATCCTTAAAATATTGCGCCGCTGAGGAGCTGTCTGTGATGTGATCTTCGGTTCCTTGTACGAGAAAAACGGGGAGCTTGAACTTGAATCCTAGCGCTGGGGCGTCCATCGAAAAAACCGTCGAAGCCAATCCTGTCATCGTCTGGAAGCCCTTCTGGTATGCTCGAAAGTCGTCGGCGCTCAATCGCGCGCGTATCAGCGAGTCTTGCTGTGACAGCCATCGCAGATCAGATGCAGCCAGATATCGGTTGAGTTGTCTGCGCATAACAATATACTGATCAAAAGTGTCCAAGGCCGGGATTCCAATTGCCTCCAGCTCCTTCACTGCCGCTAGGTTGGAATCCGCTCGCGCTCGCGTCAACGTGTATCGGTATTGAGTCTCAACCATCTCCCGCCAACTGACAACCTGGCCGATGCCGACGAATGCCGCGAACAGATCTGGCCGACGCTTCACAATCTGAACAGCCAAAAACGACCCCCAAGAGTGGCCCACAAGAACCACCTTGTTCGTGTGCAGGTGTCCTCTGATGAATATTGCCAGTTCAATGCCGTCTGAAATCAGCCGGTCCAAGGATATTTCCGGATGCTCCACATCGGAATGGCCGAGGGTCTTGCCTGCACCCCGTTGATCCCATTGAACGAGAACGAAATCCCTCTCAAACGGCTTATACACGGAGGTAAGTGAGGATTGTGCGTCCCCAGGGCCGCCATGCAAGAAGAGCAGTACAGGTTTGGTTCGATCACTCCCGCGAATCGTGACCCATTGCTGGATGCCGCCCAGAGTGATGAACCGGGCCTCTGCGATTTGCCGAGGCTCCGCACCAAATGCTGCGACTTGGAGAGCTAGTGCTCCAACGAAAACGAGGAATCTCGAGAAGAACATTCAAACGGCACATCCAGTTTAGAGGTTTTCATCCGTTAAACGGCGAAGGTCACGAATAGCTCCTGGGTTGTCGCCTACTCTTCCATAAACGGTTTATGGAAGGTGCGCCCTAATGCAGGACTTGGCGCCAGCGACAAGCACGGGTCCCATCGACGGGATGCCGACTACGTCACCAAGTGGATTGCCCGGCATAAGCTACGGCGCGCCGATATCCACGCCCAGCGTGTCTTGTCGCGTTGATTTGCCTAATGGCCTCAGTTCGGCATACCCAACCGATACTACTACTTTGACGAAGAAGTTGGCTGCGATCATTTCTAAGAGTTGGTATACTCCGGTCGTTTGTAATCGTGCGGTTTGCCTTTACGTATCTTCATTCTTCTCAAGATTGCGAGAGATCATGTGCCGATACTTCTTCTTACCATCCCTTCTTATTGCGGTCCCGTTTGCACAAGCACAGACCCTGATCATTCCACAAATGGCCGATGGCGCCAATTGGCAGACCACCCTCGTTCTCACGAATACAACCGCGAGCGCGACGTCAGCGAGCGTAAACTTCTTCCAGGACATCGGCGGCGGCGCCACCCAGAGTTGGACCCCTCCCTTCGTCGAAGTAAACTCGACCCAGAACCTTGCGTTGCCGGCGGGTGGGACTCTGTTCCTGCACACTCCGGGAACGGCTAGCGCCCTAACGGTCGGTTGGGGTCAATTGCAGCCGAATCCTGCCGTGGTGGCGTACGCGATTTACACCTTGCGCGTCCCGGGCCGTCAGGATCAGGATGTTACTTCCGCAGCAGCGCCCGGTGCGACCCGATACCTAGTGCCGTTCGACAACACCAAGGGGTTTGTGACGAGCATCGCCATTGCCAATCCGACCAATGCTGCCGAATCCATCTCGGTAGGAATCGAAACCAGTTCGGGAGCGAGTTCGTTGCCATCCCCAATTTCGCTCCCCGGGCTCGGGCATACGACTTTCGTTCTACCAACCAAGTTCGCGGCGACGATGGGACAAACAGGTCTCATCGAGTTCTCCAGCGCGAGCGGCACCTTCTCGGTCCTGGCTCTGCGGACCAATCCGACCGGCGCGTTCGCGACCGCTCCGGTGTATCCGGAAACCGGACCGCCCATCATCACTGGGAGCACTACGCAGCCAATCAACAGCATCACCGTTAACTCGGCTGCGCTCGGGATCACGAACCTCCTTCTGGTGTTCCCCACGGCGAATGGGGGATTCTCCTCCGGATCGGTTCAGGGACTCCTGAAAGCGAACGGAAGCCCCAACGGATCCTATAGCGCGACGTGGAACAACGTTACCGTAAACGGGCAGACTTTGACCTTCACTGGCTTGCAAACCTCCGCCAGCACCATGCAAAACACCGGCGGAACCACTGCCAACATCAGTTCGGCGACCTTGACCCTCACTCTGACTCCGCAAGGACCCACAGGCGGGACAGTGTCGGGAACCATGACCCTGACCAGCACGCTGGCGACGGTTAGCGGACCGTTCACCGGGACGTACTCGGCGCAACCGGGGTCGTCCGGATCATCCCCGTCTGTCACCTTTTACGTGGCGCCTAACGGCAACGATTCCTGGAGCGGCATGCTCCCCGCGCCCAACGCGACCAATACCGATGGCCCGTTCGCGACCCTCGATCATGCGCGCGCGATTGTCCGGCCGATCAGCAAAGCCGGGACGAGCCAGGTCAACATACAGGTCCGTGCGGGGACGTATTTCCTGCCCGCGACCGTAACGTTCGGCGCGGCCGATTCCGGTTCGGCGACGACCAAAGTCGTGTACCAAAACTATCCTAGTGAATCGCCGATCATCAGCGGGGGTGTCCGGATACAGAACTGGACCAACGTGAGCGGCAACACGTGGCAGGCCACGCTGCCCGCATCTACGGAGTACTTCGAGAACCTGTTCTACAATGATGTGCGCCGCCTGCGGCCGCGGATCGGCGGGTACTTGGGGACATACTTGCGTGTCGCGGCCACGGTTTACTTGCATACGCCAGGACCGCCGGCGGCTGCGCCCGATCCGAACTGCTCGGTTTATGTTACCGGCAGCGGCTGGGAATGCTTCGACCGCTTCCAATACAACTCCGCTGACCCTGTCGTGAACACATGGAAGAACCTGGCGCCCCCGGTGGGGAATCCCTGCGCCCAGCCCGCGGGAAATCCGTCGCTGGTCGGCGATATCGAGTTGGTGGACTTCGAGAAATATAGCGTTGCCAAGCTGCGCATCAGTTGTGTGGATGCGGCCAATCACATTGTTTATTTGACCGGCCCCACTCTCATGAACCCGAATTCCTACACCGCAGTGGGCTTCATTGCCACCCACCGCTACCTGGTCGAGAACGTGCAGGATCAGTTCGCGCAACCCGGCCAGTGGTTCCTGGACCGCTCGACGATTCCCTGGACGCTGACCTACCTGGCTAACACGGGCGAGAATCCGAAAATCGATACCGTGATCATCCCCCAGGTCCAGCAGCTTCTGGCGGCTTCAGGTCTGCAATACGCGACGTTTCAGGGGCTGACGTTCGAGCACGACAACTATACGATGCCCTCCCAGGGCGTCTCCGACCCGCAAGACCAGGCGACGGCGGCACTGTCATTCCAGAACTCCCAGCACATCACGTTCGACTCCGGGATCACGGCCCACACCGCGGGCACTGGCCTGGAGTTCATTTCCTGCATCAACGCGCAATCGCCGTCCTGGTGCATCTCACGCACATTGAACGCTGTGACCTCGAACAATGCCGTTCAAAACAGCGCTTTCTACGACCTCGGCCTGACGTCCGTGCGCATTGGAATGCCAGGGCTGGCCGCCGATACGCTGGCCAATATCCCCCAACTCAACATCGTGCAGAACAACGTGGTCGAGGGGTACGGGCGCGTATTTCCGGCCGCCTTCGGGATCATACAAGGCGACGGGCACGACAATCTTTTCACTCACAACGATGTCTACGACGGCTACAAGGGAGCCATTCACATCTGCGATTGCTCCGGCTCCGGCTTCCCATCGCTCATTGACAACGTCACTGTTTCCTTCAATCATGTTCACGACTTGTTCCAGGGAATCATGAATGACGGCGGATCGATATACATTCAAGCGTCTAACGTCGGTTCGCCTCAGGTGACGGGCACAGGCAACAAGTTGCTCAACAACAAGATTCATGACGTAAGCGACGCGTCCGCTCTCGACTTGGACGGCTATGGCGGCGACGGGTTGTACATCGATGATTTTGCCGGATTGATCGACGTGGAAAATAATCTGGTCTACCGGGTCTCCGGCGCCGCTTTGAGTTTCTCAGGCCCCCGGGCAGGGCCCAACAACGCGAGCACGATCAAAAACAATGTTTTCGCGTTCGGGCGCTTGGCCATGATCAGTACGAGCGATCCCTATACGTTCAACATTCTGCCCCCCGCTCCCTTGTTTGCCATCGCCACAAACAATCTCTTTTATTTCGACCGCAATTCCACTCTGTCGCCGCCGTTCTACACGCAAGGCGGCTGCACTTACGCCGGAGAGGCCTTCACGGCGTTCGAGCAATGGAACAGCAACCTGTACTGGCGTACCGATGGCCGGTTTGCGAGTGACGCGCAGGCCTTTCACGTCCAGCCGAACCCGGCCCCGAGCGTTCCTTGTTACTTCGGTAATCCATCCAAGCTAACCTTCTACACATTTGACGGCTGGCAGCAGTCGGGCGAAGACGCTCAAAGCGTCGTTCAGGATCCCGGGTTCGAAAACCCGGCCTACCCGGCGGATGATTATTCCCTGCCCAAGGGATCGCCCGGCGTCGGATTCGTCGTGTTCGATCCGAATCAGGCCGGCCGGTCGAATCCTGTGATCAATCCACCGTCGGTCCCCGCGACATTTCCAACGAAAACCTTCAATCCTGCGTTGGATTTTTAGCAGCACCCTATCGCGCTCGGCCGAAGTTCTGATGGCGACCTCACGGCCAAGTTCGGTGGCACGGGCCGTGAACACGTCGCCCATGCCGATCGACGCAACGATCTCGTATCGTCCCACACGCTGACCGGGGAAGAGTGGCACGTTTAGGCAGTATTCTGTCGTCTCGGAAGCTTGCGCGTCTATCCAGTTGTGAGCGCTGCTCAAACTTTTGGCAAGGTTGGCTGGATAGCGGACGTATGGTCGGCCATCCGGAAGTTATCCGCGCTGCCGCGTTGTTGGCTTCGAATGCCCAACATGGATTCGAACATGAGAGCAAATAATTTAGTCGTTAAACTGAACGGAACAGTCCTGTTTTCAACGGGATTGTGTGGCTCCCCATCATGGACACCACTCGAACTCTCATGGCAAAAAACACCCTCCACTCGAACCCATAAAAAACTTTTCCTCCGTACAACATCCGAGCGAAAATAGACCACCGATCCATGCTGGCCACCCAAACCAGGACACGACTAGAACTCGCTGTTCGAGGGGGCGCATCTCGACGGGTCGCGCGCAGCTAGATTGGATAACTTCCGAGTACGCCGTCACTCGGGCGCTATCTCCTTGCTGATCGATAAACTTGACTGAATCACGTCCATGCCGCTTGCTGCCAGGCGCTGACAATCGAGGCGGTTGCTGTATACTACTCGACGCCGGGGGGCAACTGGAAATTCCGGATGCAATTCGATTCGCGGAGGTACGGCGCTAGTGAACGGTGAATCGTGCACTCCCGGTCAAAGCGACAGCGAAACGCGTCGGTGTCCCCATTGTACGGAGACCATCCCAGTGGCAGCAAACAAGTGTGACCATTGCGGGGAATCGCTCGCCCAAGGGGTACGAGTAAAGAAGGCGTCAGGCCTTGGAATCGCGGCGGGAATCGCAGCGATTCTGCTGGCGATTGGCGGCGCGCTACTAGGCCCGTTCGCGGTTCTGCTTCTCCCCGCGGCTTTGGTTTGCTGTTTCGTTGCATTTAGGCAATCTCAGCGTGTCATGGGCAGTATTGCCGTGGGTTTGGTAATTGTTGGGGTCGCGAGTCTTTGGCATGGTTACGAGGTCACCAAATACCCCGGACCCTTCAGCACACCTGCCGTAACAAAGGCCAGATATGACCAAATCCAAGAGGGCATGACTTACACCCAAGTGCGGGCGGTCCTGGGGGGCGCCGAGGGAATTATTATGACCGGCGGCCATTTCGATGGAACCAGATGGCAAGATGCGCCTGTGGTCATTGAGGACGCCGAAGGAAGGCGAACGAATGTTTCAGAGTATCGTTGGCACAACCCTGACTCGTGGACGACTCCCTCGTGGATGAGAGTTGTGTTTCACGATGACCGGGTATTTTCTAAGGACCAATACGGACTTCGGTAGGCTGCTGGGAGAAGTTGAAATGAGCAGATGGTTAGCCCGAGTCCGGTCAATAAACCCACTCTGAGACAAGATCAATTCGCCGATGGCCTCTCAGCGTGGTCGACCACAAGAACGTCGACCAATCCCTTCGTCGACTCCAACTTCAAGCCGAGCTGTTCCTGGATCGCGGTGAAAAGGGTCGGTCCCTGGTTTTCCGGCTGAAGTTCGTCGGGCGACCAAGTCAAAAGGAAGTTGTAGAATCCTTTCAGCCCCGTTTGATCGACTACATTTCTGCCCAGTCTATCGGCAAGCACACTTGCCAATGTGGGAATGTCGGCTCCTATTCCGTTGAGCCGTCCCGGGACGCCAGCGCCAACACCAAAGCCCGCCTTCTCTGCTGCCTTCAATTTCGCCCCATTCTTTCCCAACACAAGCGCATACACGGGCTGCTCCTTCATTTCGTGGTGAAATCTTAGCTGAAACCGATCCGACAGAAGCGCTCGAACCATCGTTCGAAGATCATTGTTATCCGCCTGGTAATCGGCCTTTGCCGAAATGTCGAAAGGATCTGAGTCGAACCACGGAGGCCCACCCGCGACCTGATGCTCTCGAAGCTGGTAGGCGAAGCACACCAAACTTTTCAATGGCGCAGTCATCGCAATGAATTGACCGCCCGGCCTAAAGAAAGTCTGGGCTCCCACGTGGGACGGATCGCTAGGCTTAATCGAAGCCACGGCGAACTCCACCCGTTTTTCAGAAGTCGGTGTCTGGGCCAGTGTCAGGGTGGCCATCGCAATAGATAGAGCGATCTCCCGCATGGGACCTCCTTCGCCACAACTTCTCACGATAGGTTGACGAATATTTCGTTGAATAGTTAACGCAGACTGCCACGAATCGCGGTTTTGAGACCTGGAGATGCCCCCATGGCCCCGGTCTACGGCTTGTCGAGCGACCATGTCTCCGTCTCGGCGTCAAAGAATTTATCAATAACTCCTGGGTTGTCGGCCACCCTTCCATAAACAATACTAATGGTGGGTTGAGCGGACTTTATGAAGCCACAGCCATGGCTCGATTAAGACTCCTAGGCGAGGAAGCTGGCTAGATTAGTTAGGCTTGTGCGAAGTAGCGCGTCACTTGGCCGTGTACCTCGGCAACCCCGAAACCCGGCGTGCCGATAGGTCCACTGACTCCCATCGAGTAATCGACGGATTCAACAGTCCTCTTTCGCCCGGCAGAAACTGTGCGAAAACCACACGCTTTTGACACGGGACGGCCAAGTGCCACTTCTACGGGATGGCGACAACCCGTCACCTTGGATTCATAAACACTGCGGCGTGAGTCTTATATGATGCCATTAAAAGGCAAGACCCCAGCGGGCCGCGGCCCAAATCGTCAGAACTCCACGAAATCGCGATATCCCCTATCCCCCCACTCAACTAAACGCGGAGCATCTTCCGACCACCAAACAAGCACGCGTCCCGCCAGATAGCGGTCTTCGGCGAGCCGCACGACCGCTTCCGAAACTTGATCAGTCGTAAGCAAACGCGATGGCATTCCACGCGTCTTGCGGTCCTCGATCGTGAGGGGCTCCCAAATATGCCGCACGCTACCCGTTGCGATCCAACCGGGCGCAAGGCAATTCACGCGTATACGGTCCGTCTTGGCAAGCGACGCGAGCCGTGTCGTCATACGGATCATGCCAGCCTTGGCAACGTCATAGCCGGGAATGCCGCCCGGGGTCTTTCGTCCGTGCCAGAGTGCCGAGATCGATGCAATATTGACGATGGCGCCTCCGTTGCCACGCCGCATGGCCTCTATAGCCCACCGGGTCGCGAAGAGCGCTCCAAGTAGGTCCGTCTCTATCGGGTCCATCCAGCTCTCGATCTCTTCGCCGCCGTGCGGTGCTGAGGCGTTATTAACCAACACACTTACGGCACCGAAGGTTGCTTCCGCGAATAGGATCAGATCTTTGACCTGCGACTCATTACGCACATCAGAACGAAAAAACGCCGCACGACCTCCGCCTTGCTCAATCAAGCGGACAGTCTCCTGGCCGCTCGCCTCGTCGATGTCACTGACAACAACCGTCGCGCCACCGGTGGCGAACCGCGAGGAAATCGAGCGTCCGCAGCCGGCACCGCCTGCGCCCGTAACAATCACTACGCGACTCTGCTCAGGCATGCACTAATAGTAGTTGATGGCTGGGAATACGAATATCGGGAGGGACGAAGTCACTTGCACGTAAAACGCGCTAGTCGTAGAACTGCCGCCCGAATCGGGCGGTTGCGTTTCGGGCCGGATTGTCGGCGATCCGGGAAAGAGGCCCGTGTCAAAAGCGTGCGGTTTGGCACGGCTTCTGGCGAGCGGAGAAGACTTCGAATCAGGCGATTGAAGGATGGAGTGTCAGCAGACATTTCGGCACCACCACTTCTCCGATTTCGGCTTTATGTCCACAACTTCCCAGGAGCGGACTTCTGGACAGGTCGCATAGTGTAACGCGCGCGTGGCGATGGAGTGTCACCCGGCCCGACTTCGACCAGAGTCTCAAAGGCTCTCAGTTCGCCGCGGGCCGCTCTGCGTGATCGATGATAATCGCCTCGGCCGGTCCCTTAGTAGATTCCAGCTTAAGACCGAGTTGTTCCTGAAGAGCATCGAAGAGAGTTCGCGCGTCGGAGTCGATCGCGGGTGTTCCGTTAGTCCAGGCGAAGTCGAGAGTGTAGCTGTAATATCCCGCGACTCCGGTCTTGTCCCGAACAGGCCTACCCGCTCCGTTTCCCGAAAGGCGGTGGGCCAGCTGCTCCATGGTTCCTTTCGATACGGCTATGTGCGCGGTACCATTGGCCACAGAGATTCCGTCCAGGTACCCCTCTGGATCGAATGCCTTCAATTTCGGGCCGTTTTTTGCAACCACGAGGTCCCACATCGGGACTTCTCTCGTCTCGTGATGGACCTTTAGCTGGAACCGATCGGCCAGTAGACTCTGCAGCATCTGCCGCATTTGATCGGTGGTGATCGGCGTTTCGCCCGCGGCGCGTGCCACGAGATCGAAATGATTGGCCTTCATCCAGCCCGGCCCGCCGGAGATCTGGTCGTATCTCACGCCATACGCATCCGTGATCAGATCGAGCAACGTCGAGGCAGTCGAGGTCACGAGCGTTCCGCGAACGTGAGCACCCGCCGAGTACTCGATCGGCCAGGGGTGCGGTTTGATCGATGCGACTTCGAACGACGCCTGCCCAAAGGTATTCAGGCACACGAGTAGTAACCAACGTTTTCTTCGCATGATTGTTCTCTCCTGTTAGTGTTTTTTGAGGTGTGCGCCGGAATCTTCAGAACCAATCGCGAAAGGCTCGCCCAGCCCCGGCCAATCGGGTTCATGCCAAACATAGAGGTTGTAGACCCCAGACCCAGGCGCGATCGCGCCGCTGGATTCGACGCGATACTCTGACGTCCCGTCGCGAAACGTCGCGGTGTTCTCCGACACCACCCCGTTCTTCCGGTACCCGTACTTCTCGTTAGGGAACAGTGACAAGTTGAATCTCCCGTGTCCGGCCAGGTAGAACCACACGACTGAACCTGAAGTCCCGCCCGGGTATTTGTAAGATCCTTCGAGCTTGCCATTTACCCAGACCTGCGGTTGGCTCAGAGTTAATGCGACATCGGCCAGCGTAAAGTCGTGCGATTCTCGTCCCTTCGGACTGCCTCGCCGTTCGAGCGTCAGGTAATCGACGATCTTCTGACCGGTTGCCGCGTTCACCAGGAGATCGAGGGCTACGGTGTCTCCCACTTTGACGCTAGGAATCACGGGATATCTCGGAAGCTGCAACAGGGTCCATCCCGGAGGGCCGGAAACGTCTGCCCCCACTGGACGTAGCGGCGCGATTCGGATCTGCGCGCTATTCCCGTCCGCAGCCGGCTCCAGGACGATGTCGTATCCGAAATAGCTCATGTGCGCCGGGTCGTTGATCAGATGATGCGCGCGACCTTGCTCGACGACGACGCCACCCGGGAGAGTGCCAGTCGAGTTGGGTCCGGGCGGTTCCACCCTACTCCTGAATCGGATTTGCAGGCCCTTCCACGAAGGGTCGCCGCCAACGGTGAGGCGGCTTTCCTGCGCCCACACTGCGATGGCCCCCAAAACCAACAGC
>Ga0070735_10003719_pt1 | contig 13243 bp, 12 predicted proteins | sample Coa_R1_FD_66443 | JGI IMG/M metagenome (GOLD analysis project Ga0070735, IMG submission 66443) | Surface soil microbial communities from Centralia Pennsylvania, which are recovering from an underground coalmine fire - Coalmine... | ecosystem: Environmental > Terrestrial > Soil > Unclassified ...
TCGGTGCGCGGCTCGATTGGCTCCAGACCGCGTCGGATGCGATCCCACATGGCTACAATCGTCGGAACCTTCGCGATGAGTTCGATCGCAGTGTGAACGTCGGAAACGTGCGCACCCTTCTGGTCGACTTCGACGAACAGTGCGAGGCCGGAAACGATGGTGCGCAGCACGTCCATCGGCCACGCGTTTTTCGGAGCGCGCTCCATCGCGTTGATGAGCGGTTCCGGAATCATGCGATGCGCGGCCAATTCCGTCTTCAAAGCTGCCAGCTGCTTGCCCGTCGGCAGCGCGCCGTAGAGCAGCAGATGCACGACTTCTTCGAAGCACGCATTGGGGGCCAGGTCGTGGATGTCATAACCGCGATAGGTTAGACGCCCCTCTCTGCCCTCGACATTACTAAGGAGCGTGCTCCCGACGACGACGCCTTCGAGCCCGCGATCGACAACGATTCCCGTGGTAGACAGTGTAGCGTTCCTCCGGCCCCGAGTCTTACCCGCGCCTTCCGGTAACCCCTGGCCTAGAGCTTCCTTGGATTCTCAGAGGGGCGCGTCCGCGAGATGCGAGCCATAGTCGTGCGGATCGAAGTACCACGACGGCAGCGATTGCGGGAACTGGATGTCGGTGAAATCGATCGTCAGCGAGTCGGCATCGCCGGTTTCGTCGCCGAAATCCGCGATATCCTCATATTCGTTGCCGACGCGCTCCTGGCGCGGCAGCACGACCGCATCGATGTGGGTAATCACGACGTAACCGTCCAGGTACCCGAGCGTGTAGGTCACCTTCATCGGATACGTGTGACCTTGCTCGACGAACATGCGGTCGTGTGCGATCACGCGCTTGAGCACGTACGAGTCTTTGTCCACCCAAATCTCGCGCAGCACGTTGCGTTCCGGATCGCGTCGCGGCACCAGCACCAAATCCAACTCATTGCCTTCGACCGTGAGCTTCGACACGTTGTAATCGGACTCGCCGATCACCACTACCGCGCCGATCGTCTTGAGCGGTCCGAGCGTCGGCTCAGGCGTCGGGACGACGTCGATAGGCTGCGGATGCGCCGGCTCAAAGAGATCCGCCGTTGGCGGCCCAGGATCGCGCGGCTGATTGAGCGCGGGCCGGTCGAACGTCATGTCGCCGTCGTAGTCGTCGCGGTACACCCTGCGCATGAGGGCCGCGCGGTCGGTGTTGCGCACCCAGTAGTGCACGGTGTACGTTCCGAGCGGATCGGAGTAGCCGTAGTTGGTGTCTTCTTTGCGCACGAGCGTGTACGTTTCGTAGGTCGGCGGCGGACGATGCTCGCGATACACGCGGCGAATCCAGCCCAGCACCCGAACGGGCGTGAGCGTCGTATACGACGGCGGCGTTTGCGGATCGGCGGCCGGCGCCGGATGCGGCATGCCGAAGAACGCGAGCACCAGAGCGGCACAAGCGAATGCGGCAAGGCCCACACGAGCAACGAGTGAAGGCGCTTTCATGACGTAACCTCTAGGACTTCTAACGTCGTCCGCATGCACAACGTTGCATGCGCGAACGCAGTGACGGATTAGCGGGCCAGGACCCGTTCGCCCCCTCGGCTCAGGGCGTAGCCGATCAGCCGGTCGACCAGCGCTTCGTACGGGATTCCTATGGCACCGCACGCGTCCGGGAAAATGCTCGTTGGTGTGAGGCCGGGCAGCGTGTTGATTTCCAAGATGTACGGTCGGCCTTCACGGCTGACGATGAAATCGGTTCGCGAGTAGTCGCGAAGGCCTATCAGGCGGTGTACGGAGAGCGCGAGCATGTGCATGCGCGCGGCCAAATCGTCGTCGATGCGCGCCGGCACGATGTGCGTGCTGCCGCCGGGGCCGTACTTGGCCTCGTACGTGTAAAACTCGTCGCGGTTCGGCACGATTTCGACGATCGGCAACGCCTCTTCACCGAATACCGCGCACGTGAACTCGCGGCCGGGAATGAATTCTTCGGCCAGAATTTCCGCGTAACGCTGCGCCATTTCGATCATCGCCTGCGTCCACTGCTCGTGCGTGCGCACGATGTTCACGCCGATCGCGCTTCCTTCGAAGCGCGGTTTGACGACGAGCGGCAAGTCGAGCGATCCGGGGAGCAGCGGCAACGTGCCGCCGGAAAGATCGAACAAATCCCACGCCGCGGTCGGCAGACCTTCGGCCGCGCACAGCTTTTTCGTGAGATGCTTGTCCATCGCAAGGGCGCATGCCTCGACGCCGCTGCCGGTATATGGAATTCCGAGATAATCGAGGATGCCCTGAATCTGCCCGTCTTCACCGCCCTGTCCGTGCAGCGCGATGAATGCGACGTCGGGATTGAGATCGCGAATGGCATCGAGAAAGCGCCCGTCATAGTCGAGCGATTGCGCTTCATAACCCAATTCATGCAGCGCGCGCATAACGCCCGATCCGGTTTGAATCGAAATCTCGCGCTCGGCGCTCGCGCCGCCCATGACGACCGCAACGCGCTTTTTGCTAGCCGGCATCTATGAAAACACCGACGAGGTGGACTTCGAGTTGCAGTTCGATCCCGAATTGTTCGAGCACCTTGCGGCGGACGCGTGCGAGCAGCGTTGCAACGTCCTTTGCGCTCGCGCCGCCGAGGTTGTTGATGAAGTTGGCATGCAGCGTTGACACTTCCGCGCCGCCCTCCCGCCATCCCTTAGCTCCGGCGGCTTCGATGAGGCGCGCGGCTTTGTCTCCATCGGGATTGCGAAAGCACGAGCCCGCGTTGGGCAGCGCAATCGGCTGCGTGTTCTTGCGCCGCACGAGCCGGTGCTGCATCTCCTCGCGAACGGTGCGCGGATCGCCCAGTTCGAACTGCAGCGTCACGCGCGAAACGACGGCATCGCGGGCCAGCGTGGTGTGGCGATAGTAATAGTGGACCGTCACGGCGTGAGGATCGGGTTTGGCGGGCGACTGCACCCAAACGTCGCGCACGAAGTCGCCCATCTCCCGGTCGGTTCCGGCGTTCATGCGCAGCGAACCGCCGACGCTTCCCGGAATGCCCGCGAGCGATCCGATGCCGACGGCGCCGGCCGACGCCGCTTTGGCCGTGAGCAGCGACATGCCCGCGGATGCGCCCGCGTGCACGACTACCCTCGCATCGTCATGGGTCACCACAATGTTTGCGAATTCGCCCGCAAGACGCAGCACGAGCCCGCGAATTCCGCCGTCGCCCACGAGCAGATTGCTGCCGCTGCCCAGGACGAACCACGGCACGCGCCGCCTGCCGCAAAAGCGCATTATCCGCGCGAGCTGCGCTTCACTCTCGACGGTGATCCACGCGTCCCCGGGACCGCCGATTTTCCATGACGTGTAAGGCGCAAGCGGTTCGTCGAAATGGACGCGTCCGCCGCAAATTTCAAGCAGATGCGCGCGGTCCGCGTCGTCAAGCATGGGTTAGATCGCGCGCCAAGTCTTTCGCCACTTTGCTGATGTTGCCGGCGCCCAGCATCAGCACGAGCGCGTTCGGCGGTGCGTCTTGCCGCAGCACAGCGCGCAGATCGTGCACGTATTTTACGTAACGTACGGATTTGCCGCTCGCCTCGAGCGGATCGCCGATAGTGCGTTCGCTGATTCCGTCGATGGGCAGCTCGCTGGCTGCGTAGATCGGTGCAAGATACACGGCATCCGCACTGCGCAGCGCATCGGCAAACTCGGCGCTCAAGTACGCGGTGCGCGTGTAGCGATGCGGCTGAAATGCGACCACGACCGGTCCGCGGTGATATTGGCGCGCAGCCGCAATCGTCGCGCGCACCGCAGTCGGATGGTGCGCGTAATCATCGACGACGATCATCCGCGGCGTCTTCGCGAGAATCTCGAAACGGCGGCGTACGCCGCGAAATTCCGCGAGCGCGGCGGCGATGCGCACGAACGGCAGCTCGACGGAGCGCGCGACTGCAATTGCGGCGAGCGCATTCTCTACGTTGATCGCGCCGGGCACGTGCAGCTGCACGTTTCCCAAACATACGCCGCCGCCGATGACGTCGAATTGCGATCCCAGATTTGCGAAACGAATGTTGGCGGCGCGCACGTCCGCATCTTCCGCGATGCCGAATGTCATCGTTCGCGCGCGGCGCTGCGATCCGGCGATCGAACGGCTTTGCGGGTTGTCGATGCCCGCGATTGCGGTTCCATGCTCCGGCAAACGCCCAAGGAATTGATCGAACGCTGCGATGAGCTTCGGCAGCTCCGCATCGGAACAAAGGTGATCGTTCTCGATGTTCGTGACCACTGCGATCACCGGTTCGAGCAGTGAAAAGGAACCGTCGGATTCGTCGGCTTCGGTCACGAACCACGGTGCGGCGCCATCGTGCGCGTTCGTGCCGGTGTTCACGTCGATGCCGCCGAGCACGAGACTCGCGTCGACGCCGCTGCCGCGCAGAATGGCGGCCGTCATCGCCGTCGTCGTCGTCTTTCCGTGCGTGCCGCAGATCGCGATGCCTTGGCGCCCTTCCATGATGCGGCGCAGCATCTCGCCGCGTCGCACGATAGGTATGCCGGTCTCGACGGCATGGCGATACTCCGGATTCTCGGAGCCGATGGCGGAACTGACGACGATCGCGCGGGCGCCGTTCACGTTCTTCGTGTCGTGGCCGATCGACACCACCGCACCGAGCTTGCGCAGCTCTTCGAGCAGCGGCGAGTCGCTCACGTCCGAGCCGGTGATCGATTCGCCGCGAGCAAGCAGCACGCGCGCAATCGCGCTCATGCCGATGCCGCCGATACCGACGAAGTGCAGCGTTCCTGTCGTGGTCATGCCGCGGCAGTCTTTCGCGATGCGAGCACGTCTATCCGTGCGAGAATGGTCGCAACCGGATCGCGCACAGCGAGCGAGCGTGCCGCTTCGCGCATGCGCTGCAGGCGCGCGGGCTCCATAACCTCGCGCAGCGACCACCACACCCTGTCTGCATCGAGATCGCGATCGGCAATCAATACTGCGGCGCCGGCGCTTTCAAACGCCCGCGCGTTCGCCGTCTGATGATCCTCCGCTGCGAACGGATACGGCACCAGGACGCTCGGCAAGCCAAGCGCTGCGAGTTCTCCGAGCGTCGATGCGCCCGCGCGCGCGATAACCAGCTCCGCGAGCGCATAGGCGTCGGCCATGTCGCGCACGTATGGCACGAGCACGACGCGGTTGTCGCCGAAGGGTGCGCGTTCTTCAGCCTGCATGTACGCATAGTCGCGCTCACCGCTCACGTGCAGAATCTGCCACTCGGGCGGAAGCGCGCGGCGCGTGACCAATGCGGCAACGGTTTCATTGATCGAACGAGCACCTTGGCTGCCGCCGATCGCCACAATCGTTTTTCGATTCGGGTCCAAGCCTAAACGGCGCGCAGCCTCAATACGGTTGTGAGGATGAAATAGCGAGCCGCGCACCGGAACGCCGGTGTGCACGTACTTGCCGCCGAAGCGCGGATCGCTTTGCGCGAACGCGCCCCAAACTTCATCGACGAACGGCGCCAGCAGACGGTTCGTCAGACCGGGCTGCGCGTTCGGTTCGACGAGCGCAAGGCGCGCGCGCAGAAGTCCGATGCTCCGCAGCAGCTTCGCGGCGATCATCACCGGAAAGCAGACGTAACCTCCGGTCGCGATCACGATGTCCGGCATGAACGCGCGCAGCGCGCGCAGCGCTTGCACGATGCCGACGGTGTTCACCGCGGCGGTCTGCAGCGTTGCGAGTGAAACGCTGCGCCTCAGCGGCCGGCTTGCAATCGTGACGAGGCGGTAGCCCGCATCCGGAACGATCGTTGCTTCCAAGCGATCCGCGGTACCGATAAAGCAGATGTTCGCGCGATCGCGCAGCGCATCCGCGAGCGCGATAGCCGGATAAAGATGTCCGCCCGTCCCACCACCCGCAAACAATATGTTCACGGGTTGAAAAGGCGCTCCGGCATAGCCTGCGCGCCCCCCATCAAAGATGGGGCCCCCACGATTTCATGGCGCCTCCACTTGCTGCTAACATGAGCCTTCCCCGTGGGCGCCGCAATACCACCGAATATTCTGGGCGTGGCCGTCCGAGAGCGCGACGAGCGTTTCTTCACCGCCGGGCCAGTGCGTCACGCGTGTTTCGTAGCTGCGCTCGATGATTTCCATGCGAACCCAGGCAAACGGCGCGGACGGCGTTGCCGCTTGCGCGTGCGTATCGATGCACGCGCGCAGCGCCTCTCGCGCCTCGAGCGTCATATGCTCGATCATCACCGTGTGCAGCAGCACCGTGACGGCGTCCGGAATCGGGCGCGCTGCCTCAAGCGCCCGGCAATGCCGTCGCGCTTGGCTATCTCGACGGGATGGTTACGCGCGATTTCGATTGCGGCGCGCAACCGCGCAAAGCGCTCGCGCTGATCGGGCCAAATGAAACAGAGCAGCGTGTCCGCGTCTTCGGCGTTCGCGGGATCGAGCGGGTGCAGATCGCACCCGCGCCGTTCGATGACGTCGAGCGGTGCATCCAAGTGCAGCGGTAACCCCGACGCCATAGTGTTGCTCAGGCGCAGCAGCGATGCCGGGTCGCCCCACGTCCATCCGTTGCCGGCGTAGAAATAGCGATCGAAGTTGAGCACCAGCCCGGCGCTCGAACCGACTTCGAAAATGCGCAGCGGCACGCGCCGGTCGGCGGCGAGCGCGAGCATTGCGGCAAGAACCGGCATCGCGCGAGCAACCTCGTTGGTCTGCACTTCTCGCGCGAGCAGCGCGTCGTAGACGTGGAAATTCGCATGCACGTCCGCAAGCACCGCAGACCACGCCGCGCGCGCATCGCCGTCGCCGCAGGTCGACGGATAATGCGCCGCCATCGCGGCATTCTGGCCGCGAAGCGCGCGGAAATGCGCGGCGCCGCCAAGACGCAGGCCCAAGCGCGAACGATGCGCGTGACGCTCGATCAAGCCGGCGAGAACAGAATCTTCGTCACAGGCCGCCGCCGCTTGCGCCAAGAGCTCGCCGAAAAACGGTGAGCCCATCCGCGTGCAAACCTCGCCCAAGCTCGCAAGTTCGTGCGCAGCATCTTGCGTGCTATGCATCTACGGAAGATTGACTTTCCGGAACCGCCCAACGTTCATAATCAATGCGACCGCGATGAGCGACACGATGAGCGAACTGCCGCCGAACGAGATGAACGGCAGCGGCACGCCGGTGACGGGCCACGACGACGTGACCACGCCGATGTTCACGAAGGCTTGAATCGCCACCATCGCGGTGCAGCCGATTGCAAGGAAGAAACCGAACCGGTCGGGGGCGGCGATGGCGACGCGAATCCCGCGATAAACGAACACGACGAACAACACGATCACGCCGACGGTGCCGACCACACCGAGTTCCTCGCCCAGCACCGAGAAGATGAAGTCGGTGTACTGCTCCGGCAAATAGAAGAACTTCGCGCGCGATTCTCCCAAACCCACGCCCATGAAGCCGCCGCTGCCGAGCGCGAGCAGCGACTGCACGATGTGAAAACCGGTATTTTGCGGGTCTTTCCACGGATCGATGAACGCCAGCACGCGCGCTCGCTGATAAGGACGTGCAAGCACGGCAAGAATTGCCGGCGGCGCCGTTGCGATGACGATCATCGCAAGATGCTCGACGCGCGCGCCGGCGGCGAAGAACATCGCGAAGGCGGTGAAGACGATGAGGCTCGCGGTGCCCATGTCGGGCTCCATCAAGATCGCCACGGCAACGATCACCGTGGCAACGCAGAGCGGAAACAGCCCGCGCTGAAGCGAGGTGATGCGATCGCCGCGCGTGGCAAGTGCGGCGGCCAGATACACCACCAAACCGAGCTTGGCAAACTCCGACGGTTGCAGTGACACCATTCCGCCGCCGACCCAACGGCGAGCCCCGTTGACGGCAACGCCGACGTGCGGCACGAGCACCGCGGCTAGCGCCATAACGCACAGCACGAGCGCGTACGGAGCGAATGCTTTGAGCTTGCGGTAGTCGATGCGGTAGGCAACGTACGCGAGTGCGAGACCGACGAGCAGGTAGACCGCTTGACGCTTGACGTAGTACGCCGTGTCGTGATGATCGGCATATGCCTGCGCACTCGATGCGCTGAAGATCATCACCAGTCCGATGGCGACCAGACTGGCGACCGCCGCGAAGAGCAGGGTGTCCGGCGGCGCCGAAACGAACGGTCGCGGCGCTTCGGCGCGCGCCGGGGTAGACAGACGCTTCGTTCCGACCGCAGCTTTCACAGGGGGGCCGGCTCCGAGAGCGCGTGCACCGCAGCGCCGAATCGCTCGCCGCGATCCTCCGCCGATTTGAACATATCGAATGACGCGCATGCGGGCGAGAGCAGCACGACGTCGCCGGGCTTCGCAAGAGCGTGCGCGCGCGAAACCGCATCGTCCATCGATTGCGCACGCTCGATGGGTGTGCGCTTCACGTGCGCGGCAATGTCGCCGGCCGCCTCGCCGATCGCGATGAGCGCCTTTGCGCGCTGATCGATGACGCGGCCAAGTTCGGTAAAGTCGGTATTTTTCGACTTGCCGCCCGCGATCAAGATAATGGGACGATCGTACGCCTGCAGTGCCGCGATGACCGAACCGGGATTCGTCGCTTTGGAATCGTCGATGAAGAGTACGCCGCCTTGCTCCGCGACCGGCTGCAAGCGATGCGCCATCGCACGGAACGAGTGTACAGCGTCACGCAGCGACTGGGGATCGAGTCCTGCCGCCAGCGCCGCAAGCAGAGCGGCCATCACGTTTTGCACGTTATGACGGCCCGCGAGCGGGATTTGGTCGAGCCGCACGATTTCGATCGGCCGCGGATCGCCGTGGAGCGGCGCGAACACGATCGCGTCGCCGTGCAGGAACATCGTCGCATGCTCGTGGTGCTCCCCGAGCGTGAACCAGAGCTGACGGGCGTGCACGCGCGTCGCGCCCGCATGCCAATGCAGCTCGCGCACGCGTTCGTCGTCCAAGTTGCCGACGAAGAAATCCTGCTCGTTTTGATTGGCAAAGATTCGATACTTCGCCTCGGCATATTCGTCCATCGAATAATAGCGGTCGAGATGATCCGCGGAAATGTTCAAGATGACCGAGATGCGCGGCCGGAACGACCGGATCGATTCGAGCTGAAACGACGAGACTTCGGCAATCACCCAGTCCTGCGGTTTGGCGTCGAGCACTTCGCGAATGAGCGGATTGCCGATGTTTCCCCCGACGTGCACCGTTTCACCGGACGATCGGAAAAGATGTCCGATGAGCGAGGTCGTGGTCGACTTGCCCTTCGTGCCCGTCACCGCGACGATCGGCGCTTTGCACAGGCGATACGCAACTTCAATCTCGCTGAAAACGGCGACGCTGGCGTCCTGCACGCGCCGCACGAGTTCGCCGTTGAGCGGCACTCCCGGTGAAACCACCGCGCCTGTCAGCGATTCGACCAGAGGCGCGAGGTGGTCGGGCGGGACGAACTGCGCGCCGAGCGCTTCAATCTGCGCGATCGGCTCGTCAAGTTCTTCGCGCGGCTTCTCGTCGGTTACGTACACGGACGCGCCGCGTCCGCGCAGCACTTCCGTACTTGCAACACCGCTGCGGCCCAACCCGATCACCAGAATCGTTTCACCGCTATTGAAACTCGGTATCGAAATCATCGTTTAAAGGCACTCCGCCCTAGGCTCCGCGCCCCCAACGGAGCCTGTCCTGAGCGGCGTCGAAGGGTGGCACCCCCAAAACTCATGGCGCCTAAACGTTTTGCCGCTATTGACCCTCCCCGAGGGCGCCGCATTACTGACTGCTTCATCTTACGATAGCTAACCCTAATCCTGAGAGAACGACTGAGACGAGCCAAAAACGTGTGGTTACGGTGGTTTCCGGCCAGCCGCTCAGTTCGAAGTGGTGATGCAGCGGGCTCATCCGGAAGATCCGTTTGCCGCCCGTGCGTTTGAAGTAGGTGACCTGAATGATCACCGAGAGCGCCTCGGCGACGAAGACGCCGCCGATCACGATGAGCAGCAGCATCTCGCCCGTGAGAATTGCAACTGCCGCAAGCAGCGCGCCGAGTGCGAGCGACCCGGTATCGCCCATGAACATGCGCGCCGGGTGGCGATTGTAGACGAGAAATCCGAAGCACGCGCCCACGCCCAGAAGCGCCGCGACGTTTGCAGCGTGATTGCCGTCGCGCCATGCGAGCGCCGCGAAAACCACCAGCGGCGGGACCATCGTGCCCGACACCAAACCGTCGAGTCCGTCGGTGAGGTTCACGGCGTGAATCGTTCCCGTGATTGCGAAGATTCCCAGAATGAGCCAAAGCCAATGAGGCACCGCAAGCACAAAGCCGCGCATGTTGAAAATCACGTCGACGGGAACCGTCGTGCTGCTCGAGATGAACCACAAATAGATCACCGCAACGAGCGCGGTAACCAAAAGCTTCGTGCGTGCGCGAAGGCCGGCGTTTTTTCCGCGCCGGATCGCGGTGAAATCATCGGCAAGACCGATGATGCCGCAAATCGCCACGAGCAGCAGCGTCGCAACCATCACCGGGTCGTTCAGATACACGAGCGTCGGCAGCAGCGCGACGATGAAAACGATGCCGCCCATCGTCGGCGTGCCGGTCTTCTTTTGATGGGTCTGCGGCGCGTCTTCGTACGCGTGCTGACGGAATTGCAAACGCGCGAGCAGCGGAAGCACGATAGCGCCGGCGATCGCGGCGAGCAAAAAGCCGGCGGCAACGATCGTCAGCTCGTAGCCGTAGTTCATGCCTGCGCCTCCGCGAAGAGCGGATTCACGCCCGATGCGCGCCATTTGAGGACGACGATCGGCGTCTGCTCGTCCCCGTTGCCGTGCGGATTCGAAAGCAGCGCGCGCTCGACGTTTGCACGCAGCACGCCGCTCGAAGCGCCCAATACTTTCGCTTTTTCCAAGTCGTTGGCGTCGACGACCGCGCACGCGATGCCGGCGCGCTCGAACACGGACTGCGCGAACGCGTCCGGATGTTGAGGAGCGAAGACGATCGTACGCTCGAACGGCGGCAGCGTGCCCGTGTAGCCGTCGATTGCGGTGATTGCCTCGCCGAGAATTTCGTAGAACATTCCGCGCCGCCCGACGAACCGCCCGACGACGTGCATCAGCGAAGCATACAGCACCTTCGAGACGCCGACCTGATCGATGACGATCTGCAGCGACTCCGGCTGACTCACCGTCGCAAGCGCGCCGGCGCGCCGCGAAAGGGCGTACGCAACCTTCGAGGGACGCACGTATTCGGCCGGAACCGCTTGCCCTTGCGCGATGGCGACGGCAGTTTCCGAAATTGCCAGCACGTCGCCGGGTTTCGCGATTCCGCGTACGGAACGTTCAATCAAGGCGATGAGATCGTCGCCGGAACGCACGAGCGGCGTGCGTACCGGAATTGCAACGATTCCGGCCGGAAGTTCCGGCCGCTCGATGCGTAGGCTCTTCACGCTCGCAACTCCGCAGCAATCTCCTCCATCTTGTACTTTCGCGAACCCTTGAGCAGAACCGCGTCGCCTGCTTTCGCGTGTTCGCGCAGCCACTGCGCCGCGCTATGGTTGTCGCTGAACGCGACAATGCTTTCTTCCTTCAATCCGCCTGCGAGTGCACCGTCCGCGAGCGACTGCGCGTAATCGCCTCCGACGAGTAATATATCGACACCGGAGCGCGCAGCGTGCGCGCCTACGCGTTCGTGCATTGCGCACGCGTCGCTGCCGAGTTCGGCCATGCTCGAGAGCACCGCGATGCGGCGCTCGGCCTGTTCGCACGCAAAGGCGTCGAGCGTTGCGATCATGCCGCTCAAGTTCGCATTGTATGCATCGTAGATCAGGCGCAGGTTTGCGCCAAGCTGCGTCACTTGGTAACGTCCCGCGGGCAGAGTAAGTCCCGGTATCGCCTCTGCCAGCTCTTCGATCGACATGCCGAGCAGCAGTGCGGCTGCAACCGCCGCGGCCAGATTTTCCCGATTGTGCCTTCCGGGCAGACGTACGTCGACTCGCACGTCGTGCGTTTGAGGCGAGTTCGAAACAACGAGACGTTCGTCGGGCGTGATCCACACCCCGGGCTGACGCGGTGTTCCGGCGCCGAACCAGAGCGGCGGACTTGCAAGTGACGGCGCGCGCCTGGCCGACTCCGCATCGTTTGCATTCAACACTGCTTGCGCGCCGCCTGAAAACAACCCCCACTTCGTGCGAGCCAGCGCTTCGTGCGATCCGAAGATTTCCAGGTGCGCTTCCCCGATATTGGTCAGCACGCCGATGTGCGGATGCGCAATCTGCACGAGTTCGGCAATCTCGCCTTGGTGCCGCGCGCCCATTTCGACGACGATCACCGCCTGGTCCGGCGAACTCGAGAGCAGCAACTTGCTTACGCCGATTTCGTTGTTTTCGTTCGCCGGCGGTGAAAGCACGCGGTCCGTACCATAGTGCGCCGCGAGCAGCTGCGCGAGCAGATGTTTGGTCGTCGTCTTACCGGTACTTCCCGTAATCGCCACGACGCGCCCGGCGAAGAGCGAGCGCGCAGCGTTTGCAAGATCCATGTACGCGCGCTTGGTATCGGCGACGACGAGCGCGGGAACGTCTTCCGGCACCGCTGCCGCATCGTCGACGACGACTGCGGCCGCGCCTTTTTGGACCGCGTCACCGATGAACGCGTGCCCGTCGAAATGCTCGCCGCGCAGTGCAAGAAACGTGTCGCCGGGCTGCAGTGCGCGCGTATCGGTGATGACGCGAACGCTCGCGGGAAATCGGCGCGCGCCGCGCACGCGTGCACTGGTCGCGGCCGCTGCACGTTCGAGCGTGAGCATCATCGGCGAGCTGCCTCGAGGTGCGCAAGCGCTTCTCGCGCAACCGCCAAGTCGTCGAACTGCAGCACGTGCGTGCCGACGATCTGATAGGTTTCGTGGCCTTTGCCGGCAATCGCAACGACGTCGCCGGGGCGCGCGTTTGCGAGCGCCGCTTCAATTGCCGCGCGCCGGTCCACGTGTGTCTCGTGCGGCGCCGTGCCGACACCGGGAAGAATCTCGTCGATGATTGCCTGCGGATTTTCCGTGCGCGGATTGTCGGACGTGACGTAGGTGAAATCGGCATAGCGAGCCGTGATCGCACCCATCTGCGGCCGCTTGCCGCGATCGCGATCGCCGCCGCACCCGAATACCACGATGAGCCGCCCGCGCGCCGCTTCACGCAGCGCGCGAAGCAAGTTTTCGAGCGCATCCGGCGTGTGCGCGTAATCGACGATGACGTCGACGCCGTTGCCGCTCACGTGATCCATACGTCCCGGCACGCGTTCGAGCGTTGCCAG
>Ga0070735_10003720_pt1 | contig 13233 bp, 13 predicted proteins | sample Coa_R1_FD_66443 | JGI IMG/M metagenome (GOLD analysis project Ga0070735, IMG submission 66443) | Surface soil microbial communities from Centralia Pennsylvania, which are recovering from an underground coalmine fire - Coalmine... | ecosystem: Environmental > Terrestrial > Soil > Unclassified ...
TATGAAGTTCTCTGCGCTGCTGATTTTGCTCGGGATCGCAGTCAGTGCGAACTGTCAGGATAAGCCCCGCGTCTTCGTTCAAGGCAAGGGATCGGAAAACGTAAGTAGCAAGGGTAGTGGCGGCGGTGGTTCGCACTGGGGAGCGTGGGGCTCCAAGTCAACCATCGACTCCCACGACGAGAGCATGGAAGTCACAAAGGACTTGCAGAAAGAGTGTCCGGGTGTGACCGTTACCGTCAACGACTCCAATGCGGACTACATCATCATGATGAATCGCGAGTCGAAACAGAATCGCGGACTTCTGCGGTCCAACAGCCAAGTTGAGGTTGCCAACAAGGCGGGCGATATCCTCGGAAGCAATGCGACCCACACGGTAGGCCACGCTGCGAAAGATGCCTGCGGCCTGATCATGGCGGATTGGCAGGCTCATGGCCGACTGAACGTCCCGCAGCAAGCGTCAGCTCCTGCGCAGCAAGCACCCGTAGCTCAGCCGGCTCTGCAGCAAGCGGCACAGACGTCCACGACGCCGCAAGTTATGCCTGCGGTTGCTACCTCTGACCAGACCGCTGTTGATGCAACTGCCGCAGCACAGCCTCAATCTCTAGGTGACGCTGCGAAGCGCGCAAAACAGCACCAGGCTTGCTTGGATGTTGCCAAAGACAATCCCAGCGTGGTCTGCAAGTAAAACTGTGTTTCGTTGGGGCCGGGCAGTCATAAAGTCACTGTCCGGCCGCAATGAACAGTGTGGAGAATTTCCTCTTCCGCTGAAATTTCTGGCCCGAAAATCCGTCTCTTACGTGCAGGGGACTCTTCATCCTAACGGTGACCTGAAGTCTTGCCTGTTACAATCCCTCGCTTCAGGAGACCACGCCTTGAAATCTCTTTTCTGTTGTGCCGTCCTCTTATCCGCGTGCTTCGCACAAAGTCCTGCCCCGTCAGGTGGAAAAACGAAGGTGCTTTGGCAGAAGCTCGAGGCCAGCATCCAGCAGGTGGATCAGCACCTGGACGGCGTCATGGGCGTTGCCATTGAAGACTTGAACACCGGCGATCACTTCTTCCTGCATGAGGACGAAGTTTTTGCCCAGGCGAGTTCGATCAAGATTACGGTCCTGGCCAATCTCTATCTGCAGGCGCAGCAGGGAAAGCTGAAGCTCACCGATCTCTACACCGTCCGGGTTTCCGACCTCGTTGCCGACAGCTACATCATGAACGGACTCACGCCGGGCGTTACGCGAGTGACCCTGCGCGATCTGGCCACGATGATGGTGGCCGTCAGCGACAATTCCGCGACGAATGTCTTGATCGATCGGGTTGGCATGCCAAACGTCAACGCGATGCTCGATTCTCTTGGTCTGACCCACACACGTCTGCGCCGCAAAATGATGGACCTGGAAGCCGCAAAGCAAGGTCGCGAGAACATCTCCACTCCGCACGAGATGATGACTCTGCTCGACGCGATCTACAAAGGCAAGTTGCTGAATAAGGAACAGACGGACGATTTCTTCAAGGTTCTCAGCACGAACAAGGACTCCTGGATTCCACGCGATCTTCCTGCCGATCTGAAGATCGCCAATAAGCCTGGGGAACTCGAAGCCGTGCGCAACGATTCCGGCATTGTTTTTGTGGAAGGCAGGCCGTACGTTATCTGCGTGATGACGGCATTCCTGCGCAATGAGCGCGACGGCGAAGAAGCTATCAGCAAGATATCGCTGGAAACCTGGCGCATGTTCGACCGCCTGAGCCGAGCTACCGAATACGGCCGCGTCGTCTCGCCCGGAAACGGCAGTCGGTGAGTCTTGAGCCGCAGATCAGCAATAGGTGGAACTGGACGAAGATGTCGAGCGGAAGTTTTATGCTCTACGCTCCCGCGCTACTCTTACGCACCGACGTCACCTGCCTCCGCATGAACGCCAACGCAGCCTTGCTCTCCATCGGCTGCGAGAAGTAATACCCCTGTCCGTACTCGCATCCCAATTCCATCAATCGCTCTAACTGTCTGGCCGTTTCAATTCCTTCGGCGATGACTTTGTACTTCATCTTGTGCGCCATGGTCAAAATCAATTCCACGACGTCCGACGCCGTCCGATCCGTCTGCATCTCGCGGATTAAAGAGCGGTCAATCTTCAGCGCATCCACAGGAAAGCGCGTCAGGCCGACCAGCGACATCGAACCAGTTCCGAAATCGTCCAGCACCACGCCGATTCCGAGATGCTTCAGATGGGAAAGCACCGTGATGGTGAGCTTTGGATCGGCTTCCGCGATGGCCTCGGTCATCTCCAAATGCAGGCGGGCCGGATCGATGCCTGTCTGTTGCAAGGCATCCTGGATATCGTTCACCAGTCGCGCGTCCGCGAATTGCCGAGCCGAGACGTTGACTGTCACATTCATCGGCTGGCCGTACGCATCGTTGACCTCCCACTCCCGCAACTGGCGGCAGGCTTGCACGATCAGCCAGTGCCCGATTGAAACCAGAATTCCCGTGTCCTCGGCCGCTTCAATGAATCGGTACGGAGAGATCAAACCCTGCGTAGGATGATCCCAGCGCAGCAGCGCTTCAAAGCTGACAATCTGCTGCGAATCGAGTTGCACCACCGGTTGGTAATGTATGCGGAACTGCCGCTGAGTCAGCGCTCCGCGCAGGTCCGATTCCAGCTTCAGGCGTCCGACGGCGCGGGAGTGCATCGCTTCATCGAACACTTCGCACCGTGAACCTCCCAGCGCCTTCGCTCGCCGCATGGCGACGTCCGCGTCCTTCAGCACATCTTCAGCACGCGTGTGCGCGGCCGTACTTAGCGCAATACCCACGCTGGCGGAAACTCGCACCTCGCGCGACTCAAGCTCAAATGGCTCTGCAACCGCCGTCTGCATCCGCCTCGCCACACGCATCGCGTCGCTCGGATCTCCCACGGTCTCGAGCAGAACTGCAAATTCATCGCCACCCAAACGGAACAGCAGATATTCCTCGGACCCAGTCGTATCATGACCTGCGCTCGGCTGCTGTTGACGCAGTTCGATTCCCAGCCGCCGCGAGATTTCGGTCAGAATGTGATCGCCAGCCCTGGTCCCCATCGTTTCATTGAAGACCTTGAAGTGATCGACATTAGTGAGCAGAAGCGCATAGGACCGCCCGGCATCGCGCCGCACCCGCGCAAACGCGCCCTGAAGCTGGTCGAGGAACCGCCGCCGGTTCGGCAATCCGGTCAGTGGATCGTGAAATAAGTTGTATTCGAGTTGCTGTTCCGCACGTTTTCGCTCGGTGATGTCACGGTTCACAATCACCAGCTTCGCGACTTCTCCTTTGGCGTCGCGAATCGTGCTGGCCAGCGATTCCAGTACGCGCCAGCTTCCATCTTTGTGCTTGATGCGGTATTCCATGCGTTTGCCAATACCGCTCTCCCGCGCCTCCCGCGCTGCCTCCAGAACCCGCATCCGGTCATCGGGATGAATCTGTTCAAATGACGATGTTTCTCCCAACTCTGCCGCCGAATATCCTAGAATTCGCTTATACGCTGGACTGTTGTATAACCTGCGGCCTTTTACATCGACCAAGGCAATCATGTCCGCGGCATTTTCTGTGACGATCTTGAATAGCTCCTCGTTTTTCTTCGACTCGTGATGAACGCGATAAAGGCGAAATTGCTGAAACAGGGCTAGAACAGCGAGCGCCCCAGGCGGTATCCAGTGCCACTGCATGCGGAGGTCTCCCCACGAGGCATATCGGCCAAACCGGCGAAAAGGATTACTGGCCGGGAAGACATGATGGCGCCTCTTGCGGAACAGCGCATAATGTCTCAATGACTGTTCGCCGCCTCAAAACGTATGCCGGTGCCCTGGGATACGTGTATCAGTACTACTTTGTCGGAAAGCGGGGCGCCCTTGGCGACGATCCCGAGGCACCCGCAACCGAATTTATCTTTGATGTCACCTCTGACCGGAAGCTTACGTATTCAGTCAGCATCTTCTTGCCCCAGCAAACCCGCACTGACTGGGCCAACGTTCACGGACGCCCTCTGAACGACGCCGAACAGTACGCCGCCGTTAAACTCCGCCTCTTCCGAGCCTTCGACGAACTTGAAAATGTAAAAGAGCAAGGCCGCCGCTTGTCGATTGATTCCGCACTGCTTGAAGAGGCACTATCGAGCCTGGGTGTGGATTGACATGCACCTCCGATGACTCGCTTGATCCAATTTCACTCCCCAGCTATAAATGCTGCCGGGGTCCTTCATGCCGCGATCTAAATCTCATTTTCTCTATTGCGTACTCTGCGTCACCGTTCTGATCGTCACCGCTGTTGCGCAAAGCCCGCGCTGGACCGAGCAAAGAGCCAATGATTGGTACACTCAACAACCCTGGCTCGTCGGCGCCAACTACATCCCAAAATCCGCAATCAACGAATTAGAGATGTGGCAGCAAGACACGTTCGATCCCGCCCAGATTGATATCGAACTCGGCTGGGCTGAGTCGATCGGGATGAACACGATGCGCGTCTTCCTCCACGATCTGCTATGGCAGCAAGATTCTGTTGGATTTCAGAAGCGCATTGATCAATTTCTGACCATCGCCTCGCGCCATCACATCCGTCCGCTCTTCGTTCTCTTCGACTCTTGTTGGGATCCTAAGCCGCGCCTCGGCCACCAGAATGCCCCAAGGCCCGGTGTGCACAACTCCGGGTGGGTGCAGAGTCCCGGCGCGAAGGCTCTCGTTGATCCAGCACAAGTTCCGCGGCTGAAAGCCTACGTCCAGGGAGTCGTTGGAGCCTTTGCCAAAGACGACCGAATTCTTGGTTGGGACATCTGGAACGAACCCGGATCCGATCAGACCGGAAACTATCCGAAAACAGAATTGAAGAATGACAAAAAGCTGGCTCGCATTCTGATCCTGTTGCCGCAGGCCTTCGCGTGGGCTCGCGAAATGAACCCCAGCCAGCCTATCACCAGCGGTGTCTACGAAATCGACACAAAACTCGACGCGGAAAAGCAGGACGAACTCTCACGCATCCAACTCCGCGAGTCCGACATCATCACCTTTCACAACTACTCGTGGCCCGAATCCTTCAAGTCTGAAATCGAGTGGCTGAGGCAATTTCACCGTCCGGTTGTCTGCACGGAGTACATGGCGCGGTCGGTGGGCAGTACCTTTGACACCATTCTCCCGATCGCCAAACAGGAGCACGTTGCAGCCATCAATTGGGGCCTCGTTGCCGGCAAGACGCAAACGTACTACCCGTGGGAATCATGGCAGCACCCTTATGTGAAGCAGCAACCGCCGGTCTGGTTTCACGAGGTCTTTCGCCAGGACGGAACGCCGTACCGTCAGGCTGAAGTCGATCTGATCAAGCACCTCACAGGGAAGAACTAAGATTGAAACCGCTTGCCGGCTGCCCCACCCTTCGCAGTTTTGGAAGGGTGGGGATACCTACCACGATTCGTGCGAAACGCGGCAACCCACTTTCGAATCTTCGAAGGTGTTCCGCAACGGTTACAATCTCCCGATATGAAAAGTCTCTCCGTTCTCGCTCTCATTGCTTTCTGCTCCCTGACTGCTTGTAACAAGTCATCGACGTCGACTGCTGGTGCGCCAAGCGCATCGTCCTCGACGACGCCGGATGCCGTCCAGCAGAAACTGCAGGATTTCGCTGGGGCCTCCGCCGCAAACTGCGGCCGGCTCGCCGTCCATGCCGCGGCCGAGCAATCCAAAGCGGCCAGCGATTGCGCCATGCAAGCCGCTCAGAATAAGCAGCCGTTTTTTGTCGCTTACGACATGCCGGGCATGGCGATCGGAGTGGCAGGGAACTCCGCAGGCAAACTGTACACCGTGCAGTCGCAAGGGGAAGGCGCAGCGGCAACTGTCACATCCGGAGACTGTCCCTCTGAGCTCCGCGTCGCGGGCAGCGGACGCGTGACCTGCTTCGCTCCTGGCGACATGGGTTCGATGGGCGCCGGTCACACCGCGGTGCCTTCCGACATACCCAATCCGCACGCGATGCCCAAAGTGAAATAGGATTTTGGATAGGCGATAACGGATAGCAGTCAGTCTGTGATTCTAATCACACACTTAAGTGACCCACTTTGTTTGCCTTACCCTCGCTACCCTTGGACAATGGGATCGTCGTACTGAGGGGTTCAGTCCGGCCCGTAGTTTGGGGTAAACTCATGAAAATCCAGACTTACTTCTCGGTAGCGACGATTCAGCACAATATGAAAGGCTGAGAACTGGGTTCTGAGAACTGAGTTCTGTCTATGTCACTACTCTGGTTGCGCTTTGCCTTAGGGTGCTACTTCATCGGTCTGGTCTACGCCTTCGTAGCCCTGACGCGCACCAGCGACCTTTTCAGCCGCATCGCTCTGCATGCCGCCAGTCTTGGCATGGTGTTCCATTTTGTTTCCATCACTGAGCTTTTTCTCTCAGGACAGATCGTGTGGGCCTCGGTGCACAACGGTGAGTCGTTGCTCGCCTTCCTGTCGATGACATTTTTCATGATCATCTACACGATTTACAAGACGACATCGCCTGGGGTGGTTGTGTTTCCCGTCGTTTTCTTTTTGACCTTTGTGGCGGCCCTGGATCAGCAACCAGTCTTGCTCACGCAATTCGTCTCACATAAGGGATGGCTGATCGCTCACATCATGCTGATCTTCACAGGCTACGCCGCGCTGCTGGTCAGCTTTGGAGCCAGCCTGCTTTACCTGCTGCAGGAACGCAGACTGAAGGCCAAGAAACCTACCAGTTTGATCGCGTTCTTGCCGGCACTTGAAGTGATCGATCAAATCGGTTATCGCTCGCTTTTGCTCGGATTTCCCTTCATGACGCTGGGCCTGATCACAGGTTCGGTGGTCGCAATCACCGCTCCGACCATCGGGCGCGTAGACTTCCTTGATCCCAAGATTCTTCTTTCCGTGTTGATGTGGGCCGTCTACATGTTGATGGTCTTCACTCGCTGGAACTCTGGATGGCGCGGCCGCCGCGCCGCTTTTCTTGCAACCTTCGCCTTCGTGGCTGCGCTTGCCGCCTGGGCCGCTAACTATTTCTCCGCGATGCACAGGTTCGCCGCCTCATGAGATATCAACTCATTGGCGTGAATCACAAGAGTGCACCGCTCGAAGTCCGCGAGCGCCTGGCGATTCCGGAGTCCCGCCTGCCCGATACCTGCCGCGATCTCACGGCCTACCCCGGCATTGAAGAAGGCATGGTGATCTCCACCTGCAACCGCGTCGAGATCGTCACTCACACCACCAACGGCCACGCCGACCTGCGCGGATTCCTGCACGACCACTTTCACCTGGATCCAGACGAACTTGACCCACACCTCTACGAATTTCGCGAGAAAGACGCCGTCCGCCACCTCTTCCGCGTAGCCTCCAGTCTCGATTCCATGGTTGTCGGCGAAGCCCAGATCCTCGGCCAGGTCAAAGAGGCGTACGCCACCGCCCGCGCCGTAGGTGCCGTCCGCGGACAGCTCGATCAGCTCTTCAGCCGCGCCTTTGCGGTCGCCAAACGCGTGCGCAGTGAAACGGCCGTCGGATCATCCTCCGTTTCCATCGCCTCGGTCGCCGTTGAGCTGGCCAAAAAGATTTTCGGTACGCTGCAAGGAAAGAATGTCTTCATCGTCGGCGCCGGCAAGATGAGCGAACTCGCCGCCCGCCACCTGATGGCCCACGGCTGCGCCTCTATCTTCGTCGCCAACCGCACCTATGAGCGCGCCATCGGCCTGGCGCAGAAATTCAACGGCCAAGCCATCAAGTTCGAGGATCTCTACGCGACCTGCGACCGCGCCGACATCGTCATCACTTCGACGGGCGCGCCCCACGCCATCTTCCGCCGCGAACATGGAGAGCAATTCCTCGCCCGCCGCAAGAATCGCCCGATGTTCTTCATCGATATCGCCGTCCCGCGCGACGTTTCGCAGGACATGGCCAAGCTCGACGGGATCTTCGCCTACGATATCGACGACTTGCAGCAGGCGGTCACCAGTCACGTCGCCGACCGCCGCAAAGAAGCCGAGCTCGCTGAAGCCATCATCACCAGCGAAGTCGAAAAGTTCGAAGCCCGCGTGCACACTCTCGATGTAGTCCCGACAATTGTCAGTCTGCAAGATCATCTGGAAACCATTCGGCAAGCAGAAATCGATCGCGTCCGCGGAAGAATGGGTCAGATGACACCCGAACAGGAGATCGCAATCGAAGCCCTGACGCGCGGCATCATCAACAAAGTGATGCACACCCCAATCACAACGCTAAAGAGCGCTGCCAAAGAATCAGAAGCGACCACGGTAGTCGACGTAGTCCGCCGCCTCTTCAACCTGCAAGTAAAGGGAAAAGACGCAGGCGAGTCAGACGAAAAGAAGAACGAAGTAGGTACCCGCCAATGACTCCAGGCCCTGCTATCTTGTCTCCCCCAAACGGTTGTCATCCTGAGCGAAGTCTGGCGGAGAGCGAAGGGAACCGCCAGACGGAGTCGAAGGATCCCTACCGCGCCGAAGCGGCTGGTTTCAAAGCCGGGAATTTCCGCGTAATAGTCCGCTTCTTCGACGAGCAAGAAACCGAGCATCTCCCGCTCCCCAGCTGCGAGGCGACGGCATGGGAGAGCCCGTCACGAAAATGCCGGGTCACCACGCGGAATACGAACCAATCCTGTAGGGAAGTCACCCCCACCACAAAACGCCAATGACCACAAACGGCAAGCCCGCTCACCTCCGCATCGGCTCCCGCGGCTCCCAACTCGCCTTATGGCAGGCCAACCACATCTCCGCTCTCCTGCGCGCCCGCGGACACGAGGTCGAGATTGAAATCATCCATACCACGGGTGACAAGATCACCGACGTCGCCCTCGCCAAGGTCGGCACCAAGGGAATGTTCACCAAAGAGATCGAGGAGGCTCTCGCCGCCGGACGCGTTGACCTGGCTGTCCACTCGCTCAAAGACCTCCCGACAGAACTTCCCAACGGATTCGAAATCGCGGCCATCACCGAGCGTCAGGACCCGCGCGACGCCTTCTGCTCGCGCCACTACTCCAGTTTTCAGGAACTTCCCCAAGGCGCGCGTGTCGGAACCTCTAGCCTGCGCCGTCAGGCGCAACTCAAAGCTGTCCGTCCCGATCTCGACATTCACCCTCTGCGCGGCAACGTCGACACTCGTCTGCGAAAACTTGAGCAGGGCGAATACGACGCCATCATCCTCGCCTCTGCCGGCCTGAAGCGCCTCGGAAAAACGGAACATATCAAGCAGATCATTTCCGCGGAAATCATGTGCCCTGCTGCCGGACAAGGCGCGCTCGGCATCGAAATCCGCGAAGGCGACGCGAAGACTCGCGAACTGCTTGCGTTCCTCAATGATCCCAACGCTCGTGATGCGACCACTTGCGAACGTGCTCTGCTCAACAGGCTGGGGGGAGGCTGTCAGGTGCCCATCGGTGCTTTCGCCGAAGTGAAAAATCGCAAGCTCCATCTGGAATCCATCGTCGCCGATCCCGACGGCTCAAAAGTCCTGCGCGATTCCCGCGACGGAACCGATCCCGAGAAGCTCGGCAACGAAGCCGGCGCCGCACTTCTCGCCCGTGGCGGAGACGCTATTCTCGAAGCCGTCTACGGACGAGGCCTGGCCGTTCCTCCGCAACCATAATGGGCACGCCACGAAGCGCTAACTTTCGCAGATGATAAAAGCGGAGAGCGGGCGGCGTTGAATCGAATCCCGCAAGGACGACAAGCTTCTGCTCAATGCGAGACAATTGATCCGTGTACATCCCCGAACACTTCCGCGTACGCGATCATGCAACGGCGATTGCCTTCATGCGCGCTAACCCTTTTGTGATTCTCGTCTCAAGCACGGACGAGGGTCCATTTGCTACGCACGTGCCAGTCGTGATCCGCGAACATGGAGATAACCTGATTCTCCGCGGCCACGTCGCCAAGGCGAATCCGCACTGGCGCTACTTCGAGCAACAGCCGCACTGCCTGACCATCTTTCATGGTCCCCACGCCTATATTTCCACCACGAACTATGTCACGCCCGAAAACGTCCCTACGTGGAACTATGCCGCGGTTCACGTCTATGGCAACGCGCGGACGTATTCCGCACATGAAGACCTGCTGACCATGCTGCACGACCTGATCCCGACTTTTGAAGCCGCCTACGAGCAGAAGTGGAACAGTCTGAGCGAGGCCTACCGTACCCGTATGCTCGACCACATCGTAGGATTTGAGATCGCTGTCAAGAAAGTCGAAGCCAAATTCAAGCTGAGCCAGAATCGCACTCCACAGGAGCAGCAGAACGTCATGGACTCGCTATGCCCCGCGCACGACAGCACGATCTCTGGAACAGCCCGACTCATGCGCGAGCAAGGCCTCGGCTTGAAGAAGGAGCAGAAGTAAAGAATGTGGACGCGAGCGGCCCGCCCGCGAACTCCAACCATGAGCAAGAAGACGGATTTATCGGGCAATCAACCACTCAGCGGCGTCCGCGTCCTGGTCGGTCGCGCGAAGCATCAAGCTGGAGCCCTGTCGGCCGAACTGCGCAAGCTCGGAGCGCAGGTGCTTGAAATTCCGTTCATCGAAATTCGCAAGCCACGTTCCTTCAGGCCTCTCGATGCAGCACTAGACAATCTCCAAACGTACGACTGGCTGATCCTGACCAGCGTCAACGGCGTTGAAGCGATGTGGGACAGGATCGAAAGCAAACAACTGGAACCATCGTGGAAGAGCGGCCGCCTACGTGTCGCCGCCATCGGGCCCGCCACCAAGAAGGCCATCGAGCAACGCGGGCTCGAAGTCGACGTTGTCCCAAGGGAATACGTTGCCGAATCCGTCGTCCGGAGTCTTAACCGGAGAGTGAAGGGAAAGCGAGTTCTGCTGGTCCGCGCCAAAGTCGCTCGGGACGTCATCCCGCGCGAGTTGCGTAATGCTGGAGCGCATGTCGACGTTGTCGAAGCCTATGAAACGGTCGTTCCACAGAGTTCCCGGCGGAAACTCCTGGCGGCTCTACAGAACGAAAGCAAACGCCCGCAGGTGGTGACCTTTACGAGTTCCTCCACCGTGAAGAACTTTGTTGCGCTGGTTGGAAAACGCGCAAATCTCAACGGAATTCAGATGGCCTCGATCGGCCCTGTCACATCATCTACGTTGCGCGATTCTGGACTGAGTATCGACATCTTCGCCAAAGAGTTTACGATTCCGGGACTGGTATCGGCGATCGCCAAAGCTGTCACGCGGGAATCTCGTGACTAGCCTACGCGATTTGATTATTGTCCAGCGCGGCGCGTTCGTTGAGCGCGGTCGCCCAGCTGGGCGAAGCCTTCGATTTACTTTCCTTACCCGTGCGAACGTCGGTTCCGATTCCTCCAGCAGCAGGTAGGAAACGATTCATCAATCCCAACATGTCCACTGTGATATCCGGGAAGACTCCATGAATGATCGTCGCCAGCTGTGCTGGTACGGTCAAAATGATTTCGGCATCTCCGCGGGCGCAGGCATCAACAATGCGCCGTGCGGCGCGGTTCGCATTCATCGACAGCACAGGTAGCGCATCGCTGATGCTGAACCAGGCATATTCCGCCTCGTTATTGCCCTTGAAGAATGCGTTCCGCGGACTGCCGGTTCGCATCAGTCCCGGGCAAACCGTGGTCACATAAACGTGGTCCTTAAGCAATTCCGAGCGCAAGCCTTCGGAAAATCCGGTCAAGGCGAATTTACCGACGCTGTAGGGCAAAAGGTGCGGCACGCTAATCTTTCCACCGATGGAAGATATATTGACAATTCGTCCAGCCTGTTTCCTCTGCATAGCAGGCAACACGGCCATGGTTGTGAAATACGGACCCCAGAAATGCGTGTTGATGGAGTTCCGATAATCGTCGATGGTCATCGTCTCCATCGGCCCGACGGCAATTGTTCCCGCATTGTTCACCAGGATGTCGACTTCGCCGAACTCGTCCTCGATCTTGCGCACTGCGGCTTCCGCTTCATCCCGCATTGTCATGTCGGCTTCAAGGCTGAGCACATCTCCGCCCTCGGATCGAATCTGTTTCTGTGCCCGTTCCAGCTCTTCGCCATCGCGGGCTGCGATGGCGACCTTCGCTCCTCGTGACGCTAGCTCCCGGGCTAGCAGCAACCCCAGCCCGCGGGAGCCGCCTGTGACAAAAGCGATCTGATTCCGGAAATTGGCCGGCGTGCGATGACGGCGCAAAAAGGTGGCGGCGATTCCTGTGGCAATTCCAGCGGCGACGGTCAGATTGCGGGAGAGCATGCGATCCTCACAGGAAAAAGGGCTGCGGGAACCCCCGCAGCCTTTATTGAGTTAAGTTGATTACTGCGCGTTGCTGGCTTGCGTTTTCTGTGCTGGAGCAATCTGTTGTGCCTGATTCAGATGCTCGCGTAAAACCGGAAGCGTCCGCTGGGCGAAACTTTTGACCGCGGGATCCTTCGCCGTTTTGCTCTCGCGCTCAAATTCGGCCACGTCCTTTTTGTGGTCCTTGAGCATGTCCGTCATATACGCTTGATCGAACTCTGTGCCCGACAGTTTTTCCAGGCGATCTTTGGTCTGCCTATCCTTCAGTTCGGGCTTGGTCGGTAGTGTCACGTGTTCCTGCGCGGCGATGTTCTTTAGTTGCTCATTAGCCTTGCTGTGGTCATCGATCATTCGCTGACCGAACTGCTTGACTTGCTCATTCGAAGCTTTTTGCACGGCGAGTTGACCGAGCTCCACTTCCGCCAAGCCTCCCGCTGCCGCCTTCTTCAGAAAATTGGTATCCGACGATGCGGTGCCGGCCGACTGTTTGCCCATCGAGTCGTTCTGGGGAACTGTTCCGGACTGACTACCGGTTTGCGCCGCTGCTGCAAGCGTCATCGCAGCGCCGAAGGTGAGTGCAACAAACGTGTAAGAAATGCGATGCATTGAAAGCTCCAGGGTGTATTTGATCTTGGCTCTTAGACAAGAGTAGGTTTGGCTCAAAGCCGCGACTATCAGGAGATCACTGCAAATAGGGCACAAGATTGTCACTAAGCGGAATGCCGTATGGATAGCAAGCTAGGAATGGTGGTGACGGCCGCGGCGCAGCACTTTACGACTGAAGTCGGGCCAGAACTCCGGAGCCAGATTCACGAAACCGTTGTCGGCGATATCAGTCCCGAAATGCATGAGAAAGGCGCCGCCAGTCCGGCTCGCCGCCGGATAGTAGAGATTGGAGAATCCCGAACTCATTGCGCTCCCTAGCACGTTGTCGAAGTTGAAGGTATTCCCGCCCGTA
>Ga0070735_10003721_pt1 | contig 13229 bp, 11 predicted proteins | sample Coa_R1_FD_66443 | JGI IMG/M metagenome (GOLD analysis project Ga0070735, IMG submission 66443) | Surface soil microbial communities from Centralia Pennsylvania, which are recovering from an underground coalmine fire - Coalmine... | ecosystem: Environmental > Terrestrial > Soil > Unclassified ...
CCCGGCGGCCCGGGCCCCCTCCGGGGCCATGCGTGGAGCCCGCATGCCCTGTGACGCCACCGCGCGGCCCCCGCGGGCGTGCGGCAACGGGGCGTAAGGTGCAAACTGGGCACTGATTGCGAAGGGTTGGCGCAGCGCGTAATGAAAGCGGCGAGGAAATGGCCGAATTCGCTCCCTGCTGCGCGAAGTCTTCGTGCTATCGCGACCTCAGGTTGTACTGAAGCGGCGGGAGGTGCGAATGTGGCGCGTGTCCGGTATCCCCGGAACCCGGTACCCCGCCCCGCTAACCGTGCCGGCCCGCCGTGCTCATCGATGAACTTGAGGCTGCCCGCGAAAATGGTTTCCGCGTCATAGTCGAGGGTCGCCACGTGGTAGCTGTCCGGCAGCTCCCGCACCGTGACCTGGTTCGGCGGCAGGGCGCCGAGCAGCATCTTCATGCTGGCCGGGCCGACCACGTGATCAGTGGCGCTTCGGTACACCAGCACAGGCTGGGTCACGTCCCGCAGATGCGTGCCGGTGGTACGCCACAGGCCCGGCATGGTCGCCGCGGCCCGCACCGGCACCCGCGTGTAGCCGAGCTCGGAGGCGCCGGGCTTGGCGATGTCGCTGGCAATCCCCGGCAGCGACCGGATCAGGTGCTTCAGCACCGGGGCGAGCAGGAACAGCCGGGTGTCCGCCGCCAGCGACGGATTCACCAGCACCAGTCCGCGCACCCGGGCGCCGTGCACCTCGGCCAGCCGCAGCGCGAGGCACGCGCCCATCGACAGGCCCGCCACGAACACCGTCTCGCAGCGTCCGGCCAGGTCAGCGAACGCGCGGTCCACTTCGTCGTACCAGTCCGTCCACCCGGTCCTGGCCATCTCCTGCCATGTGGTGCCGTGTCCCGGCAGCCGCGGCAGGCTCACGGACAGGCCCTCGGCCGCGAGGTATTCCGCCCACGGCCGGAGCGTCTGCGGACTCCCGGTGAACCCATGACACAGCAGAACGCCGGTCGGCCCGCCGGCCTGCTCAAACGGCTCGGCTCCCGGCAGCACAGATTCCATTGCCGCATCGTGGCATGCCAGCTCGGGTCGTGGCTAGTCACGCGGCGGTACCGTAGGGCTACCGGGAACCTGGGCTACTAGGAACTGTGCCAGAGCCATGGGACGATATGCCCTGTGTTCTACTGGCTGGTAAAGGCGACACTCGGTACGGCGCTCAAGCTGATTTTCCGGCCCTGGTCGGAGGGCGTCCGTAACGTGCCGCGACGTGGGCCGGTCATCCTCGCGAGCAATCACCTGTCGTTCTCCGACCACTTCTTCGGCCCGCTTCCCGTGCCGCGCAAGGTCGTCTTCCTGGCCAAGGCCGAGTACTTCACCGGACGCGGCGTGAAGGGCCTGCTCACCAAGGCCTTCTTCGCCGGCGTCGGCCAGATTCCGGTGGACCGCGGTGGCGGTCCGGCCAGCGAGCGCGCGCTCACCACCGGCATGCGGGTCCTCGCCCGTGGCCGGGTGCTGGGCATTTACCCGGAGGGGACCCGCAGCCCGGACGGTCGGCTGTACCGGGGAAAGACCGGGGTCGCCCGGCTCGCCATCGAATCCGGCGCGCCCGTGGTGCCTTGCGCGATGATTGGCACGTTCGAGTTCCAGCCGCCCGGCGTGATCAGGCCGGATATGAAGATCCGGCCGGGCGTGCGGTTCGGTGAGCCGCTGGATTTCTCCAGATTCCGCGGGCAGGCGGATAAGGAGACGCTGCGCACCGTGACCGATGAGATCATGCGGGCCATCGGCACGCTGTCCGGCCAGGAATACGCCGGCATCGACGCCCGTCAGGCCAAGGCGGATCTCGCCGCCGGCGCCGGTGACTGCCCGGACGAATGAGCCGCCGCGCCGAGCTGGTCCGCTACGCGATCGAGCACGGACTTGCTGAGTGAACTTCACGCATGCGTAAGCCACGGGACCCGCAGGTCCCGATAGGGTTAGCTCCATGCGAGTCGGAGTGCTTACCGGTGGCGGCGACTGCCCCGGGCTGAACGCGGTCATCCGCGCTGTGGTGCGTAAGGGCGTGCAGGAATACAGCCTTGAGTTCGTCGGCTTCCGCGACGGCTGGCGCGGACCGCTGGAGGGGGATACGGTGCCGCTGGACATCCAGGCGGTGCGGGGCATCCTGCCCAGGGGCGGCACCATACTCGGCTCGTCACGCACCAACCCGCTGAAGACGCCCGCTGGCACCGGGGGCCGCGACGGCATCGAGCGGATCAAGGACAACCTGGCCGGACTCGGCGTGGACGCGCTGATCGCGATAGGCGGCGAGGACACTCTGGGCGTCGCGACCAAACTCGGCGAAGCGGGCGTGCCTGTTGTCGGCGTGCCGAAGACGATCGATAACGACCTGGCCGCCACCGATTACACCTTCGGCTTCGACACCGCGGTGAACATCGCGATGGAGGCCATCGACCGGCTGCACACGACGGCCGAGTCCCATCACCGCGCCCTGATCGTCGAGGTAATGGGCCGGCACGCCGGCTGGATCGCCCTGCACGCCGGCCTGGCCGGCGGCGCCAACGTGATCCTGATCCCGGAGCGGCCGTTCGACATCGAGAAGGTGTGCGCGTACGTTCAGCACCGCTTCCAGACCCGGTATGCCCCGATCGTGGTCGTCGCGGAGGGCGCGCACCCGGCCGCCGAGGACCTTTCGCTGCAAAACCAGCAGCTTGACTCGTTCGGCCACGTGCGGCTCGGCGGCATCGGGCAGATGCTGGCCGACGAGATCGAGAAGCGGACCGGCAAGGAGGCCCGCTGCACGGTGCTCGGTCACATCCAGCGCGGCGGCACGCCCACGGCGTATGACAGGGTGCTGGCCACGCGGTTCGGCGTGCACGCGGTCGAGGCGGTGCATGACGAGGACTTTGGCATCATGGTGGCGCTGCGCGGCACCGACATCATCCGCGTCCCGCTTGCCGACGCCACCCGCGAGCTCAAGCTGGTTCCCGCCGACCGCTACGCCGAGGCCGAAGTCTTCTTCGGCTGAAGTCTTCTTCGGCTGAAGTCGCCGCGCTCCCGCCCCTGCCGGCTTCCTGCCCCTCGCCGCGCCGCCCCTGCCGCACCGGTGCCATCGCGGCCGCCGGTCGACAGGCGCGCATTTCCGACAAATCGGGCGCGGGAGCTGAAGTGCTGTCGGATGGTTGTGGCAACCAGCCGCCTATAACCGGCTGGTTGCCACAACCATCCGACCGGGTGTGCATCAGCAGGATCCTGGGGCCGAGATCGATGCGTGCCACATAGGAGTACCGGCCTGGCGGAGGCGCTGGTACTCCGGCGGGGTTGTCAAAGACTGTCATGCCGGCCATGCTATGAGCCCGCCAGGCCATGCGACAAGCGAATGTTCTTCATTGATGACATGCCAAAGTAGAATGCCAGGTGTGGATACCGCACTGTTCGCCGTCTTCCGCACGGTCGCCAGACATGGCTCGTTCACCGCGGCGGCGGCCGAGCTCGGCTATACACAGTCCGCGGTCTCCCGGCAGGTTTCCGCTCTTGAGGCGGAGTTCGGCGTGACGCTCTTCGACCGGCAGCCGCGCGGCGTACGGCTCACCGACGCCGGACTGAGCCTGCTGCAGCATGCCAGCGCGGTCACGGATCGGCTCGCGCTTGCCAGGGATGACATCGCGGCACTGCGGGACCTGTCCGCCGGGCGCCTGAGGGCAGGCGCGTTCCCGACAGCGAACACCGCGCTGGTCCCTGCCGCGGTCGGCGCGTTCGAGACCGCACACCCGGGCGTAACGCTGTCTCTCAGCGAGGGGCTAGTGCGTGACCTGTCCGACATGCTGCGCGCCGGAGACCTGGACGTTGCGGTCATCACGTCGAACGACCAGGCGGACGGTCTTGAGCTGCGGCACATCGCGGACGACCCAATGCTGGTCGCCATGCATCCCGGTCACCGGTTCGCCGCGCGCCCGGTGATCCGGCTCGCCGAGCTGGCTGGTGAGGACTGGATCGCCGGAAGCGGGCGCCTAGATCACACCCTGCTGAGCGGCGCTCCGTTCACGCCGCGGATCAGGTACGTGATCAGGGAGTGGATCGCCAAGCAGGGCTTCGTCGCGGCCGGGCTCGGCGTCACGCTGATCCCGTCGCTCGCCGTCGGCTCGGCTCGCCCTGACGTCGTGCTGGTGCCGCTGCACCCGGACGATGCTCCGGTGCGCCGGGTCTTCGCCGCGACACCCGCGGGCATCACTCCGCCACCGTCGCTGGACGCGTTCGTCCGATGCCTCGATCGGGCCGCCGCTGAACTGGCCGCGGCCCGATCCTAGGTGCAGCGGGCTTCAGTGGCCCGGTCCCAGGCTTAGTAGCGCTCGACCAGATCTCTGCCCGGCAGGCGGCAGCCTGTACTGCCTCGCGCGGCGTCATCTCGCCTCACTTCTCTGTCCAGGTCCGGGCTCGGACCGGCTCGGCCTGCCACACCGCGGGCGCGACCGCGCCCCCTAGATCGGGCTCGGGCACGGCGTCGGCCGGATGCTCGGTCGACGCCGTGTACCGCATCGTACGCACATCGCGCGGGATGAGCGTCAGCGCCGAGGCCACGACGATCAGAACGGCCGCTCCGTACTGTGCCGCGGACACGCCGATCGCGGCGGCAAGCGGTCCGGCGATTAGGGCGCCGACCGGCATCGCCGCGACCGATCCGAGCGCGTCGTAGGACGACACGCGGGCCAGCATGGCTGGCGGGATGTTCCGCGTCATCGCCACGGTCCACTGGACCATCATCATCTCGATGAACACGCCCAGGCAGAACGAGGTGACACACACCAGCGGCAGCGGCAGCACCATCGCCAGCGACAGCGGCGAGATCGCGATCGCGCCTCCGGTGACGACGACGAACAGCATCGGCCGTCGCGGGGTGACCCGCAGCGACACAAGCCCGCCTGCGATTAGGCCGAGCGAGTCGGCGGCGGTGATCGCGCCCCAGGCGGCAGGTCCGCCGAGGTGCTGCTTGGCCACGACCGGGCCGAGCACGGAGAACGCGCCATACCACGCCATCATCACCGCGCAGAACTGGAGCACGATCGCCCACAGCCACGTGTGCGACCGGAACTCTGACCAGCCCGCGCGCAGCTCAGCGAGCAGGTTTGCTGTGCGGCCTTCCGCGCCAAGTTCTGCGCTTCGCTCGCTTTGCTCGCCTGTGCTTGTGCCGCGTATCGCCAGGAGGACCGGGACGGTGCTGGTGAGGCCGAGGCCGCACAGCGTCAGTGCCCAGCCGGGTCCTGCCGCCGCGACCAGCAGGCCGCCGGCCGCCATGCCGGCCATCTGGCCGGTGTTCATGCCGAGCCTGCTGATCGCGCTCGCGTCCTGCAGCAGCCCGTCCGGCACTAGCCGGGGCAGCAGCGCCTGTGAGGCGGGCCAGAACAGGGCCATCCCGGTTCCGGTCAGCACTTCGAGGCACACCATCGCGAGCAGCGGCGCGTGCCCGGTCAGCACCAGGACGCCGAACGTGCCCTCGCCCACCGCCATCATGAGGTTCGCGGCGATGATCACCCGCTGCGGCGGGAACCTGTCCGCCGCCACGCCGCCGAGCAGCGTGAACAGCAGCGACGGCGCGATCTGGGCCGCCAGCACGTAAGACAGCGCGGCTGGCGAGCCCGTCGCCCTGAGCACGGCGAACGATACGCCCACCATGGAGAACCCGACCGATGCCGGCGCCAGCAGGCGGTCGAACATCAGCAGTCGGAAGTCCCGGATCGCGAGCACAGGGAACCGACTCACAATGCGCCCCCGTGACATTGAACTCATCCTCTCACCGCCGGCGCACGCGCCGGACGGCTCTCGACCCCTTTGAGCGGCGCACCGTGGCCCCGTCCCACCGAACGCTAGCCTTCCGCTCCCTGACCAACAACTTGTTTTGCCTGGCGGCGATTCCCAGATCGCCGGGCGGGAAGGCTGCTCAGCAGGCCACGTCGAGCCGCGTCCAGGTGCATGGCGGGTGATCTTCGACCGGCAGCCACAGCATCGGCTGCCTGCCCTCGTACCTGGTCTGGAACCCCCGGTCCCCGGGATAGCGCCCGCGCCGGTCCGGCCACACGACCTGCAGGTACCTCGGCCGGACGTACCCGTAGTACCGGTCGGAGATCGCCAGCATGCTCGTCTCCCGCCAGCTCGGGTGGACCGGCCGGATGGTAAGCGAGCACGGGCAGATGCCGGTGATCTCGTCCGCGACGTCGACCCGGATGCCGTCGGCGACCCGGTCCGCGATCACGTTCAGGATGATCGTCATGTGCTCGGGCGGCAGGCCCGCCATGAGCAGCTCCGGCCCCTGCCGGGTCTGCCACAGCCCGACCGTGTACGCCCAGGGCGGCGTGAACTCGTCGCCCTGGGCGGTCCGTACGGACCAGCCGACGGCGCTGATCTCACCGGCCATAGCCCGCATCGAGGCCGAGTCCGCTCCCGCCGCGACCGCCTCGCACTCGGCACACCGGCAGCGCTTCCCGAACGTCCCCTGGAGGCTGGCGCGACGCCTGCGTGGTGGGTTCATCATGTCCCACACGCTACGACGAGGGTCTGACAAAAAACCGCCCCCGGAACCTCCACCAGAAAATTCTGCCGGCATTTTTCCCGCGAGGACCGGCGAGGACCGGCGAGGACCCGCGAGGATCCGGGACGACCCGCCAAGCTCCGCGAGGACGGCTCACCCGGTGCGGGCGCGGAACGCCGCCGTCTTCGCGCGGCTCTGGCAGGACGCGGAACAATACCTCCGCGTGCCGTTCCGCGACGCGTCGACGTACACCCGGTCGCACCGTGGTGCCGTGCACACACCGAGACGGTCGTAGAACTCGCTGCCGAGCATGACCGCCAGTCCGGTCGCGCACCCGGCGGCCCAGTCGCTCACCCGCGTCTGGCTGGCCGCGTGAAAGTGGAGATGCCACGGCTCGCCGTCGTGTCGCTGCAGCACAGGGTGTGCGCCGCTATCCCGCAGCAACGCGTTCACCAGCGCCGCCGCCGCGTCCGCCGAGCTGGCCTCGAACACCTCGCGCAGCCGCGCGGCGACCGCCGACAGCTCCGCGACTTCCGCGGCGCTCACCGGCAGCCGGCCGCCGCCCCCCGTGCGCAGCACCGCGGTGACCTCCGCCTGGCACGCGTCACCCTCCGGCACCGGGTACGTGCGCCCGTGCGCCTCGCCCGGGGTGAGCACGTTCACCAGGCCGACCGCCACGCCCACGACCGCATCTGTGTAACTGTTGAAATCCACTTGACTAGTTACCGCCATCCAAGTTACCGTCGTACTAATCATAGCTAGTTACACCGAAAAAAGGGGCGCATCCATGGACCGTTACACCGCGCTGAAGTGGATCGAGCGGTGGGACCGCCAGCAGGAGTCCGGCATGCCGGTGCGAGAGGACCGCTTCACGGCCCTGATCGACGCGCTCGAAGCGGCTATCGCCCGCGACCGCACGGGCACGGCCAGCGACGCGCTCGAAGCGGCCAGCGACGCGCCGGTGGTGCTCGACATCGGATGCGGGCCAGGTTCGCTCGCCGTGCGGATCAAGGAGCGCCTGCCGCACGTGACGGTGATCGGAGTCGACACCGACCCGGTGACGCTCGCGCTGGCGAGGGCCGCGTACCCGGACCTCACGTTCCAGGACCAGGACCTGCGGGAAGAAGGCTGGACCTCACGGCTCGGCATCGGCAGTATCGACGCCGCGGTGAGCACCACGGCCCTGCACTGGCTGCCCGAGATGGACCTACGTGCCTTCTACAAAGAGCTGACGACGATACTCAAGCCGGGCGCTGTCCTGCTCAACGGCGATCATTTCGCGGTCGACGCCATGCAGACCCCGACCCTGGCCGCGCTGGACCGCGCCGTTCGCGACCGCGAGGATCAGCGGCGTTTCCCCCATGGTCACCAGGACACCTGGCAGGGCTGGTGGCAGGAGGTCGCTCAGGATCCCGACCTGGCCGGATACAGCGCCGAGCGCGACCGCCGCCGGGTCGAGGCCGCCCACGGAAGCAGCGAGACCGATCAGCTCGCGGTGCACGTCGACGCGCTCACCGCGGCCGGCTTCGCCGAGGTCGGGACCGTCTGGCAGCACGGCGACCTGCGCATCCTCTGCGCCGTCACCGGCGGTGTGACCAGAAGTAGTTGATCGCCCCGATCGCGACCCAGATCAGCAGCACCAGCGCCCCGGACCCGGTCACGTGCGCGGGCGGGGCGAGCACGACGGCGCTCGCGCCGATCCCCATCGCCATCGAGCCAAGCACCATCACGGCGGTGAAGAACCCTGGCCCCGACTTGACCTGTTTTCCCGTGGCGGCCGCGGCGGCGGCCGCCGAAGCGCCTGGCGGCGGCCCGATGTGCCGGTATAGCCGGGCGTCCACGCGTCGGTCTATCTCATCGCCGATCCGCTCGACCAGGCCCTCGGCGATCGCCGTGTCGTATCCCGGCCCGAGGTCCCTATGCGCCCCCGCGGATGCCCTGATTTCCTCGCTGATGCTCACGCGGTAAACGTTAGCCAGCGGGGGCATGGATCACAGTGGGGCTAGCACCAGTCTTGGCACTACGGTTTGCATCACCGGAAGGCTGGCACACTGGGATGGTGTCCGCAAACGAGCCGTGCGTCCTGCTGAAGCTGGGCGAGATAGTCCTCAAGGGCAAGAACCGCCGGGTTTTTGACGGGATCTTGCAGCACAACATCAGGGCCGCCCTGCACGAATGCGGTGTGCTCGTTGAGCTGCGGCAGCGCGACGGGGTGATCTTGCTGCGCATCGCCGACGGTGAGGCGCGCGGCGAGCAGGGCTGGGCACAGGCGGCGAACCAGGTAGCCGAGCGGATGCGTGAGATCCCGGGCATCGTCCGGGTCTGCCAGCCGTTGCGGGTGCCGAAGACACCCGAAGCGGCCGTGGCGGCGGCGGTAGACGTCACCGACGAGAAGTCGGGCGCGTTCGCCGTCCGCGCCCGGCGCAGGGACAAGCGGTTCCCGCTCAACTCCACCGAGCTGGCCATCCTCATAGGTCGTGAGATCCAGCGCGAGCATGCCCTGCCGGTGCGCCTCAAGCATCCGGACACCGAGGTATTCGTCGAGGTGGACGAGGACGAGGTGTTCGTCTACACCGAGGGAGTCGAGGGCCAGGGCGGCCTTCCTGTCGGCATGAGCGGCCGAGGCGTGGCCCTGATGTCCGGCGGCATCGACTCTCCGGTCGCCGCCTACCGGATGATCCGCCGCGGCATGCGCTGCTTGTTCCTCCATTTCTCCGGCATGCCGCTCACCGGACCGGAATCCATCTACAAGGCATACGCCCTGGTCCGCAACCTGGACCGGTTCCAGGGCGGGTCGCGCCTGTTCGTCGTCCCGTTCGGGAAGACCCAGCAGGCGCTGGCTTCCTCGGGCGCGGACCGGCTGCAGATCGTCGCCCAGCGGCGGCTGATGCTGAAGACCGCCGCCGCCCTCGCCCGCAGGCACAGCGCGTCCGCCCTGATCACCGGCGATTCGCTGGGTCAGGTGAGCAGCCAGACGCTGACCAACCTGGTCGCGCTCGACGACGCCGTGCGGATGCCGATCTTCCGCCCGCTGATCGGCATGGACAAGACCGAGATCATCGCCCAGGCCCGTCAAATCCGCACGCTCGCCATCTCCGAGCTGCCAGACCAGGACTGCTGCACGCTGCTCACCCCCCGCCGGGTGGAGACGAAGGCCAGGATCGACGACCTGCGCCGCATCGAGACGCGGCTTGACGCGGACGAGGTAGCCGCGGAGCTGGCCAGGAGCGCCCAGGAATACCAGCAATAGTCATAACGGCGCTGGCTGTTCGTGGCGCTACGCCACGGGGGAGAGCGCGGGGGTCAGGGTGCGGCCGACCAGGGGGGACAGGTGAACGGCGGCGGCGGCGAGCTCGCGCAGGTCCGACTCGACCAGCGCCTGCGGGCCGTCGCACAGCGCCGTTTCAGGATGCGGGTGGACGTCCACGATGATGCCGTCGGCGCCGACGGCGATCGCGGCGCGGGAGAGCGGCAGCACGAGGTCGCGGCGGCCGCCCGAGTGTGACGGGTCGACGATCACTGGCAGGTGGGACAGCCGCTGCGCGACCGGAACAGCGCTGATGTCGAGGGTGTTCCGCGTCGACTTCTCGAACGTGCGGATGCCGCGCTCGCACAGCACGATGTCCAGGTTGCCGCGCTGGGCGATGTACTCGGCGGCCATCAGCCACTCCTCGATGGTGGCGTTCATGCCGCGCTTGAGCATGACCGGCTTGCCGATGCCGCCGACGGCCTGCAGCAGCGGGAAGTTCTGCATGTTCCGGGTGCCGACCTGCAGCATGTCCGCGTAGCTGGCGACCAGCTCGACGTCGGCCGGGTCCACGACCTCGGTGACCACCGGCAGTCCGGTCTCGGCGCGCACGTCGGCGAGGATCTTCAGCCCGGCCTCGCCAAGTCCCTGGAACGCGTAAGGGGAGCTGCGCGGCTTGTAGGCGCCGCCGCGCAGCAGCGATGCCCCGGCGGCCTTCGCCATCAGCGCGGACGCCAGCGTCTGCTCGGCGGTCTCGACCGCGCACGGCCCGGCGATCACGGTCAGCGTGTCCGGCCCGATCGGCACCCCCGCCACCCTGATCACCGAGCGCTCCCGGTGATGCTCCCGGCTGACCAGCTTGTACGGCGCGGTGATCCGCACCACGTCGCTGACCCCAGGCATGCCGCGCAGGTTCAGCGTGCTCAGGTGCTCCACGTCACCCACCAGCCCGACGATCGTCCGGCTCACGCCGCGGCTGACGAACGCGTCGCCGCCCGCCTTCGTGACCAGGTCAACGACGCCGTCGACCTCGCTTTCCCCGGCATCCGCCGCCATCACTACCACCATCACCGTCACCCTTTCGCACATAAACGAAAGAGCCCCGGGCCATTGGCCCGGGGCTCTCGCTAGGTCTCTGTCAGCGCATGGTCTGGCAGGCGACCGTCCGGGAACCGGGCCGGTAGCCAAACCAAAACCAGAACTGCTGACGCATGGTAGCAACCCTACCCGATCCGTCGCCGGCGCGCACCGGAACGGTCAGAAGCCGCCGCCGCCATTTCCGTTGCCGTTGCCGTTGCCGTTCCCGAAGCCGTCCGTGGTGACGATGACCACGGAGCCGAACGGCGCGGTCTGGAACGGGTTGGGGTCCGTGAGGATGACGCGGCCGAAAAAGTCCGGCCCGTTGACGACGACCCTGAAGCCCGCCTGCTCGAGGATCTTGCGTGCTTGCCCGACCGGCATGGTCAGCACGTACGGGACCTGTACGTCCTGCGGACCCTCGGACACCTTGACGGTCACGGTCTCGCCCTGCGTCAGTATCGAGCCCGGCCCGGGGGACTGGCTGGTGATGGTGCTCGCCGGCTGGTTACTGTTAGTGTCCAGGACGGCATTGAGGGTGATGTGGTCGGTGGTGGCGATCTGCCGGGCGGCGTCCTCAGTCATGCCGACGAGATTCGGCAGCGGCAGGCCGCCCGCCACCAGGAGGGTGACCGCTTTTGTCTGCGGCCAGACCGTGCCCGCCTTGGGCTTTGTGCCGAGCACGGTGCCCTTGGGCTGTGTGGATCCGACCTGTTCGGTGACGAACTGCAGATGAGCCCCGCGCAGCGCGGACTCCGCCATGGCCACCGTCTCGCCGCGCACGGCCGGCACCGCGGAGGTGAACGGGCCGGCCGAGATCTGCAGCGAGATAATCGCGCCCCGCAGCGCCCGCCCGCTCGGGCTGGTGCCGGCGACCTGGCCTTTCGGCACCGTGTTGCTGTCCACCTGCTGCTCGCCGCCGACCTTGAATCCGCTGCTGGTGAGCACAGTGGTGGCATCGGCAACGGTGTCGCCAGCCACCGCGGGCACCGACACGTAACGCCCCGAGCTGAACCACCAGCCGCCGATTCCGGCCAGCACCAGGGCCGCCACCGCCACCGTCACCACGATCAGCCGGCGGCTGAACAGCCAGCGGCCGAGGAGCGGGTCCCGCCCGTGCCGTGCCGCCTCCTCGCGGTGCACGATCAGCGTGTGCGACCGCCCGTCGTCGATCGGGCCGGTACCGTCGCCGAGCCACGGCGCCTCGCCGATCCCCTGAAGCCCAGAGCCGCGAAGCCCAGAACCCTGAAGCCCAGAACCCTGAAGTCCGTCCAGCGCCGGCGATGCACCGGGCGCCGGCTCGAAGCCGAGCTGCTCGCCGACCTGCCGGAGCATGTGCAGGAACTGCCCGGCGTCCGCGGGCCTGCCGACCGGCTCCCTGCTGGTCGCGGCCAGCACCAGCTCGTCCACCGCGACGGGCACGTCCGGCGCGAGCGCGGACGGCGGTGGCACCCGGGAGTTCACGTGCTGGTACGCGACCGATATGGGCGTCTCACCGGTGAACGGCTGCCGTCCGGTGAGCAGTTCATACAGCAGCACCCCGGCCGAGTACACGTCGCTGTGCGAGCCCGCCGGCTCCGCACCGGACACCTGCTCGGGTGCGAGATAGGCGACGGACCCGATGATGGTGCCCGTGCGCGTGTGGCCGGCCGCGGCGTGCGCCCTGGCCAGGCCGAAGTCGGCGACCTTGACCCGGCCGTCCGCCGTGATCAGGACGTTCTCCGGCTTGATGTCGCGGTGCGCGATGCCTGCGGCGTGGGCGGCGGCGAGTCCGTCGAGGACCCCGGCCATGATCTCCAGCGCGGTCCGCACGCCGAACCTGCCATGGGCCCGGAGCAGGTCCTTGAGCGACTGGCCCGGCACGTACTCCATTGCCAGGTAGAGGAACGGCCCGTCGGCGCCCTGATCGTAGACCGCGACGACGTTCTGATGCGACAGTCGGGCGACGGATTTGGCCTCGCCGATGAACCGCTGGACGAAGTCCTCGTCCCTGGCCAGCTCCGCGTGCATAACCTTGAGAGCAACCTGGCGGTCGAGCCTGGTGTCCATGGCGAGGTAGACAGTCGCCATGCCGCCATGCGCCAGCCGCGCGGACACCGCGTACCTGCCGTCGAGCAGGCGTCCGGTCAGCGGGTCGGCTGCGCCCGCGCCAAAGGCGCCGCGAGGGGGGCCAGGGGGCCGTCCTCCCGGGTCGGCGTCGAGCGTACTGTCCATCACAGAGGAGTTTACGGACCATATTGCCCTGCTGGCGGCGAAACGGGAGCGTCCGGAGAACGTACCGCCGTTATGATAGAATAGGTTTTTGAATAGATGAGGGACGTGCTAGTCGCGGGAGCCGGCCTGGCCGGGTTCCGTACCGTGGAGGAGCTGCGCGGACGCGGCTTCACGGGGCGGATCACGC
>Ga0070735_10003722_pt1 | contig 13229 bp, 11 predicted proteins | sample Coa_R1_FD_66443 | JGI IMG/M metagenome (GOLD analysis project Ga0070735, IMG submission 66443) | Surface soil microbial communities from Centralia Pennsylvania, which are recovering from an underground coalmine fire - Coalmine... | ecosystem: Environmental > Terrestrial > Soil > Unclassified ...
CTCGCAGATCCGTCGGTTTTTTCGGGTCCGGTCACCTTGCGGGTCGCCCCGCCCGGCTAATCACTCAGTCTACTTTGGACTGGCTCAGTATTATTGTGCCAACCCTTTCGACCGTCGACGCAAACCACCTTAACAGAGAAATAAAAAACGTCAACGCAAACTATTGGTGCAATACAGATCGTCGAAGCTGTGCATAACGCAAACTGCAAATGACTGTGCAGAAAAAAGTTATGCACACAAGACTGTAATTCTGTCAGGTTTTGCACATAGGAACGCACAACCGATGAGTAAACCGCAAAGCTATGAAAGGGAATCAAATAATCGTCTTGACGGCAGAAACAGATGGGCGCATCGTCAATGAGTAGAGGCGAAAGAAGCTCTCGACCAAAATACCCACCAAAACCAGTGATATCAGAGCTAGTCGCGTATGTAGACGGCGGATGTCTGGGGAATCCCGGGCCCTCGGGTATTGGCGTGGTCATTAGCGGCGGCGAGGACGGGCCCGTCCGCATCGCCAAATGGATCGGTCATCAAGACAATAATGTTGCGGAGTATGCGGCACTGATGGAGGCACTGCAGTACGCGGTCGCGCGCAAGGTGCGCAAGCTGCATGTTTATTCGGATTCCCAGGTAGTCGTGCGGCAGATGACCGGTGAGTATGAATGCCGGAGCCCTCGCCTTTATTCCCTCCACTGGACCTGCCGAAAGCTGGCGCGATCTCTGGCGTTCTCCATCTCCCACGTGCGACGGGAACTGAATGCGGAGGCCAATCGGCTCGCCCAGACGGCACTCCGGCAACGCTCGACGGTTTAGTGGGTTTAAAGAGCGCTTCTGATGCCGGCTTGGACTGCGACCTCTGCCCGAGATAAAATCTCGCCTCATGGATTGAACTGTCCCCTGGTAATTCCCCGGAAAATGTTCCGACTGTTCTTCAAGGAGTTCATGATGCACCGCACACATTGCTCGCCAAGCCTGACCATCTTGGCCGCTGTCGCCATGACGATTCTCAGCGCGCTCACGATGAATGCCCAAACCATTATCAGCAACGAGACACTCGCGACGACGACCTTCGTCGTAAATACAAAAAACACGGTCGCGCGGTGCAACAAAGCGGGATGCGCAGCTAGTGCACCGATATTAACGGCGATACCTGTCACCTGTCCGGCCGCCATCGGTGCAACGTGCACATTTCACATTTTCTTCGATGCAAAGGTCGCGATCGAGCTTCTTTGTAGTAACTGCGGTGGGGGATCCGACGTCCTGGACGCCTATCAGTTCCTCATTGACGGTCAGGCTCCTGCACCGGGACCGACGGACGCCGCCGGCCATTACAGTTTCGACTTCGACACGTACACGGCCGCTGGCCTGCCTACGAAGATGTCGATCCCAGCCTCTGTCGTGGGAGTGGTGACGAATTCCACTTCGCAGAGCCACACCATTGACGTCAAAGTAGGGTGTGCGGACGTGCTTAAAATCCGCGGCTGCGCTGTGGAGGCGCTCAACAGCACTATGAGAATTGATGTGTTTGAACCGTAGCCGTACCGGGTTTGGCCACCTACGGACCGACGGTTGACTTATCGGTGCGTGTAGAGCAGGAAGGCCAGCGCAAGCGCCAACATAATGGCGCAGATCCCCAGGAATCTCCACGTACTGCTTGCTTCAGGCAGTATCGGCCTGTTCGCCGCGTCCTTCGGGAATGCTCCACGATTAACATTCGAGAAGGTTGCGATAGGAAGCCTTGTCTGCGGACCTACGCCATCCCGCTGCGTCGAGTCCGAAGGAATCAGGCGTTCGGCTTTTGCCGATAGCTCTTGCGCAAGCTCAGGGAAGTCCTTTTGCACGATGCCGGCGAATTGTTTGGCGAACTGCTTCACTTCTTCAGGGCTGGCTGCCTTGCTGATAACAGAGTCGCCGTTGGAGGTGTTCACAGTTACAGTTCGACTGATTGCGTTGCCCCAGGCGGCAGCGGCCTTGGCAATCGCTACAGGCATATTCAAACCTGGGAACTGGCTCGTAATCGTCGCCGTCAGTTGCGTCTGGATTTTGTTTTGCAGCTCTTCCATCGTAGGCGCTTCGATCGATGGGATTGACGGATCGGCGCTGCGCGCGATGAATCCGCCAGCCCGATTCGGCTCGATTGTGTAGCTGATCTTGGTTTTCAGGTGCTTGAATTCCATGACATGAAGATTGTAGCGGCGCAAAGCCACGGAGTCGTGATTACGCTGGTGTTGGCCATCCGGGACCCGAATTCGCCGTCGAACCTAAACGAATAACCGGGGATTTTTCGCTCCTTCTTCGTCTTAGCACTTTCGTGCGGCGGAAATCTTGACACCTCTATCCAGCCGAGCGAGACTCCAAAGGTAACCTCCATTTCATTACTAATAAGGGATCGGGCGGCAGATGCGCCCTTCAGAGAATTTTGGATCAAAACTCAACAACTCGTAGTCAGCAAAAGGTTTCTTCGGGATCTGCCGCGGCTCAGGCGCAGTCGACGGTGCCCATCCCGGTGCGCTTTCCTGGAGAGGATGGCGGACAATCCTTGGGCGAGATGGCGCAACGAGATCTGGATGCCGCACTGCAACTGCTGGCGGATCGGGCCCAATACATTACTGGCGCGAGCGGAGCGGCGATCGCATTGCGGCGCGATGGGAAGGCTGACATGTTGTGCCGGGCCAGCACAGGCACAAACGCTCCTGAACTCGGCGCACTGCTTTCCACCGAGTTCGGACTTTCCGGCGAGAGCGTGCGCACTAAGCGTGCTTTACGTTGCGATGATGCGGAACGGGATGCTCGGGTAAACCGGGATGTATGCCGTCAGTTAGGCATTGCGTCGGTCGTGGTCATGCCCGTCGTTAACGACGATCAGGTCCTCGGAGTTTTTGAGTTGTTCTCGGGAAAGGCGAACGCTTTCGGCGAGCGCGATCTAACGGCAATCCAGCGGCTGAGCGAGATGGTCGAGACGGCGGTGCGATTGGCGCACGCCGGGGAACTGATATCCAAGAAACAGCCGAAGCAGGGAAATCCCGCCATTAAAGCCTCGAAGGCGCCGGTGCAGGAAGGCCAGTTCGTCGGCGACACGTTGGTGAAACAAAAAGCAGATCAGTCTACGCCGATGAAGTCTGCGGATGTCGCTGCGGCATCAGGGTCTGTGCCTGCTGCAGCGAAAGCTGACCCGCCAGTGCCGAAAGTGGCTACGGCGACACCCAAATTTGTTCAACCCAGTTTCGTCCAACCCAAAAAGCCATTGTTCTGGTCGGCGGCTCCGAGTCTAGAAGGTGAGGAGGTAACACCTGCGGAGGTCGAACAGAGCCATGTGCCTCCGGTGCTGCGCGGATTGCGCAAGTGTGAGGCCTGCGGATTCCCGGTCACGGCCGGGCGCAATTTATGCGTGGAGTGCGAAGAGAAGAAATGGCGCGGACAGCTTCGGCCACAATCCCGAACCGCAGCGACTGCGAGTGCAGCGCTTCCGCCTGCTTCATCTGGGGGACAGGCAGCCGCGGCTGCGCCGAGCATGGCTAAGGTGCCCACAGTTGAGACCGATACAAGCTTGCCAGTTCCTGACACTGTTCTGAAGTCTGCAGGCTACGCGGAGGCTGCAAAGTCGAGCAAGATTGCTTCCGATGGTTCGAATCCCGCTATTGCCGCGATCCTGCCGGGACAACAGTCTCAGAGTGAGCAGGTGCCGGTCACGGATTTTGTTCTGAGCGCCGGCGTGCAGCCATCCCAATCGTGGCTGGCGTCCAACAAGTACATCTTGGGCGCATTGCTGGTCATTGCCGCGGCCGCATTTGCAGTCTATTTCCTGCGATAGTTCCTCCTACCAACGCCTGGAGCAAAGGCGCGTAAGCTCCTCTTAGCGATGCACTTCCGGGCAGCAGCTCCCAAATAGTTATTGTTGGCCGGGCGCCCCTCCAAGAGGCTCCGAATCCCTTGACAACACAGACAACTCTGCTAAAGTTCGGAGGAAGGTTTTCGAACCTGAGAACTTCGAATCAGCGAATGGGTGCGAGTGACCATAACTATGAAAAATGTCTATGAGGTGTTGCGGCAGAAAGAGATGGAACTGACGCGCCTTGAGAAAGAAGTGGAGGCGTTGCGGCTCGTGGCTCCTTTGCTGTCGGAGGAAAAGGAGAGCGTGGCTGAGATTTCGAAACCGGCTCTAGCAACTGCCGTGAACGGGCCACAGGCGCCGAGAGTTTCCAGCCCCTCGGCCCCGGCGATTCCTGCGCCACAACCGGTGCGTGCCGCCGGATGGGAAGATACTGCGAAGCGGTGGCCGTAGAGATTAGCGATCCATCCGAGTTTTGAAAGCTTGTTTCCTGCCAGCCCGGGATGCGTCCCGGGCTGAAGTGTTCCTGGGAACAGTGTTTGTGCTACCGCACGGAATATATCGTCATTGTCTGCTCTTACGCGCAAACCCCGTACGAGGGCGTCTGGGGGCTACAGCAAAAATCTATCCTCTGACAATTTCCTGCAGGGCGGCGAGTAGGCGATCAACCTCTTCCATGGTGTTGTAGTGGACAAATCCAATGCGGAGAAAGCCGCCCGATTTCTCGACATCGAGATGCTCGGTGAGATTGAGCGCATAGTAGTTGCCGTCCCAGGTGAAGAAGCCTCGGTCACCGAGTTTAGTCGCGAGTTCGAGCGGGGAGCGGCCTGGTCTTCCTGAAATGTCGCGGACGGCGAACGTGGCGCAGCGATCGTTGAATTGCGAGGGATCGGCGATGCCATAGATCTTCAGGCCGGGAAGAGTCTTCAGGCCGCTCATCACTTTTTCGATAATCGAGCGCTCGTGCTCCTGGATCGCCGCATAAGCGGCTTCGATGGCTCCGCGACGTGTGGTGACCTCAGTTTGCCCGTGGCGGCCGAGATCCGCAATGTATTCCACGCAGGCTTCGATCCCGGCGATGCACTCGTGATTCAGCGTGCCCCACTCCCAGCAATTGGGAATGGCATTCGTGTTCGGACGAACTTTGTAGGGCCGGAAACGTTTCAGGTGCTCGCGCTTGCCGTAGAGGACGCCCATGTGAGGCCCGAAGAATTTGTAAGTCGAACACGCCAGAAAGTCGCAGTTGAGGGCGGCGACGTCGATGAGCCCGTGCGGTCCGTAGTGGACGGCATCGACGTAGCAAAGAGCACCGGCGGCGTGGGCAAGCCCGACGATTTGCTTGACAGGATTGACCGTGCCGACCGCATTGGACGCGTAGCCAACTGCCACAAGCTTCGTGTTCTTGTTGATCTTCGACGCCAAGTCGGCCATATCGAGCGTGCAGTCTTCGTCGTGGATTTCTGCCCAGCGAACAGTTACTCCCCTGTCCTCTGCCATGGCCAGCCAGGGAGAGACGTTCGCGTCATGATCGAGGCGAGTCACGAGGATTTCGTCCCCGGACCTCAGTTCGCGGCCAAGCGCGCGTGAGATAGCAAACGTCAGCGTCGTCATGTTGGGACCGAACACGACTTCATCGGCGCCGCAGTTCAGAAAATCGGCCATGGCGCCGCGGGCGCGAGCGATCATCGCGTCGGTGTTGCGGCTGGTCGTGTAAGCTCCGCTGGTATTGGCGTTATCGTGGCGCAGGTAGGCGGAAATGGCGTCGATCACGCGCTGCGGAACTTGGGTTCCTCCAGGACCGTCGAGGAAGGCGGCGGGGTGGCCGTTCACCGTCTGCGAGAGCGAAGGAAATTGGGAACGGACGTAGGTAAGGTCCAAGGCGGGCGTGGTGGTTTGTGTCGTAGACATTGTCTTGGACTATTTCTATCACGGAGCGGGATCGTTGCGGTTTCATCGTGCGCATGGCATGATGCCCCATGAGCCCATTGACGAAACGAATTCTTATCGTTCCTGGCGCTCTTTTAGTAGCAGTGCTGGCGTATGGCGCGTATGGTTACCACAATCTAAAGGTGCAGAGTGCGGTTGCCGAGCGGGTCAGAGCAGAGAGGCAGCCGATGTTTCAAGCACAACTGCTCCAGTATCAGCGGGCCCTTCAAGTCGGTACGGCACGCTCGGACGTCATCCGGTACTTACAATTGCGCGGCGTGCCATACGTTGAGGCTAGACGAGAAATACATGTGTACCTGGGGGACGAACCTGATGTTTTTCCCTGCGACCGATGGGATGTGAATGTTTCTTTTGAATTCGGGTACCCTCAGATTGAGGTTGGATCTCCTCAGATGAAGGATGAAGTGAACCCTCGGGATCCCCTGGGTACGATTTCACTGAAACGAATTGGGCATTGTTTGTAATTTTCAGGTCTGTTCACGATACCGCGCGCACGAAATCCGCGAGCATTCCATACGCCGTCGCGTACAACCCAGGATTCTCTTCCGTGATAGCGAGGCCGGGGAAAATATCCGTCTCGAAATAAATGTAGGACGACGTGCCGGAGATCTTTGCCATGGGCTGGGTGCTCAAGACTTTTTCCGGCCTCACGCTGGCTTCGACTCCATTCACCGTCCGGCGGGCACGGCAGACGAGTTTGAACGCCCATCCATCGCGCCTGGCGGTGCGAACGGCTTGTGGGGTTAGGTCGCGAATACCTTCCCGCTGGATCTGATCGAGCTTCACGGGAACATCCATTAAAACTGTAATTAACGCGGCAGTTTTCACGGCGGCGTCCCACCCGTCGATGTCGTGAGTCGCGTCGGTTTCCGCGATGCCGAGTTCTTGCGCTTTCTTGAGTGCTTCGTCGAAGGTCAATCCTCCTTCCATGTGGCTCAGGATTACATTGGTCGTGGAGTTGAGAATTCCATGGAAACCTTGCGGGTGGATCGCAGGTAGCTGGTCGAAGAGCGAAAAGATGGGCACGCCATCCATCACAGTTGATTCGAAGAGGAAGCGCTTGCCATTCTTCGCAGCCAGATCGCGGAGTTCCCGGTATGCGTGAACGATGGGACCCTTGTTGGCCGTAATGGCGTGGGCTCCGTGTTCGAGTGCGGCGCGGATGTGGTCGACGGCAGGCTGGCCGTCTTTGACATTGAGGGAAGTGGCTTCGAAGAGGACGTCGGCGTGGGCCGCCGCGAGCCATGCTTCAATTCCCACGTTAGTAGTGAGAGTGCTGGTGGGGATCGATGACCGATCTTGTGGTGAGATTTCGCGGGAAGGAGTGCTTGCGCCGCACTCTTTCGGATCGAGTCCGTTTGCATCAGCGATCCAGCCCAGGCGGCGAGATGCTATTCCGGTGATGCGATAGGTGACGCCGTAGCGTTCCCGGAGCTCGGCGGCGCGGTCGGCGAGAAGCCGTGCGAGGGTGCGGTTGACGTTACCGAATCCGAGAAAACAAAGATTGTAGGAACGGATAGGGCCTCACTGGGGCTCAAAGCCCGGTTTTTATTTGTTGCCTCAACGCGGTGCTAAAGCACCGCTCTTCGACGATGCGGCACAAAGCCTCGTCCGAGACGACCGGACCGCTGGACAGCCGAGGGCGGCTGTCCCCACATAAAATTTCTTATCCCATCACCGTGGTGTGTTCCGGAGTGATCTTATAGAGCACGCGAACTTCGCCGGGCTGGCCGTAAGGATATTTGTCGACGCCGAGATATTTTTTGGCCATCTTGTTGATGTGCTCAGCGGCTCCCTCCTCGGTAATTTCGACGACCCGGCCGCGGATTTCCAAATAGCGATAGGGATTTTCAGGATCGATGATGGCTAGAGAAACACGCGGATCGCGACGCACGTTCCTGTCCTTCTGTCGGCCTTTCGCAGAATTAAAAATGACGTGATCCCCATCGAAATCGCACCAGACAGGCGTTACCTGTGGGCGGCCATCGGGCATGAGAGTGGCGAGGCTGGCGAAGGCGCGTTTTTGGAAGAGATCTTTATATTTTTCGGGGATAGCGTGCGGCATGAGTCCTCCGGAATTCCGTGCTGCAGAATGTACTGACGGAATTATAACTGCGGCGCAGGCGGCGATGCCTCACGACTGGCGCGTTCCGGTTTTCCTGATCTTTGTTTAAAATAATCCGCTTGCCCGGAAATTCAGTGTTTCACGAGTGCCTAGGCACTAACGGGTGAATGGGCTATAAAACCCTACTGGTTTAGTAGACAAAATTAATGGACCACAGGAAGGTTGGAATGATGTTCTGTTTCTCTTTGTCCCTTGCGAGACGAATTGCCGTGCGCTCGGTAGTTCTGTGTGTGCTGGCGGGCATGCTGATGTCAGCGTTCCCGATCAATTCCTTGGCAAGCGATGGCGCGCAGAAATATCCGCCAACCATTGTTTTTATGACGGATTTCGGGGTGGTCGACGACTCAGTCGCGATTTGCCGCGGCGTGATGTACGGCATCATGCCCGACGTGCGCATCGTAGACCTCACGCACCAGGTGACGCCGTTTTCCATCTTTGATGGGGCACGATTCCTCTATGGAGCGTCGCCTTACTATCCGGCGGGAGCGGTGTTTGTCGTGGTTGTCGATCCGGGAGTGGGCAGCAGTCGCAAAGCGATTGTGGCGCATACCAAGCGTGGGCAGTATTTTGTCGCACCCGACAACGGTGTGCTGACCTTGGTCGAACAGCGCGACGGCATTGACGAGGCGCGGGAGATTACGAATCCCGAATGGATGATCGGAAGCAAATTGTCTTCGACCTTCCATGGCCGCGACATTTTTTCGCCGGTGGGCGCGCACCTGGCGCGTGGCGACGATTGGAAGACGGTTGGACCGGAGATGCCGGTAAAAGATCTCGTCCGACTGGATGTAAATGCCGCCAAGTTGGATGATCGCGGGCTGAACGCCACGATCATTGCGACGGACGGGCCATTCGGAAATCTGGTTACCAACGTTGATGGCAGCGATTTCCTGAAACTGGGCTATCAGCGCGGACAGGAAGTTCCGGTCAAGATCGCTGACAAACAAATGAAGGTGAAATTCGTGAGAACGTTCAGCGATGTTCCGGTGAACCAGCCTCTCATGTACATCGACTCGCGCGGACATTTGGGACTTGCGGTGAATCAGAACAGCTTTGCAGCGACATATGGCATCAAGCCGCCCGTGACCCTGTTTATCCCACGGGCGGGTCAATAAGTTTCAGCATTGTTAGGGTCGAGCTAGAAGGGGGCATCATGATGAATCGGCTGGGTTACTTATCCGGAGGTAGTGTGTTCCGCAGCAGCGGTCTCATTTTTATCCTGTTGCTTTCGAGTCTGATGTTTTCCCAGAGTTTCCGCGGATCGATTCGTGGAAAGGTGAGTGATCCGAGCGGTGGGTTGGTCGCGGGTGCGAAGATTACCGCAAAGAACGGCGGGACTGGTCTGGTTCGCGAGGCGGTCAGCAATGAAGAGGGCACGTATGTGTTAGCCGAGTTGCCGGCCGGCGAGTACACCGTTACGGTCAACGCCACGTCGTTTGCGCAGGTTGCCCAAAATGTCGTTGTGAACGTGGGACTTGATACTACGGCCGACTTTAATTTGCTGAAAGTCGAGCAGCAGCATGATGTAGTGAGCGTTACGGCAGAAACCCCTTTGGTGGAATCGACTCGCGATGTGCTGGGAGAAGTCGTCGACCAGAAGCTTGTAGCGGATCTGCCACTCAACGGGCGCGACTTCGGAAAGCTGGTGGCTTTGGTGCCGGGTGCAACGGTCGAGCCTTCGGGCGTGGCCGCCATTCAAAGCGGATTCGGACAGTTCTCCATCAACGGCAATCGCGACCGCTCAAACAACTACACGGTCGATGGCACCGACAACAACGATCCATTTTTCAACAACTCCGCGTTCAATCAGACTGGAATCGGCGGTGCTCCGGCATCATTGTTGCCGATTGACGCCATACAAGAATTCAATCTGCAGGCGAACTTTGCTCCAGAATACGGACGTAATAGCGGCTCGGTCGTGAACATCCTGACGAAATCGGGCAGCAATCATCTGCACGGCACCGCGTTTGAATTTCTGCGGAACAGCGCAATGGACGCGCGAAATTACTTCAATCGCGCAGTCGATCCCACCACTGGCGCGCCGGTCAGGCAATCGGCATTTCGCAATAACAACTTCGGAGCATCGCTAGGAGGTCCGATCATTAAAGATCGAACGTTCTTCTTCGGTGCCTATGAAGGGCAGCGCGAGCGCGTGGGATCAGATTTCACATTTCTGGTGCCGACACAAGCGCAAATCGTAGGGGCGCAGCAACTCATCGAGAGCAATGGGATGACGCCGAATCCGGCGCTGACCAACATTCTTGGTTTGTATCAGAGTCTGCCCGGCTATAACGGCACCTCGGGAGCGATTGGTGGAACGGATCTCGACAAGAACAGTGTCGATAGCTTCATCGTCAAGATCGATCACCAGCTTACGAAAAATGAATCGCTGACGGCGCGCTACGCTTTGGCGCGCAGCCAGCAGGTGTTTCCGCTGGGAGGGCTCGGCTATGGCGCGGGTTCGAGACTGCCGCAATTTGCGCAGACTTCGCCAACACGCGTGCAGCTTGCGTCGGCGAGTTGGCTCTCTACATTGAGTCCAACCAAAATTAATGAGGTGCGATTCGGCTACAGCCGCTATCGGACTTCATTCGCTGGCCTCGACGGCAATACCGATCCAGGGAATTTTGCTCCGGCCACAGCACCCTTCAATCTCGGTACGGGGAAGCTCGGATTGCCCGAGATCGATTTCAACGGGATATTCGAAAACCTCGGAGCCAGCGGCTTCAGCATTCCTCGTGGACGCGTCAGCCAGAGTTTTCAGATCCTCGATAACTTTACTTTGCTGAAAGGACGCCACACGATCAAGTTTGGCGGCGAATACCGGCGAGCAGTGATCAGCAGTTACAACGATAACCTGGAGCGTGGGATCTTTGCGTTCTATGGGGAAAGCTCTTCGACCTTCGCGCTATGTCCGGGACTCGCAACGGATCCCGCTGCGTGCAACGACCCAGGCGCGCTGATGCTGTCATCGTTCTACCTGGGGGATACCTTCCCTGCGGCCAACGCGGGTAATACGCAGCGCGACACGTTCAACAACGGCTTGGCATTCTTCGGGCAGGATGACTTCCGCATTTCTTCGAAGCTCACACTGAATTTCGGAATGCGTTGGGAATATTTCGGACCGCTGGGCGAAACTCACAATTTGCTTTCAAACCTCGGCGCCGATGGAAATCTGGCAATGGTGGGTACCGATGGATTGAAGCACGCCTACAATCGCGATCTCAATAACTTCGGTCCGCGCGTGGGATTCGCCTGGAATCCGGCTGCAAAAACGGTGGTACGCGGCGCTTATGGGATTTACTACGACTACATCCCGCAGGATCTGCTGATTGCAAACTTTACGAATTCCGCGGGGCTGGCAACGAACCCGATCGGACCTCAGGCGGTAGTACCGTTGAATTACGATCCGACCGGTTGGAACGGAGTTAGTCCCGGCAATCCCATCCTCACTTTGCCCCAGGGGCCGTATCCGAATCCGGGCTCGAGCATTTTCGTGACGCCGCGAAACCTCGTCACGCCTTACGCGCAGAACTGGAATGTGAATGTCGAGCAACAGATCATTCCTGCGCTGGCTTTGCAACTCGGTTACATCGGCAGCAAAGGGACGAAGCTGGTTCGCCTGCGCGACGCTAATCAGCCGGATGTAAACGGCAACCGCTTTAATTTCCCGCAGTACGGGCCGGTGGATCAATTCAACACGATCAGCTTCTCGAATTACGACGCGTTGCAGGCTACGTTGCGATCTCGGCAGTGGCACGGGCTTTCGGGCTTTGCGGGCTACACCTGGTCTAAGTCGCTCGACGACGCGTCGGATGGCATTGACTTCAACTTTTCGACGGTCGCGTTCCCGCAGGATTCCTACAACACGCGTGCTGACTATGGACCATCGAATTTCGATACGCGCCAGCGTTTTACGGCGGCGTTCTCCTATGCTCTGCCGGATTTCTTCAGCCACAAACGCCTCGGCAGTGGTTGGGCTTTGAATACGATCGTGAGCGCGCAGAGTGGCCGGCCCGTACCCATCGTCAGCGCCAACGACACGAGCGGTCTCAACGGCGTTTCGGTTTCAAACTTTCACCAGCGTCCGAACATGGTGCCGGGGGTGAATCCGATTGTGTCGAATTGGAGGTCGAGTCCGGATGGCATCGGTTATCTGAATGCCGCGGCGTTCATCCAACCGGCGGCGGGAACGTTTGGCACGATGCAGCGGAACTCCATCTACGGACCAGGTTATGCCAACCTGGATTTTGCCGTCACGAAGGACACGATTATTACCGAGCATGTGAGCCTTCAACTTCGCGCTGAGTTCTTCAACATCCTGAATCATCCGAACTTTGCCCTCCCGGAATTCTTTATCAATCCCGCGTTCTTGGATATGGGCACGCCAGGCAGTCCGAATATTCAGCCGAATTCGACGGCTTATGGTCCGACAGGCGCCCTGCTGCCTGAAGGGCTAATCACCCAGACGCCGGATCAGGCGCAGACAAACCCCGGGTTGGGCGGCGGAGGCCCGCGGGTGATCCAGATCGGGGCCAAGATTTTGTTCTAGAACCTGAATACTGGTCACTGACCACTTGTTGTTTCTATCCGCGGGAGCACTACACGCAGCAGTGTTTCAAAAGTGGACTTCACCCGTTCTCCCGTCTCCATAACTTCAGCGTGCGAAAGCGGTTGATCCAGAATCCCCGCGGCCATGTTCGTGACACAGGAAATTGCGAGGACGTTCAGCCCCATGTGACGGGCGGCGATCACTTCGGCGACGGTCGACATCCCCACCAAATCTGCGCCCATCCGGCGCAGGTATTCAATTTCCGCTGGAGTCTCGTAGCTCGGGCCCAGCAATCCGGCGTACACGCCTTCATGCAAAGAGATATTCAGCTTGCCGGCTTCTTCCCGGGCGATCTGGCGGTAGGCGCGCGAATATGCGTGCGTCATGTCGGGAAAGCGGACGCCGAAGCGGTCGTCGTTGGGGCCGACCAGCGGATTGGTTCCCTGCAGATTAATGTGATCGGCGATCAGTACCAGCGCGCCTTGCGAATAGCCCAGATTGATTCCGCCGGCAGCGTTGGTGAGAATCACCGACTTGATTCCCATGCGGCCGAAGACGCGAATGGGGAACGTAACTTCCTGGGCAGAATATCCTTCATATTGGTGGACGCGGCCTTGCATCGCAGCGACTGGGACGTTTCCGGCGCGGCCAATGACCATGCGCCCGGCATGACCGATCGCGGTGGATCGCGGGAAGGATGGAATCTCGGAGTAGGGAACGCGTGTGGCGTCGGCGAGCGCGTCGGCAAAAGCACCGAGGCCGGAGCCGAGGACGAG